>Ga0335072_10006259_pt1 | contig 17433 bp, 19 predicted proteins | sample Lox_Sample_21_FD_206725 | JGI IMG/M metagenome (GOLD analysis project Ga0335072, IMG submission 206725) | Soil microbial communities from Loxahatchee National Wildlife Refuge, Florida, United States - Lox_Sample_2.1 | ecosystem: Environmental > Terrestrial > Soil > Wetlands | place: USA...
ATTAAAGGTTCTTTGGAAAGGGTAGGTTTGCAGGTACACTCGGATACGGCTTGACGCAGACAATTTTTGAGAAAATAACCGTTTGATTGAGTAATGCCATAGAATAGCGGCAGAGTGAGGCTTTATACTTATCCAAATGCAATTGGCGGACAATTGTGACAATCTACCGAGGCACCATCTCCCATCATCATTGCTATCGTATCATAATGCGGTACAATCATTAGCTCGGAAGCCAGCGTGCAAAGCTACCGCCAGTGGCAAACATCACCTTCTTACGGTCAGCAGCCCAGATATCTCTGCTCTCCTCAATTGCCAGTTTACGACTGTGACGATCTGAAGTGCAAGTAAGTTGTAAAGGCCTCTTTACGTTCATCGGGAGGCAGTGGAATAGGCTTTATGGGGGCGGGAAGAAGCCTTACCGATTCGGGGTGAGTTTGGGCCGCGTGGGTTGTGTGCTGTTACACCAGGGTTAAGTTTGAAGAAATGGGGTAGGAGAGTGGAGAGGAAGTGGGGAAGTAGATTAGAGAGGTGTTGTGTGAGAGGAGTGCCTTTGGAAGGCAAAGAATGCTCCCATTTCGGAAGGCAGTAGCCAAACAATAGCAGCTTTGGAAAGAATGCTCCAATACTCTCCATTGAGGTTTGCTGCAATGGAGTCGATAAACCACACTCGTGCTGCATTTGCAACTTCATTTCGAGTGGTGAAGTCTCGGCGTATTCAATTGGTTATTTACCATAGTTTGTCGTCTCGTCGCTGGATCTATTCTTGTGGCTTTTTGCCTTCTTGTCGTTTTCTGATAGCTTTCCCAAAATTTGACACAGGGAATGTCCCCGAGCCAACGGAACTTGAAGGCTTTTCGTCCTCAAACACATACAGCATAATCGCGTCGATGAAATTTCCACAGCAACGATATCAGCTGTTTGAGGTTGACTGTTATGTACCTTGCCTATTCCGGCCCGACATGCATGTCGGCCGCCGCAAGGCTGCAGGCTGTAGGAAAGCCACAACCACATTCACACATTGATTGCCAGAGCCTCGCCGTCAAATCCTCAATCTTTCTTTTTTGATTCGTACTCATTCTAACAGAATTCGTTCACAGGGTGTATAAATCATAGCCATATTGCTTTGAAGACCGGCAATATAACTTTTACTGTTCTATTACACAGTGATAACTTCAGGATTATGGTCAAAATGGATCAGGTGATGTTTGAGGAGCATCTTGCACAGTGTCATCCGCACCCAGAGCTAGCCACAGGCTTGGAAATATTTATCTATTCAGTAAGTACTCAATGAGCCCAGAGGAAATCGAACTATGTTCGACCCGGTGCTAATTGAGTATTTAGGACCCTAAGCATAATAAATACACGGAGAGAACTTTGTTGGACCGTGATATCGAAGATTTTCTCCTGCAGATGGTTGAGATCCCTTCTGTGGCCGCTGTATATGGCAACCAAAGTAATTGGACTGATCAGACAAGAGCAAATTTGGACCACCATCCTGCCCTGAAGAAGTAGAGTGCTTAAGTACAATGCGGTTGATGTAAAAATCCAGCCCTTCTTATTCGAGCTTTGATACTAACATCGAAAAGTCTACAGAAAAATGTAGACCTTGCAAGCACATTCGAGCCAACAAATCTGTCGCTGCCCAAAAAGGCATATAAAATGATGATCGAGACTATGTATCTTCCTCATCACTGGGTTGAGACATCCAGCTGTGTCGGCCCCTTCTTCTGGTCAACTGTGACTGAACTTGAGGGAACGCCTCGTTTCCGTAAGTATTAAGATATTTTACATATATAGAGTAACTAATGAGCTATAGAGCTTATCTATCGCAAAAGCGATGTGAAGAAGGAAGGAAAGACATATGGATGGGAGCTAGTACTATCGCATAATCTTAAGAGCAGCATCACAACCGGCTTTTACAAGGGAACCGAATCATCCAAAATATTTGAATGCCTGAAACTCCTTCAGAAATGTATCTTGGACATCGGCCATCCAATGCTGCTGCCAATCCTCATCTGTACGCGAGATCTGAACATGGAAGGTGATCTGAGACAGCGGGAGGCTCGAGAGACGGTTCGAGTCTTAGAGAAAATTATCACAAATGCCGCCCAGGTCTATACGGACCCAGACGTAACGAAACAGGAGAAGATCGACCTTGGACTCATCAACAAAGACCTTGTGGACTGCCACTGCAAGGTATTATGGAAGCGACCTGAAGCCTACCTTGAAATAGTTAGTACCATGCAGGACGCTCTGGCAGATCTCCATGATCATTGGCCGGATGAAATGAGACCCCAGATCTCCTCTCAGCACTTGGAGTTAGCTGCCAGGCTAAGATTCCTGAGGGTCAAGTTGCAAGGCATCAGTACGTACAGACAGGTAACGATAGCACGACTTGAGATGCTGCAAGGCCTTGTCCAGAACCTTGTCTCTTTGAGCATCGCGCGCAGCCAGAAGAAAATGACAATGAAGAGAATCGAGAGGCAGCAAACGCATAGACTCGAAGAGATAAAGGAAGAGGATCAAAAAGCGCGCAGGAAAAGGGAGAAGGAACTTGAGGATGAGCTGGAGAATCAGAAATCGATATCGATAGCATTGGTAGGAGTATTTTTCCTGCCAGGAGCTTTTTTGGCTGTAAGCTTTACCTCCTGATTAATATAGCTACATCCTGTTGCTAAGACAAGTATCCAAGGCCATATTCAGCACCACCTTCTTCGATTTCCAGGCCCAGTACCCGAGTCCCATAATCTCACCGTGGTTCTGGGTCTACTGGGTAATTACAATTCCGGTCACGCTGTTTGTCCTTGGGCTGTGGTATATCTGGCATCGTCATATTAAGAATATTAAGATGAAGAAGACTGAAGAGATGGATCAGATGGAGAAGGAGGAAGAGGAAAAGCTTCGTATGGAAAGGAGGCAGCCACTGTGGGCTGAGCTTAATGGGTTATAGAGCCTTCTAGATTGTTATGATTATGTATGAAGCCATTTCCCTTTCCGTAAATGGAAATTCCAACAGTGAAGGAAATCAAAACGAAGCAAATGCCAAGAGCGGTGACACAAACCCCTCGCTCATCCAATCACACGGTACCACGACCTCGCTATCTAACCCGAAGAGATATATTTAAATAAGCGCTTTACTCTCTGACGGCAGGCTAGTTAGTGGTCATGGCCAGGCATAACGAGAGAAACCCTGTGTTGATGATTGACTGAGTGTCACTTCGCAGTAGTGCTAACAATCAACAAGGTCGAACGACAAGGGACCGGAAGAGAATGACTAAAATTCTGGGTCCTTTGCAAAGCAAAGAATAGGATCAGCCTGGCACTCGATTAGCCTTCAGGCCCTTCCCCCCTTTTTCTGGGTTGTTGTTGTCGTTGTCATCTCGAAATCACCATTGTGTCCTGGTATGTTTTTTTTCGATAGATCAATCTCACACCGGACATTGTTTGTGTTACTATAAAGGGAAATTATTTTTTTTCTTTATTAGGCATGCAATCAGTCGCTGCGCTGCGCATCTCATAGGTGTTAGAAAGACGCACATATGAGAATATGATTTGGTGGACTATCCATACTCTAGCGGTTACGATACCTCTGTTTTTTTATAATGGGTCAGCATCAAGACTCATTTTGCGTCTTGGGTCAGAGCAATCTTTGGATGCACAGGAACTGAATGTCAATATCAACTGATATTTCCCTTTCAATGTCGCCAATACTCTTCAGGCCGAAGAATGTGCGGCAGAGCTAGCAATGTAGCTATGGCTGACCCTCACTAATAATTATATTGCTCAAAGCTCTAACGCCGACCCAATGCAGCTCAAAATTTCAAACATTTCCATGCAATGCACATTCCCTCTAATCCAGAAATCTCTTCAGATTGCCTCCAATATGTTCCAAATCCAACAAAAATGAATCATGTCCAAATAAACTAACATCTTCCCCAAGTTCTACATGGGTCACCCTATGATTTCCTGCACGATGTAAAGTCTCTGCTATCTCCCGCTGTTGCCATGCCGGGAACAAAATGTCACTCGCTACTCCCATAACAAGTGTCGGATGATCACGCAGTGGTGCCAGACCGCTAACAAGATCTACCGGTGGGCCAGATGAAGGTGTGACCAGCTCATTGAGATCTCCAGGTGTCTGATCGGGTTGTTCCTTATATGGGGATTCCGGGAGCGTGAGACTACACAATGTAGACAAGGAGGATGATTTGTCACTGGACTTGAGACGTTTTATATTTGCAGCGCGGCGGGAGGTAGCGGCGTTCTGATTCTGTGCTCCAAGATCAAAAAGATCCATTGCCTTGCTGACGTATAAAAGACTGTTTGCGTCATATTCGAGGCAGAATTTCTCCCCTGCATGGTCAAGGTATGTTTCTATTAAGAAATCGGGACAAAGCGCCGGCTGTCGACTAGGGTCAGCTCGACGGCGGCCAAAACGCTGCTCCCATTCTGGCCCGCTGCGGTAGGTAACGGTTGCAATTTCACGAGCCAGTTTCATTCCAGCATGTGGGGGAATGCGCCCGTAGTAGTATCCTCGTGCCCAATTCGGATCCATCATGAGGACTTGGCGTTGAGTGTGCCGCATTGCGATGCTGTAAGGATGGCTACGAGCACAGCCACTAATGCTCGCAATGCGCCCGACACGTTCAGGAAAGAGAACGCCCGCAGCAAGACTTTGCATCCCTCCCATACTGGCACCTACGCTGGCATAAAGCTTTTGTATACCTAAAGCATCTAACAGGCGGAACTGGGCGCGTACCATATCTTCCATGGTCAGGATTGGGAATCGTGTGGCATAGTGTTTTCCGTCAGCCGGGTCAATGCTGCTTGGACCTGTTGATCCGTAGCAGCCTCCAATGACATTTGTGCAGATAATGTGGTATTTATTCGTGTCGAGACATCCTCCTGGCCCAATGAACTTCTCCCACCACCCTGGCTTAGGATTTTGCGGAGTTGAGTGTGCATGGGAGGAGGCCGAGAGACCCGTGTGAAGAAGAATAACATTGGATTTGTCCGCATTGGTATCTCCCCATGTTTCGAATGCGATGTCAAATTCTGGCAGTACTCCTCCCCAGTCCAGTAACAATGGATCATTGCAGTGGTACGTGAGGGTCACTCCGCTGGTATAAGAAGGTTCGGGCCCGCTTGAGAGCGATCGAGCTTCAAGACTCGCCGTCTTTGTCTCTAAAGCGTCGAGGCAAGGGAAGGCCATGGCAGGATTAGACGCCTCAGCCAGCGCTGGCGCTGTAGCTTCCCGAGGCCCTTGGGTATGCAGTTGGCGTCCTGCATGCTGGATAGGCTTTGAGGAAGTCGTTGGGGTTGGGAAGAGCCTTGTAGTAGATGATGAGTGTCTTGGCCAAGCTAATGGTTTACTTGAGTATCTCGTGGCGATTCGCGCTGCCGTGGCAGCAATCTTTCGAGTATTCATATTGTTTTGCAGGAGGATCAGCGTGCTCGAAAGCAACGCTGAAGTGAGTTTCAGATCGTGGAGGGGCCATCTTTTTGAATATGTACGGTACCTTGGCGTATTGTCCGGCCAAAAGCGGAAGCGGTGGATGATGTGCTTGCACGTGCTAATTCAACTAGCAGGGTATCTCAGCTGCTGCCGCACCCTGGGCGAGAGACGTCACTGGGGCGAAGTTCCACGCTTCCACTACGCAGTGACTTGGAGCATAGAGCTGAGCCTTTTGAATTCCATTAACAAATATATCATCATAAGGTTTGTCCCCAAAATATGGTTGCTCTCGGACGATTCATCATGGACACTGCAAAAGTTGCTCTCACAGCACTTAATCCTGGATCTTCATCATCAGTGTTCGAGTCTCCTTCACCAAACGACGTTCTTGAGGTAAAGAATGTGCTACTTAAAGCATTCGATCTTCCTCTTGAGCTCGTAGATGTCATCATTGATTATGCAGAATATTGGCCACGGACCAGCGTATCTACAGCAGGTGAGACCCTTGCTGTCGGCGGTGACGGAAACCCTAGGGAGGACGTTTTTGTTGTAAGTTCCTCAATGCTGGAAATATTTCCGAGCCTCGCCTTTTTATTTTCCTCAAGCTGTTAGGAACTAATTGTGAATAGCTGCGCACAATACCGTTGGGCTATTTCCCAGGAAGTACAGGTAGTGGCCCGCCTACCCTTCCCTTAAAGTCTTTTCCTATGGAGAAAAATGTTGCCCATATCATCGAGTCATCAGAAGCTGTTCAAGCTATGACATTGGATCTCCTCAACCAGTGGAAAACTCGGTCCCTACCCCGGGGTGACCATCCATGTCGCAAGGTAGTCTTCACTCTTAGGTCCAGAGATCAGGGATGGGCAAATACCCGCGAGTTCTGTGGAACGTATGAAGGCTCATATACCTGGTTCGACGTCGGCTTAGAAAAAATTCAAGCTATCGACAAGAACTTGTGCACGCCCGAGATTCAAATACCTCAAGGATTTATTGAAAAATTTCCTCTCGAATCCGGATATAGTAGCTCAAAAGCGGAAAGGTCGATTTATTGCGACCTTGACACAATTCAGCCGAGTGTTATAGGAGAACCACCAAATTATACATTTGACCGTCCTATTGTACCGACAGGCACTCGATTGCAGTCAAATCGGACGGGTACGCGAGAGGTTAGGGAATATATCATCACATGGGCCCATGACGATTCCATTCATCCATTATCCTCTGAAGGTGATAAACTAGAACGAGAAGGTCGAGGTAGATACACTGGGAATGGTGACTTTGTCCGGAACTTACAAATTGGCGATATCATTACAATTTGGGCAAGAGCACGCTTTCGTGGATGGGTAAATCACGCGGAGGAAGTAAAGGTTGATGTTTACTGGGCAGTCTGAGGTGATATCTTGATATCTTCCGATTTCTATTAGTTTTTGTCCTAGAATGGAGGCCATTACTTGGAGATTCCTGAAGTGGATGGTTCACTTGGCCATTTTCAGTACGAAAGAAATATGAGATACAGATCTGGAACAAGCTGTAAATCTCGATTAAAACAAATTCATGCATTATTCGGGGTCTGCAGTTCTCGTACACCATGTCAGGGTCTTTGCAGTGGCAGTGGTATTCGGCATTCGGAGCACAAAGTGGAATATTTCTACTGAAGACTCGTGTCTGATTAAAATCGCTTCTGGGCAGCATGCAGGGTTTTCCAATTCATTTACTATCACAGTGAAAGCTGTTCTACCAAGAAGCGTCTTGGAACAAAAGAAACACTCTCAAAACTTAATATTAGAATCAGCTACGGATCTGCTTCCCTACAACACCAAAGCGTCTTACCATTTTGACCGTTGCAATCTCAGAATAGCTTCATTTTTGGAATTTCATTCGTTAGCAAAACCTTCGGCTTTTGCTCCCCATCCTCGATGTGACCAGGACAGTACAACCTTGGAAATATCATTGAGCTTTGTACGAGTTCCTCTAACTTTCGCGTAGATCTTTACGGTGCTCACCAACGCTTCGTCCAGATCCGCTCCTGACCCAGTCTTGACTCCAAACCCTGCCTCTTCAAGGGTGGACACGAGACCATGAGCTACTGAACCATTCGTGTGGAATCTTCTCTTCCTTGTAGCCTCTACCAAGACGGATGACTTCAGTAGCTCTCCAGTATGCGTACGGGACGGCACGGTCTATATCAGTTGTCAGCGACTATCTCCGAATCACATTTCATGCTCCAGCGAAGGCTCAACAAACCGGCCTATATAATGACAATACAGACGCTCCTGGCTTCAGGACCCAATGCAGTTCCATGACAGCCTGAAAGGTCCTTCTGCATCCTCACCCATGAAGGCAATGCCGAAGTTTGTAAAAGCATAGGTAAAGCTGTTATCCTTGAACGCTTTCAGATCTCTCATGTCTAACTCTTCAACTTCAACATTCATCCAATTTTTCTGGATGATCGGTTCGCGGTCACGTGCTAGCATGGCTGGAGAGCTATATGAGGTGTGCATCTGGGTGATGCAAGGCCTTGATTTCTCCAGTAGCAACCCCGGACCATAAGCGTTATCTAGGATATATACGAGTCGACTGTGATAAATGGGGAGATTTCAGATATGGATTTTGTTACAGCCTGGACCGTTATGGGCGGCATAGTTTTCTCATACGCCACCGCCATAAAATTGCAATAGCTACTGAAGGCACTGGTTATCGGCGTCGCCGCCATGTTGAATTTTTAGCAGATTTTATATTTAGCTTTGAGCAGTGGCATTAGATTCGCCCACGTTGGAATAAGAGGTAAGGTATGTTGGTTAGGTACGGCTTCGGCACAATATTACCCGGCTCATAGAGCCGCCTATATCATTGAAGCTCATCAACACCATGGAATTTGATCTTATAATAATACGGAGGGTTCAATCTCTCCGATCTACATCTATATATACCTATAGTTAGTCCTTCGTTGAGTTTTCAAGTTCAAACCACTTGTTCAATGCAATCTGTCTATATTCCAATAAATAAGGTGATATCAGGTACGAAAGGGCAAGAGACTCACTTTTATAAGCATCAAGTCTCTGCAAAAGCAGTAAGATCTAATATCAAACCCGCAAATAGTATTAAATTTTCTCGCGGAGACATAACGGACATAAATGCGAGCAAATGCCGGGTAGAAAGGCATTGGTCTTGGCGTGCCAATGGGAGCGTTTGGCTGGCTCTCAAGGGTGGCTGGTGCTTTCGCTAACTCTAAATTGTTCCCAAGGTTCTACAGCAAATGGGATTGCACGTGATCGATCGCCTGTAGTCTGGAGCTGAACATGCGATTTTCTTATTGCGATGATTATCGATACGACAGTTGTACAACGCTGCATTGATGCCAAAATCTCTTGGAATCCCAGTGCCGATCATGTTGGTCGACGCCAAGAGGACAATGACCCTTCAAACCACTACATAAACCCAAGAACTGCTACTCGACATGGCCTCCATTGTAAGCCCCATGTGCTGTGCAGACATGGCAGACGCCGCAGTCTCCACTTAGACCTGACATCATGTTTCACCAAAACCATGCTAACCGTGCTATTTTTCACTTCAGGCGAGCAACGACACTCGAATCGGGTCTTCGCGTGACAATTCAACAACTACGACGGTTACAGGCGTCACGGCTGGGTCAAATTCGTCGTCGGGCATACAGCTGCTTATGACCCTCCTTCCGGTCAGTGGATATGCCCTCATATGCGTAACGATCTTTATCACACTGCGGCGCAAGTACCCGCGAGTCTATTCTCCAAGGACTCTTTCGAGTATTCTCCCCCCTTAGTGCGTCTCCCCCTGCCAAAGAACAACGATCAAAACAAGAAACTGACTTTAATGTAGTGAGCGCAGCCCTGAGTTGCCCATAGGATGGTTCAATTGGTTAAAACCATCTGCAAAGGTTCCTGACACCTTTGTTCTAAATCATTCCTCGCTCGATGGCTTCCTCTTCCTTCGTTATATGAAAATCCTCTGCGTGATAGCACTCGTGGGCTGTTGTATTACATGGCCAATATTGCTTCCTGTGCATGTGCACGGCGGTGGAACCGATACCCAGCTCGACCTTCTCACTTTTGGGAATGTAACTAATGTCAATTTCTATTATATACATGTCCTTGTAGCATGGGTCTATTTCAGTGAGAAAGCTGTCACTAATTAATGTGGGCCATGGTTAACAGTTGATATACTAGGCTTTATTCTGTATATGGTTTCTCGTGAGTGCGTCTACTACATCAATCTCCGTCAGGCATACCTTCTTTCACCTTACTACGCCAATCGATTATCTTCTCGAACCGTCTTATTTGGCTGCGTTCCACGACAGTATTTGGATGAGGCAAAGCTTCGAAAGGTCTTCGGAGATTCGGTCAAGAATGTCTGGATATCCAGGGATAGCGACGAGTTGGACCATTTAGTCAAGGAACGAGAGCAGACTGCCCTTCGGTTGGAAAAAGCTGAGATCATACTCATCAAAAAGGCTAATGAAGCGCGTAAATTAGCAATTAAGAATGGACATCCTGATATGAACGGAAATGTTGGTCGCGATGCTACTGTTCCACCCAGAGACGCGGATGACCCCGATGCTGAGGCTAACCTTGATACCGAACCAGATGTTCAGTCTCGAGAGGCTAGTGTACTCGATACCGAGGACAATATTGATGCTGATCCCGCTGGTCCACCCGACGAGGGAGATGCTAACCTGAACCCTGAGTGTGTCGGTTCACAGGGCGATTCCGGATCGGATGGCGCCCTGCCTCCAAAGACATATGCTTACACCCCTCCACCCGATATCAATGGATCAATCGCCGCACAGTGGTTACCTCACCAGTCACGGCCACGCCACCGTCCTTTGGCGAATTATGGAAGGAGGGTCGATACTATCAAATGGACTCGCCTAAGGCTGAAGCAACTAGCGCCCAAAATCAACAAGCTGCGGAGGCAGCTGCGTACGGGGAAGGGCAAACCCATACCAGCAGTGTTCATCGAATTTGACTCCCAGGTCAATGCGCAAAGCGCTTACCAAGCGCTGTCCCATCACCGACCTATGCACATGTCACCACGATTTATCGGGGTCCGACCCCAGGAGGTTGTCTGGTCGTCTCTACGGATGGTGTGGTGGGAGCGGATCATTCGGAGATTTTCAATTCAAGCTTTTATCGCTGTGATGGTCCTCTTCTGGTCAATTCCATGTGCCATCATAGGAATTATTACCAACATCAAATATCTATCCTCAAAAGTGTCTTTCTTAGGTTGGATCGAGGACCTACCAGGTCCGATTCTCGGCTTACTTAGCGGTCTTCTCCCTGCCATTGCTCTCTCATTCCTAATGTCCCTTGTACCCGCAATAATGAGAGGTATGTCTGATTTCTCTTCCATGCTATAGTACGCTAATTTGAGTTCAAGTTTGTGCTAGGGCTGCAGGAGTTCCGTCGCATTCTTTGATAGAGTTATTCTGCCAAAATGCCTACATGGTCTTTCAGGTCGTGCAGGTATTTCTCATTACAACTTTAACTTCTGCAGCCTCAGCCGCCTTTACTCAGGTTCTTGAGGATCCCGAGTCAGCCACGACTCTCCTCTCTGCGAATCTACCCAAGGCGTCTAACTTCTACGTCTCTTACTTCATCCTCCAAGGTTTAGCGACTAGCTCGAGCCGCTTGGTCCACTTTTCTGCTTTGTTCAGACATCAAATCCTGCGAAGCTCATCAGACAACCCAAGATTTTTATCTAAAAAATGGCACAGACTTCGACGGATTCACTGGGGTGGTATTTTCCCCATATATACCAACATGGCTGTAATCGGTAAGCTTACCCGTACCGGTGAACATTATCGTGGGCAGCGGTATTATATGTTTAAATGATTCGCCCTAGCTAACTTGTATCAGCCATAAGCTACGCTTGCATCGCGCCACTTACACTAGGCTTTGCAACCATTGGTTTCTACCTAGTGTATCTATCTTACCGCTACAATCTGATTTATGTGTACGACTCGGAAGTTGACACAAGAGGTCTCCTCTATCCTCGCGCTCTGAAGCAAATACTTATCGGAGTCTATCTGGCAGAGATCTGCTTAATAGGGCTCTTCGGTCTCCGGGGAGAAGGGGGACCTGTTTTCCTTACAGTTGTGTTATTAATCTTCACCGTCTTGGTACACTTCTCGCTCACCGAGGCCCTTGGGCCTCTGCTATTCAATCTTCCGAAAACGCTAGCTTTTGAGGGGCATGACCAGCATCCTGGGGACGGTGTGCAGACAAAAGACGATATGGAAGTGGTGGACTTGGAGAAGTTTGAGAACGATTTCGACTTTGAGCGGCCAGAAACCACTGCACAGGATACTGTGGTCCATGGTGAACAAACTACCAGAGCAGTTGAAGGGGGGGAGGCCGCGGTTGCCTTTGTTTCTTCATCACTGAAAGCAGTGATCCTTTCCAAAATAAAAACCTCGATTCAGGTTGCAGGCTTCGACGGTTGGGTAGGCAAGGTGAATTTCTGGACGAAACTGATTTCTCCAGATCCAAATATCAAACCGAATTTCTTCATTAAATGGCTTCATCCAGAAATCTATGCCGACTATTCCATTCTTCGGCAGATGATACCGCCTGATGCTCCAGAACCGGTATTACCGGAGGATTATGCACGCAAAGCGTACTACTCGCCAAGTATGACGGCACTCACTCCCGTGCTGTGGATTCCAAGAGATTCAAATGGAGTCAGTCAGCAGGAGGTAGCACATACCGGCAAAGTGATTCATATCACAGATGAGGGCGCTTCCTTGGATGAAAAAACTAATCGCATAATTATGGATTTGGATGCACCGAGTCCCGTTATAATAGAGAAAATTATCTACTAATATCTAGTCAATATAATTTTCATGATATCTTAGTACTCCTTATGCATCTGCTTTCATTTGTTGCTTGGAGACGCCGGTCTGTTAATTACGTTACTCATCTATGCACTAGAATCACCGTTGAATCTTCACTTTATTCCATTTCAAATTCTTCTTCTAAATCCCTACTCATCTACTATTCAAAGATCCTTGCCAAATTGAAATGTTGCCTTAAGGTTGAAATAATATACGAGACCCTTCTCAGGCACTCTTGCAGACGTCAAAACTTAATTCTTACAAGGAACCCACCCTAGGAAGGATGCTTTTGCGTGACTCGAAAATTGTGATCTGTGCCAAAACATACATACCCTTGCAGCACAACAAGAGTAAGAGAAATTCGAACAGAGGCCGTCTATACCTAATTGGGGTGGTTCTGCAGGCCGGTTGATCTTTTTGAGATAGACAACCAATCCAGACAGAACATGAAGCATCCCGTTTTTCTTCTTCAATTTCTCTGACCAATCGTAACTCGTCCGTCGTCGCTATCAACTGTTGACTTCTTGATGCGCCCCTCCAAATGCCCGTGCACGCTAAAGGTACGTTTCTTGCCCCGCTCAAACAATTTTTGATACCCACATTCTAGAGCTGAAGAAGCATTTCTCTCCCCCACACCTCAATTGACCTGGTTCAGAGTCAATGTTATTTTGGCCAAGATAGCATTAACAGTGAGCGACTTCAAAGTCTTTGCGCTCATTGAAGGGGGTGTTAGAAAGACTTAACGGAGAGTTCTTTTGACCATCTACTCAAGCTACGATTGTTACGATATCTAATTTTTCAACACGACGTCGCACGAGGAACGTGAACGACTTCTTGTACATACTTTAACGGAAGAGATTGACGGTTACGATTCTTTGTCCGATTCAGAAAGAAATAGCCTAGAAAGAGGAAGACGACTGGGCGCTATGGCTTCGAAGGGTGCCGAGATCAAGACTTCAGCGGTTGAGACGCACGTTACAGCCATTGGGAATGGTGCTACTTACAGAAAGTCGAACGATGACTTTGAGATTAGTGGATCGGGATCTGGATCGGGAAATGGAGTTGTTGTGGAGGAGATCAATAAGATGGATATGGCTGAGCCTGCACTATCGAGGATCGAATTGGCGACTGCACTGCAAAAGATTGAGGGAAAGAAGACCAAGTGGTACGCATACCTTACGACGAGGGACTTCTGGATTGTGATAATTCTAGGGTATGTTCTCTCCGCATACACAGCTTACTTATAGCCAGTGGACGCTGACTTGGTACTCCGATTATAGACAAGTCCTTGCCCTTTGTATTACTGCAACCAACACCTTCACCACTTTCCTTGCAAATGTTGGGACGAACATTCCCGCCTTCCAGACCCTCTTCAATTACGTGCTCCTCCTGCTTATCTACTCAACATACACTATCTATCGGTGCGGCTTTAAGAAGTATTTCCATATTCTCCTGGTGGACGGCTGGAAATACATTATCCTCTCATTCATGGACGTTCAGGGTAATTACTTCACCGTCCTGGCTTATCGGTATGTAGAAATTTCTTCTGAATTACTTAGTAGATAGCTATATAGTCTTTTTTTTACTATCGTCAATTAGGGTAAGTATGACAACCTTACAGGTTGTCTTGTATCTCCGTTGATGATCCAACATTCTCAATTACCTCTTCACTTCGAGGTGTCGCAACTTCTTCTCCGGGCGATGTGCCACTACCACAAACCACTCTTTTCACTCACGGCAGGAGGAAGCAGTCAGAAAACTCTTTCCCGTCCATGGAGGGAGCGCCTTCCTGTCATGGAGGGCCTCACCTCTCACATATTGAGAGCCATACTACTGCATTCCACAAGAACACCTTGACTTTGTAAGGCTGTACGAAGGGCGTCATGGGCTCATCCCGCAAGTCTCGCAAGTTGGCCGTGGATCGCTTGAACATGTTCTCTTGGAAATGACGGTAGCTAGGGCCATCCGCCGCATTTTCTTGCCTACCTGGCATCCTAAGTACTGGTACTATGCTAGCAATAAGGCGGCAGGTCCTGCTACAACTGCTTTTGTGGAACTACAATGGAACTTCGCCTGTGCTTTCATTGAATCGAGAACGTTAATATGCACTATATCTCTTTCAGAGGTGGTCAAACACTCAACCCTATCGACAGCGAGGGCCTTGATTGGGCTATTTTAGCGGATGAGTCTCAAGAGCTCTGTGTCAAAACAATGCAAGCGTTCGAGGTCGCGAACGGAATTGTTATCAATACCTGAGAAGTTCTGCAGCAAGTCCTCTAATATCCTCGTCAGCTACACAACTTCGAAGTCGATTTGGATCGCCCATCATAAGCAACTTTTTGACAGCCTTGTCTACTATCATCATAAGAGGCGGAACGAAGCTCTTGAAAGGGGCTATGCAACTTCACGAGCTAATGGCTTCCAAGGGCTTCAATATGGTAGAGATCTCTTGCGAGTTAACGGGTACCAGAATCTCAAGGCTGGTTACGAGACTATGAGAGAGAAAGCAATATTGAACTGAAAAGGGAATTACAAAGAGGACCCCACTGCCAAGAGCTTACGAGACCACTTGATTCATGCTTGGTGAACAGAAATAAAGAATGGCGATGGCGAGAGCATCCCTTCTACGCTTCGTAAAGCTGAAATTGACGACGTCGATTTCGTTGAGAGCATTTGGCTTGCTGCGCAGACCAGAGCTATGAAGCCACCTGTTGTGAGAAACATGAACAAATGCGACTTTTGGAAAATGCGACAGAGTCTATGCGATGGGGGTGGTATAAGGTCATACTCTCAGTGCATTCGTTACAAGATGGAATGCATCTATACACCCCCGAAAGCCTCGACAAGGAACCACAACAGATGCGATGCTTGCAAGAAAGGTGGTGACAAGATTCCATGTGACGGCAATGGACTAAAGCGTTGCCAAGCGCCGCAAGAACCGTAATTTAGAGAATGTCTATGCAAGGTCTAAGACAGTCTTTCCACTAGAAGAGTAGACATTGGCATCGAGGATCTCGATGGTTGTGGGGGTTATCAGTCATCAGATCGTTGATATTTGTTGCAGTGGTTAGCACTGAAGATGCCGATGGTTATGAAGGCTGCCCATGATGGGATCATTTGATACATTGTTAAGATGGCAGGCATCGAGTTTCTCGAAGTGATGGAAGGAATCTTGCAATGGGGTCATTTTTATATTGTTAGGATGGTTGGCATCGAGGATCTCGATTGCATGGTGGTCATCTTTTTCTTTCTGTTGCAATGATCACACTTTTGGGCGGAATTCTTTCTGATTTGAAATCATTCTTCTTAGATGGGCTAGCTAAGCTGACCTTTGATTGCTTTAGGTACACAACTATCCTTTCCGCCCAATTGCTTAACTTCTGGTCCATTATTTGCGTCGTGATCGTCTCTTTTCTTTTTCTTCACGTTCGCTACAAGATCCCACAGATCCTTGGTATCCTTGTCTGTTGTGCTGGTATGGGTTTATTGTTATATTCGGATCATATACAGTTGGTTTCCCTCCTAAATACCATGAAGCACATTCTAAAACCCTCCAGTGGTCTGAACGGCGGTGAAGTCCCTGACCAGCTAAAAGGTGACCTCTTCGGGCTTCTCGGCGCTACTTTCTACGGCCTAAGCAACGTCTTCGAAGAATGGTTCGTAAGCAAGCGCCCAGCATACGAGGTTCTTGGTATGCTAGGTCTTTTTGGCGTTCTCATCAACGGTACTCAAGCAGCCATCTTTGACCGTGCATCCTTTGCCGGTGCAACCTGGGACGGCAGCGTCGGCGGCTGGCTGGTCGGCTATACGCTCGCTCTCACTATTTTCTATTCCCTGGCGCCCCTTATCCTGCGAATGGCAAGCGCCGCTTTTTTCGACATTTCGCTCCTGACAGGCAATTTCTGGGGCGCCGCTATTGGCGTCCAAGTTTTCGGTGACACGATTTATTACCTATATCCTATTGCGTTCGTCATGATCATCCTAGGTCTCCTTCTCTATTTCCTGGCTGGTAGCATGCTAGGTGATAGCAAAAAGCCCTGGTTGGGGTCTGATCAGGAGACTGGTGTTGCAGGTCTGGGCACAGCTAAGTTGAAGGCCTTGAACTTGGCGAGGAGGGAGAGAATGCTCGCCGAGGAAGGGCACGTAGCTTGATGGACCTCTGCATTCCTTGACATTCCGTTTCATTTGTCTATACTGCACTTGCCTTGCTATCGGTTAGCTCATATTCTCCTTTCCGCCTACGATGATCCTTGTACCCATTGCCTTTTCCCTAATTACTCTCGTCACTTATTCATCCAAACCAATATATATCTATAGCAGCGCAATCCTCAGTATAACGGCCTACACGCACAATATATAGCTCATTAGTTTATCTAGTCATAAATACACAAAGCTATCTTCGACCAGCGTGCCTACCTTCCAAAAAAAGCTATTATTAAGGCGGTGGTAATCTGTCATCATCTTTTGTTGTCGTCGACACTTCAACTTTCGTTGTAGTCGAGATATGTCCTTCCTATATCGCCCTGCGGTTCTGCAATTCACATGACTCCAGGATTAGGAAAACACCCAGACTGCTACCAATCAGAGCCAAATCTCACAGTCAGCATTAAGTTACATCACAAGAATCTCTTGGCCTTGAGATACACGAACGATCACATGAGAACAACTCTTAGATGTAAGATATACGAATAAGCATGACGAGGCTGTTCTTACCGCTGTGTTGCTTGTTGTTAGTGGTTCGACTCCTGTTGTCATGCTGGACTTTGTCGCAATTCAACCTCCTCTATCTGTATAGCCAGACCTGGGTTGCAGGGCAGGCATCGAGGCCGACACCTTGACGCCTTGGGAAGACATGTTGTATATAATGACCAATGATTTGGAGGATGCTTTTCGTAAAAGCATCACATATTTGCATGCATGCCATTGAGTACTAGAGAATGAGTATGAATCAGTTGAATGAATTCTAATTCCGAAAACTGCACAGGATCTATTCCTTCTAATGCAAACCACATTACGGTCATCATCTTTGTTTGCCTCCTCGGCGGTCTAATTATTGTCCACCTCGAAGATCTTATAACAGTGCAGCCTTTTTATATGATCAGTCAAGCGA
>Ga0335072_10006261_pt1 | contig 17428 bp, 10 predicted proteins | sample Lox_Sample_21_FD_206725 | JGI IMG/M metagenome (GOLD analysis project Ga0335072, IMG submission 206725) | Soil microbial communities from Loxahatchee National Wildlife Refuge, Florida, United States - Lox_Sample_2.1 | ecosystem: Environmental > Terrestrial > Soil > Wetlands | place: USA...
TCAACGGCCGGTGTGCATTGCGTCCCTCAGGAAAAGAGATTGAAACTGGGATCTGGGCTGACGAAGGATCCCAGATCTATCGCGGAGCACGGATTGAAGGTCCCGCGTATGTGGGGCGCGCCTGCACGTTACGCGAAGACACATTGATCAGGCAGTGCAGCAATATTGAGAACTGTTCCTACATAGATTATGGAACGATCATTGAAGACGCCACTATTTTGGCCAACACATACGTAGGAATTGGCCTCGAGGTTCGTGAATCAATTGTGAATGCGAACCGAGTATTCAATATGTCGCGAGACGTTGTGATTGAGCTCTCCGATCCTAATCTTTTCCGCACGACCATGCCGGACGGCAAGTCGACATCAGGGCTCGGTCTTATGAACCTGCTGAAGCGCACGACCTCTGCGCACGCGGGTGAGGCAGAGGTGGCGGAAGAAGTACGGGAGCAAGAGTGTTTTACGAACATTCAGCAAGTTAACACGCGGACAGAATTCGAATCCTAGATGTAAGGAGCCGGGAAATGTACAGCTGTGGATCGGTGGTGGTGTTGCAAGCTCCTCAGAGACTCGATAAGCGGGGAGCCTGTGCCTTCTTAAATCAGTTGAAGCCCTTTCTGGAAGAGGGACGGCCGCAATTGGTATTGGATTGCTCTGGAATCCAGCAACTGGATAGTGCCGGCGTCGAAACCCTCTTGTGCTGCATGGAAGAGGCCATGAAACGAGATGGCGATATCAAGCTAGCGGCGGTCGCGCCGACCTCTGCGGTGATCTTGGAACTGATGAAGGTCGACCGGTTGTTTGAAGTGTTTGAAACTCCGGAAGAGGCGGTGCGAAGCTTCTATTCTCTTCCTGCGTACGAAATAGCCACCGATCTTCCCTGGATGGATCGTTCCGCTGGAGAGTTTAAGGCAGCTTGAACATTTGGAGGGAGAGATGTTGGTGAGGAAGGGAAGCATCCTGTACTCCAGTTGGATCGGGTTGATCGTCTTATTCCTTGCGGGCGGCTCAGTAGGCGCAAGAGCGCAGCAGTCGTCCGTTGGTGGGGGCCCCACGACTACAGCGTCGCTTCCCCAGCACGAAGTCCTACCCGACAGTCCTGGCACAGTGTCTTCGCAAATCTCGTTAGACAGCGAATCCAAGGCGATAACGCCATTATCTCTCGCTCAGCTTGATCCACAGACACAGCAGAATCAATCGAGCCAGGACCAGCAAACACAGTCTGCTCCGCCGACGACGACAGCTCAAAAACCGGTAGGGACTGCGGCGGCCGAAGCCCCTAACGCCAGCGGAATCTCGGCCTCGCAACCTGCGGGTGTGGCGATCGCTCCAGCCAAACAACATCGTGTGCGGACGTTGGTGCTTCGCACGGGAGCAATTGTTGCGGCGGCGGTTGCGATTGGTACGGTAGTCGCTCTTACGGAAGCAACTTCGAGCAAACCCCCCGGAGCCCATTGAGTTGTGACCGGAAACAAGGCAAGGATTATTTCGTTCTCTGGTATCGATGGCGCAGGCAAGAGCACGCAGATTTCATCGCTGTCATCCTGGCTGACAGAAAACGGATTTCGCGTTTCGATTCTCGCTATGTGGGATGACATCGTCGTCGGAGCGAAATTCAGGGAAGCTGCCAGCCTTCACGCCTTCCGTGGAGATCAAGGAATCGGGACGCCGGAACGTCCTCTACAACGTCGCGACAAGAACGTCACAGCATGGCCGCTGACGCTGGTTCGGTCAGCTCTTTATGCAGCTGATGCGTGGAGTCTTAAGCTGCGAATGAGGCACTTCAAAGAGAATAACGAGGACGTCATTATCTTCGATCGCTATATCTATGACGAAATCGTCAATCTGCCGCTGGAGCAAAAATGGGCAAGGGGCGTGGCGCGACTTCTGCTAGGCCTGGCTCCTCAGCCCGATCTGGCGTTTATTGTCGATGCTGCGCCGGAGGCGGCTTGTACCCGTAAGCCAGAGTATCCGTTGGAATTTGTTCAACGGAATCGTGCCACGTACCTCGAGTTGATTAACCTCGCCCCAAATATCTGCGTTGTCGGAGATGGTTCAATCGAGGAGACGAACCGAATGATTCAGAACAAGGTCGTGGCTAGCAACTTCTTTGCCTTGAACTCGCCAATGCTTCCTCGGTGCATCCCCGCAGATTAGATCTGCCGTTTTCGCTGTACGGCCAACTGGAAAGCCACGGCCAACATTCCTATCCCCCAATTCATCGAACGAACATGCCAAATAGGCCAGGGACCGCGAATTGAAAATATGTCTGGTAACGACTTTTCCACCGAGTCATGGGGGATTGAGCGAATACGGTTTGCACATCGCGCGGGAGTTACAGCAAAACGCGTTCGTTAATCTTGTAATCCTGGCCGACGACCTACCCACAGCAACGGCAGGCTCTGCCAGCGAATTGCCTGGCTATTCCGTCATACGCTGCTGGTCGCCCGACCGCCGCAACAGCGCGATGCGTTTGCTGTCTGCGCTGCGTGAGCAGGATCCAGACGTGGTCTGGTTCAACTTGCTGTTCAGTACTTTCGGCACCAAGCCCACAACTGCGTTCGCCGGGCTTACTATCCCGCTGCTTACGCGCCTTAGCGGACGTTATACGCATGTGACGTTGCATCACCTGATGGACACGGTAGATCTGGAAGATTTGGGAGTCCGTTTCCCGCGCGCCTATCGATGGGCGGGCGCCGTAGCTACGCGAATGCTATTGCTTTCGAATTCTGTATCGGTATTGATGCCGCGATACCGGGAGATTCTTGCCAGCAAATATGGCCGCGACAATGTACACGTGCGCGCTCACGGGATTTTATCGCGACGTCCGGAGTATCCCGACTTTTCACGACGTGGGCAACCGCACCGCATTCTTGCCTTCGGCAAGTGGGGTACCTATAAGCGGTTGGAGCTGATGATCGAGGCGTTTGACTTGATTTCAGCGGAGATGCCCACGGTGAAGCTCGTCGTTGCTGGTGGCGACCATCCACAGGCCGCGGGTTATGTCGAGTCGGTGAGAAGAAATTGTGAGGGCAATTCAAAGATTGAATTCACCGGATATGTTCATGAGGATCGCTTGCGCGATCTCTTCCAAAGCTCGTCAGTCGCGGTCATGCCGTATTCGTCATCAACCGGGTGCAGCGGCGTTGCCCACTTGGCGTGCGGCTACGGAGTTCCAATCGTTTGCGCCGATCTCGAAGATTTTCGGCAAATGGCGATTGGCGAAGATCTCGCGATTGACTTCTATCAGCCGGGGAATGCAGAAAGTCTGGCAAGGTGCCTGATCCAACTGCTCGAAAGTCCCGAACGGCTGCGCACAATGGCAGAACAGAATTTTTCATCAGCCCTGCGTATGACCATGCCGAGCATTGTGCAGAAGTATCTCCGGCATTTTGAATTGGACCAACGCCTCGAAGCTCTTCGCCACGTGTCGCGATTTAATCGCCTGCCGAAGTGGCTGCCGTCGCGATCACTTCTTCTGCGCGCGATCCGCCGTAACTCCGAAAACCGAATCAATGGTTCAGCTGCATTTGGCTCCTTGAATCGAGCGGAAGCTTTGTTTTCTCAAGCGCGTTTCCCCGCAACTCTAGGGAACGGTAACGGCAACGGTGGAGGAAAGCTGGGTCGATCCAGAAGTCCCCATGACTTTGATGGAGTAGGTGGGAGCCGTGGAATTCGCGTGAGCAGCGGGCGAACCTCCGCAGGAAGTCAATATCAGTCCCCCTCCAACGGCCACGAGGACTACGAGAATGCGAGTGATATGCCGGCGCCGGAATGGGCTGACGAACGCCAGTCCGACGATTCCAAACGGCATGATCCAACCAGTGAAAATCCAACCGCGAGTGCTTCGCTGCTGCAGATTCGCCCCAGCGCTGGCAGCGGTAATAGTAAGGGTGGAATTGACGCTGCCCGAGCCGGGAGTAACGGAAGCAGGGGAAAAGCTGCAGCTCAGGATACTGGGGAGATTGGCGCAAGTAAGCGAGATGGGCGAGGCGAAGGCCCCGGATTGAGTGGAGGCCGTGATCGTGAAGCGTCCTGATTGGCCCGCCAGAATCGTTTGAGAAGCCGGAGAGGCTGTCAGTGAGACCGTGGCCGAGCCATTTCCAGCAACGTCGCAGCTGGGACTGTAGCTAATCGCCGCTGTGATTCGATTCGCCAGTGTCGGTTTCCCGACAGCTTGAACGAAGAGTTGGTAGTTGCCGGAAGGGATAGGATAGCTGCATAAGTTCAGCGAAGTAGTCCCGGGCTGCATTTCCGTTAGCTTCATCAGGTTTTCGCCGTCGGCGCTGATGTAGATGGTGAGATGGTCAACCGCGCTTTCGCTTCCTCCGAGCTTCCAATTCAAACTATTTCCGGAGACCGATGCAGAGACACTGACGCAATCGTCAATGCCGGACTCGATCTCTGTGGCTTCCTCGTAATCATTCCAGGTCACGAGCTGCAGATACGGCAACTGCTTGCCCGAGTTGTACAGATCATTGATTTCCGTGAAGGTTTGCAGCCAGGTTTGACCGCATTGCTGCGGCATAATCCGGTCTGATCCCCAAGAGGCCAAGGTATCATTAAATCCCTTGTACGTTGCTCCGATCGTCTGCTCACCGGGGTAAGCCATTCCCGTCTGGTAGAAGCTATTCAGGTAGCTCATGCCGTAATCGGTAGTCGTAGGCATGACCCACGAGTAACTTCCATCTGACAGAGTGTGCGCAAATCCATTGTTGTTTTGGAAAAGGAACGCCGGGTGCGAACTCAAAGCGGCGTTGGCCGCATTCCAATCGACCGAGAATGACAAGTCGATATTGAAATTGGTAACGACCGGCTGGCCCTGGATTGTCATGTAAGCGGGTGAGGGGAAATATGTTCGTTCTATGTACTGAAGTTGCTCGATTAAAGCCTGCTGCGGATTACATCCGGAGCAGGAATCCCACTCAATTGCTCCTTGATCAATCATGATGGCAAACGTGAATCCGGGATGTTTTTCGGCCTCCGCCATCACCAGTTGCGTTGCATCATCAATGGAATTGCCCGGGCCGTACCAGTCAATGATCACGCCGTCGATACCGCGGCTGATCATGTCGACGATCTGATTGTGCACCTGCGAGGCATCGTCCGAGTTATAGCCGACGTTCATGTGATTCGATCCCCCGAACCACAAAAGCAGGTGAGCGTAGATTTTGGTTGTAGCGCCGGGATAGAGCAGGGAATGAATGTCAACCTTGCTGACATTGTTGGCGCCGAGATTTCCGTTTGTTTGAGTCGGGAAATTGTTGGCCGCGCTCGTGTTGTTGCTAGTTTGAGCGGCTAAAGTTGTGGTGGGCGTGACATACTGGCCCAAACACGCGATGGACACGCTAAGAACGACGAATGCACACGAGAAAAATCTTCGACACATTGGCCCTCGGGAGAGGCAGAACCAAGCGCATGGCTTGGAACGTCGAGCCCGGCGCACAAGGGAGGCGCCCCTGCCTGTGATTTGCCTTGTTTGCCGGTCTTACTGTGCGATTTGGATCTTGCGCTTGCTTCAAGCGATCGCTGGGAGTTTCGCTTGCCGGGAACGCGACTAGCTTAGGAGCGAGTTGCTTTTTGTGGAAGGTAACTGGGGTTTAGGAACTTTCGGGGAGTATTCAAGTGCCATTGACATGGAAGAACGGGATTCTGGTTGGCGGTTCTCACATCGACAACTGAATTGCGAGCGCACGGAGAGACTCGAAAAAGAGGGATCGTAAGGCACAGACCCTCGGCTATCCTAGACCTTGAAGCGAACTCACTTTGCTGCAGGCTTAACTGTTAGGGTGTGGGCTACGTATCGATTCCCTTCAAAGCGCGTCAGCGCAGTAATATCCGCTCCCTCTCTCAAGTTCTGGTCGACAGGAACGTAGGGCGACAAGTAAATTTCATAGGTTTTGTTGTTTGTCGCGGAAGTCAGCACAAGCAGACCGGTATGAAGGTCAAGAAATTTCACCTTTCCTACAAAGGTAAACGCTGCGCCGGGTTCAGCCAGAATTGTTATCTGTTGGGCGACGTCGCGGTCCTCGGACTCGGCTCCAAATCTCAGCGAAACGAGCGCGCCTTCTCTCAGGTAGGACGCAGAAGAGGGCTGGCCATTGCGCACGATGTGGGTACTCTCCGCGATCCGCAGTTTAAGGGGTGTCGGCGCGGTAACATCGCGAACAATGAGTTCATTGCGATTCGGGCGATATGACAAGACGATTCCCTGACTCTCTCCTTGCGCACGGCCCGTTCGCAGGTCAATGTTGCGCGCAAACACCATGTCGTCATACAGGATGGTATCGACGTAAATGCGCTCGCCTGGTTTCAGCTCCGTGAGGGAGGCTGGCTGGCGGTCGCGGTACACGCTTGTACGACCATCAAAGAAAATAGTCGTCTTCCCACCACCAAACAATCGAAGCGTCACACGGTCCTGCACGCGATCGACCTTCTGGACGATGCCTCCTACGAGGGTTGCTTTAGCATCGGGCAGAGGCGGTAAGTCGGGGATGAGACTCGCTGGATCGACGGCATTCTCGTTCTCAGAATCAGTCGGATTTGGCTCCGTCGCGTTTCGTTCCAAGACGCTGATCGCGGGCGAGGTAGCTGCCGACGAAGCTTTATCAGGGGACGGCGGTGCAGAAGAAACCGATTGGGCAAACCCGGGAATTACTAAAGCGGTTGCGATAACCGCTACGCTAGCGGAGATACGATTCATGGCCCTCCCATGGACAAAAAACCAGCCCGGTTTTGGATGCACACGGGCGGTTTGTGGTGGTCAGGCGGTACGTGGATAATTAGCAAACAGGGGCTTCCTTTCTGCATCCAATCTGGGTCCGATCTAACCTTCACGTAGAGGTGCGTGGGATGGGGAAAAAGCCGCACAGGACGTTAGTGTTAGCGGGTATAACATTAACTTTCACTTTAGCCGCGGTCGCGGGCGACCTTAAGATCAAAATTCCGAAGCCCAGCCACTTGACGCCCGTGCAGCGATTGAACCGCGAAGGCGTCGCGGAATTGCGGAAACACAATTATGAGCGGGCTGAAGCACTTTTCTATAAGGCTTACCTTTACGATCCAGACGATCCTTTCACACTGAACAATCTCGGATACATTTCAGAGTTGCAGGGGCAGGTTGACCGAGCGGAAGAGTTCTACAAGCAAGCGGCGCAAGTGCCAACCGATGCCGTCATCGATGAGGCTACATCACGAAGTCTACAAGGGAAGCCAATGAGTGAAGCCCTGGCGATTCCGGACCTACCGCTGGAAATCAATCACGACAATGTTGAGGCCGTGCGCCTGCTCTCCCAAGGACGGGCATCTGAAGCCGACCTGCTTCTCCAGCACACATTGGCGGAAGAACCGAGGAACGTTTTTACCTTGAATAATCTCGGGGTGACCAAGGAGATGGAGGGCGAAACTCAGGAAGCGCTGCGATATTACGACGAAGCCGCCAGCTCAGGTTCGAATGCGAGCGCTATCGTGACTGAGAATCGTGCCTGGCGTGGAAAGCCTGCTAGCGAAATGGCGGCGCGAAATGCACAAGCGCTGCGTGCTCGTATGGCTACGGAAAACACATTGGCCGCTCAGGTGAATTCTCTGAACGCGCGTGGTGTCTCGGCCGTGAATCGGAACGACCTGGAAACGGCAGAAAATGACTTTCGAGCTGCCTACAAGCTCGACCCCGACAATGCATTCACGCTGAACAACATTGGCTACGTGGCCGAACTGAACGGCGACCGCGAGACAGCGCAGTTTTTCTATGACCACGCGCTGCAAGCAGCCGGGTCGAACACCGTAGTTGGATTGGCTACACGCCGAGATGCCGAGGGAAAAGTGTTGTTTCAGGTAGCGAGCAACAGCACGGGCGCTGTGGAGAACGCTCTCACCGCAGAGCGCGAGGTACGGCAGCGGCAACGTGCTCCAGTCGTGCTGTTGCGGCGAGACAACAGCGTGGTGCAGGAGCCGACACCGCACTCAAATGCACCATTGAGGCAGTCGCCGCCGCAATCACAGTCATCACCCCAATAGGAGACAAAAGTCACGAATTCAGGTGTTGTTCACGCTGTTGATAGCGGCTAATGTCGCTTTCGGGGTCATAGGAAAAATACCGCACCAGATTCTTCAGGTAACGCAGTAGCGTATTGATGTTCGTGTAGTACCAGCAACATTTTGTCATCTTGGGCGAGAATCCACAGATAAAGCGGAACTTGCTAAGGGGAGCCGGTGGTTCGGTGAGCATTGCCGCCGCCATGCGGTGATTTCCGTCGAGGATCGTGAGCGGTCCGGTTTCATCGACGCCAATCAGCAGAACGGTGGGGTTAATCGGGCCTCCTGGAATGGAAGCCGTCAAGCGCCGAAGTTTGTTGAAGAACTCATCTTCAGAAGGTGTTTCGAGAGCGAGACGGATCTGCTCGAGCAAAGCCGGCAGATAGAAACTGCCTTTTGATATGCGGCGCCACTGGGCCCGCGGGAAAAAACGAACGCGTTCGACGTCTGCTGTCGTGAGGTCTACGGCGTACCATTTCGTATCCAAAGGCAGTTCTCGCCACATTTTTCCACGACGTAAGAACAGGAGGGCCCGCCGCAATTCGTTCTCGCGAACGTTGCCTATATCGGGACGCGTCACGAGGTGTTCGAAGTCGGAACGGTACTCGTCGAATTCGGGGTAATGAAACTCATTGCGCAGGAATTCGGCGATAACCTCTTCCTCCGACAGCGGCCGCAATGCTCGTAAAGGGGAGAAGGCTTGCGCCGTCTGGCCAGTGAAGCGCTCACTCAGCAGCGGAATCACCAAAACCACGAGCAGCGCAATCATCAGCACGAGCTGCACCACGATGACCCGTTGTAGCGTCTGATGAAAGGCGCAAATGCCGATGATGAATATGCCGCTGAAGGCCAATTGAACCCAGCTGGTATTGGCGATCTTTCGCGACATCTCGTAGGTGATGATTACGGAACTCAGGGAATACACCCCGGCTGTGATGGCGTAAAGAATCAGAAGGCCGGGAAGAAAGTGAGCTCGCGCCGGAGCAAAGTGGGCTCCGAAGATGGTTCGCCACAGAAAGCTGGGAACAAGATAAAGTCCCAAAATCAAGATGGCCAGAATGACGAAGACGAGGGCCAGAGACATGAACAGCACAGTCCGACCTTCCCGTTCATTCGCGTTTTTACTCGCAGATACAGGAAACATGGTGTTCACCACAGACCAGGCACACATGTTGACCAGACGGCCGACGAGAGCTACAGCGGCGTACAGACCCGCGTCGTCGGCTGGGAAGAAGTGGTTGACCAGAACGATATCGAAGTTATTGATAATGGTCTGGCCGGAGAAAAAGACGATGGCTTGTACCCCTTCACGAAAGGAATTGGCGATGTCGGCAAAGCTGAAGCGCGTGATTCCGGGACTTGGTTCGGCGAAGAAATACGCCAGTATCACTGCCAACACACTCGCTAGAACAGCACCGCGAACACCCATTCCCAGAGCAATCAGCAGGAAGACACCAAGAACACGCACTGCGCCCTCGAGCAGAAAATTAAGAGCGAGCGGAGCGAATGCCTGGATCCCCTGAATGTAGCCGCGGCGGACACCGAGCGGAATGTAGAAGGCCGTTCCGAGAGCCAGGAGTTTGACCAGATTAACGTCGCCGAGATTAAGGTAGCGGCTAAGAGGCCCCTCGAACGCGATCAGAACAATGCCGAGGACGATACCCGTCAACCAAGCACGCTGATGGAGGCTGGCGAATATGGAACGCGCATCCTCCTCCGAGGTGCGGCGGGCCACATATTTCGCGCAAACCACCTGAAACGAAAGCGTAATCGCCGACATCAGCATCAGCATGGTGTAAACGGCGGTGGCATGGGCAAAGCCGGCGGGACCCAGCAGTCGGGCGGTGGCTACGTTGTAAATGAGATTGGTTAGACCCACCAGACCGGACCCGGCCAGCAATGTCAGGCTTCCGCCCACCAGCGAACGCATGGTTTTGGCGCTCGCCGCCTGCTTCGGAGTGACTTCCTGTTTCGAGGATTGGGCGGTGAAAGACTTCATAGGTAGTTCAGCCGGCAGCACTCGTGAGAGCTTGATCGACCGCAAGCGTCATCAGAACAAAGTAAAGTGCACGACCGGCAGGAATGTCGTATGGCTGGATCCAGGAAAGTCATAAAACGATTGCTGCTCGAACCCGAAAGAAAACCGCATTGGATACGAGACAGGAATCTCACTGTCGCTGTCCTTCATGGAACCATGCATCGGTCGAACATATTGGACGAGAAACTGGCTCTGGGTGTTGTCATAGGTGTGATATCCCTGCCCACGCGAGAGGATAAAGGAGCCCTGCGCGCTCCAGTGCCGGGTGATACGCATGTCGAAACGGGCGCCCGGCAGCAAGGCCTCGGCGATGGCGTAGCGAGTCTGGTAGACCTCCCACGATCTCAAAGATTCGGCAAGCAGAGCGGCCGTGATGCGGTCGCTGAATTTGTGCTGAAGGCCGGCATAGGAAGACGTGGTGAAATACTCGATGATCGAGGGCCGATATAAAACATCCCTTGCTGTGTATCCCGCAATCAAGGAAGTACTTCCCCATGGACGTCCAACTGTAAATTCAAGATTGGCGAAGGCATCGCGTGAATGGAGATTCTGATCGGTGAACGGGCCAGCCTCGCGGACTGCGCTGCCGTGAACCGAGACCCAATTGAAGAACGAATTGGTAGAGAGATACAGAAATTGGCGGAATAGGTTTTGACTCATGAACTGCGGAGACACCTTATCGCGCCGGATCGTGTATTGCAGGCCACCGTCGAAAGAGATCGAGTTGGATCCGAATCGCAACACAGGATTAATGCCCCCGTTGAAGAAGGTGTCGTAGGTGTTGCGATCCTCGACAATGTTGATGCTGGGGAACAGAAACCGGCCGACTGTAAGACTCTCGCCGGCAAATCCTGTAATGGCGGGCAATCCTGGAATGTTCAGCCGGTAATGCGATTCGACCAGGCTCTCATAAGAGTGGCGCGGTGGCGGCAACAGGGCAGGATTGGTGACGTTGAGAATCCTGGCGTCGAGTGCGTAAACATTCAGATCTTCCAGCGCCGGGGTGAACAAAGCATCCGGAACCACGCTAATTTTGTCGGTGATTGGGCGGCCGACTTCGTCAGCGGCCTCAAACTGCGCGGTTTCCGCCGTCAGTGCATTGTTCTGCCCGGCAACGCTGCTGGCCTGCGCGAAAGAAGTTAACGCATGAACGGGGTCCTGCCGCTGCCGGTACACGTTAGCCGCCGCCATCTGATACTCGTAATCATTGCGAAATTCAGTTGCCGGCCCAAGACTTGCCAGCGCCTTCTCCGCTCTCTGGGTCCTGCCTTCGGCCAGATAGGTATTGGTCAGCCCAAGCCCGCTCGAACGTGGATCGGCGCCGGCGAGTTGGGCTTTGTCGAAATAGGTCTCCGCGAGATCGAAATCATGCAGTCCGAGAAACACATTTGCGGCACTGAGAAGGTCCTCAGAGGTTACCGGTCCTGAGACAGCACGCGCTTCAGAAAATCCCAAGGCAACCTCTCGGCGAGCTTCGTCTCCGTGCCCTTCCTCCGCAAAAATGTGTGCCAGTGCCAGACGCACATCGAGCCGGTCTCCATTGGGGACATCAAGAGCACGGCTAAAACGCTGCATGGCGGCGCTACGTTCACCCAACGTGAGAAGGGCATCTCCAGTAGCCAGGAGAATCTTGACCTGATCCCCGCCATATTTTTCGGCCGACTCGATATCGCGACGTGTCGCCTCCCGGTCGTTTTCCTTAGCATGTACTTGAGCCCGCAGAGCATAAACTTCGGCATCTCTGGGGTCGAGATTTTCGGCAACCTGCAAAGCCTCTAGCGAGCGGGTGTAACTGCCGGTCTGGAAGAGAGCATCGGCGTAAGCCAGTTGCGTGGGAAGGTCATGAGGTTCTTCGCTTAGCGCCGCGCGATATTCCGGCAGCGCGTGCTCAAAATCCCGCTCCTGGCGAAATGCCTCCGCGCGCCCCAGATGCCAGGCATGGCTCTTGCCGAGTCGTTTGGCCGCCAGATCGAGCTGAAGTAATGCAGGCTTGGGGTGGTGACGCTGAAGATCGGCATAGGCCAGACCAAGGTGCGCCTCGCCATAATCAGGCTTCAGTTCAATTGCAGTTTCAAAATCGCGAACTGCGCTTGCAGGCTCGCGCAGGTCATCGTAAACGAAACCTCGATTGACATAGCCCGTCGCCATTTCCGGATCGCTTTTCAGCGCGCGGGTGAAATCGTCCACCGCCTGGTGCAAATTGTGGTCTCGAACGCTCAAATAGCCGGCGATCAGGGCAAGGTCCTTGTCATCATGGAAGCGAGAATCATATTTTTCGACCAGCGTTTTTGTTTCGTCGTAGCGGCCCAGGTTATAGAGGTCATACGCGAGATAGACCACTCCCTCATGGTCGTTCGGGAGCTTTTCAAGAACCTTGAATCCCAAACTCGCAGAAGCTGCGTAGTCGCCCTTCAGAGTGAGATAGCGTTCTTTTTCGCGCTCCACCTGCGGCGCATCGGCCATCGGCCCATGTGCGCGATCAATCCACCTCTTTGCCAGTTCGAAATTATGGTCCTCCAATGCAGCGTTCGTGCCGCCAGCCACTATGAGTGGGTTTCCGCGCCCCCGCTCATACGCCTTCTGGTACTCGGCTTCCGCCCGATGGTATTTGTGCTCGGATGTGTACAAGTCACCGAGTGCCAGATACGGACCGTAGTCGCCGGGATGCGATTGGATTGCTTTCTGGAAGAAACCTTCCGCTGCTTTGTTGTCACCCTGGTCGCGCGCCAGATAGCCCAGAGAAGAAAGCGCAGTGCGGTTCTGCCCATCTAAATCGAGAACCTTGTTGAACGTCGCGCGAGCCGCATCTTTCTGACCCATCTTCCATTGAAGACTGCCGTAATTCAGCAACGAGTTGATGTTCGTTGGAGCAAGCGCGAGCGCCTGCTGCAAATCTTTGTTCGCCGCTTCCGTGTTTCCCGATGCGGCTTCCATGGCGGCTCGCAGACGAAGGAATTCGGATTGTGCCGCAGGTTGCACTTGAAGGCCTTGAAGCTGGTTCCATGCCGCATCGAGTTGTTGCTTGGCATCGTTCTGTTTATCCAGTTGAACATCGAGCTCGTAAATGTTGAGGCGCAGTTCGACGGGATACAGCGGTCCTTCGGGCACTTCGGACGGCAGTTTGTTCAGGGCTTCGCGATATTCAGCGTCGGCGTCAGTGGGTCGATCTTCGCCTTCCGCCACTTGCCCGAGAATGGCGTGAAGGCGGTAATTGTTCGCGTCGATCTGCCGGGCATCATCCAGAAACGGCCGGGCCTGGTCGAATTGGCCGAGATTCACTAAGGCCTGCGCTGCGCTGAGATCCAGCCCAATGTTGCCCTTTGAAGACTTCGCAATTCGTGAATAGAGTTCTGCCGCTTCTCGCTGCTTGCCCGCTAGCTGATATGTGTAGGCGAGGTCTGCCTGCACATCCGTGGACTTCGTTGGGATCGCCTGCAGGCTGGCGATCGCTTGCGGGTAATTGCCTTGATCGCGATACTCATCGGCGACAGCACGCAGGACTTCCGGATCTTTCGGTGCACGCGCCTTCGCACGGTTCAGATAAAATGAGGCTTCTTGTGCGTTGTTCAATCGCGAGTAAGCGTGCGAAAGCAACAAATCGGTGTGCGGTGAACCCTGTAAAGCATCAGATCGGTTGAGCAGATCGATGGCGCGATTGGGATCGGTGTTGAGAATCAGTTCACCGGCAAGTTCCAGGCTGTTCGCATCCTTGGGATTGGCGGCAATGACGCGCTGCAGGAGCTGCTCGGCATCATTGACGCGGCCCATCTTGGCGTAGGTTTGCGCCAGTCCCGCGAGTCCGTGAACCGAGGCCGGCTGAATCCGCAGGCCGCGATTGTACGCGTCAAGCGAACGCTGGTATTCGCTGTGGAGCCGGGCAGCATATCCCAGCAAGAACCACATGTCCGGATTTTGCGGCGCCGCGTTGGCGGCGTGTTCGGCAAAGTTGACGGCTGATGCATAATCGCCGCGATTGATTGCATCTTGAGCGGCGCGCGCTTGCCGAGAAACCTCGATGCTGGCGCCCCATCCGAACTGTGGCGTACTTTGCGTCTTGGACTGGGGTTCGCCCTGCTTTTGATTCTGGGAACTCGAGTTGTTCTCAGGATGAAGGTCGTACGTCTGGCTCCACGCGCCATGGGCTAGCAGAACAATTAAAAAGCTCGTGAGCGGAAATCGGCTTTTCACGTATTCACCAATCAGCAAGAGTTTTCCCGGAACCTCCCGTTACGGGTATTTGCGGCCTTGTGAGATGCCCATGGGACGGCTAGGGCTGCCTCGTCACAGGACAGAGAAGCCCAGGAGTGCACAAGAATGCACGTAAACCCCCGTGCCGGTTTTTGAATCCAAGCTGCGTTTGCCAAAAAGGCATGCAGCAATCAATGGTTAACCGTAGCGAAGGTTATTCGCGTCCAATTCCGCTCTTGGCCGTGGTCCTGGTTGCGCTGGCGGTGCACGGCCCGCTGCTGTTCATGCAGCTGCCGCTGGGCTCGTTCGATACCAATTTCCACATTTTTTTCGCATCGCACTACGCTCATCACTGGTTCAATCCCTGGAATCAGAAGTGGTTCGCCGGGTTTTCGCAAACCACCTACCCCCCGCTCACCCACCAATGGATCGCGCTGCTCTCTAACGTGGTGGGCCTCAACATGGGATACATGCTGGTGCAGTTGATCTTCGTGTTGCTTCTGGCCGTGGGGGTATATCGCTTTGCTCGCATCTGGGTGGACGAGACTGCTTCAAGCTATGCTGCTCTGGGCAGCGTGTTTCTGGGAGCCCTTGCATTCCTCGTATATCAAGCGGGGCAACTGGCGACGGTGGCTTCCGCGGCGCTCTATCTGAACGCCTTGCCTTATTTCTATGAGTGGATGGTTGGAGCATCGTGGACTTCTTTTGTGAAAGGGGTCGCGATTGGGTGGGCAGCAGCGGCCGCGCACCATGTCACGCTGATTTTCGGCGTCGTCTTTTTCGCCGCGCCTGTAGTGTGGGTGGCCTGTATCGACGCTCGGGATGAGCACGTCCCAGCTTCGATCCGGGGCACTTTATTTCGCGCCCTGGCCTTTGCGGTTGTCGTTGCGATTGGCGTCGCAGTTATCCTGCTGCCCTACTGGCTGCAACTCATTCAACATCCGATCCACCAGATTCCGATCCCGCACGACAGCCGCGCGAATTACCTGCTGCACTGGATCACGGGAGTGAATTACTTCGTGATTCCGTACGGAGCGCTGATCTTCGCGTTGCCATTCATTTTCCTTCGCGGATCAGAGAATCCCCGGCTTCGACCGCTGCTGCTGGGTTTCTGGTTGACGTTTATTTTCGGCCTCGGCGGCACAACCCCATTGCCGAAGTTTCTGCTCAGGCGCGCTTTCGACATTCTGACTTTCGAGCGGTTCGCGTTCTGGGCAACCCTGATGGCGATGCCCATCGTGGGGTTGCTCGCGGTTCAACTGCTGCGGCGATTTGGAAATCGGGCTGCTACTGCTCTGTCTTTAGCTTGCGTTGCAACGCTCGGAGCTGCGCTCTGGTGGCTGCGGGCGAATCCCTATCGGCCGATCGCGATTGTCAACGTCGACCCTGTTGTTGCCTTTTTGAATCGTGATGGACATGATGCTTATCGTTATCTGACTTTGGGCTTCGGCAGCGACTTGGCAAAAGTCGCCACCTACACCGACGCCAGCAGCGTGGATGGCGATTACAACTCGGCTCGATTGCTGCCGGAGATGACGCATTACGGCTCGGCGCAGCTCACGAACTCAAAGTTTTACGGAACCGCGGGCATGTCGGCACTCCGCGCCATGCTGGAGCACGCCGACCGTTACGGATTGAAGTTCATCTTTGTTCACGATGCGTATTACGAGCCGCTGCTGACTTTTGTGGGTTGGCGCAAGATTGAAACTTTCGATCAGGGCGCGGTTACAGCGTGGTCGAAAGATGATGTGCCCCCTGCGCATACCATTCAATCGGACGCGGTGCCGCCGGTGTGGCAGGGAATCATGTGGGGTACGTTGCCGATTGGGGCAAGTCTCCTGGCGCTGTTTCTCGTAATTTTTCTTCCCGAGGAGAGGCGGGTTCCGTTGGAAATGCCTGCCCAGTCACCGCGGACTGAAAAACAATACGTTGCTTGATCGCGGCCAAACGACGGGGATTTTCTCATGAAATGGGCGCTGTCCATCATCTTGGCAGTTGTGACCGTCATCCTGATCGGTATCGCCATCGTCCATCCGGCAAGCGCGAGTGGGACGGTTGGCATTGCGTCGGGATCTGCCCTTCCCGGCTTTGCGGAAAAACCCGATACTCCCGAGCATGCCCTTACCATCATGTTGAATGACGTGCGGCGACATGACTGGGGTGCTGCTTATTCTCTCGTCTCGAGAACCACAGGCGTGGACGAGCAGGCGATGGCGGCGGAGTGGACCGGTTCCGATGGCAGCTTGCGCACGTTTTCGAGCCTTGAGAGCTTCAATTTGTGGCCACTGCATGAAACCGATAACGATGGACAAATTCGTGCGCGGCTGACCTGGACGACCCCCGTGGGACCGGTAGAAGATGTCCGCGATTTTCACCTTGGCCGAACCGGCGATATGTGGAATGTGATTTTGCCGAGGCCCGAGCAGACAACTGTTCCCGCTCAGATTATTCCCGTGACATATTTGCGCTGGGATCTTGTGAACGGAAACGCTCAGGATCAATGGGGCTCACATAACGTGGATGCGCCACGCGTTCGCATCATCTCGATGAACGCGGTCGATGACGCAACCGGCGCCGTCGTCATGGGAGAGGTGGAGAACGACGATACGATTCCGGCGTTTGTGAACGTCAACGCGACTCTAGTGAATGCGGCGGGAAACTCCATCGACCAGGAAAACAGCTTCGACAAGATCGCGCACATCCTCTTGCCGAAGGAAGTTTCGCCCTACCGCATTGATTTCCCCGGAATCGATCTGTCAAAAGTGAAGAACGTCCGCATGGATGTAAAAGCGGCACTGGTGCCGGCCTCGGCTGATCCTGTGATCGGAGTGATGGAGCAGAAGATGCAGCAGGATATGCAGGGCAACTCAGTGCTGGAAGGGAAGTTGCTCAATCAGAGCGGCCAGACGGTGAATATCCCGCATGTGATTGCAAGTTTTTACGACAGCAACGGACGAGTGATTTGGGTATCTGACGGCTACGTCGATCATGCCCTGCTTCCACAGGAATCGCAGCCGTTCGCAGTGCAGGTTCCGCGCAACGTCGCGGCGAATGTACGGAGCTTTCATGTCGTGGTCAATCAATACAGCCTCCACAAATCGTAGGCGCACCAGAAAGACGAGATGCGCCGGATTGGTCGGGGCAGGGATAGCCGTTTTTTTTTGGCTCG
>Ga0335072_10006262_pt1 | contig 17427 bp, 17 predicted proteins | sample Lox_Sample_21_FD_206725 | JGI IMG/M metagenome (GOLD analysis project Ga0335072, IMG submission 206725) | Soil microbial communities from Loxahatchee National Wildlife Refuge, Florida, United States - Lox_Sample_2.1 | ecosystem: Environmental > Terrestrial > Soil > Wetlands | place: USA...
TGCCGGATGCGCCAAATTCATTTGCGCAAATCTTGCGCGCCTCATCGCTGATTGAGCAGCTATTGCGCAGCGGCAGATTTCATTTTCCCCAGAATCGTATGTTTTTGTGCTGGCACGCAATTTGCGGAGAGCTTGATTTGCAGCCGATTGACAACACGTGTGTGTCGTCCTGCGATGAAACAAAATTAAAATCCAACCACGAGAGGTAAATTCGATGAAAATGAAATATCTGTTAACGGTTTGCGGAGTGGTCGCGGCGCTGATGTTGGGCGCCGGCACGACGTTCGCGCAAAATAATGGCGGTGGCAACGGCGGCGGCAACGGCGGCGGCAACGGTGGCGGTGGTCGCGGCGGCCGTGGCGGCGGGAATTTCAATCCGCAGCAATTCCAACAACGCATGATGGATAACATCCAACAGCAGTTGGGCTTTACCAACGACACCGACTGGAGCGCAGTGCAGCCGCTCGTCCAAAAAGTTCTCGACGCCCAGCGTGATGCCCGGGGCGGTGGGATGCGGATGATGTTTGGCCGCAATCGCGGTGGCGGCAATAATGCCAATGGCGGCCCCGGCGGCCGTGGCGGGGCGTTCGGTGGCACTCCCGATCCGGCTGCCCAAGCTTTGCAGCAGGCCATTGATGACAATGCCCCCACAGACCAGATCAAAGACGCACTAGCCAAGTATCAGGCCTCCCAAAAAGCGAAACAAGCCGCGTTGACCGACGCTCAAAATAATCTTCGCAGTGTGCTTTCAGTCAAACAGGAAGCCCAGGCGACGTTGATGGGATTGCTTGATTGAAGTTCGTAAAAGAGAAGCTGACGTTTCAACATGAGCGAAAATGTCGTCCAGGATTCCAGTTCGTTGCTGGAGCGCATGGTTGTGGCCAAGCAACTATCGGCGATTGACGCCAAGGCTCTTGCCGGCGCAAAGCTCCCCGCGCAAAGCGAGGAAGAAGCCCTCCGCTGGCTGGCCCAGGAATACGGTCTGGGATTCACCACGTTGGACGACATTGAGCCGGACCGTCAGCTTCTCTCCCTTTTTCCCGCCCGCATACTGCTGAAGGAGGAAATCCTCCCCCTCAAACGGCTGAACGGCACGGTCGAGGTCGCCACCAGCCGGCTCTTCGCCACGCAGGGTCTCGATGCGCTGAAAACGATGACCGGCCTGAATCTGGTGCCGGTCCTCGCCACCAGCGAAGCCATCCAGCGTGAAATCAAAAAACGCCTCGGTGTCGGCGCCGACACCATTGGCACGCTTGAGGAGGAAAAAGGATTTGAAGTCATTGACGAGGGCGCTGAGGACACGAATCTCGACGAAGCCGCCGAGGACGAGGCTTCCATCATCCGCTTCGTCAACCAGGTTTTGAAGGACGCCATCGAATTGCGCGCGTCCGACATCCACCTCGAACCGTTCGAGGACGAATTCCGCATCCGCTACCGCATTGACGGTGATTTGCAGGAAGTTTCCGTGCCCGCGCAGTTGAAACGCTTCCAGCCGGCCATCGTTTCGCGCGTCAAAATTTTGAGCCACCTCAACATCGCCGAAAAACGCATCCCGCAGGACGGCCGCATCAAAATCCGCATCGGCGACGCCGAGGTGGACATCCGTGTCTCGGTCATCCCGATGCTTCACGGCGAGGCGGTGGTGATGCGTCTGTTGCGGCAAAATTCCACGTTGCGCGGCATGGGCGAACTCGACATGGACCGGCGCGAACTGGAATGTTTCCAGCGTGTGCTTCAATTGCCGCACGGCATCATTCTCGTCACCGGCCCGACCGGCAGCGGCAAAACTTCGACGCTTTACACCGCGCTCAGTGCCATCAACGATGCCGTCCGTAAAATCATCACGATTGAAGACCCGGTCGAATACCAGCTCAAAGGCGTCAACCAAATTCAGGTCAACGAAAAAGCCGGGCTGACGTTCGCGCGCGGCTTGCGTTCGATTTTGCGTCACGACCCGGACGTGGTGCTCATCGGTGAAATTCGCGACCAGGAAACCGCGCAAATCGCCGTGCAGGCGTCGCTCACCGGCCATTTGGTTTTCTCCACGCTGCACACGAATGACGCGCCCGGCGCGGTCACGCGGCTTGTGGACATGGGCGTCGAGCCGTATCTCGTCGCTTCCTCGCTTGAAGCCGTGCTCGCGCAACGGCTCGTCCGCGTGCTTTGCCCGCATTGCAAGCTGGCGGACAATTCGGCCACCGCGCAGGCGCTCAAGGCCAAGCTCGGCATTCCGCTGGAAAACACGATTTACAAATCCGTGGGCTGCCGCGAATGCCGCAACACCGGATTTCATGGCCGGCACGCAATTTTCGAGTGGATGGACACCGACGAGGAAATCCGCAAGCTCGTTTTGCAAAACGCCTCGGCCGACCAGATTCGTGACGCCGCGCGCAAGCAGGGAATGAAAACGCTCGCCGAAGACGGCTGGCGGCTCGTGCGCCAGGGAATCACAACCGTCGAGGAAGTTCTCGGCGTGACGACCGCGAAGGAAGTCGCCGCGACGGCGAAAATTCAAACCGGCGAAAGCACCGCGAGCATTGCCGCGGCGCGAAAATAATTTTCCATGCCGACTTTCACTTACAGGGGTTTGCAGCGTGACGGCAAGATTGCCGAAGGCCAGCTTGACGCTCCGGGCCGGCCCGATGCGTTGCGGCAGATGGAGACGCTCGGCCTGCGTCCACTGAACCTTTCCGAAAAGGCCGCCGCGAAAAATGGTTCCGTTCCCAAGAACGGTTCGGGTGCGTTGGCGGGCTTGGAAAATTTCGGAAAAATTTCCTTCAAGTTCGAATCGCACAAGGTTTCGGCGAAGGAACTGGAAAATTTCACACGCCTGCTGTCGTCGCTGCTCGCGGCGGGCGTGCCGTTGAGCCGCGCGCTGGTGATTCTGGCCAAGGAAGCTTCGTCGCCCGCGGCGCAGGCCAAGTGGAAGGAAATCCACGATTACGTGGTGGACGGCACGTCGCTGGCCGACGCGATGGCCAAATCGCCGGAAACTTTTCCGCGCGTTTACGTGGCGATGGTCGAAGCCGGCGAAGCGGGCGGCTTCCTCGACGTGGTGCTGGCGCAAATCGCAGAATTTCAATCGCGTGAAAAAGAGCTCAAGGGCAAGGTGCTCACCGCGATGATTTATCCGTGCATTTTGTTCTGCCTCGCGCTGGTCGTGCTGACGGTGCTGCTGATCTTTTTCATTCCGCGGTTCCAGAAAGTTTTTGCCAGCCTCCACGGTTCGTTGCCGGCCATCACACAGATGATTATTGGTGCCAGCAATTTTGTGCGCCACTATGGATTGTTTATCGCGCTGGCTGTGGTCGCCATCGTCATTTTGCTGCGCACTTGGTTCACGTCTGAAAAGGGCAGGCGCGTGTGGGAGAGAATCATTTTGAAATCGCCGCTGGTCGGCCCGCTCATCGCGCAATTTGCGATGGCGCGCTTTTGCCGGATGCTCGGCACCTTGCTGGGCGCGGGTGTGGCGCTGGTGCACAGCCTGAATGTCGCGCGCCGTTCCATTGGCAATCAGATTCTGGTGGACACCGTCGGGCAATCCATCGAGCGCGTCCAGCAAGGCGGGCGGCTCGGCCAAAGTTTGGCGGATTGCAAAATGTTGTTTTCCGGCTCGACGCTGGAGATGATTTCCGTGGCGGAAGAAAGCAGCCGGCTCGACACCGAATTGGTGCGCATCGCCGCCGTCACCGAAAGCGACCTCGACCGCAACCTTAAGACCGCCGTGGCGTTCGCCGAACCGCTGCTGCTGTTCATGATCGCTGCTTTCATTGGCACCATTTTCATCGGCATGTTGCTGCCGGTGTTGTCCATGAGCGAATACATCAAATAAAAATTATGAAAATACGAATTGAAAAAAACTCCGTTCCAACGAACAAATTCCGGCGCGCATTCACGCTGGTGGAAATCATGCTGGTGGTCATCATCATCGGCATCCTCGCGGCGCTGGTCATTCCCAAAATCGCCGGCAAGAGCGAACAAGCGCGCGAAACGGCGGCACACGCCGACATTTATGGCGGCATCAAAACCACACTCGATTCCTACGAGGAAGACAACGGCTTTTATCCCAAGAGCCTGCAGGATTTGATTACCAAGCCGGCCAATGCTCCCAATTGGCACGGCCCGTATCTTGACCCGCCGGTGCTGCCGGTGGATCCGTGGGGCCATCCTTACATTTATGTCTGTCCCGGCAAACACAATCCGACCACCTACGATTTGTATTCCCTGGGACCATCCGGCAAGGACGGAAATGACGATAACATTGGCAATTGGGCAAATTAAATGGCGATGTCGCCGCGCCTTCACGCTCATCGAATTGACGCTGGTGCTGGCGCTGCTGGTGGTCATCACGTCGCTCGCCGCGCCGGCGGTGTCGAAATTTATCCGCGGTCGCGCGCTGGATTCGGAGGCGCAGCGGCTGTTCGCATTGATTCACGCCGGCCAGAGCCGCGCCGTCTCGGAAGGGATGCCGATGGTGCTTTGGGTGGATGCCAAGAGCGGCACTTATGGTTTGCAGGCGGAAACGACCGGGGCAAACGGCGATCCGAAGGCGGAGACTCTGGCCGTGGATTCAACGCTGCAAATCGCCGTGTTGAACACCGGCATCAACGGCATGACGACGTTCAACAATTTGCCGGCGATAAGATTTTTGCCCGACGGAACGGTGGACGAAAACAGCCCGCAGGTTTTGCAATTGACGGATGCCTCCGGCTTTTCGCGCTGGCTGGTCGAGTCCAGCAACCGGATGGGTTATGAAGTTACCGACACAAAACCATGACCAACGGCGGGTGGCGAGTGACGTGAAAGTGTCTGCCAAACGGCGTGGCGCTTCGCGGCACATTGACGCCTTTACGCTCGCGGAAGTTCTGGCGGCGATGTTGTTCCTGGCCATCGTCATCCCGGCGGCGGTCGAGGCGATGCACGTGGCCAGCCTGGCTGGCGAAGTCGCGGCGCGCAAAGGTGCGGCAGCCCGCGTTGCCGACCGGATTTTGAACGAGAGCATCGTCACGACCAATTGGAACGGCGCGGCACAGAGCGGCACGGCCAGCGAAGGCGCGCTGAATTTTCAGTGGACGCTGACGGCGCAAAACTGGCCGCAGACTTCGCTGGAAGTGTTGACGGCGCAGGTGACGTTCCAGGCACAGGGCAAAAGTTATTCGGTGGCTTTGAGCACGCTGGCGAATCCGCCGAACCAGCTGCCGACGGTCTCGGGTTTGCCGGCGTCGGGTTTGCCATAGTGAAAATTAAATCGAACAAAATGCACGCGTTCACGCTGATTGAAATGATTCTTGCCATCGGCATCGCCGCCATGGTGTTGATCGCCATCAACGCCGTGTTGTTCGCCTCGCTGCGTTTGCGCGACCAGACGGCGGACATGGTTGACGACGCGACACCGGTGGACCAGGCCGTGACTTTTCTGCGCCGCGATCTGGAGTGCGCCGTCACGCCGACCAACGGCACGAGCAAGGTTTTGTCCGGCGATTTCCGGGTCGGCAACATCACCAGCGTCGGCGTGGCCGGGCCGGTGGCGATTGAGATGTTCACCGCGACGGGCGCGTTGAGCGCCGATGCACCGTGGGCCGACATCCAGCGTGTCTGCTACGAGTTGCAGCCGTCGTCCGATCCAAATGCCGCAGGCCAGAATTTGATCCGCAGCGTCACGCGGAACCTGTTGTCCATGACCACGCCCGACGTGGAAAACCAGCTCATGCTGACCGGCGTTCAGAGCATCACATTTTCCTGCTACGACGGCTCGCAATGGCAGGACAGCTGGGACACGACCGGTTTGACTTCGACCGACACGAATTTGCCGGTCGCCGTCCGCGTGGACATCCAGATGGCGGGCGGCAGCGGCAATGCACCGATTGAATTGGTCGTGCCGATTGATTCGCAGACGCGCACGAACATAGTTTTGAGCACGAGTTCCGGGAGCTGAAGTGAAATTGCGTAGTCCATATTTTCAATTTGATGAGCGATGCGAAGGCGCGTCGGTGCTCATCATTGTGATGTGGATTGCCCTCGGCTTGGTGGCCATCGCGCTGTATTTCGCCAATTCGATGACCTATGAACTGCGCGCGTCGGACAATCGCATCGCCGGTCTTCAGGCCGACCAGGCCATCGAGGGTGCTGCGCGCTACATCAGCGCGGTGCTCACGACTTACGCCACCAACGGTGCGGTGCCGGACAGTTCGGAATTTGCCTGCGCGGATGTGCCGGTCGGCGACGCGCATTTCTGGCTCATCGGCCGCGATCCCGATGCGGAGATATCCGGCACAACGCCCACGGAGCCGTATTTCGGTTTGGTGGATGAAGCTTCGAAATTGAATTTGAACACTGCCAACACGAACATGCTTGCCTACCTGCCAAACATGACCAGCGATTTTGCCAACGCCATCATGGACTGGCGCGGAACAAACGGCATCGTGGATCTCGATTACGCTTCGCTCGGTTATTATCCAAAAAACGCGCCGTTCGAAACCGAGGATGAGCTGCGGCTGGTCTACGGCGCGACGGTGGATTTGCTCGCCGGCGACGACGTCAACCGCAACGGCGTGCTCGACGCGGACGAACAAAGCTCCGCCAGCGCCGGCCAGATCACTTACGGCCTGTTTGAATACACAACCGTCTGGACGCGCGAACCCAATTTTCATTCCGACGGCACGACGCTGACGAACGTGAACACGCTCCGGAGTTCAGAAGATTGGCAGAACTTCCTGCAGAACGAAGGCGTCGGAAATCCGACCGCCGTCGCCCGAAGTCTGTTTCAAGACATCAGCGGCAGCGGCCGCGGCGGTGGCGCCAATCCCTGCAACGGCATCGTGGATTTCGCGCACCGTTGCTGGCAATACGGCATGAGCGAGACGGACTTTGCCAAGATTTACAACGACGTGACCACGACCACCAACACCTACATTCGCGGCCGCGTGAACGTCAACACGGCGAGCGTTGACGTGCTGACGGCGCTGTTTGAAGGTTTGGGCGTGGACGAGCAGACGGCGTCCGGCGCGGCGCAATCACTCGTCACTTACCGTGATCAAAATCCCAGCAATCTCACATCCATCTGGTGGCTCATGGACGCGCTTGGCAACAACAGCCCAGTCATCACGGCGTTGACGCGCGGCGATTACGTCACCACCAAAAGTTTTCAATTCACCGCCGACATCGCCGCCCTGGGCGAGTTTGGCCGCGGTTACCGGCGCGTGAAATTCATTTTCGACACCAGCAACGGCACGCCGACCATCATTTATCGCCAGGACTTGAGCCGGCTCGGCTGGGCGCTGGGCGACCAAACGCGGCAGGCGCTGCTGGCACAAGAATCGCAATGAACAACATTTTGAAAATCAATTTTCGGAAACGCAAAAAACTGACGAGCCTGCTCGGCCTTGCGCTCGACGGCAGCCGGCTCGACGGCGTGGTGCTGCGGCGCACAAATGGCACGCTGCAATTGCAGCAAAGTTTTTCCGCCACGCTCACGCTAGATCCGCTGACCGCCGCGCCGGAACTGGTTGGCCGCGAAATCCGCAACCACCTTGACGCCGCCGGCGTGCGCGAGCGCCATTGCATCGTCGGCCTGCCGCTGAAATGGGTTTTGACGGCGCACACGGAATTGCCGCCGCTGCCGGAAGCCGATGCCGTGAGCCTGCTGCAACTGGAAGCCGAGCGCGGATTTCACACGGACGTGGCGGCGCTGCAAATCGCCAAATCACGTTGCGCGCTGGCGGGGGGCAGGCAGCACGTTTTGTTCGCGGGCATTCCGGGCGCGCAGGTGGCCGCGCTGGAGAAAGTTTTGGCGGCGGCAAAATTGAAACCGGCCAGCTTCACGCTCGGCTTGGCGGCGTTGCAGACGCCGGCGGAAAAAGATTCGCGGCAGGACAACGTGCTGGCGCTCACCGTCGGCGAAAGCTCCGTGTCGTTGCAAATCACGGCCGGCGGCGGCGTGGCGGCGATGCGCGCGATTGAAGGCGCGATTGAAAATCCAAACGGCCATCCCACGCTGTTGAGTGGCATCATGGAGCGCGAGTGCCGCATCACGCTGGGCCAGTTGCCCGGCGAATTGCGCGACGCGGTGAAACATATCCGCATTTTCGGCCCGCGCGACTTGGCGCGAGCGCTGGCGGATGAAATGGAATTGCGTTTCGAGCCGATGGGCTTGAGTGTTGAGGTCGTTTCCAGTTACGCGCCGAATGAATTTGGTGTCCAGCTTCCGCCGGAGGCGTCGCTTTCAGCGGCATTCAGCCTTGCGGCTCGCGCGTTGACGGGACAATCGCCGCCGTTTGAATTCCTGCCGCCGAAGCCGACGTTGATTGAACAATTTGCCGCGAAATATTCTTCCGGGCCTTTGCGCACCGTCGGCGTGGCGGGTGCGGTGATCGTGGCGATTGTCTGCGGACTGCTTTTGTTCCAGCAAATTCAATTGTGGGTGCTGCGTTCGCAGTGGAAGGCGATGTCGGCGAAGGTCACGGATTTGCAGAACGTGCAAAGCCAGATCCGGCAATATCAACCGTGGTATGATTCGTCATTTCACGTCCTGGCGATTTTGCGGGAACTGTCGCTGGCATTTCCCGAAGACGGCTCGGTGATGACGGCCAGAAGCGTTGAGATTCACGACGATAACACCGTGAGCTGCTCCGGCAACGTGCGCGACAACGCGGCATTGGGAGATACGCTGAGCAAGCTGGGCAGCGCGGCCGGCGTCAGCGGACTGAAGGTGGAATTGATAGACGGCAAATCGCCGAAGCAATTCACGTTTGATTTCCAATACGGTTACGGAGGCGCAAATGAAAATTGAAAACCGCCAGCAATTTCTGATCGTGTTGACCATCGCCTGCCTGGCATTGTTGATCGGCGACGATGTGATTTTTGAGCCGCTGCTTAATTTATGGTCGGCGCGCTCAGCACAGATAAAGGAACTGCGTGGAGACATCAATGATGGGAAACTTCTCATCCAGCGCGAAACCATCATCCGCAACCGGTGGAGCGGCATGCGCGCGAATGCGCTGACCAATAACACGTCGCTGGCCGAGCAACAGGTGCTCACGGCGCTCGACAACTGGTCGCGCGCCAGCGGCGCCAGCCTCACCACCATCCGGCCGGAATGGGAGGACGATTCGACAAATTACGAGACGCTCCACTGCCATGTTGAGGCGACCGGCACGCTCGACACGTTGAGCCAGTTCATTTACGACATTGAAAAGGGGCCGATGGCGCTGAAACTCGACTCGGCGGAATTGAGCGAACGCGACAACACCGGCCAGCAGCTTTCGCTCGCCTTGGAGATCAACGGACTGGCGCTGCTGCCTCCGGCAAGACAATGAAATTAACGCGAACAAAAAAATTACTGGTGCTGGCGGTCACGCTGGCAAATGCCTGGATTGTCTCCGCGCAAACGACGAACGTGCCCGGGCCGACAGATTATTCTGCGTTCAGCCGGTTCATCGCCACGCGGAACATTTTCGATCCGAGCCGTTATCCGCGCACGACAACAACCAGGCCCGCGCGTTACCAGGAGTTCCACGTCTCCCGGACGGCGCCGAGTTTCACGCTGGTTGGCACGATGAGCTATCAAAAAGGAATGTTCGCATTCTTCGACGGGAACCAATCCGATTTGCGGAGAGTGCTGCAATCGTCGGGCAGCATCGCCGGTTATACCGTGGCGGGAATCACCTTGACCAACGTCACCTTGCAATCCGCCGACAAAAAACAAACCGTGCAATTGCAGGTCGGCGACTCGATGCGGCAGGACGACAACAACAACTGGCAATTGGCGGGAAGCGGCGGCGATGCCAGCAGCGGATTTTCCAGCGGGGCGGGCGCGACGGACACCGGAGCGTCTGCGGTGGACAGTGCGGACACGCCCCCGGCTTCCTCCGCCGAACAAGGCGACATCTTGAAGAAACTCATGCAAGAAAGAGAACAGCAATTAAAATGAAAACCAAAATCCTAATCACCCTCACGGCACTTTGTGTTTCGGGACTATTCGTCCCGGCAATGGCACAAACCATGACCAACGCGCCGGACGATAACAGCGGCGCCGCGGCGCCAGACCAGTCCGGAATGCAGCCAGACGGCACGGATGTCGGAAATCAGCCGAATGACAACGGCATGGTGCCGCCGGATACGACGACGCCCGACCAGACGCCGGATCAAAATGGCGCGACGACTGATCAAACCACGACCGATCAAACAGGAACTTCACCCGGCCAGAGCGAAACTATGCCGGCCGAAACCAGTTCCACGGCTGTCCCACCGGCGGTCATTTTGCCGAAGGGAAGCGCGCCGCAGGCTTTGCCCGCCAATTTCGCGCCGCCCGCGCAAGCAGCGGACACGAACGGTGGCCAATTGCGCATGAACTTTCAGAACGCGCCGCTCGACGAGGTCTTGAATTATTTGAGCGACGCCGCGGGATTCATCATCGTGCTGGACACGCGCGTCAGCGGCACCGTGAGCATCATGAGCGCGCATCCGGTGACGCAGGACGAAGCCGTGGACTTGCTGAATACGGAATTGAATCGCAACGGCTACGCTGCCATCCGCGATGGACGGACGTTGACCATCGTGAACAAGAGCGACGCAAAGATGCGCAACATTCCGGTCAAAACCGGCAATGATCCAAATGCCATTCCCGACAATGACGAAATTGCGACGTGGATTATTCCGATCCGGTTTGTGGATGCGCAACAATTGGTTTCGGATTTGTCGCCATTTGTGTCGGCACAGGCGACGGTGGTGGCCAACGAGGCTGGCAACTCGATTGTCGTCACTGACACGCAGGCCAACATCCGGCATCTGGTGGAGATCATTCAGGCCGTGGACAACAGCGCCGAAACCGAGACCGAAGTTCGCGTGTTCCGTTTGAAATACGCCAATCCGACCGATGTGGCGACCGAATTGGGGAGTATTTTCCCAAGCAGCGGCACCTCGGGCAACAATGCGCAAGCGCCCATCCGCTTCGGCGGCGGTGGCGGCGGGCGCGGTGGTTTCTTCGCGCGGATTATGGCGAACGGGGCTGGCGGTGGCGGCAACGACGCCCAAAGTCAGCGCATCCAAAAGGCGACGCAAGTCACCGCTGTGGCTGACGCCCGCCTGCAGGCGGTCATTGTCTCTGCGCCGCAGGATTTGATGGATCAAATCGCCGGAATGATGACGGCGCTGGACGTGCCGTCGGACCGTGACCAACAGGTTTACGTCTATCACCTCGAACACGGCGACCCGAATGAAGTGGCCCAGGTGTTGCAAAGCGCGTTTGGCGGCAACAGCAGCTCGCGCGTTGGCAGCACATCGCAACAGGATGCGCTGCAAACCCGCGAAACCGCCGGCGCCCAGGCGGCGGGTAATAACCAATCGGCTACTTCAAGTTCCGGCATTGGCAGCAGTCCCGGTGGTTCCCGTGGCGGCGGTGTCATTCAATTTTAAAAATACAAACATTCAACCCAGAGACTATTTATGAAAATGAATCAATTCTCAAAAATTACCGGCGGCGTCTTGGCGCTTTTGTTCTGCGCCACGTTTGAACTTCACGCGCAATTCCGCGGCGGTGGCGGTTTTGGTGGTGGCGGCGGTGGCGGTGGTGGCGGTTTTGGTGGCGGCTTCAACGGCGGAGCCCGCAATACCACCACCGGCAACCAATACAACAACAATGGCAACCAATACAACAACAACGGCAGCGTCGGCAGCGCGAGTATTTACGTTGACCCGGACACGAAAAATCTCGTCGTAATCACCGATCCGGAGACAAGTGAACAAATCAGTAATGTCATCTCGAGACTTGACCGCCCGAAACCGCAGGTGCTTATCAAGGTCGTCTTCCTGCAAGTGCAACACACCGACGGCCTCGACTTTGGCGTCGAGGGCTCTTTCGGCAAAAATATCGGCGGCACCCCCAGCGGCCTCAATGCCAGTGCAGCGGATGTGTTCGGACTTTCCGGCTTGAACACGATTGTGACGAACTTCAGCACTGTCGGCCCGGCGCAGGCGGTTCCGGCGCTGGCACCGAGCATCGCCACTGGCGTCGGCGGCGGCGCGAATGGATTATATCAAGTCCTCGGCAGCGATTTTCAGGCGACGTTGCGCGCCATCGCGGCGGCCGGCAAAGCGCAAATCTTGTCGCGTCCATCCATCCTGGCGCGCGACGGCCAGCCGGCGACCATCGTCGTCGGCCAATCCGTGCCGCTTGTTACCTCGGTCAGCTACTCTGGCATCGCCAACACGCCGGTCAACAACATCCAATACACACCGGTCGGCATCATTTTGAGCGTCACGCCTTACATTTCGTCCGAGGGCCTGGTCGAAATGATTGTTTCGCCGCAGGATTCGTCCATAGATCCGACGCTGACCGAACCCATTGCCTCCGGTGTGAACGCCCCGGTCATTGACCAGACCTCCGCCGACACGGTCGTTGTCACGCCAGACGCGCAGACGGTTGTCATCGGCGGGCTGATGGAAAACGACAAATCGTCAAGTGAAAGCAAAATCCCCGTGCTCGGCGACATTCCGCTGCTCGGAAATTTGTTCAAGCACCGCGTCAGCAACGACGGCAAGAACGAACTGATGATTTTCCTGACGCCGCACATTGTGCGGACGCCATCGGAATTGCCTGAACTGACCCAGAACGAGCAGAACAACATGCTGCCGCCGAAATCCGTTTCCGAACAGGAACTGGACCAGTTTTTGGATCATGTTCCGGTGAAGAAAAATCCGTGACCCGGCATTGAATTTCCGCCGGGACGGCGCAAAATGAACTCCGGATGCAGCCCAAACGAAACAACGCGCTGACTTACGGGCTTCTGCTCGGAGCCTGGCTGCTCGTCGTGGCGTGGCAGGCTGAGGAACACGTCCGCGTCCGCGAGGCGGCCAAGGCCGATTTGCGAGACAACTCCCAGGAGATTGCCAATACCTTGAGCGCTGTCATCCGCGCGCTCCGTTTTCGCGGAGCCGTCGTGCAGGACCGGCTTGAGCCGGTGCTCAACCTGCTCGTCGCCGGCCGCACCAACGAACTCGTCGACTCCAGCGGCCTGATTGCCCTCACCTTGCTCAACTCCGACGGCGCCCCGGTTGCTTCCGCCGGCGACACCAATCTCATTACCCGCACGGAAGCCATGCAGCAAGGCGAATTCTGGGGACGCAATACCGTGACGTTCGTTAATCCCGTCTATGGTGTGAACATCACCGAAGGTGCGAACAGCAACGCCATCGTCGTCCTCCCATCATTCCACAACATGACCAATGACGACCGCGGCGACAGAAATTTTCCGCATCCTGAACCGCCGTCCACCAACGGCGCGCCGGACAAAATGGGCGGCAGCCCGGGCGAGCGGCCCCCCCCACCGCCCGACAACGGCGGTGACCACCCGCGTGGCGACCGCGGCCGCCCTCCATGGCTGCGCTGGATGTCCGAGACCGATTACAAGGCGCTCGTTGCCACCCACGAACTGCACGGCCTTGTGCTCACCATGTCCACGGACAATTACCGTGCCGTCTGCATCCGCGACCTCTGGCTGCGATTCATCATCATTTTCTTCGCCGGCATTTCCGCCGCCGGCCTCGCGCTGGCCCTGCGCAACATCTCCCGCACCGCCGACCTGCAAATCCGCCTCGTCCGCGCCAGCGAATTGAACTCGCACCTCAAGGAAATGAACCTCGCCGCCGCCGGCCTCGCCCACGAGACCCGCAATCCGCTCAACATCATCCGCGGCATGGCGCAGATGATTTCCAAGCAGGCCGACGTGCCGGTCGAATTGCGGGACAAGACGCGCGTCATTGTGGACGAGACCGACAAGGTGACCGCACAGCTCACCGAGTTCATCAATTACTCCCGCCCGCGCGAAGTCCGCCGCTCCAAAACCGCGCTCAACTCCGCCGTTGCCGAAGTCGTCCGCACGCTTGGCCACGACATCGAGGAAAAAAAATTGCGCGTGGAGACCGGCGGCGAGCCGATTGCCATCGAGGCCGACGAACAACATTTGCGCCAGGTGCTCTTCAACCTCCTCCTCAACGCCATTCAAGCCGTGGACGAAGGCGGGCACATCCAGATTCAGGCGCGGCGCGACGGCGCAGCCGAGGCGGTGCTCGAAATCCGCGACGACGGTCCCGGCGTTCCGCCCGAGCGCCGCGAGGAAATTTTCAAGCCTTACTTCACCACCAACCAAAAAGGCACCGGTCTTGGTCTGGCCGTGGTTTCGCAAATCGTCCTCGCCCACGGCTGGGAAATCGCCTGCCTCGCCAACGAGCCGAAAGGCGCAGTCTTCCGCATCAGCCACTTGAAGCTCGTCACCTAGGCAGCGGCGAACTTCCATCGCACAATCATTCAGTATAATCGTAGAAAAGTTCCTGAAAATAGCACGATAATTCTGTTCAGACACTAAAAAGTTCTGTTCAATATATCAATAATTCAATATAATGGTATAAAAATTCTGATTAGTAGCAAAAAAACTATGTTCACATTAACAAAAATTCTGTTACATCATGGAAAAGTTCTGTGCAAAAGCTAAAAAGTTCTGTCTAAACAACGAGAAGTTCTGGTCAGACACTGAAAAGTTCTGGTTAAACGTAGAGTAATTCCGTTCTTGACGCGATTTGCTGCGGAATTTATGATATTTGCCGTTATGAGCACCCCAGAAGCCGCGCAACCAGCCAAATCCGACCCGCCGCTGATACCTTTGGAAACGTTTCTGGCGGCGCTGGCCAATCCCGTGCGCTGGCGCATCCTGCGCGCCTTGAGCGCGGGCGAGCCGCTGCCGGTGATGGAAATCGCGCGGCGCGTCGGGCGGCCGGACGATACGACTTCCAAGCATCTGGTCATCCTGAAGGCGGCGGGATTGGTGAAGCAAGGCTGGGGCCGGCTGTATCGGATTGAGCCGGCGTATCAGCCGGTGCCGGGCCAGCCGGTGCTGGAATTCGGCCACGCCTTGCTGCGTCTGGACAAGGGGGAGTAGGACGCGGATAATTGCGCGAAAGCGCATGGTTCATTTACAGCAGCCGACTGCGCCTGAAAGTTGAGGGTTGAATGTTGAAAGTTATTATTTCGGTGCGGAGCCGCTCGTCCGTCGGCGTGTCCCGCGTTTGCGGGATTTGATCGTTAGGCCGCATTGTGCGATTTGGATATACAAAAAAGGGCAAGTCGGTGTCTATTATAGTGATTATGAAAATTACCATCGTGAGTCTTGTTTTAGTTTTGCTCGTTTCGGCGTGTTCCCATAAGGTGGCGAGCACCGCTCCCGGCAGTTTGCCCCAGATTGCCGTTGATGCCAGCAAGCCGCATTTTGAGTTCACAGCATCCGACCTTGCCGTCCCAGCAGAGATTGGCACGAACGGAGTTGGGAGTGGGCATGACACCATTGTTATCAATTTGCAGTTGTCCACTGGCAAGGCGGCAGAGTTAGCCAAGTTTACGCAAGAGCACACAAATCAGCAGATACAATTGATATTTGATTCCAAAGTTGTAGCTGAACCTTTTGTTTACACGCCGATTACTGGCGGCGCGGTTCAGTTGGCCTTTTCGTCATTAGCACAGGCACAGGCCGTTGAGAGGTTATTAAGCGAGAAATGATGAAGCTGTGGCCTAACCCCGCGCTGGAGCCAAGACCGACTGCCCCTGAAAGTTGAGGGTTGAATGTTGAATGTTGAAAGTTATTATTTCGGTGCGGAGCCACCCGCCCGTCGGCGTGTCCCGCGCTTGCGGGATTTGGATCGTTAGGCTGCGAGCGAGGTTTGATTATGGTTACGTTTGATACCATTTTCGAGTTTGTTACTTCGGTGCTTTTCATTGTCATCGGAGTTTGGGCCACGATTTTTGCCTACGGATTTGTTGGCGAGCGGATTGTCGGCAGACTTCGCTGGAGCACAAGCTTCAGGAAGCCGTTACGTTGGCTTGCGCCGATTTGGGTTGCTCTTAATGTTGCGTGTCTCATTTTTGAGTTCGGAGAAATTTCACGATTATTTGGTCAGTGAGTTGTATGCAGACGACGCAGCCTAACCCCGCGCTGGCGCCAGCGCCGGCTGCGCCCTGAACGGTCGTGAGCCAATCAAATTTCTTTTGACCTTCGCCGGCATCGGTTAATTTCCCCGCGTGGCCGAACCGCGCAAAAATAATCATTCCGCCGCGCCGTGCATCCTCATCGTGGATGACGACGCCGGCCAGCGCAGCCTGCTGGATTCCTTCCTGCGCGGTCAGGGCTTTGAAACCATTCTCGCCAAGTCCGGCGAAGAGGCGCTGGAGATTCTGCAATCGCAAAAGCCGGCGATGATGATTTCCGACGTGCGGATGCCGGGAATGTCCGGCCTCGAAACGTTGCGCCGCGTGCGCCAGAAATTTGCCGCGCTGCCGGTGTTGCTGGTCACCGCCTACGCCGACATCCGCGAGGCCGTCGGCGCCATGCGCGACGGCGCGCTGAATTATCTCGCCAAGCCGATTGACCTCGATGAATTGCTCGCCACGGTGCAGCAGGCGACGGGTTTGGCCCAGACCGCCGCGCCGCGTTTCCGCGAGGACAAAGTTTTGCCGCCGAACATCGTCGCGCGCAGTCCGCTGATGGCGGCGCTATTTCAGGATGTGTCGCTCATTGCGCCGTCGGAAACGCGCGTGCTGATCACGGGCGAAAGCGGCGTGGGCAAGGAAGTGGTGGCCAGCGTGATTCACGCGTGGAGTGCACGCGCGGCGGGCGCGATGGTCAAGGTGAACTGCGCGGCAATTCCGGAAGCGCTTTTGGAGGCGGAATTGTTCGGCCACGAAAAGGGCTCTTTCACCGGCGCAACGGCGTTGCGCGTGGGGCGGTTTGAGGAGGCAAACGGCGGCACGATTTTTTTGGATGAAATCGCGGAGATGTCGCCGGGCTTGCAGGCGAAGTTGCTGCATGTGACGCAGGACGGTTCGTTTCAGCGCATCGGTTCAAACCGGGAAATCCGCACGGACGTGCGCATTCTCGCCGCGAGCAACCGCGTGCTGGAGGACGAGGTGAAGGCGGGGCGGTTCCGCGAGGATTTGTTTTATCGGTTGAACGTGGTGGAGATGAACATCCCGCCGCTGCGCGAACGGCGCGCGGACATCGTGCCGCTGGCGAATTTGTTCATCGCGGAATTTGCGCGGCATCGCACGCGGCTGGCGGAGGCGACGGCGGTGGGTTTGGAAAATTATCCATGGCCGGGCAATGTGCGTGAGTTGCGCAATGCGATGGAGCGGGCGGTGTTGCTGTCGCAGAGCGAATTGATTTTGCCGGAGCATTTGCCGGCGCGCATCCGTGACGCCGCCCGGCAGCCGGTTCCACCGGCGGCGGCGGAGTTGGAGCGGCTGGACGAAATCGAGCGGCAGGCCATCCAGCAGGCGTTGCGCCAGCACAACGGCAACCGGACGGAAACGGCGAAGGCGCTGGGCATCAGCCGTCGCGCGCTGCTTTACAAATTGCAGCGGTTCCGCGAGCTCGGTTACAAAGTGGA
>Ga0335072_10006263_pt1 | contig 17424 bp, 16 predicted proteins | sample Lox_Sample_21_FD_206725 | JGI IMG/M metagenome (GOLD analysis project Ga0335072, IMG submission 206725) | Soil microbial communities from Loxahatchee National Wildlife Refuge, Florida, United States - Lox_Sample_2.1 | ecosystem: Environmental > Terrestrial > Soil > Wetlands | place: USA...
ATCCACTCTTGATATTCTATGGAGACTAGAGTCTCTTCCTCATCGGTGTTGTTGTTATTGTTGTTGTCTGTAGCTTCGTCATCGCCATCCTCAGAGATACTGTTAGCAATCAACTCCTCTTCTAGTGCTAGTAGGACGCTATGCTTGGAAATACTGGAAGCGCGCAGGATGTGAAGTTTCCTACAGCACTTCCCCTCTATTGCTGGTGGACCTCTATCATTAGCGGCAATTGGCTTCCCCTTTATTCCTGGTAGGTCTACCAATACTGTCTCTGGCGCTTTCCTCTCATTCATTCCCTCTTGGGTAAGAGTTGAGTCGCTTAGCTTCATATCCCTTGACACCATCCCCGCTGGTTTTGTTTCTAGTTTTCTTGTTCGATCGCCCCATATAAAGTTATTATAGTATGGAAGGCCTGTTCGTACTCTCCTCTGCACTCCGTCGGCAACTGCATCATCTATGCCTTTGTCATTTTTATTTTGCCAATATTTGCTCTCTTGAAAAATGTACTTTCGAGAGTCATTCCATTTGTAATCCTTCCCAACTATTTGGCCAGTAAGAAAGTCATAGAGTGTATTTGCTAGCGGAACTGCTTTTGGCTTGTTCCGTACTATCCAGTGTTCATAAGGAATTTGTCTTATCGTGTTGAACACTCTGATACCGACTCGCCTTCCATCGTCAGTTGGTTTAGCCATTGGGGCAAACGCGTGTGGGTGAGTGTCGTCTGAGATTTGCCACTGTACATTGACCATTGAGCCGTTTTGAAGTCCCCAGCATTCAGCAACATCTTTTGGAATTATAAAGGTCTCAACCGCTCTCTACAACTTATCTGTCCTATGGATCGAGGTCAAATGCTACAGAGATTCTTCCTATTTTAGTGCTTGGTAAATCAGCTCATTCCTAGGCCCTCAGCTCATATTATGCGGACTTGGATAGACTCTGATTACCAGCTTTATGACGACAGGGCAGTGCATCAAGACTCCGTCAGGTCCGTTAGATTGACTTAAGGACACGAGCTACAAGTCGCGACCTGCGTCCAATGGCAATAGCGAAATGACCTACGAGGGCAGTGGATTACGCGGCCCATCACATCTGAGTCGTCGACGAGGGAGATAGTTGTGTTGCATGTTCAGATTGATCTTCAGCCAACTCCATAGAAGGATTCGATGCATTGATAGAGGCGGAGTGGGTAGGCCAGCATATGTGGAGCTCGCATGACCAGCTCAGCTAGCACATGTGTGGATCTTGGGGCTGTAATGATTCTGTCGACTGGGCTAGGAAGAAGAGGATCTGCAATTTCGACGCGCTGGTCAGAAGCTGGCATTAACGGTTACCCAAGGATTATGGAATGACTGCGGGCAGTTTCATAGAAGGGAAACTGCTTAGACCACAGGCTGACCGATGGATTAGCGTCAGAGGTCATACGAGCGCTCTACTTACTACCTATAACCGAGCTCCCAGGCCTGCCTCCAGATACCGAGGCTGTTGGGGGAGAGGGCTGGAGGAGCGTATTTAGCGATGGATTTTCGCGTAGCTAGGTTGATCTAGTTTGCGAAGGTGTGATTCAAGGCAGAGAAGGCTGCCAATTGAGAGGCAAGTTCTGTAAGACGTCCCAGTGTTCTCATAAGCTTGCGTAGTGCTGACCTGGATCTAGGGCACTTTTCGACGCGTTTCGATGCCTAGATAGTCGTAGAGACGAAAGTCAAGACCGCGGACTGTCCAATTAATAGTCGGAGCAAAAGAAGTGCAAGAATAGACAAAGTCGAGGGTGCACAAGCCTTTAGGTGCTTGAACAGCTTCGTTTGTAATAGGAAGTACTGCTGACAGTTGCGACATTCGTGAAGCAACGGCGCGGGTTCAGTAGTGTCGTTTCCTGGAACAGTTTTAACAGCAACGCAGTTGTCGCCCGCAAAAGTACTTTTGTGAATGCTATTAGAAGCGTTGGTTGTAGAATCAAGGCTGTCGATTTGCGTAAAGTAGGCAGTTGTATCCAGCGGATCCATTCTGTTGTAGGGACCCTCTTACTGCTCTGATTCATCGTAGAAGGCTTTATTAGTGTTCTTGTTGTAGTAGGTTTCTGCTCTAGGTTGGTCTATACAGTAGCAGTCTTGCAGAAGATCCTTTTAGGCGCCCTAGACCCACAGAACCAAATTCCGTTTTCGTCAACGGAGATGAAATATAGGAAGTTGAGAAAATTCTCAACAAACATGTCACGCCTACGGGCTTGGTACAGTATCTTGTACGTTGGAAGGGACGGGGTCTAGAACACGAACAATGGCTACTGCGTAGCAGGATGGGCCTTGCTGATGACCTTGTGAAGGAGTACGAATCCAAGCATGGTAAGAGGCAAGACAAGGAGTCTACCCCGAAACCTCGTCGTAAGCAAAATAGACAGCGTCGATTGTGAACATGGCCCTCGATTGTCATCACGACTTTTCTCTTCTAATTAAACGTTGAGACCGCAATACGTTGTCATATGTCTAGGCAGAAACAAACCTATGTAGTGCGATAGCAATGCAATTGCTGTTATTACATCAAATCTGAGGACGATCTCTGTGGTCTAGCATGCTACCTGATATTTTTTAGATAGGTTGCAAAGCTGATCCAAAATCAGCCCCCCTAGCGTTTCTCGTTTTGTTCTGCACACGAGCCTTCCATGCCGCCTCGTCCATTTCCCAAGCACGGCGCCAACCATCGGCGATTGACATGATCTCCGCTGCTGTCTTCTCAGGACCCCATACGAATTTCTTGTCCCCATCCCTCATTTCGTTATCATCCAGGTTTGCATAGGACCTGCCATTATTTAGACCTTTGGCGAGTTCAAAATCACGCTTTTTCTTGGACTCAGCTGAGTTTCGAGAATCACGACCAGCACCACGAGGAGGTCTATCCTTAGTAGCACGGCTACCACGACCTCTACCACTATTACCACCGCTGTGATGTGGATGGGGATTCAAGAAGTTTTTGGAATCCTTCCCCTCAGGATCCTCTCTATTATCCTTCTCATCCACTTCGTCATCTTGTCCATCATCATCTTGAGACTCACGCTGACGTTTCTGCCCACTATGCCCAGCCACTACTTGTGGATCGCTCCGAGTCCACAATATGATCAATTTCAGGATCTTCTCCGCAACTGTCGGCGGAACACCTGTATGAACCACGTTGCCGTGAGTATCGAGTTTTTGGATACGTTCGACTGGACCAAAGCAGGCTGCGGTGGCTTTGAGAATCAAAGTTTGTGGAAAGCCGAGGAATTGTTTGGGAAAGCGATCCCAGTCCGCGGTAGTGCTGCTCACAAAGGTGGGCTCGAGTACATAGGGTTGGCAGATCATGCCGGTGCCATCGATCTACCATGCGCAAAAGAGCAAATATCAACATGATGGAAGATTAGAAGAGTGAACAAAAAGGTACCTGTAGCATAGCTCGTCCTTGCTGAACACCGCGTTTAGCAGCAGCAACTCGTGCGGCATAATCTTTTTTTTCGAAATTAATGAAAAAATCTAGGTCGTGCGGAAGTAGGACCCAGCTAGGGTAGTCGCAGTCGTACGCTCCATGGCAATTCCTGCAAAGTAGAATAAGGTTTTCGACCTGCGCGGGGTAGAACAACGGTGGCAGTATTCCTAGCTTTTTCCAACTGTCCAACTGTACATCATCAGCGCTGTCTTGACTAACAGGACGAGTCAAGAACAAGACTAATAAAGAGAAAGGAAGAACGAACCCTTTCGAGCGAAATGGTGGCGCTGACATTGTAAGCCACTTCTAAAATCGACGCCAACTGTATATCACAAAGCCAACATTTCCGGTTATCCCGAGTGACTACTGCATTCTTTGTGCTGTCGCTAGCTCCACGGAAACTCAACGCTTGTACTGAAGGAATACGTGGTTGCTTTGCTTTGGATGATGCTTCTCCAGAGTCAGTTGCCACCGGTGTCGAATCTGTGGGGGTGGCTTCCATTATTCGAGTGGTCAGGCTCTTCCGAAGCAGATGAGTGCCAGACTTGCAGACAAAGTGGACAATGAGCTCCTAGGAGGCCCGGAACCGACAGTGTCGATTTGTGGGAATCGTGCTGTGAATCTAACTCGTCTGGCATAGAACCACGAGCTCAGGACTCGTTGTGAGTGAGGGCCTTGATGTGTTTCGTGGACGAGTACAGAGACAAAAATACCGAGGTGAGGTCGTTAGCACACGTACCGAAGGAGCGTAAGAGACTTGTTAAGTTCAACGGAATAGATAAAGTGACAGCGTCACTTTAATTGCTTCTGAGAAGCAGAGAACGTGAGACTGCTTTGTGCGAAGAATTGAGGACTCACGAGCACTCAGATTGAGGTTCTCGATGGAGGGGTAGTTGCTTGCAGCTTCGCACGTGAATGTTACTGTGGCGACGCTCTATACAATCTGAGACCCTGCGTCGGTCACTAGAGGGTGTCACAGGAAAAGTACTTTTCAGCGTAGCGAAGCGAGTATGCTAACTGCATTGGGATGTGAGAAGCGGACAGTGGCATAGGTCATGTGATTCGCTTAGTTTGCCGTAGGCTCGCGTCTCGTAACGTCCCTGCGTGCCGGAAAACCCTGCGTGCCGGAACGACTTCATGGTTTGGGGGCCTTAAATCCCCACCATATAAATATATAATGTTATAACTGTAAACAAACAAAGCCACCTCGTTGTTGATAGCGACAAACGAGGTGGCTTGAGGATTTCTATAGAAATGTCTTGAAGTTTTAAGAGTGCTTAGTATGATGTTATTGACTATAGCATTCTAAAGGATTCTGTGATGAAAATGCTTGAGGAAACGTGTACAAATAGGCTTGTATCCCTCCAAATTCCTACTCTATCATTCTATTCCTTAAAAACTACTACGATAGCACGCTAATAGCCTCCAAGTATGTCTGACTATATCGACACATCTGCCCAAATCGTCCCTGCCTCACTAGAGCTCCTAACACTCAAGCAGGTGCTTAATAGAGTGGTCTGGGATATTACCACCCCAACCAACTCCTCCTTCAAAATCCCAGATATATAAGAAGAACCTCTCCGCGATCCTTCTTAAGATTTTATAGGAGAGTAAGGGTTCTCCTTTTCCTTGTCCCTTTATCGCCTTTAAGTCCTTAAATTCTCAAATTCGGCTTTGAATCCCCAGCCTGAAACACCATCCTAGAATTTCGAAGTTCCTTTAAACGGCTACGAACTACCCCAGCTTTTTAAAGAAAATCAAGGAAGTTCTTAAAGTTCCAACTAGAATTCTAGAGATTCCTAGCATCCTACTACTCCTATAAAAGAAGGCATACTAAGATGCTTAAGGGACAATCGAATTCGAGTACAAACTCTATTCAAATTTAGTGTTAAATACAAGAAAATTATAGACGGCTTCAACCTTACACTTAGACAAGTTTATTATATAGTAACACATCAAATTACTCTTTAACACAACTAAGCTGGCTGAAAGCCTTTGCTAAATACTCTTAAACGACATAAGGTTATATAGTAAATTTCTAAGTTGCCTTTTTATTGTGTTACAAAATAGAAGGATATTCCTTAGTCTCTTAATTTGGGAATTTATTACAAGGTAGATACAATTACAATTGCCTTAAGGCTTAAGGGGCAAGGAAGGTACGTCTTGTAAAGGCAACCTCTTTAATCATAGAAAAACTAAGAAGACTAATAGAAGTTAGCTTGGGAAATAGTAGATTAGACACTTAAATAATAAGAAAAGATTGTTTAGTCTGATAAAACTTTAATGATAAGTAGAGTACACATACAAGTTTGAGTTACTTGTAGACTAAGAGATCCTTAGGATCTAGCGTCAATTACTCCATTTTTACGCTAAAAGTGTAAATGGATGTTTTAGGGTTGTTTTGCAGGAAGGAAGAAGGGTCTTAGGATCTTTTGGAATCCAGCTTGGGGAAAGATAAACGCGCAAATATACTAAGAGCATATAATTCTAGTAGTACACGTATGGATGTAAGAGTATGGCTCTAAGGATTAGATTTTTATGTAGGACAATGCCCCTTGCTATAAAGCACGCTCTACAATAGCTAAACTTCAAAGACGTAGGATAAAGCTTCTTAAATGGCCAGCTTTCTCTTCAGACCTCAACCCTATTGAGCATATGTGGTCTTAGATGAAGAATTACATTCAGCATAACTATCTTCGACCTCCATCTGCTGCAGAATTGCAACGACAAGTCCTAGAAGCTTGGGATGCAGTACCAGAAGACTTTATGCTGCAATTAGTGCACAGTATGCCACGAAGAATGCACATAGTCTATATGACGGGTGGTGGCTGGACGCAATACTGAATACAATTGATTTTTGGTGTTTTTAGAACAGCATGTAATTAGTCCAAATTGAGTTAATTCAGCTTATTTAACTATGCCTATATAAGTATGCCTACCGACTGCCAGGGAACCCTGTATTTTTGAAAATTCATAGGGGGGTTCTGTAGAATTAAGAGCTCCAGCACGTGCCACTTGATAACAACACTTATTCGGCTAGCAGATTCTGGCTCCTTGATTGTGTCATCCACTTTGTGCCTTAAAGTACGACTGCACTCCTAAAGGATATTGGCTGACACTCCTAATATCGGCGCTGAGCACATTTCCTTAGATACGTCTATTGCGAGGATATCTCTACTGGATGTTCCAAATGAGTTGCTCCTGTCTATAGCAGGCAGTTTGAGATGCGGAAGCGGCATCAATGCGTTTGTTCGTACGAATCGTCGGCTCTATTGTTTGCTCGACGTGTACTTATACCAATATTATATACAGACAAGCAACAGGAACGTGCCACCTGTCCTTTTCTGGTGACAATAGCAGCGTCGACGAAAGTGGCTCGCTCCAAGGTACTATAATCTTACTGTAAACTCAAAACCTAATCAATCGATGCATCCAATAGGTTTTGAATTTCAGCGTGGGTTGCGTGGCTTTGAGAAGTTCCAATCAAAATAAACAGATTTCCAAAATGCTAAATGCAAGCCACACACAACTCCACTCGCGAGGCATCTGCAAGCTGCAAGTGCCTATTCGCTGGATTAGCTGTTCTTTATATAGATTGTAGTCTGCAGCCGGGCGTAGCAGCAGCTGACTCCCATTCTATCAAATCAGTAGTCTGCTCGACACTCTGGAAGCTGGAAGGATCAAAAGAAAGACAATGCTTCACGGAGCATCCCGCTACACTCTTGCTTTTAAGTAGGTAAAGGCGTGATCCTTCGCTAGAGCCTCGTACGAAAGCAGCTTTCCCCATCTTTCAATCAGCATAAATACAAACAACAAATTATCCGATCATTCTACATCAAAGTATTTGATTCAAGTTTTATGTAAGATGGGGAGAGATGGGCCCACAAACGATGATTGGGGCCCCAGCAACTACTTTTCTGGGCCCTCTTCTGGGAGCAGCGCTCCTTCGAACTTTTCCTCTCGACCCCGCACCAGCACACTCTCAGTTAGAAGAGACAGCCCTGCCGAAACCAAAACCTATCATGTTTACTACGGGACGTGGGTTTTCGGAATGCTAAGTGACACTAGCGAACTTGTCTTCAAAAACGCTGGAGACTCTACAGTATATTCCACAAAACAAGAGTCTTCCATCCTGCGAGGCGATAGACGCCATCTCTATCGCGGACCGTCGGAGTGGGATCAATGCGTGGCCACGATCGAGAGCCCGAGCCACATTTCCTTTCAAATTATCAACGGGGAGGAGGTCCTTGGTATCAACAAGCCAGGATGGTTTAGCAATCATCGCGCTTTCTATTTGAGTGGCATTGAGTTTAAGTGGGAAGGATTCTCAAAAGTCACTGACGAAACGGGGGATAAATGGGTTGAGGTAGAGACACCTTGGTTTGGATGGGGCAAGCTTTGTGATCTAACAGTTACATATCTTAATGAAGATATGAGAGATGCGTTGATTGCGACGTTTGTTGCTAGGCACTGGGGCCATCAGCGAGCGCAGAGCGATGCAGATTATGCTAGAAGGAGGGCAGGAAGGTGAGGGTCGTCACAGTGTTAGACCAGGGGCCAGTTTGAGAAAGAAGATCAATGCAAAATCATCAAGCATATGATCTTTCCTTGCAAATGAATTTGTGAAGTCTTCTAACCTTTCATGGAGAATATCACGCTTTTGGTGCAAACCATCTCTTGAACCATCCATGCCCGGCCCCACCATTCTCGATTCATCACCCGTCTCCAAAATCAAGCCATTTCTCTTTGTCTTTGTCGTATCTGGCCATAAGACTCCTCAACGTCACGTCACCCAACGACGAAAAATGAGATAGCATGGTGTCGCTGTGCGGATTGGGCCCACCAAGCCATACTATAGTTTTCCTCGCGTTTGCATAGAGCTCACCCATGAGCAATAACTGCTCCCTTCTCTCGGGCCAATACTTCTGATTTATGCAGATAGCATCAAACCATAGATTTTGGGGACTGGATATGCTCGCGCGAATGTATCGCAGACCACAGTGCAAATTGGAGAAGACCTTGTCGACCAACGTGCCATTAATCCACTTATTTTTTGTCCTCAGTGCCAATCTACCTGTATGAAAGCGCAGCATAATTTTTGTCCCAGATATTCACAACCTTCATCTCGAAGTCGAGAGGGTCATTTAGACCACCTGAATTGAGGGTGACCACCCGTATCTATTCCTCGGCGTTGATAGGTAGATCGCGATACATGTCAGCAAGAGTTCTTGTGGCCTTGGCTTTGGCGGCGCCTGCGCTAGATTTCTGTGCATCAAGTTCGGCGTTCTTGATATTCTTCAAGCTCGGTGCAGCCGTAGACAAGCTCGACGTAAATCGTGGTGTAAAGTGTCGACACTCGTCCAGTATCACTTTTTGTCGCATCCGATTGCTGTTCTGGCAAATGCTTGTCCCATCTCCTAAAGTCCTGGATTCCTAGAGTTTCTGGTCGTTTTCGAGGGGCCGACGACGGCCCAAAGATCTCGGTTTTTGCCTTGTCAAAGAGTGCATCTGCGGCTTCATTAAAGGCGCCCTGGGTAAACTCTCAGGCTGCTCTGCCTGCAATATCGCCTGCAATAGAGACTAGGAAATTCATGGTTGGCAGCACAATGAAGAGCAAATTTTTGCTTAAGGAACTCAACGTCGTAGGCAACGTTATAGCACGCTATCGCTATCTCTATCTCTTTGGCGATGCGAAGCCCCAAGGAAGCGACGTATCAGAATGATAGGTGGTGACTGTTGAGATGATTGTTGTGGAGAGTCTCAGCTGCTGGATAGCGTGTCCGTATTGGCCTCGTGATCATCCTCCTTGTGCGTAATGCACAAAAGCAAGTTCTCGATGTCCTGGTGCGTTGGATTCGAACTCCGCACTAGGCTCGAATTACTTTGGTAGATAGAGAGAAGCTTAATCTCTCGTGGTGGTTGTTCAGCTTCTCTTGGCGTCACCGCTTGAACTTCAGCTGCCAAGAATGGAGGCTGAAAGACCTAATTCTTTATGGTGAGGTTTCTTCAAGTTTTTTTTGGAATCCTTGCAGCATACTAACCGTCTTTGGCTAGCCAAGTGTCCAAGGTCCTTAATCGACAGGGAGAAAGAAAAATTCCAAGCGCTCACTGTACAGCACAAGAAACTTATTACTGGCCTATACTGTAACCCAGCAACGTGCGAAGATGATTGGTCCACTCCTTGACAGTGGCCGATTCGTCGTGCCCACGTCAGCTTAATTTCTGATAATCGCGAAATTGTAAGTTAATCGAGGATTGCTTAAACGCCACTTGTGTCTCAGCCTTGTGAACGCTACGGTACTATGGTCGTCAGTGCCACTTATAATGAAAGACTCCATTCCCTGAGCTGCCCTTACACAACACTACCAATATGTATTAGAAGATTGAGACAGTGACAAATTCAACCGTGGCCGATTCTAAATTAAAAATACTTTTAAGTACCATCACATAAGTATTTTAGCTTTATTCGCATTATGTAGGCTGCTGTTGAACTTTTACTAAGTTAATTAGCAACATTCCTTCGAGCGAGAAAAGGCCAGCAAACGGAGGACTGCAAGCAAGCAGCTACAAGAACCGCCGCCGTCCTATAGTAAGAGTGTACCAACAAACGACATAGGGAAAAGTTCGTGGGATATGAGCTCAAAGGAAATCACGCCTGGGGGGACAGTTGGCGCTATGGTCGGTTTCACAACTAGCCTTGGTGCTATGTGTTTGCTCTCTAATCCTGTTACTCTAACTGGCGCTGTCGTTATGTATGCTGCTACCGCCGTTGTGTGTGTTGCTGGAACTGCAGCTGGAGAGGGATTGGGCAGGAAATTGGGTGGAGGATAAGGTGTTTTATCTATATCCCTAAAACGGAGTTTCAAATGAATTCCTTTATTGTTATAGTTATAGCGTTGCTTAACGTACTAGAAGAATCTAATGGGATGATGTTGCTAGAATTAGAGAACGCGGCCGGGGAAGTTGCTAGAAGGCTGCCACGACTATTAGGTGATTCCCAGGCGAAGAGGCTGTGATCATCCGAAACCTTTATAATTTCTTCCTGGAGCCTAATGAATGCCCCTCTCCCCTTCTCCGTAGCTACCACCGCCGTAACTACCACCGCCGTACCCACTGCCGTAACTCCTGCTGGTGCTTGACATAGTCTCGGTTTTAATCAGACGTGTTGGATTGCGATGCTCGATGGAACCAGCATTGTTAATGCATCGTCGTGTGAATGGCTTGTAACTTGAATTATCTTTGTTAGGACTACTGCTTCCGCTACCTGACTTTATTGATACTGACCTAATATAGTGGGATGATCCTGAGTGGCTGTTCTTCTTCCACTTGGTAGTTCTGGCATATCTCGTAAGGGGTATGCCCAGAGGCCTTGATCCGGAACGGCCGAGAGAGGTTGGCCAACTTGCCCTTCAACCATGAGTGCTTCTGGCCCCCGCGTTTGCAACGGTCGCAGGTCTCCAGTGGTATCTTCGGCTTCTGTTCATCAACAGTGTGAATTATCTGAACAAATTGACCATGCTGTAACTGGTGCACGACGGTACAGGGACGGGAATACGCTCCGCCGTGGTTCGTGCAAAGGAAGGGTAGTGGTTTTCGAAAGCCGTGCACATCTTGTCTCGCAGGACGAAGTTTGTTTATGCTAGCGATTGTCCAGCGATAAGTGATGACAGAATACAATTATTTAGAACGCAGCACAGTTGGCTGACATGTCTTCGGTAGTGGTGGGGCAGCTGATGCTATGTGAAGATTCAGGGCTGACGCCTTTTGCTTGAAACCCGATGACGTATGTAACAGTACCTCCAGCCACTATTGGCCTTTATGCCTAAGGCTTCATAATTGAGATTACGTTGTAAATATTGTGGGGTTATTTCGCACTAACCAAAATCGTCACTCGCTTTGATCCGAGGTATAGATCCGCGTGGCGGTCATGCATAAATTTGCGCGCCACAGGTGTGAGGCCTTAGAGCTCGGATAAGACCCCTTTATAAGTATTAGGGATAGTATAAGCTTGGTGGTGGAGTGGTAGTAAAGGAAGTCTGTTATGCTATAAAAGGAGACTCTTTGCAAATCAGGCGTAAGGGCCAGCGTGTCTCCGGACAGTCACCTTTCGGCCGTCACTTTCTGACTGTCCGCAACACCAACGCATGTCATACTGTAGGTAGTTATATGTATTATATATTACAGTTATTCTGAATCTATGCCGTAATCTTCTATCAATTGTAATGTATTCATTGCCTTCTTGTCGTGCTTTTGCCTGCCCTTGCCTTTGTGCTGTCTCTTCTGCTCTTTCTTTCGCTGCGCTGCAGCATCCTAAGACATCTGCGACTAGACGGTCCGAGTGGGTCGTCGAATGCGGCCAGACTGACAAAGCCCTCCGTCCTAGTTGAGGAAGTTGTTCTTGGTGTTGTCGCTGTCGGTGTCGCCGCCTTTAGAGGTGACTTTGGGGGAGGCTGATGATGGCGATGATGGTGATAGGGAAGGAGAGAGGCCCTCTTTGAGAGAAGCAAGTTGGCTTTGGCTTTAGCACTAGTGTTCTGCAATTGCAGCAGTTCTCTCTGTTTCTCTTTGTTCGTGCTCATCTTAGGCATTCTCTGCTTGCTCTGCAACAGCAGCGACTCTTCGCTGCCGTCGCCTTTCTGCTTCCTCTTCTTCTGCGGCTTCAAGACCCGTTATTGCTCTCTTCCTACTGCTTGGGAAGTGTTAGACGTTAGTCTCAACAAGAGGCTCTAGTAGGGTTAGCAGTAGCAATGCTAAGCTAGCTGTTTGTTCGTCTTACTAGAGGTTGAGGCGATCTATGCCTTTTGCGAACTTCAAGGCGAAGTTCTCTGCCTGTCTTAGAGGTAGAGATTTATGCTTTTTAATTGCAGCAAGTGCTGCTTTGAGTATAAGATCCTTGCTGCAGCGTGAGAACCTGTTACTAGCATGTTAATAGCCTTCTTCCTAGTTGAGGTGCTAGGCTTTGTCCCATGTTATTACCCACTTTTCCTTAAGGAAAGCTAGGCCATCTAGCAGCTAGAGTAGGTGGAAAAGAGAGAGGGGAATAGGAACTTAATTAGCAACTGCTAGATACAGCTAGTGCTAACATGGTATACTATAAAGGGGCTTAGCACCTTTTAATACAAGGCTTTTTAGGCTCAAAGTTGAGTACCTAGCCCTCTACAACATAATCTGCTAGCTTCTTAGCTATAAACAGCTCTTGCATTGCTATCTTAATAGCATAGTACGTTAGCTTCTGCCTAACAACAGCAAAAGCTCTTTAATCTATTAGCTGTAAGGTGCTCTAGTAGTTCTAGTTAATTACTTTGTTATACTTGCAACTAAGATTAGCTGTTTTCTTAGTAATAGCATGAACCGCCTTTAAGATTGGTAAGTGTTTATAAAGCTTTTACTTTACAACAACATAGTAGGACTTATTCTGCTACGTCGAATAAACCTTTAAGTTTAAGTAAGTCTGAGTATATACTCTATAAAACTATAGCTCTTTAAGTTGATAGTTCTTGCAGATATACCCTTTTTCTTTGTTGTAAAGCTCTTTAAAGAGCTTGTCGCACTTCTCATTAAAGCTGTTAATATCAGCTTTAACCTACTAGTTGATCTTGTTGATAATCTCTTCTCTTCTCTCTTTAAAGTACTATCTTATTACAACTAATCTTCATTTAATAGCCTAAATAGCGTGCTGCTTGCACAGCTAGAGATATATCTTCTACCTTTTACCTACAACTACCTCTATAACGTCTAAGAAGTTAAGGTTATCTTGCTTAATAATAATCTTGTTAGTAGACTTAAAGCCAGCAAGATTTACAACAGCTTTTACTGTAACAGCTGCACTAAGCCCTTTAAAGAAATTGCTAATAATAAGGGCAGGCTTAGGACAGTTGTAAAAGGCAAGTTTAGTAAGTTGCTTTGCAATCTACTTAAAAGAAGCAGCTAACTTTAAAGTTATATAGTAATAAGCTATAAGAAAGGTCGCTTTAATGTTGTTAATACCAACTATAACGCTTAAAGGAAGCTTAAGACTATTAGTATTAAAAGTAGTATCTGTTTTATATATAAAGCTACTAACAAACTAATATGCTAATCTAATCTGCTTTAAAGATATCTAAAACAGATTACAAAGCTCTTATCAACGAGATCTATTGCCTTCTACTATCTTAACATATTCAGCTTGGACGCAAAAATGAAGACCTTTATCCTTAAGGTGTATTAAGAGTACTTGTAGCTCTTCTTGCCTAGTAAGCTCTCCTACTACTTCTTTGCCTTAAAGTCTATAGAACTTCTTCCTGTCAAGCTCTAAGCCTTCTTTCCAGAGGATCTCTGCTAACACTGTTACGGACCGCAAACCAGGTAACGGTCCGCAACGGCTCGGGCAGGGGCCTAAAGCTGCCCTTACGGATGGGGGTTTACGGGCGGTTAGCTATGGCCCGTTAGCACTTGGTTTACGGACGGCCCGTAAGCGACACGTGACCTGTAAGGGGCATATAAACCCGCTCGTAAACCAGTGTCTTCTTCTTCTTCTTCCTTCAGCTTTAGATTCTTGTATTATAGGACTACCAATAGCATCGGCTTCACCCATTCGCGGCGTCCCGGTGCCACTTATTGACTGAGTTCGTGACAAACACCGTATAAGAAATAACGCTAGTGTGGGTTGTAGCTAAAGCAATAGCTAGCGTATGCCCTAGCCGTTTGCTCTGGTGTTAGATATACTAGAAGGGGTTGGGATTAGGAGCATAGTTGTACTTAAGATAAGAGCTGCTAATAGCCTAACAGCCGCTAAGCCGCTTTTGCTTGCTAATATATAGCAAGAACTAACACCTTTAAGCTTAAGTGTAAGTCTCAACCCGTTAGCAATCAGCTTCTGCGGCTTTGCGGCTGTTGCAGGTCTTCTTTTTGTAGTAGACGCATTAATAAACTACTCGGTCTAGTTTGACTGACTTGATAGCCAAGGTAAAGCCTCTAGTGAAGGCCTAGTTCTAGAGCCGGTTGAAGGCAAGGTCCTTCTCGATGATCTCCCAGTCTTATAGAGGGAGTCTGTGGGCAGCTAGCAAAGCAGCAGTTGCTGCTTCATCTGGGCAGCAAGTCCCAGTGTCATAGTGGTTACAGACGCAGCAAAAGTAAAGATAGGTTCCATAATGAATAATTAAATCGATAGCTAACTACTCTACTCTACGTACAGGGCATCATATATGTACATATACAACAAGAACAGCACCCGATGGCAATGCCGGCGATGATGAGTAGCAGTGTAGAGCGCCCACATATGTGGGGCGTAGTAGCGTAGTACACTGCTACTCCCAACTATCTAGAACACCAGAAGAGAACACTAAGATAACTATCACCAAAATGCCCTGGTGTGTTGCGGACAGTCAGAAAGTGACGGCCGAAAGGTGACTGTCCGGAGACACGCTGCGTAAGGGCGATAATGCGAACGTGAATTTCTAGTGGGAGGGGTTCAGGGTGTCCAGGAGTGGCCACGGAATATAACTTATAAGAAAATATAGGAGATATCAAGGTGTGCACAGATTTTAAGATACTTGAAGTCAAAGTACCTATCATTTTTTCCGGCACGTAGGGTTTTCCGCTACGCAGGGATGGACGTTAGTTCTACTCAACAACAATCCTGCTCTACTCCGAAGAACCTGTCTTTTCTGGTGACCTACGCAGAGAGATTCATTTGGAGTCGTGCAGAGGCGTGTAGTCCTCGAGCAGGATTGTTTGTCAGTCGTTTTGAGTCTCGTCTTCGTCTGCTTCCTGAGCTCGCTGTCCGTTGACTGGGGCTTTGTCAGTTTGTTACCCTACTCGTTTGAACTCATCCAAGAGCGATGTTACTGCTTTGGGATTGAGGTTGTTGATCAAGGTCTGATATCAGCGACGTACTGCCATCGGACTGAGGTCATTGTCACTCAGAAGGCGACATTATTGCCCTGAGATTGTGGTCATTGGTTGAAGCTGAGTTTATGCCTTAGGAGGCGACGTTACTGCCCCAAGATTGAGATTGTCGATTGTGGTCTGTCTGTCAATCACTTAGATCGATTCTTTCCAGCATTCAGTCTGTTAACTTTTGAGTTGGGCTGCCCATCGCTGAGTCAGTCAGTCATTTCAGCTCTCATATGGAAGTACCCCCCTTCTCCTTCTAGTCTGTTCTCAAAAGGTCTAGATACATCATTCAACCAAGCTCTACGTCACCTTTCGATCGATGCCGTCGATTCCCTTTCTAGTCAGCAAGATCTATCCAGTCGAACCGAATTCATTCGAACCGAAGTTCAGAAGCGCACCTTAGCAATGGCGGATCCGGAGTCGCCTACTCTGCCTCTGGCAGCACGGTTACCCAAGTTTGAGATGGCTCGTGAATACGATGGCAAGTCGTCCGCCGCCCGTTGGCTTACGAAGCTCGGATACGATTTCGAACAGAGCGGTCAGGTTCCACCTTCTCCCTCCTTATACCTCAAAGCGATTGATATGTTGTTTGTCGGGGATGCGGCTACTTGGCTTGATAGGACGCTACAGATGCGTTACATTGTCAACAATAAAGCTACAGCTACAGCTGCAGATGTGAAAGAGTTTGAAGATGCTATGAAGGAACATTTCCCAGCGGCCCTCACAACGGTCCCAGAGATCAGCGCGCAGGCTCAGATGGACACACTGACACAAGAAGCTTCCGAACCCCATGCGGCATATTATCAGCGAGCAGTCAACATCCTACAGAGAACCCACGGCAGAGATCGTCCGCGCACTACAGAATCATTTTGCGGATCTCTTTGGCTGTCATATGATATCGTTCTACAGACACAGAAGGCTATTCAAGAAAAGAAGCTCGTGGAGGAACAGCTTCCGGAGTGCAAGAAGCTGTCCCGCCTTGAGGAATGGTGTCAGCACCTTACGAATCGAAGTGCCAGCTCTCTGCTTTCCAATCTGGATGATCTAACCAAGGGTATACGGTTTATTATGTCGCAAGCAGCTGCGGTTTCATCTTCTCGTCTTGTGTAGTCATTTATGCCTACGCAGAGGCCCGGTTTCCAACAGCTTTCACAGCCCGTCCAGCCGCTTAAGGCTGCCCCTTATCCGCGGATCATGCCAGCCCCAATGGCTTTATACAATGTGTCAGCACCTACTCAGAACAACTTCCACGGTCGGCCTCAAGAGTCCTAACCTGAATCCAAGTCAGAACCTGTCTCTGCCACCGAGATCGTCGTCGTCCCATCTAGTTATAAATGGTACTGAACAGTTTGATCGATCTAGGGGCCTGTTGTGCTTCAAATGCAGAACGTACGATCACGTTGCCAAGAACTGTATACTTCGTCCTTTGTCTTATTGGGAACAGTCATATTTGAAGCAACTTCTATTCGGTGGAGCTGCAAAGTCCTACTACGCAAACATATCTAGGTCAATGGCTTCGACCCTTACAACACCCACTGAGCAGGTTATGTCATTTGAGGATTACATGGGTGCTACGAAGGCGAACATTTTAAGTATCTGGACACTTTGGCGAGAACATCAAAATCGCTGTATAAAGAGCGACACATAATTACATAACTACATCATAGAATGCGCTTATATTAAGTTTTTAGACTTAGGTTTAATCAATCTATCGTAAGTGTTTATTTCGCGCATATAGATTAATTTACTCTCTGATGGGATTCTGGTCTTTGTTGGCGACTTCGGGCCCGGTTCGCAAAGTGTCCGGATACTTAAAATGTTCGCCTTCGTACAGGTCAAGGCACAATCAGTCCTCCAGCTGAGTCCCGATTAGTTGAGCTCGGTTTCGCTCCTACCAATGTTCGTACCAGTGTCAAGAATGATCGTCGCGCTTTTTCCCCTCTTGTTGGACGGATGATGGTTAGCAGATCAGCAGCTCCAGGATGGAAGGCACAAAGGAGTAGAGGAAATTTGCTGGTGAAAAGCCGGCAGCGTTAGGTGCAGCAGGGACGAGGGGTAAAAAGCCATTCCGTAAGGCGGTGGACGGGAGAAACGAGATGA
>Ga0335072_10006264_pt1 | contig 17421 bp, 15 predicted proteins | sample Lox_Sample_21_FD_206725 | JGI IMG/M metagenome (GOLD analysis project Ga0335072, IMG submission 206725) | Soil microbial communities from Loxahatchee National Wildlife Refuge, Florida, United States - Lox_Sample_2.1 | ecosystem: Environmental > Terrestrial > Soil > Wetlands | place: USA...
GGCGTGGCCGACGCCGTCGTGGCCCGCGGCGACCGGAGCGCGGTGGGCCGGGAAGCGGGCGCGGTGCCGCAGGCGCAGGCGACGATCGCGGGCAGCAGGATGGCCGCGGCCGTCCGCACGAGGACGGGGACCCGCGCGGATACGCGGGAGATGCTAAGGCGGTGCGTCGCCCCCGGGCGACGATCTGCGGCCATACCCCCGGCCGCAGCGTTACGTGACGCAGCGTCCACCCGAGAATCATTTCTTATGCTGGTCAGGTAACGCGGGTTGAATAGCGTGATCAGCTGAAATATGGCTTACGCGCCCATCGGGCAGTTTGTTACGTAACGCCCTAATCCGAAGGAACGGCCAGGATCTGGCCGATTCCAGTGATCACCTTTTGCTCAAGGTCATAGGAGGATCCGCTCGCCAGGGAGATGTCGTACTGCCGGCGGGACTGGTCGTTGGCGCGCAACTCGCCGCGGGGCCGCATCCCGAGCCGCTGGAGTACGTTATGGGCCCACGCGTTGTCTGGTGCTGTGCAGGCCGTGACCCGGCTCGCCTGAAGCTCGTTGCGCGCGAAAGCCAGTACGGCCTTAATGATCTGCCCGGCAGAATCGGGCGGTGAATCCTTGGCCGGGACGGTGCAATGCAGCATCAACTCGTCTCGACCATCAAGCAATTCCCTGGACAGGCCGCCGTAGCCGATGATCTCAGCTTGCGGCTGATTATTCCGGCGGAAGAATAGCCACCAGTACCCAGCCCCTGTATCCCACTCCGCCGCATAGTGCTTGGCGTTGAGTATGATGTCTTCCTGGGTCATTCGGTGGCCAAGAAACGTCATAATCCCGCCTCGGTGCATACCCCAGAGGGCATCGGAAGCACCGACGTCGATTGGCTCCATGCGCAGGTCACGGGTCAGGCGGATACGGGTGGCCCGAGCAATGATGTTCCAGAGCAGCCCGTTTCCGCTATCGAGCCCTTGCCGGAGGAAATCGGTGTCACGGAAACTGACCCAATTGTAATCATCATGTTCGGCTGGCGCCAGCCGTGGCCGGCGCAGATCTCCGCTGACTTCCACGAGATAGTCAAACTCGCGGCGAACCAGCCCGTTATGCTGCCATTCCCAATCGGCGATGACGGCCTCGATGCGCCGCAGTGACCATCCCGTTTCCTCGTGTATTTCCCGGGCCAGCGCAGCCTCGGCGGTCTCGCCGTCTTCTACGTGACCGCCAACGATGTCCCACGCCCCGGGCAGCAGTCGCCGGTGCGGGGAGCGTCGCTGAACAAAGACGCGATTCGCCTCGTCGCGGATTAGCGCGCCCACGCAGCTGGGCTGGCGGATCTCCGGTGACCGGCTCATGCTGCGAAGACTACCCCCCTTGCCGTGCGGCTTGTGGCCGGAGTGCCGCGGCACGTTCAGCGCGGCGCGGAACTAGTCCGTCACCGGCCGGAGCCGGGTCGCGAACGTCAGCCACTGGGACGGGCGATCCTGATATGAACGCGGGACGAATTTCTCATCCGTATAGTAGGGCAGGCCAGCGAGGTTGCCATTGCTCCGGCGCAACATGATCCCACCGTTGCCGTGATCCGCGCGAGGCACCACCACCCCGATCTGGGCAACGTCGCCGTTCCCGTGCAGATCATCCCGGACTTTGTCCCGCACCCGATTGAACTGTCCCTCTTCGCAGGTAAAGACGATTTCCCAGTCGTGACCGGCACTGAACAAGAATACCGCCGGTGGTAGGTCCAGAGCATTGGCCAGTGCCCGGGCGCGCTCGTCGATGATGGCATCGATCGCGGCCTCGTCAAGCTCGAATCCGACCTCGCTCTCCTGGGCTAGGATCTCGAGGCATCCGAGGACGCCGTCGCTCGTGTCCATCGCCGCGCGCAAATGGCCGGAGCTGACCGCGCTATACATGACGCGATCCGGAACGTAAAGCAGGTCTGACTTGATCCGCGGATCGAGTACGGCGGCCAGCTCCGGATAGTTACGTACGTTGCCTGATGAATTGATCTGATAATGCTCGACGAGTTCCTGCGCCCAGCGCGCGCCGATCAGGCGGCTGCGACCGTCCGGGGCCGAGGCGAGCGTGATGCACACCGCCTGGCCCGGTTGCGCCGCGCTGCGCCTGAGGACCTTGCTGTTCTCGATGGTTCCGATGCCCACGCAGCCGACCGACTGCTCATTGCGCTCCTTGACGTCGCCGCCGATGACGGCAACGCCGTACTTGTCAGCCTCCCGAAACATGGCGTGGATCAGTGACTTGACGTATCCGACGGTGGCGTCACGGGACAAGAACACGTTGGCCAGGAGCGCGACCGGCCGGGCGCCCATGGCCAGGATGTCGGCCAAGGTCTGGATCACGGCGAACCGGCCTACGTACTCGGGTGACCGGCCGAGAATGGCCAGCGACCCCGGGGCCGAGTCTGTCGTGTAAACCATGCTGGAGTTCGGTCTCGCGCCGCTGGCGCTCACCACCGCCGCGTCATCGCCGATGCCCACTCTCAGCTGAAGGTTTTCGGGCAGCGATGTTCCGAGCAGCTCAGCTTGCTCACGAATCCACTTGTGCAGCAGGTACTCGCCGACGGCGATCAGCGGCGTCTCATCGGAGACCTCGTCGACTGGTCGCCGCCCGCCGTGTTGCAGCTCATAACGCAATTCCCGTGCCTCGTCGTCGAGTCCGACCTGTCGATATCGCTCCTCGGCCTCCACCAATTGCTGGCGGGATTGGTGGCTCGCCTCGTCCCCGGGCGACACGCTCTTGCGGGCATAAGCCCTCGCCAGGGCGGCGTGCGCTCGGGCAAGAGCGGGCCGGACTCCTCGCAAATTGAAGATGTGCCGGGCTTCTTGGTAGTGCTTGATGCTCTCGTCCAGCTGGCCCATGGCCTCGTAGAGTTCGCCAAGGTTCAGATGAGACAGGCCGCAGGTGTACAGCTGCTGGTGCGCCAGCCGGATGCGGAGCGCTTTGTTGAGGTACTCCGCACCGCGGACTAGGTCCTCGTGGCGCTGCGGGATCTGCCGTGCCCAGGCCAGGCCGAGCCAGTTATAGACCTGTGCGATGCGGATCGGGTTCTCAAAGAGCAGCAAGGTCTCGAGCGCGGACTCGGTTTGCTCGGTGGGAGCGGTCGCCCGCATCAGTACGCCGTCGCCCTGAGCCAGCGTGGCGTCGACCAGGTCAAGCACGGCGGACAGGTATTGCATGGCGGGGTTGCTATCCCCGGCCGTGGACTGAAGGAACCCCCGGGCATCGTTGAGCGACCGCCTGGCCAGCCTGGCATCCTGCCGGGCTATGTACAGGCCGGCCAGCTCACGGTGGCAGTCGGCCAGCAGAAGCCGGCTCGGGGCATCCCCGCTCGGCCGTTGGGCCAGGTACTCGGCCACGCCGATGGTGCGTTGCAGGACGCGCTCGGCCTCGTCGAAATCTCCGCGGACCCGCAGCAGGTTGCCGAGGACCCGCCCGGCCTGGACGTAGCCGATCAGGTCCTCCAGCCTCCGGAACTCCGTCTGATGCTCTTCCACCTTCGACTGGATCTCGTCGGGCCGCACGTCCCCGAGTTCGTACTGGAGAACGAGCATTTCCAGTTCCAACAGGAGCCGCAGGACCTGATTGTCCTCTTGAAGCTCGCCCTGGGTCGCTCTCAGTTCGACCTGTATGACCTCGACGGCCCTTCGCCAGTCACCATAAAACCGCAGGGCTAGCGCGTAGCGGTACACGGCCGTCAGGCGGAAGAGTTCGCTCTCATGAAGCTCGTAGATGGCGAGTTCGTACGCCTCCCTGATCAGGTCGGCGACCTCGCTTGACACGCAGATCCGGTCGTTCAGCACATCGAGCGGGCAACCGTGATTCTTGACGTGAGCCTGGCTCAGCAGAAACTGCACCTGAGCCCGGGCGGCCGCCGCATCATTCAGATCTGTCAAACCACGGGAGCGGGGCCTGCTCTCCAGAAGGCTGTCGACCGGGACGACGAGGCCGGTGCCATTCGGCGGCGGAGGGCTGTCGGGGGCCGCGACCAAGAAGGCCAGGGCACCATTAACCGACTTCTCGTATTGTCGCCGCACCAGGCTGTGAGGTTCCGCGGACGCCTGTGTCCACAGCAACACGCGGGGGAGCCGGTTCGCCTGCACGGAGATCGGGGACAGGTGATGGACGCGCCTCCATCCGGGCCGCGCCCGCAGCACTTCATGCCCGAGCCGCTCGTCCTCGATGTCGTAAAACAAGGCGGCGTGGTCCACCGTGGCCGCGTTCTCGATCGAGACCAGCGGATTCTCGCCGGATCGTTCCGGCATGTCATTGAGGATGTCCTCAAGCTGCTGGCCGACCCTCTTCCACTGCTCGTCCGAACCAGTCCAGTCCTCCTGCAGATCGATAATCCGGTGCGCGGCGTGACGACGGACGTCATCATCCGTAGCGGCGACTCCGCCGAAGACCGCGATGACCTGTTTCCCGTAGCCGTCGGCCAGCTCGATTCCGCGCTCGATCACATCGTCGGCCCCAGCCTGCGAGGCGATCACGACAATGACGTCGGATTCGCTTATATCCCGGGCAAGTTCTCTTTGCGGGGACCGGAGGCCGGAACCGTCTCTCGTCAGGACCGTATGCCCCGACGCGGCCAGGCGCGTGCCGATGACATTGGCGCGGGCGCTGTCGGCCGGATCGAAACCGAGGAAGATATTGATGGCGTTCCCCTCCTTTCGCAGGTAACTAGCCTCGGGCGGAGCCAAGATCGAGTACCGGTCCCACCAGAGAGCGTGCCTTCTCGATCATCGCAGCCAGGCCCGAGACGGGCGCCGTGCCGGGAGCGCCGTAAGTGGCAAAGAAGGCGAGGGCGTCCGTTGTCGAGGACGAGCTGCGCCAGTCCGGGTCCCGTTGCGTTCCTGTCGCGGCCCTGAACCGGGCCAGGATCAGGTCGGCGGGCACGTTGATTCCCTGAAAGTCTTCCCGCGGCCCCGGGGTCGCTCCCACCGGAAACCCGTCCGCGGTCAGCTGGCCCGCCAGGTCGGTGAACTGGTACTCCTGCCGCGCGTTCGCATTCGTGATCTTCGCCAGAGCGCCGAGCGCCGGACCATAACGGAACGCGTAAAGCCCGCCGTCCCCTTCGGTGCTGTCTGCGACCTGCCCGAGCCGCGGCTGCTCGATGCGCAGGACGCGGCCGACGGCATCGCGGACTATCCGGCCGGTGTTTCCGTCGGCCGGCATGAACGTCGACAGGCGAAGGACCTCGGCCGCGTCGGGGGCCGGTTCCAGAAGCCGCAGGAACGATGCTGCGTGAAGGAAGGGCGTGTCCGAGTACGAGAGCACCACCGTTCCCTCCTGGTTGGCCAGCGCGGCCAGGGCCGTCATGGCCGAGTGACCCGTACCGTGCGCCTCTTGCTGGATTTGGACCGCGCCGAACCTGGAGAGGAATTCAGCCTGAACTTCAGCCCGGTACTTGAGCACGAAGACCATCTGCGTAATACCCGCGGCCTGGGCGGCCCGGATGACGCTTTCGATCATCGGTACGCCGCCGACCGGGATCAGTCCTTTGGGAATCGTAGACCGCAACCGGGTGCCGCGGCCTGCGGTGAGGATGATGAGGACGGGCCGCATCGGATCGTGCCGCCCCAGATCGATGGGCGAAAGTGTGACTCGTCCTGCGAGCGGAACGGCCGTCCCGGCGCGGGTGGCCGCTGGTCCGAACCGCGCGACCCGGGCGCGCACGGCCATGTTGCGCAGTAGTCGGTGGACGAGATCGGCGGAGGCGGGCATGAGCTGTTCCCGGAGTGCCCGTAGATCTTGGAGCGGCAGGCCCGCACCGTCAAGTTCCTCAATCAGCGCCAGGTCGGCCAGGCAGATCTGCAGTGCCTCGCCGCAGGCGAACGGGCCGAGGTTCGCCTGCCGCAGCTCGGACAGGAACGCGGCCGTCAGCCAGCGCAGGCAGTCGGCCGACAGCTGCGTGCGTAGCTGCCTTTCGGCCAGTCCTCCGATCCAATGGCCATAGCCGACCGGATCGTCCGAGAGCCAGGCGTCGAGCTCCGCGAAGTGCGCGGCCTCGGCGTCTTGGGCCGGCAACGGGCAGCCGCCGCTGAACGCGTCGAAGACCTGCGCGAAGCTCCTTCCATCGATCGGGTAGGCCGGGGTTGGCAGCTGCGACGAAAGCTTCACAACAATCGTCTCCAGGACGCCGCTACCTTCATGAACGCCTCGGCATATTGCCGGATGACCTCCTCGCACGACCCGGAGAACGTAGGCAGGCTGAGCAGCCTCGGGTACGTCTCCTCGGCAGTCGGGCATTTACTGGCCGGAGGCGGCTGTTCGTCAAGTGATTCGGCCCACGGAAGGTTGAGACTGCTCGCCTGTGACCTGGTCAGGCCGAAAAGCGGCAGGGTGTGCAGCGGCGGTGATCCCGGCTTCTTAACCTGTACGCCCTCGGCCCGGAGCGCCGCCATAAACGAGGACATCGGCAGCCCGCCGAGTTCTTCACTCACATAGCTGGGCTTGAAGCCGTACCAGCCGCCGCGCGTCGTTCCATCCACCGTTACGGGCGGCCTGATGCCGGGCACGCTCTCGAGCAAGCTAGCGAGAAGCTCCAGATTGGCCGCGCGCTGTTTGTTCCGTCCGTCGAGCCTGCGGAGTTGCTGGTTGGCAATGGCAGCGGCCAGAGGGTGCATCCGGTACTTGTGGCCGAACCCGGTTTCTACGTAGGGCCGGAGATCGGCGTCGGTCACCTCGTCTTTGATCCTCCGGCCGAAGTGTCCGAGCATGAGCGCTCGCTCATACACCCTCCGCGACGGTGTTATCAGGACACCGCCCTCACCAGCGACGATGGGCTTATGGCCCTCCAGGCTGAAGCAGGCGGCCGCGCCAAAGGTACCCACCTTACGGCCATCTATGGTCGCGCCATGGGCGTGCGAACAGTCCTCGACGACCGGCAGTCCGTGTCGGTCGCCTATCTTCAGCAGCGCCGGCATGTCCGCTGGGTGGCCCCACATATGGGTGGCCACGATCGCGCGCGTGCGCGAACCAATTCGCTCGGCCACCGACTCCGGGCTGATATTCAGGGTGAGCGGGTCCATGTCAGCGAAAACCGGCCGGGCACCGCACTGCAGCAGGGGCACCACGGTAGCCAAGAACGTGTAGGTCGGGACGACAACCTCGTCGCCGGGACCTATGCCCAGGCCGAAGTAGGCGGCATGGAGAGCTGACGTTCCGGAGTTGTGGGCAATGGCGAAGGGCGCGTTGCCGCCGTGCCGGTGATAGTCGGCGAAGGCATCCTCGAACTCTGCGATGATGCCTGATCGGTCGTAGATGGAGAGAATTCCCTGGTTCATGAGGCTGACAACGGCCTCGACCTCCTCGGTGCCGATCAGAGGCCAGTCGCGCTGCCATTCGACGGTCACCGCCCGGGGGCCGCCATGTATCGCTAGCTCGTCGGCTTGCATGTGCGCACCGCCTTCCGCGTCGGACGCTCGAGCTATATCAGAAGGCGGCTGGCTCCCTTCCACGACGCTCATGCGAACGCTGCCAGGAACTTCGCCCACGCTGCCATTGTCTCCTCTTCGCGGAACTGGTCATCCCAGAATGGCGGTACCTCTATCTGCCGGCTTGCGTCGGCGAGCAGCACGACGGGATCGCTGATCACCTCTCCGATGTCGTGCAATTCGGCTCCGTGGTCTCGGAACATCTGCTGCGCCGCGGGCAAGGCCTCCCGCCGGACCGTGAAGCCGTGCAATAGCGGGGAGTCGTAGCCTGGATCGAACGCGATGAGCCGAGGCTGACGACGGAGTACATCTGCAGAGTCGGGCATGACGGAGCAGAGCAGCGGGAGGTTGCGGATGGTCGCCGCCGAAACCGGCAGCGCGGAGGCATCGATCACGCAGCCCACGCTGCCGCGCGATACCAGTGTGTACAGGTACTCAACGAGTCCGTCGCTGAGATCCATTCCCGAGGTTAATAGGCCCTTTTCCGCCGTGGCCGCCACGGCGGACGCCGCACCGACTGGCATCCGTTTGTACCGGCGGAACTTTTCCTTGTCGCCTGGATCGAGCTGGTCCTCGAGCGCATTGGCGCGGACGTGATATTCCAGCCAACCGCACCCCATCTCGCCGGTGACTACGACGCGGTCTCCGGGCCGCGCGCCAGATCTGCGCACCACCGCGTGTCGCGGTACCACGCCCCATCCGACACCCACCGTGCCGAGCGCGCCGTAGTCCAGGTTTCCGCCCTCATAGCGCGCGCCGCAGGCTCGCAGGACGTCTACGATTCCGGCGGCCAGTGACCTGATGTTCTCGGCGTCGGTGTCCTCGCTCGCCGCCAGAGCCAACGAGAAGCCGCGGCACCTGGCCCCCATAGCAATGATGTCGTTGCAGGTGACACCCGCCACCCAGCGACCGTAAAAGCGGAACGGGTCGATGTCCCGGTCGGCGTGCCGCACGAAGGAGGGCTGATCAACCGAGTAGACGAGGTACGGCGCGCCGGGCAGCCCCACGAGGTCCGCCAGGTCCACGATGACTGCGTCGTCGAACGCGTCGGTGGCCGCAGTCGTGGCAAAGCAGCCGAGCACCTCCTGGATGAACTGCTTCTCGTTCCAGTCAGTCAACCGCATCGCGAAGCTCACTTGCCTCAGCAGCAGCACGACCGTAGGCGTGTTCGAGGAATTCCAGCGTCCTGATGTGGCGCCTGAGTTGGCTGACGCCGGACACGCCATGCAGGAAATCGCGCAGTGACTGCGAATCAGATGCTTCGTCCAGAGGCACCGGGTAGGTGCGGGGTTCGCCTCTGCTCGGTTGCACCGAGATGCGGGCCAGGGACGGCTTTCTTCGTTCCCGGACGATGCTCACCTGTCCGAGTGACCCCCGCACCTGGAGTACCTCCCGGGGGTGCCGGTCGACCAGTCGGATGTCGAGCCTCGCCTCGATGTCGCCTGCCACGCACGATATGTCGGCTTGCTTCTCGACCCGGAGCGTGTCGCATCTCAGATTGGCGGCGGTGACGTCAAAGTTGCCGCTGGGCGGATCCAGCAGCCAGTGCATGGCGCCCGCCGTGTGATAACCGAGGTCTAGCAGCACGCCGCCCCCGGCCAGCCGGGGATCGTTACGCCATGTGCTCGCGAAGCGCGGCCTTGGAACGATCGAGTCGTGGTAGTTGATCTCTAAAATCTCGCCGAGATGGCCTGACCGAATGAAGGACCGGACCCGTCGGAGGTCTTCGCGGTAGACCCGCTGATCGGAGGCGAAAAGGCGATGCTTGGCCACACGTTCCAGCTTGCGGGCTTCGGTCGCGGTGCAGGCCAGCGGCTTTTCAACAAAGGTGGGGAAGCCGCATGAAAGCGCCAGGAAGCCATGCTCGAAGTGCAGCCCGCTCGGAGACGAGATGATGACCGCATCGGGAGCAGCGGTCAGCAGGCTCTGACGAGTGAGGCGCTTGGTAAGTATGGGCTCCGGGCCCTGGCCCGCTTGGGCTGCGACGCGGCTCAGCGCTTCGGGATCCGGGTCCGCGGCGAGCACCACGTGGGCATTAGCATCCCTGAGAGTTGGGGCCAGCGATGATTCAAATCTGTGCCCGCAACCCACGAGGGCGACACGATGGTGAATGGCGGTGTTCCGCCGCGGCACTTCAGTACTGGAACGGTCCCGTGGGCGGCCTGGAAAGATCACCCTGGTACCGCCCCCCGCTTCACGTTTCTGGACGCGCCACCACACAATGGGCCATGTTGAAGCCACTGTACACGCGGGGTTCGGCTTCGTCGAGACCTCCGTTCAGCGTCCATATCGCTGTACCATGCTCGCAGAGGACCATGCGAATTTTCCTCGGCTGTGAACGCTGACCGGCGGCTCTTGCGGCCGGTCAGGTGCGCGGCGGAGCGTGTCGGTCCGAGGACCGCAGGGGCGGGAGGACCGGAATGGACCATATTCTGGCCAGGGCACGGGAAGTGGCGATCGAGGCCGTCGCCCGCGCCCGGGAGGCAGCATCTGAGCGGGCACGCAGCATGATGACCGTTTCGGCGAAAGGCCGTCAGGGCGATGTCGTGACCGATATCGACCGCACGTCAGAGTGTATGATGATTGCCGCGATCAAAAGCGCATTCCCGGAGCACGGAATCGTGTCCGAGGAGACTGGCGAGCTAGGCGGATCTCAGGAGTGGGTCTGGCACATTGATCCCCTGGATGGCACAAATAACGTTGTCCTTGGACTTCCGATTTTCGGCAGTTGCATAACGCTATGCCATACGAATGAGCCGGTAGTGGCCGCCATATACGCTGGCCACGAGGATGCGATATATTCGGCCGTTAAGGGCCAGGGCGCGTTCAGGGACGGAGTTCCGATAGGCCTCAAGAATGGAGGTCCCCCGGAGCGGGTGACGGTATCCTGGATCCAAGGGTACGGCGTCCAGTCCGATGATCCTATCAGGCGCAGGACGCTAGATGCACTCGAGCGACGCTTCAAGCGAACGCTCGGCCTGTGGGCTCCATCCGTTGACTGGGCCTTACTGGCCAAGGCTCGCATCGGCGCGGTCGTCTCATACGAGAACGAACGCGAGGATTTGCTTGGTGGTGTGTTAATTGCGGTCGAGGCCGGTGCGGTCGTTACCGACTTTAGCGGCAAGGCGGTAACCGACGTGTATAATAATTCGCAGCTCGTCATTGCTTTGCCGGAGGTGTCGGCCGATATAGCCGCGGCCCTATCGGAACCAAGCTGAATCATGCCGTCAGTTCGGTAGGTCATCGCTCGCCGCTCGACCATCGTGCGGCCCGGCTCAGGCCCTTGCTCCTTGGCCATGTGACCCCGGTTTCCGGCTGATCGACCGGACGAGGCGCGGGCACGCTGGCAGCAGCCCGATCCAGATCGACAGAACCAAGGAACTCGACCAAGCTGTCGGATGTGTTCGTGATTCGAGCACCCAGATTCTCGGCGCGACGCTTCCGGGCCGGGGTTACGCGGCCGGTAAAGAAGATTGCCGGGCCCTCGTAGAGGCCCTCGTCACGGAAAGCCTCGAGATCATCGAAACCAGCAGTGTCGCTGTCGCCACGTGAGATGTCGGAGACGAGGACGTCGGGTCGCTGTTCCCGCAGCCGCTCGCGCGCGGCGGACCCGTCGGGCACCGTCTCCACGACGGCGCCCAGGCCCGTCAGCCTGATCTCATCGGCTGCGTTGAATTTTTGATTGTCATCGATCCAAAGGACCTGAAGGCCCGCCATGTGCGGATCGTTGCCCTGGCGCATGCCGGGCAGGTTGGACAGTGGAGGTGGGGCGACGGTGACCAGCTGCTGGCGCTGGAGGCGGTGCCGAAGGTTGTCGAAGTCCGGACGGTCACTCAGGCTCCGCAGGAGTGATGCAAACTCGTCGTCCCTGGCGAGTGAAGGATACGTAACCGGGAGTTGCTCTTCGAGGCGGCTGAGGTCATCCGGGCTGTAGGTTGCCGTGGGGGCTCGGACATTGTGCGACTCGAAGTAGGCCCGGTCGGCCTCGGCAGGCGGCTTGTTCAGCCGGAACCTGCTGCGGATATCGAGGTAGTCAAGGAATTCAGCGGCGATATTCTGAGAATTCGGATTGGCGATCACACGGTAGAAGTCCGCGTAGAACTGTCGCATCAAGATGACGACGATGAGCGCCTCAGCGCCGAAGTTCTCCCAGTCCGGATTGAGCTGGTACTCCAAGACGAAACTGTTAATTAGCCGTTTGATGCGTCGCGGGTTGCGGTCGGTCCTGTCTATGACAATCTTCTTGACCGAGGCGTTAAAGAACTTCTCGGTACCGGACTTCTGGGCGTAAAGGTCGATCAGCCGACTGACCTGGTCGTCGAAGGGCATGGGCTTGCAATACGTAACCTGTACGATCTTCTCCATGTAGTTCGTGCCGGCAATATTGCGCGGCACCTGGCCTGTGTCGGCGACGACCCGACCCAGTATCTCCTGGTCGCAGCCGACGATAAAGGCTATCCCCGGAACGTCGAGGTAGAGCTTTATCGCTTCGCATACCTCCAGTACGACCTCATTCGAACAGCGGTCGAGGTCGTCGATAAAGACCACAAGCATCCGACCATTCGGCGTGCGCTTCGTCTGCATGCGCCACTGCTCGAACATCGCGGCGATCTGGTCGCGGATCTCGTTACGGGAATGTGAGTCGACCGACAGTCGCTTCCAGACCTCATCGACGACGCGGGTGAGATGGAAGTAGCTTGCGACGATGATGAGCGCGATTCTGCCGGCGGCGAGCAGTTGTCGTCGTGACATTATTTTCCTCAGGCGGCTTCTCAGGACGTTCTCGTCAAGGTTGACGAGCACCGACTTGATGAGGCCGTTAAGGGCGTCGGCGCCCACGGCCGTCCAGGCATTGAACCAGACCGGCTGTATGTAATCCGTCTGGTCGAGTTCGGCCTGGATCTGCAGCATGAGACTGCTCTTTCCCATGCCCCAGCCGGCGTCGATGCCGACCGTAAACGGAGTCGAGTCCCGTGAGGCCTCGATCAGGTTGGCCAGGCTGACGGCCGCCTCGTGCGTGCCGAGGATGTCGTCGCCGTCGGGACCCCGCACGGGCAAGTCGTTCAGCAGGAAAAACCGATTGGCCGCCTGCGATTCTGACACGGCGGTACCTCCCCCGGCGGTGACATATGACAGAGGTCGGTCGTGCCGTGGTCACCGCCCCCGTTGGGGTCTAGCGAATAGCCTCCGGTTTCGATTGTCCAGTTCGGGGAAACCCTGGCTGCCTTCTCGCAACGTCATTGAGCGATGGCCAGGTGCCAGCCGCCGCTATCCGTTCGACCAACGGACCTAGAGGGCTTCTCGGCCGTCTTCAACTCTGTTTCAATGTGATCATGTATGCCCCGGCTGCGGCCCCCGCTGAGTGTGCCTCGTGACCTGGCTGTGGATCCTCATCGCCGTTGTCGTGGTCGTCGCCGTGGTCATCGTGGTGCGGGCCGGGCGGGGGTTCGGCCCGTTCTTCGGGCACCGCTCCGTAGTCCTCGGCGGGTGGCTGGCCGGGGCGATCGACGCGTACGAGCAAGGTCAGGCCTTGCACGGGGCGATCCGCGACGCCTCGCGACCGGGCGCGAAGGATGCCGAGGCTCGGTGGGCCAGCATTGAGCGCAGCGTCGCCGACCTGGACCGGCGCCTTAACGCCCTGCGCAACACGGCGCGCGACCCGGAGGACCGCGCGGATGCTGTCGCGGCGCTCGCGTCGCTCCAGGAACTCCGGTCAGCGATCGACGGCCGCGGCGGGCAGGGCGGGGTCATCGGAGCCCGGATGGACGCGTTCGAGAAATCGCTGCGCCGGCTTCGCCCGCCCGAGCGTCACCTTTGGTGAGCCCGGCGGGCGCGCCAGCCCGTCAGGCCCGCCACCGCGCGGAGCGATCGCTGGTGCGGTGCTACTCGGCGTCGAGTGACGCGCCGATGACGCGAGTGTGCGCGTCATCGGCGTGACGCTCCCCGTCCGGCGCGGCCCGCAGCGTGCCAACGTGCTTGGTGACGTGGGAGGGCCGCCGCCCCGGATGGGTGGGCCGGCGCTCTTGCGGGCCGGTGTGTTCGCATCCGGTCTTGCTCCTCGGGCCGCCGTGCGACGCGGCGGCCTGGGCTGCCGCGTCGTGTGACGGCGTCCCGGGCAGGGTGAGCGGCGGGCGTTCGATCGCGGGCATGACCGAGGTCAGCGCCGCGCTGGCCGCCTTGGCCGCCTGCTGCTTCTCCTGGTGTCTGTCGGCTCTCACCGTGGCGGCGTCGAGCCGGTCGGTCATGGTGCGCAATCTGCGGACCTGCGCCCGCGCCTTGATCGCGCGGTCCAGGCCGTACAGTGCGAGCGCCACGATGACAATGCCAACGATGAGCAGGCCGGCCACGAATCCGTCCCTTCGCCTGAGGCGTCCTCGGTAGGCAATCCAGGCTATGCGAGAGCGGGGGCCGCTTCGGGATAACACGCTGGCGCCCGGACGTCCAGACCGCCGCGGGCCCGCCGCGGACCCCCCTCGTGCCCGCGGCGGGCCCGCCGCGGAGACCAGGGCGGGTCCTGCTGGCGTCTCCCCCCGAGGACGTCAGCCGTTGTAGCTGATGATTCCGAGCGGCGTGGGTGCCGCGTATTCAACCTCGAGCCCGTCCCGCTCGTCACCGAGCGTGATGATCTTGGCGATCGTGGCCCGGTAGGGTTTCAGGCTCTGCTGGATAGTGGTGAGTGCCTGCTCAAGCTGGCCCGGCGTCGCTGGCCGGCCCGTCTTCCTCTCGATGGTTAGCTCGGCGGACCGCAGCGGTCCCTTCGCGCCCGCGCCAGGACCGGAATCGCCGAACGCCACGACCGTTACCCGGTTCAGCGTGGTCAGGTACGAGATCATGATCAGCAGCCGTTCGTCGACGCGCATGGCTCGCATTTGCCTGCGGGCGGCGCCCGCGATGGTGACCTTCGAGCTGTTCAGCAGGGCGGTCGTGGCCAGCTCCCTGGCGTCCAGGTCGGTGCCGAGCGCCCGCTGGTAGGCGGCGGTGCCCTTCGCCTCAACGACGCGGACCTCGATCTGCGCGGCGCCCGAGCCGAAGCTGGCCAGCACCACAGGGGCGTAGCGGGCGTTGAACCCGGCGCCGAGGTCGGCCCGGACGGTCGCGGTCTCCACGATCACCGCCGAGCTCAGCGCGGCGGCCGTCCCGCCCCGCCGCAGGATCACCAGCTCGCCGGGCGCGAACCCGGCCGTCGCCAGCGCACGACAGGCTGACGGGTCGCAGGAGACGCTGTCGGACCCGTTGACCTGGGCGGCGACCCAGGCGGCCGCCTCGTCCGTGGCCGAGACCGCGGCCGGCTCGTGCTGGCGGCCTGGCGGAGGCTTCTGTCGCGCGCCAAGATTGCGGGACACCAGGACGGACACCGCGATCAGGGCCACCACCACCGCGGCGGAGGCCGCGGGGGCGAGCCAGCCCCGCATCGCCGGCGCTCCACTCCTCTCACCGCCACCGTGGGCCAGAGAAGAGGAGCGTCGGCGATGCGCGGAAAGGCGCAGCGGCGGTACCGCCTCGGGCGGCACCTGGCTGGCCTTCGCCTCGATCGCTCGGCGGAGTTTCTCCTCAAGCGGTGTCATGCCGTCTCCTTCAGGTCCCGGCCGAGCGCTTCGAGCGCCCGGTGCACGGTGGACCTGACGGTGCTCTGCCGGATGTCCATCACCCGCGCGATTTGGTCATCGGAAAGGTCCAGGTAAAAGCGCAGCACGACGGCCTCGCGCTGGCGGTGCGGCAGCCGCCCGAGCGCACGGATCACTTCGTCGCGTTCCTCGCCCTTGATGACCAGCGCCTCAGCCGACACAGCGAGCCGCCGATCGGACTGCTCGGCCAGCACCCTGCGGCGTACCGCCCGGTGGCGCAGCGCAGACCTGCAGCCGTTCAGCACCGCCGCCCGCACGTAATAGATCGCGTGGTCGGCGTCCTTCAGGCGGCCCCAGCGCCGGTAGAGGCCGTAAAAGGCCTCCTGTACAACGTCCTCGGCGCCCTGCAGGTCGTCGAGCATGACGTACGCCATCCGGATCAGGCTGAGCGCGCTGGCCTGGTAAAGCGCGGCGACGGCTTCCTCGGCGTCTTCCCGGGCAGCCGACTTTGCCCCGGCAGCCTCGGGCAGCTTCACGGCGAGTCCCGCACCGACGTCATACGCGCTCACGTCCAGATAGACGCGCGTCCCGCCATCCTGCTGCTCGCCGCCACGTAGAATTTTTCATCCAGCGGGCGGGCAGGTCGCGCTCGGGCCAGTTTTGCCTGGCGAACAGGTCTGCCATGCCATGATGAACTAGAACTTGGCCGCAGGCCAGCCCCTTCCGGGATGTCTTTCCTAAACGGTCTGCGCCGGGCCAAAACGGCGGCCAATGCTTAACCGCCCGTTCCCGCCCATTCAATGACACCGAGTTTGCGCGACCCGGGGGGCGGCGAGAAAAGCTCCTATGAGCAATAAACGCGCGGCTCGAGCGGCCGCCGCCATCGCTGTGTCCTGCGCCGCCGGGATCGGTATCGCCGGCTGCGGCATATTCACCGCGCCGCCGGATTCGTCCGGAATGGAAAAGCAGATCGTCACCGGCGAGCAGGTCGGCGCCGCTAGCCGGGCGCACGCGACGCGTCCTGCGGCGCCCGCGCTCTCGTCCAATCAGGGTGCGGTCAGTGGCCGCGACGTAACCGCGATCGGCGACTCGGTCATGTCGGCGAGCGCGCCCGCCCTGGCCGACGTGCTGCCGGGCATTTACATTGACGCGAAGCCGGACCGGGAGATGCCGGCCGGGCTGTCCATCGTTCGTCAGCTCGCCGCCAGCGGAAAGCTGCGACCGGTCGTGGTGATGGGCCTCGGCACCAATTACATCGTCACCACCAGCCAGCTCCAGCAGCTGCTGCAGGTAATCGGCGCGCACCGTAAGCTCGTGCTGATTAACACCTATGTGCCCGACGGGTGGAGCAAACAGGTCAATGCCACGGACGCGGCCTTTATACGGCAGCACCCGAAGGTCGTTCTGGCCGATTGGTACGACACGATCAAGAACCGGCTCGACCTGCTCTGGCCGGACCAGGTTCATCCGATCGTTCCGGGAACCATGGTGTATGCGCGCATGGTGGACCAGGCGATCCAGGCAACGCGCCGGTCCCAGGGTTCCGCGTCCGCGCAGAACGTGGTCGCCGAGAACACCGGGCCTTGATTTTTGTTACGCCCCGTCTCACAGCCGGCCGGATTCGCCGGGTGCCGGGGCGTTAGGTAGAAATGTCTGGGTAGGGCAGGCTCCAGTGACGCAGGCGCGCAGCGAACTCGCGCTGGAACGCCAGCGGCTCGGCGTAATCGCGCTCGAAGAGCGCGATGAACAGGGTGAGCAGCAGGAAGTTGTGCGCGCCGAGTTCGAACAGCGCGACGTAGTCGTGCGTGCTCAGCGCGTCGCGCTCGGTATCGGTGAAGCTCAGCCAGGTGCTCCGCTCGCCGGCGTGGCCGTTCAGGATGAGGTTCGCCTGCTCCGCCTCCCACCAGGCCACGGTGCCGCCCGGGTCCTCGCGGTAGCGCTCGACCAGGTCCGGGTCACGGTCGATGGTGAACAGGAACTTGTCGACCAGGTACTTGCTCATGATGTGCCCTCGGGGTACCAGGTGAAGTAGGCCTCCATGGTGTGGAACAGGTCGAGCGAGTCGGCGTAGTCGGCCTTCACGTTCTTCCCGGCCACGCCCATCATCAGCATGAAGTCCATGAAGCCGTGGGTGGCGTTGCCGGGCTGCCACAGGCTGTCGAGGCTGACCTCGGCCAGCGCCGCGTCCAGGTCGGACGAGGCGATCCAGGACACGGCCTTGCGGTCGAACTCAGGATCCGGGCCGTGCGGGCCGAACTGGCGCGGGCCGCCCAGCTCCAGCGACAGGTGCCCGGTGCCGATGATCGCCACCCGCTGGTCGGTCGGCCAGCTCTCGACCAGGGCGCGGATGGCCTGGCCGAGCTCGACGAACCGCTTCGGCTGGGGCATCGGCGGGGCGAAGATGTTGGTGTACAC
>Ga0335072_10006265_pt1 | contig 17420 bp, 14 predicted proteins | sample Lox_Sample_21_FD_206725 | JGI IMG/M metagenome (GOLD analysis project Ga0335072, IMG submission 206725) | Soil microbial communities from Loxahatchee National Wildlife Refuge, Florida, United States - Lox_Sample_2.1 | ecosystem: Environmental > Terrestrial > Soil > Wetlands | place: USA...
CGCGAAACCGGCGCCTATGCGAACCCAGTCGGCGCGCTGTAACGCCCCACGTAAGCTCCCTCTAAAAACCGGCGCTGTACTGTGGCCCTCACGGGTCAACTCCTGGTTAGTCGCGTTACCGGACACATTCGGCCCGGAGCATGCAAACCTTGGCCGAGCGGACCAATTCGGCGAGCGTAAAGTTTCGCTTTTCGGTTAACGCGAATATCATATCATTAAAGACGGGTGCGACACGGAGGTCTGGTTTCGGCCCATTTGAATCGACTCTCATCTTAGGCGGAGTAAGGCGATGGCACGCAGCATGATGATCGAAACAAGAAATACGAGACAGAAAAACGCTATCCGGGCAGCGTTTATTGAAACAGGGAGGCCCTTGTCACCCGAGGAGGCGCTCCACTACGCGCAGCAAAAGGTGCGGAACCTCAGCATCGCCACCGTATATCGCAATCTGAAAGCCATGGTCGAGGAAGGCTCCCTTGTGCCCGTGCAGTTTCCCGGTGAATCGACTCGATATGAGGCCTCCGGGAAGGCGCACCATCATCATTTCTGGTGCAATGGCTGTAAGCGGGCGTATGAGCTCGAAGGCTGTGTTCCCAAGCTGAGTCTGAAACTGCCTCGCGGCTTTCGAAGTCTCGGACATGAACTGGTGCTGTACGGCATGTGTGCCGCCTGCGCACCAAGTTATGCATCTTAGAGAAGTCGAACCGAGGCGATTAAGGTCGCTAACCCGACATGCAGGCGACTTAATGCCACGATTTTCCCCGCAGTGCCAAGGGCATTCCTGCCGCGCGCGCCCCTACAATCACGACGTCCTGGATCATGTGTCTATGAGCCTCCCCGGAATTTGTCTCGCATCACCCGGCACCTGAGACGCTGGGAAGCAAGTCCGGCAACCGTATTTATCTGATAGCTTTCACGATGCGCAGGTCTTATACTAATGCGATTGCATTAGCAATAACAGGGAGGATAGTCTTTCGATGAGTGGCCCAATCGCATCCGCACCGCAGGCGACGGTTCCCTTGCGTTCCCGAGCTGACTCGATTGGCATGGCTTTATCGCTGCTTTGCATGATCCATTGCCTGGCTTTTCCTGTCCTGTTTTCCTTCGCGCCGGCGATCATGAAGTTGTTGCCGGGAGACGATGCGACACATCGTTGCTTGACTGTTGGAATTGGGTTCGCTGGATTCCTCGCATTTCGTCCCGGATACAGGCTTCACCGCCGGGCGTGGATCTTAGGTCTATTTGCGGCCGGCATGACGCTCATCTCCGGCGCCGCACTCCTGGGCGAATCGGTCCTAACCTCCTTCGGCGAGGCGGCGATAACGGTTGGGGGAAGTTGTTTATTAGTCGCGGCACACTGGTTCAATCGAAGCTTCTGCCGCTCCTGCGCAGTGAGCGACTGTGGAGAAAGGCATTTCGGAAACACTCGGCAAGGTTCAGACGAAAAGCATTGAGCGTGTGCGAGAGGACTGCTGAAACGTGACGAACGATGGAGCTAGGATGCGGACTCCCACGTGGTCGGCTCGTCTATCAATCGGTCGGTCGTGTTGCGCTCCGTCACATGAACAATAACGACAGCCGGAAACCTCGTGCACCTCAACTGCGCTGAGAAGAATTCCCAGGCGAGCCGCTTCGATCACAAAACGAGGTGCGGTCTCGTGATCGTCGTTCGCAGTCTCTGCTAAACGAGCACTCGACCTTAATCTCCGGTATCAGTCACGTTCTCGGGCGAATTCGACAAAATGTGGAGAAACGGCCAGGGATTCACAGGCTCGTTGTTGATGCGGACCTCGTAATGAAGGTGCGGACCGGTTGCTCTCCCGCTTTGTCCTTCATATCCAATTACGTCTCCCCGCTTTACATTGACGCCGCCCTGCGTGGAGAATCGCGACAAGTGGGCGTACAGGGTCGTATAGCCGAACCCGTGATCGATGACGATGACGTTCCCATAACCCGCTCGCTGGCCGACGAAGGTGACGGTTCCTTCCGCAGCGGCGCGAATCGCGTCGCCATAGTGGGACGCAATGTCAATGCCGGTATGAAAGGATCCCTCACCGCTGAACGGGTCGAGCCGCTGCCCAAAGAATGCGGTGATCCTTCCCTTTACTGGCCAAAGCGAGGGAATGAATTCGAGATCGCCCAACCGCGAGCCCGGAAGCGTCTGCAGGATCCCTCCCGCTTGCCCAGTTGCGAGAGAGGCGCTTTCGAGATACTCAAATTCCTCGACAGAATGGCGAAATTCCAGGGCTGGTTCCCGGGAGGATTCTTCCGTTGACGATGCGAAAGGAGACAGAGTATACGACCTCCCTCCGTAGGCCACAGTCAGGTCACCGGCGAGAGACTGGAATGCATCCAAGCTTCGGAGCGTGTTGCCCATTCGCGTTTGCAGCTGCCCGTACTGTGCGCTCAGAATTGTTTGCTGCCTGCGGAGCGAGTTGTAGTCAGTGACTTTCCACAGCATTTTTACGTACGAAGTCATGCCCGCCGTGATGGTTGCGCCGCCGATGAGGGCGAGGCATGCGAGAACCTGAACGATAAGAATAGGAACGCGGACGCGCACCATCCGCCACGACTCACTGGACGCGACGATTATGGTGTAGTAATTGCCTTTCCCTTTCGCGGTAAGAATCAAGGCTGCGAACTGTCTGGACGGCGCTCGAGTGTTGGTCGATCGCTGTCATCCGAAGTATCGCTGCCGTTCGCGTTCGGATCGTTGGATTCCCCTTTGTTTTGATCGGTTCGCTTTCGCAGAGTCGGCTTGTTGGGATTTGCGTTGTCGACCTTCTGATTCGATTCGATCATCTGTAGCCGGTGCTTGACTGAATCGAACTCCGAGGTATTTACGATGTACCGATCGCGCGGGGGCAAAATCGTGGCGATTTCCTTTTGTATCGCCTCGATACGGTCAGGTGTGGGCGGATGGTCCGCGAAAACCTTGGGGATCGTGCCGGGCTGCTTCTTTTCAGCCGCTTCGATTTTCTCAAAGAAGGACACAAACGAATTCGGGTCATAACCAGCTTCGTACATGTACTGTAATCCGAAATAATCGGCCTGGCGCTCTTCGTCGCGAGAGAACTTGAGAAAGGCCACCGGAATCGCGAAGTTCATTCCCTGGTATATCGCGTATCCGGCCAGCGAGTAGGGAATGAAGATCATCGCCGGGATCGAAGCCACCTGCATGATGTCCTGTTTTGTGGCATTCTTCGTACCGTGCCGCAGGCAGATATGGGCTGTTTCGTGGCCCATTACTCCAGCCAGTTCCGACTCTTCGTCGGCGTGCAGGATGAGGCCACTGTTGATAAACAGAAAGCCCCCAGGCAGGGCGAACGCGTTTACCACGTCTGAGTCGATGATTTTGGCCGTGATGGGCACCTTGCAGTCGGAGTTGCGTGCCAGGTTCTGTTCTACGCGGCTCACATATTCGGTGACGACCGGATCGGTCACCAGCTTGGAGCTTTTTTCGACCTGTTGGGCCAGTTGTTTCCCGAGCGCGATTTCCTTTTCCAACGAATAGAAATCCAACCCTTTTCCGACGCCGCGATTTCCAATGGCACTCACATCCTGCTTGCTCCCCGGCTTCACATTCGGATTCTGCTGCTGTGGAGTATCTTGTTCCGTTTCCGTTGATGACGGCGCCGATGACGCGGTTGACGACTGGGTTGATGGTTGTGAGCCGCTGGAGGGTGACTGTTGGCTGGAATCTTGGCTTTGACAGTAAGCCACCCCCGGCAGCATGAACAGAGAAAACGCAAGGAACGCGGCCATCCATTGTGTTGCAAAGGATCTCGTCGAGATTACTCGTGTACCGCTCATAAATGCTTCTCCTCTTCCTCAACAGGCCGCCAGATTCTTCATGCGGCGGCAAAGGCGGAGCAGGACCAATCGGCGGCGCAGCAGGAAGATCTGCGCGCGGTCAACTCCGCAATTATCGACGTGTGAACTGCAAAGATTACTCAGCGTTGAGGAGGGGCGCGGTCTTGCCGTAGAGGAGGTTGAACGAAGACCATGATAGAACCTGTTAAAGGAGCAAGAATGGCCATCTGTACAGCCGCAAAATGGAGCGCGACGATGGGCGTGACGACAGCATCCTTTGCGTTATGCACGGCCATACATAACGGGCAGTGCGCTTCATCGGCGTCGGCATGCGGACCGAAGTGTCCGTGCGCAACCGCTGCCGTCGAGAGGACGACCAGCGCCAGGATTGTCAGACCGATCAACACCCGTCGCGTATGGGGACGGTTCATCATCGGCCATTCATGACCTTCGAACCTCAACTTCGATGCTCCTAAAACGCGCGTGCCGGTGCATGTTGCCACGGTCCCAACCTACGGCTGACGACTAGGTTCTGGAACGGCTGGGCCGATCCGCCGATTGCTCGGGCTCGCAAATCTAAGGATTCGAGCACTGTTGACCACGACGGCAAAGACAGTAGCGCTCTGCGCCAGAGCTCCCGTAAGCGGACGGAGAACTCCTGTGGCGGCGAATATGATGAGGACCACCGATAGGCCGAAGGCAAGCCACACATTCTGACCAATCACGTCGCGCGTCACATCCGCCAAGCCGACGAGCTGTGGCAGCCGTCCGAGATCAGTTCCGAGAACAGCCACGTCGGCTCCTCCCAAAGCAATTTCGTTCAATTCGGCACCGATGGCGACTCCGACATCGGCGCCGCCAAGCGCGGGCGCATCGTTCACGCCGTCACCAACCATCATGACGACACGTCCTGCGGCCTGTTCGGCGCGTACGATTTCGAGTTTCTGCGCCGGTAGAACCTCCGCGACGACTCGGTCCATCCCGAGAGCGTCGCCGACTTCGCGAGCCGCGGCAGCCCGATCTCCTGTCAACAAAACCAAACGGTCGATTCCCAACGCCCTCATCGCCGCAAGCGCTTCGCGCGCTTCAGCACGCGGCTTGTCCCGCAGAATGAAGCGGCCAAGGCAGCGCCCGGCGTAGGCTACCCAAACCTGCGACACATCCTCGCCGTCTTGCATACCCGCATTGATGCCCAGCTCGACGAGCAGCGCTCGGCGCCCGAGAACGGCTTGCCGTCCCTCGACGATCGCCACGACGCCAAGTCCCGGTCGCTCCTGTAGATCTTTGGGTGGCATGCTTACAATCGCCCGCGACAGCGCCTCCGCCACGACAGCCCGCGAGACAGGATGAAGCGATCCGAACCCGCAGGACGCCGCTACCGAGAGGAGCTTTTCCTCCGATTCGCCCGCCACAGGTTCGATCTGAGTGACTGCCGGCGCACCAACGGTCACCGTTCCTGTCTTGTCGAGAATCAGGGTGTCGACGTCAGAGGCGCGTTCAAAAAAAACTGCGCTCTTGATGAGAATGCGAAGACGTGTGGCGACGCTCATCGCTGCGACGACCGCAGCAGGCCCCGCCACGACCAACGCGGTCGGCGTTGCTACGACGAGTACGGCAATCGCGCGCGATAAGCTGTTGGTAAAGAACAACGTCGTGGCCGCGAGGGTGAGCACGAGTGGCAGCCATACGCCTGCCCGCCGCTCGAAAAGCCGCAGCAAGGGAACCGAGGTGCGCTCCACGTCGGCCAGGAGCTGGACGACTCGGCCCAACACGGTGTCGGCGCCCGCCCCGCGTACGCGAATCTTCAAAAGTCCATCAAGCGCAACCGTTCCAGCGAAGACGGGACTTCCGGGCCCCACATCTTCATGGAGAGACTCGCCGGTGATGGCGGACTGGTCGACGGCGGCCCGACCCTCGAGCACTGTTCCGTCCACAGCGATTCTTTCGCCGGGGCGTACAAGAATCTCCTCGCCTGGAACCAGGCTATTCGGATCGACGCGCTCTTCGATCCCGTTTCGCCAACGTACTGCCTGATGCGCCGCAAGCGCGCGGATCCCGTCGATTGCAGCACGGGCCCCTAAAGAACTTCTTTCTTCAAACAGGCGGCCCAATTCTAGAAAGAGAGGGATCAAGGTTGCCGTGACGAAGTCGCCGCTTGCCGCCGCAGCAAGGACAGCGATGGCAACCAACTGATCGGCGGCGCGGCGCGTGTCGCCGGTCACAATTCCCCGGACTCCGGAGACAAGGGTTGGAATTCCCACGACGGCGGCGGCGCAGGCTCGAAATATCTCCCCGATCTGCCATTGATCGGGCGAAAGATGCACGAGTAGGGTTCCCAGACCGAGAAGGCCGAGACCAGCGATTCCCGCGCCCAGCCGGATGCTAATTCGCTGGCGCTCTTCCGATGCAAGCGTTCCTTGGATCGCCCCTCTGTCTGAGCTAAGAAGCCCGATCGCCAGGTCGCTCATGGAGGAGTGCCCCTTTCATCCTCATCGTCCTCATCTTCCGAAGTCGGAGGGGTCGAGCGACGTGGACGTTCGCCAGCCCGTGGCGGAGAGATCGACACGCGGAATCCGTGATAGTTGCCGCCGGGGGGCGGAGGAACCCAGCGGACGGCCGCGGAACCAATCGCCTTTTCGATTGCATCCCGATAGAGCCTTTCGCGAATGACTGTGGGGTTGGCCCGATATTCCCGCTCGAGCGCCCGAAAGGCGCTTGCGTCGCCCTGGGCGGTGGCAAGCTCCGAATCGGCATCCGCGTGCGCACTCTGAATGGCGGCGTCCGCATCGGCTTGCGCCTGCGGGATGGCGCTCTGAGCATACGCCTGCGCCTCATTTTGCAGCGTCTGCGCGTCGATGAATGTGCTCTGCACCGCATCGAAATCACTGACTAGAGCCGGGGGAGGCGCGAGCCGCGTCAACTCTAGCGAGGACAACTCTAGTCCCGAGTGCGAAGCGTCCAGCCCGATCTGCGCGCGGCGCGTGGCGAGGGCGACTAACGTCTTTCTCCCGTCCGAAAGAACGCGGTCAACGCCCATTTCGCCCAGAGAACGGACCATCGCGGCCGTCACTTCCACGCGTAAGACATCTTCGGCTTTGGGGCCGTAAAACGCCCATTCGGCTGGATCGCTGACGCGGTAGCGGGCCACCATGTCCGCCTGGACGATATTCTGGTCTCCGGTGAGCGCGTAGCCTTGCGTGAGCGGGTTGAGAGTGTCCTGGCCCATGTTGGTATAGTCTTTGGCGAACGCACTCGCGGGCGCAAGCGTACTCACCGGAACCTCCCACACATGTTTCACCTGAACCCGTACAACTTCATCGATGGGCCTTGGAAAGGCGAAGAGAAGGCCTGGCCCATGTTGCTGCAATGCTGGCGTGTCGCCGACTAGACGCCCCCAACGGAGCACGACGGCGACTTCATCGGGCTTGACGATCGTTATTCCCGAAAGGGCATAGAGCAACGCCATAAGAGCAACCCACCAATGCATGCGTTGCCAAGCCCAGTCCAGCAAGGCGACAATCGGGGCAGTCAGACGGGCGATCTCCGAAGGTGCTCCTGCCCTTCTCACTTTTTGTCCTTGCCCTCAAGAAGTGAAAACGGCTCGGAGTCGGTCCTTAAGATCAATGAAGTGTTGTCTGTGACCAGCTTCGTGAGCGAGTCGAGCGAACGCGTGAAGCGATATAGCTCCGGATCGATGCGATGGGCGTCGGCGTAGATTTTCGCAACTTGCGCCGCTGATTCGCCTCTGATGCGCGCCTGCTCCTCGGTGCCTTTGGCGCGAATCTCCGCCGCATCGAGATCGGCTTGCGAACGGATTTTGCTCGCCTCTTGCTGCCCTTCGGCTTGGTATTTCGCCGCGAACTGACGCCGCTCCGCGCGCATCTGGTCGAAAACTGCCGTTACGTTCTCTTCCGGAAGCGCGAGGCGTTCCAATCGAACCTGCTCGACGTTGACTCCGTAACTGCGCAACGCGAGCGGAGCCGTCGAAGCCAGAAGCTCCGATTCGATCTGGTCCATTTGCAAATCACTTGGGTCGGTTGAAACCAGTGCCGAGAGATCATGACCGCCCAGCGTACCGATGGCCGCGTTTGTCAACAGACCATCTAGTTTGTCCTCGGCGCCCGCCTCGTTCCCGATCGCCTGCGTGAACGTCAGGGGATCGCCGATCCTCCAGACAACGAACGTACGCGCGATGACGTTTTTCTTATCCCGCGTGAGCATCTCCGCTTGGCCCGTCTCGTACACGCGGCGACGCATGTCGAGCGTTATCGCTCCATCGATCGGCCAGGGAAGCTTCCAGTGCAGGCCCGGTTGTGTAGCCGCCCGCAAGGGACGACCAAACCGGGTGATGAGGACAGCTTGTCCCTCCCGCACGACGACAGTCGTCGCACTGAAGACGATCGCCGATAGCGCGATTGTTCCGACAACGCCTCTCAGCCAGCGTTGTGCTTTCATTGCGTCAACCAAAGTTCACCTCCATCCTTCAAGAAGCGATCGTCCACGACGACGAAATGCAATCCGAGGAGACCGTTTTCGAGGGTCTCGAGACGGCGACGAAAGAAGAATTCTTGTGGCGCAGCCCGGTATTGCGATTCGAGCGTACGGAAACTCCAGGCTTCGCCGGCCGCGAGCGCGAGTGCTTGCGCGCCATCGGCGCGCGCGGCGTTATCGCCGGCCAGCGCAGATGCTTCAGCCGCCGACACGGTCTCGTTGCGGTAGGCCTGCGCGTCGACGACCGCCGTAACCTTTCCGAGTTCCGCGGACACCACCGCCTCATAATCGGAAGCGACCGGGACCGGCGGGTGCATGCCCCCTACGGTGAATGCGAGAATTTGGACGCCGAGACCGAGGGCATCGGCGCTCCTCTGTACGTCGTCGCGCATTTGCCTGGTCAATACGGCAACGTTTTCTGACAAGGCTTCCGAAAGAGTACGGTTCACCGTGGACTTCATCACAGCCCTATACGCAATTGCCCGGAGCGCGTCGGCAGGATTTTGACAGTTGTACCGCCAGGCGTGCGCGTCGACGATGCGATATTGCACTGCCGCATCGACGGTGATCAGATCGCGCCCATTGCCGAGGACCAGAGTGTATTCGTTGGGCGCATGCTCGACAGCCCACAGCACATTTTCCGGTCCCTCTTTTTCCTGACCCTCATGCCCTACTTGTTGTGTCTCGACGCGCTGCAGGGGAATCCGAAATACCTTGTCGACGGGCCAAGGCCAGTGCAGGTGCAATCCGGGCTCAAGAGCAGGCCCCACAGATACTCCCAACCGTTCGACCAAGCCCTGTTCTTGGACGCCAATTACGGTGGCAGACGTCGAGAGCCAGCCCAGCAGGCCGAGACCAAGGAGCAGAGGCTCCACACTACGGCGCACAATCGTAAGGGCCCAAGTGGACCGCAGATCGATCCCGAGTTGCCGCTCCCCGGCGTCGAGAATGCTTCCGAGGATGTTTGCTCGGCCACCCAGTACCGATAACACTCCTACATCGAGCGGAAACACCTCGGCATCTTCTTTTCCTGCGTACGGTTTTAACGAGAGCAGTTGGAAACAGAGCACTGCGTTAGTTGCAAGAACGACAAAATGCAGAATCTGAACGATCGTGTTCTGGCCTGCCCAAGCGAAGCCGATTGAAGCCGCAGCCGCTACCAATATCCAAACGACTACGCGCGCTCCCCGGCAAAGATGCACGGCTTCCGGGAGTCGTGTCGATTCAACATCGTTGAAATAGTGCGCCGCTATGGCAGCCACACCCGCGGCAACTAGGAAACACGCGGCGGCAATCACCGCCATAGCCAGGGGTGGCGCGCTTGCCGGGAAGCTCGATACCAACAAGACAAAGACCGCCAAGGAGCCGAAGAAAAACGCGGCGGCCCGAACCGTGCCCGTTTTGCCCAAGCCGCGAAACCAACTCCAGCCTCGAGCCGCGAGACGAACCGGGACAAAGGGCTGTTTCGCTACGCTGTCATTGGAAGATAACCCAATTTCGTTCGTCTGTTCCGACTCCTCCACATGTGGAAAGGTTGTGCTTTTCGCCTGTCGCTCCAATCGCGCGGTCTGCGTGAACATAACTCCCAAGAGAATCCCGCATGCGATTCCCAGAGTTACGGCGGCATCGACGAGTACGGGATTCGCGAGAACGATTCCCGCGACCGCGGCAGCCACAGATCCCAGAAATGCAGCTATTAACAGAACCGCTACCGCGGCCCTATAAGGATCTCGGTTCGAATGGCCCTCCTGGGCACCTGGACTCGGCGTGCCGGGAACGGGGGCACCCTCTCCGACGGAATGCGACACCATTGGTATGCTCCCAAACTTCTTGCCGTTCGCGATCCTGGTTTGCCCTGAACGGGCTGCCTACACCCGGACGGACAGGGAAATCAGGGTCCTCCGCTCTGATTGAGGATGTGATTGTCGAGAAAGACGTGAAGCGCTAGAGGAGCGGAGGCGAGCGACCCTGGCGAAGGAGAAGTGTGGCGAAGATCGGAGAACAGCTTTTTGGAGCAGCAGCGGCCGCCGTCTTTACCAGTGTGAAGTTTAGTCCCAACACGGGAGGAGTAACGGCGTGCTTTCCGCCGTGCACGGCCATGCACAACGGGCAGTGCGATTCATCGGCAGAAGTCGCACCGAAGTGGCCGTGAGCCACCGCCGCTGTGGAAAGCACGAGCAGCGCCAGAATCACAAGCAAAACCGACAGTCGACGAATGGAAAACTGGCTCATAAGAAAGACGGAACCAATCGGCCTGTGTTCTCCCTCCCCGAAATGATGCGAGTCGCGTGCTCGGTCGGGACGCTTGTAATGATAATGTAGTCGCGTTAGCTGTCAACAAGACTTTGGGGCGCACCTAGTACTGCAAGGCGTGGAGGCCCAGACGGGAGTTGGGATAATCTACGTCAAAATTGTTGCTGTGATTCTCAGTGCATTCGCGATGCTCTCCACGATCTGCGGCGTGCTCGTGGCCGTCCAGGGGCAAAAGCGACTCCATTTGCTTCTAGGGACCGGAGCTGGAATGCTCCTCGGTGCTACGTTTCTCGATTTGTTGCCAGAATCCGTCGATGCCGCACAGTCGCAGGGCTGGAGCGTACGGTCCATGTTTCTCGTGCTGGTGATCGGCTTCCTGGGCTTTTACGTTGCGGAGCGCGTCCTGATCCTTCACTCATGCACGCATGACGAGTGTGCAAATGAAGCGCATTGGCGCCTCGGCCGAATGAGTGCCCTTGGGCTCATCGCTCACAGCACTCTCGACGGTGCCGCCATCGGGGCTGCAAGCCTGGTGAATTTGCGCCTTGGGATTGTGATAGCTCTCGCAATCGTCGCCCATGACATGAGTGACGGCCTCAACACAATGATGTTGGTGACCCGGGGCGAAAAGACAGGGCGGACAGATTTCGTGTTCCTCGGAATGGACGCGATTGCTCCCGTGATCGGCGCACTTCTCGCCCTGCGATTCTTGCCGTCACCGAAGTGGCTGGCAGTTTTTCTGGCTCTTGCATCCGGTTTCTTTTTGTATACGGCGACGTCAGATCTACTGCCCGAGGCCCATAGGCGCTCGCCGAGTCCTTCGGTGACGATTCTGACGATTGTGGGAGTGCTGATAATGGCCCTGGCCGTTGGACTGACCCGCCTTGACTCCGGCGCACTTCAACGGCTGCTCCGGTCAACGTTCTAGCTGAATCACTCGAACAAAGAACCACCACGGATCTCGCACTCCAGTTCCTGCGTCGCGAGTGTGTTCCGTTATCGAACTCATTCACCGTGTTTGCATCTGACGCAATTTCGAGGCGTCTGATTATTATTGAGCAGAGATCAGTTCTCCTTACCTGAACCGCTCTCGCCCCGGCTCTTCTCTTGTTCGGGAGGTTTCTGGTTTGTCGTTGGAATAGCGGGCGCCGGCAGAAACGTCGACTCATATTCGGCCAACCGGAGCGGGCCACTTGTATCCGGCAGCTGCGGTAGTGCTTTCCTTGCCTCGTCAAAACGCAGCGCGGAGGTCATGTCGCCGAAAGTGTGCCGCCGCCATTCGCTGATGTTGGGCTCGCGTACGCCGGTGAACTTCTCCAAGAACAAGAGGGCCGACGTATGATCGAATACGTCGCTGCACACCCATCCCCCGGTGGTCCACGGGGAGATCAGAATGCAAGGAACGCGGAATCCGGCGCCGATCGGAAGCCCGTCGACAAATTCCCTCGGGGTACCGCCTGGTGGAGTCGGAGGCGCCACGTGGTCGAAAATGCCGTCGTTCTCGTCGTAATTCAGGATGAAAAGAGTCTTTGCCCACACATCCGGATTCGCCGCAATCGCATCGATTTTGCTTGCCACAAACGCAGCCCCATCCGCGGGCATGTAGTCGGGATGCTCGGACTGAAAGCTGGTTGGAATAATCCAGGAGACCGTGGGCAATTTGTCGTTGATCGCGTCGTACTCAAAGTGGCCTTCCTGCCCGCGCAGCATCCCCTTCGAGTAAAGGGAAGAACCTTTGGGCGCCTGCTGAAAGGCCTTGAAATTCTCGAGCATGTTGCAGCCGTAGTTGTCCTCCTGCTGGTAGACTTTCCAGCTAATCCCGACCTCGTCCAGGCGTTCGGGATACGTCGTCCATGTGTATCCGCCCGGGGGCGCGTGGTTGGAGGTGATCGGTCCGCCGCCAAGACCCTCAGGATCGATCGTGCCCGTCATCCAGCACATACGGTTCGGCCAGGTCGGTCCCAACACCGAGCAGAAATACTCATCGCAAAGGGTGAAGGACTCGGCCAGCGCAAACTGGAAAGGAATGTCGGACCGCATGTAGTACCCCATGCAGTAGGGGCCGTTCGCGCCGTCGGCCTTGCGATGCGCGGGGAGCCACAAGTCCATGTCGCCGTAATTCCATGCCTCGTGTTGCACGGCCCAAGCGTGGCTCGTTGAAGGGATTCTCTGCGCGCTGCTGGCGCGGGTGTCGAGATGAAAAGGCAAAAGGTATCCGTCCGGGTTTTCTGCGTCCGGCTGGTAGAAAACCGAACGACCGTTCGAAAGCTTCCGCGCCTTCGGATCGTTAAATCCCCTGACCCCAGCCAATGTCCCAAAGTAGTGATCGAACGACCGGTTCTCTTGCATCAGGAGTACCACGTGCTTGATATCGCCCAGTGAGCCTTGTTTCGACGGTCCCTGTGCGAGCACGCGCTGCACGTTCAAGGGCATCAGAGCCCTGGCTGCCGCAGCGACGGTGACGCCGGCCGCGCCCTTGAGGAGCCGCCGACGCGTCAGCATGTTGCGGGAAATCATAGGATCGGACGAAAGATGTTTTTTCATGGGGCAGCCTGTATCAAAAATCTTGAGTCAAAATCGGATCCGCGTTGCGCTCGCTTCCTGCAGAGCACTCACTAAAGCCATCTTCTCTCGAAGCACCGCTTGCGACATTACTCCGTATTTGTGTCGGTGAACAACACTCGAATGTAAGCAATGACGTGTTTCGCGGCCGACAAGCAGCCTCTCTCCGATTGCCCCCGAGTGACGGGCTTAACTGGCCAATCGCGATGCCCGCGGGCGCTTAGCTCTCGCCGAATCTGAAGTTTGAAGGCGCGGGTGCGCAGAGTGGACCAGTCAAGCCGAAAACAACCCAAACTGTTTGATGGCAGACGTCCTCTCGCCGTAGTGGAAACGTAGTAAAAGTCATAGCAAATCGCGGCAAATTGCGAACACTAGGCGAACAAAAAGGAGCAAAAGGTTTTGCTCCGTTTTGTGACAACTTGCTATTTCTTAGCGTGTTGCGTCGGCTCCGGCAAGATTTAGTGAATTCGGTTTGCCGCTTTGCAAGCAGGGGGTCGCCGGTTCGATCCCGGCCACGTCCACCAACTTCCTTCGCGCATTTTCGATCGCTTGCCGATCGAGGGTTTGCCGAACCTCGCCAGACTCGAGAAAAAAACGAAAGTGGTTCTTCCACCTGATCGGCGGTGCCTCTGAGCCGCAGATTTACCGCTGCTTCATGCGGATGTAACCATCGCCGTACTAGGCTACCAAGCTGCGGCCTCCACGAGACACCAATTCGCGTGGCGTTCTGCCGCTCTCTGCCATCGCATGTCCACCACGACGATCCGCCTGAGATTCGCGGACTGCATCCGTCCAGAGGTGCGTCCTCGGATCGACTATGCCTTTCGCGTTTTCGCCGCCATTTACGGGTACTGCGTCGTCGCGCCGGAAGATCATGCGGCGTCTTGTTGCCTGTACGGAGCCGGCGCCGGCATACGCAGCGAAAATTATGAATTCCTAATACCTGCTCGTTACTCCGCGCGAACGCCTTCGTGCGCGACGGCGCCCCTTTCAAAGCACCGCTACGCCGGCGAGGACCTCTTCCTCGCTTTCGGCGTTGATGAATCCTCGGGCCGGCCCGACTGGCTTGGCGAAATCTTTTCCTGGCTGTCGGCGGAACTCGAACGGTCCATCGACCAAAGAGATTCCGTGGGCCGAATTCCCTACTCCGAAACCGTGTTTCATCGGCAGGGGCTTTCGCCCCTCGATTCGCACGCGGGACGCCTAATGGCCTGGTTCGAAAATGCGCTGCGGGGCAATGATGGATTCGAGGCTCTTCCGAAAGCCCCCTCGCCGTTACCCAATGTGAATCACGCGGTCATCGCCTCGCACGACATCGACTTCTATCTGACAAACAAATCCGACGCCTTTCGCAGACTATCCAAAAACATCGTTTTGTCCGCCACTCACTATCGCAGCGCTTCTTTCTGCCGGTCGAACGTGCGCATGTTCGCCGGCCTTTTGGGCGGAGAACAAATCGGCGACTACATTCCCCGCATGGTTGACGAAATTCAGTCCTTGGGATTCCGGTCCACATTGTTTGCGGTCGCAGAAGGACGCCACCGCCGCGATCCTGATTACGAAATCACCCGAATTGCGCCGCGGCTGCGGGACGCTGCCGCGAAGGGCTTCGAGGTTGCCTTGCACGGATCCTACGACAGCGTGATCGTCTCGCGAAGCCTGGAAAGTGAAACCGAGGCTCTGAAGGCTGCGGCTGGAAAGCGGCCGATCGGCGGCCGTCAACACTGGTTACGTTTCGGCCGGCAAGATCAACTGTATCGATGCATCACCGACGCGAAGCTCGCTTACGATTCGTCCCTTGGATTCGCCGAAACCTGCGGATTCCGCAACGGCGCCTGCTTTTCATTCCCGCCTTACGATTTCGAGAATGAGCGCGCCTGCTCGTTCCTCGAGATTCCTTTGGTGATCATGGACGGCAGCCTGCATCTAGCCTCGCAGCGCCTCGGAAAGGCCTCCCAGGTGATCGCAGACAAGATTCTCGCCGAGAGCCGCAGCCTTGGTTGGGGAGGAATCGCCATCCTCTGGCACAACCCGATAGAGCCGCTGCAGGTTCCGGCGGAAATAAACGAAGTCTTTTGGAATTCGGCGAAGAAGCGAAAGGAATACGGCGAAGAGTGGATGAGTGCTCAAGAGTTTCTGAAAGCGAGCTTGTGCCGCTATCAGAACGCTGGTCTCCTGAAGGAGGTGCGCGTCGATGCTTGAAATGCGAATCGAGAGAGCGCCACTCAAGGAAACGGAGAACCGCGCGATCCTCGACGAATACAATCGGCTGACGTCCGCGGGAATTCCGCTCGAGGAATTCGTCCACTGGAATAGCAATAATCCAGCCGGCAAAACCTGGCATGCAATTCTACAAACTGTGGATGGAAGAATCGTCGGGCACACGTCCGTGTTTCCGTTGCGCACGCCCTTCGAGTCGGGAGGGCTTACGCCCTCCAAATCCGAATACTCGTTCCTCCACGAGGATTTCCGAAAAGAAAAGATCAAGGGCCGCGAGAAATCGGGAAAGCCGGCGTTCATCATTTTGCTGGACGAACTCTTCCAGCACTGTTACCGCCAGGGCTGGGGCCCGATTTTCGCGTCGACGAACGAGAAGAATCAGGTCTTCACGCGCAAAGTCGGGTTGCGGCCCCTCGAGTTCCCCTTGTGGGAATGCCTCCTGGCTTTGAAACCCGCTCAGGCCTCGCGCACGACTCCTAATTTGACGAAGTGGCAAAGGACGGGAATGTTCTACGCAGGAGTGGGACAAAAGCTACTTTGGTCACTGAAGAGCCCGTTCGTTGCAGGTGAGAATGGGATCGGTTTGGCGCCCCTAGACAGCAACGGACTCCCGGTCGAAACAACACGGCTTTCGTTCTTCAATGACATCGAATCGTTGCAGTGGCGCTATCTGGAAGGTCAGTACGTTCGCTTCACAGCCGAAGGTTCCGCCGGCGACTACGTCATCGCCAAAAAGGGATCGCCTTCGCGGTTTCTGCGCGTGTGTCAATGGAGACTTGAGTCTGTGGACCGATTGTCCCGCTTTGTGACGGCCCTCATTCGTCAAGCCGAGAGAGACTGCGCTCTCGGAGTTCGGTGGGCCGTTTACGACGTGGAGACGCATTCGGCGGAGCTGCTGAAGCGACTCAGACATGCCGGGTTCATGTGTGCCCGAAGAACACGCATCGTGATGGTCCACAAGAAGGACGAGAGGTATCTCGATCCGTCCCTGTGGAAAATGAACGACTCACTCTTTAGCTTTGATCCGTAATACGCGTCTGTGGGCGTCTATCGTCAGCCGGATGAAAATTAATGCGAGTTTTACAATGTTTTTACGTACCCAGCTTCCTGCGATGCCATTCTCCATGCGCCCCATCGTCGTATAGCACGAAGACCAATAAATGCTGTCCGCTTGAGAGAGTCCGGCGCTAGCACTCGTCGACGCTACGTTGCCTGTGTCAACGTGTCTGTTCCTGATCCAGCGAGGAGAAAAAGGCCATCATGAGATTGACCGCCCGAAAACTATTACTCATGTTCGTGGTTTTGGCTTCTTCAGCCCTTATTTTGCCGGCTGCGGCTCAGGCCCAAAGCGCCGGTCTCGGCGGCATCATGACGTACGATCCCCAGAATGAATGGATCCTCTTCACCGATAAGACCGGGACTTGGCATGCCCCGTTGGCCATCACGAACTCCGCGGCTCCGTCCGATAGCGTCGTCGAGTTCACCGTAAATACGGACGATCAGTTCGTGATCCAGCAGTACGCGGGCGGGAATCCGCAGTCGTTCTTGGACCTCGACAGCGACGGCAGTGCGTCGATCTACGGGTCCGGCGGGGGTGGAGTCGGCGTGGACGGCGCAAGCGGAGACACGTGCATACCCTCGACGAGGCCCAATCCGTGCTCGACCCTTGCGCTTCGAGTCAACACGGACGGTGTCTTGACGCAGTATCAGGGCCAAGCCACTTTCGGGAATGGAATGTCTACGATTCTCTACTCGGCAGACGCCACTCTTTCGGGCAGCTTTGGCCCGTACACGATTTTCACTACGAACGCTTCGGGCTACGGATCCGGCGGAATGTATAGGATCAGCGGATATATGACGGTCACGTCTTCCGCGCCTGCCGCCACGATGCAGTTCATGGCTATGTACTCGGATGAGAGCGGGCCTCAGGCGGAGACGAGCGGCAACCCCGTGCCATTCGGCGGCGTGGGTGAAAAACTACCCTTCAGCACGGTCTTTTATTGCATGCCCGGAACTCCCATCAGCATTTCGCTGGTTACGTTGGGCGGGTCCCCGTCTTATACGTTTCACATCCGGCTCGA
>Ga0335072_10006266_pt1 | contig 17419 bp, 12 predicted proteins | sample Lox_Sample_21_FD_206725 | JGI IMG/M metagenome (GOLD analysis project Ga0335072, IMG submission 206725) | Soil microbial communities from Loxahatchee National Wildlife Refuge, Florida, United States - Lox_Sample_2.1 | ecosystem: Environmental > Terrestrial > Soil > Wetlands | place: USA...
TGGACGATCACCTACGGGCAGCTGGCGAGCTCGGTGCGCATGGTGGCCGCGAGCCTCGCCGAGCGTGGCTTCTCCAAGGGCGACGTGCTCGCTCACTACGCCCCCAACCTGCCCGAATACGCGGTCATGTTCCACGGGGTGGCCACGGCCGGCGGAATCAGCACCACCGCGAACCCGCTGCTGACCGTCGAGGAGTTCGCGGCCCAGCTACGGGATTCGCGGGCGCGGCTATTGGTCACCGTGCCCGAGTTGGTGGATAAGGCGAGTGCCGCGGCCGCACAGGCCGAGGTCGAGGAGATCTTCGTGTACGGCGAGGCCGCGGGCGCGACGCCGTTCGCCTCGTTGCTCCGTCCCGGCATCGAGTCGTCCCAGGTCCCCGTTGATCCGGCTGACGATCTGGTTGCTCTTCCCTACTCGAGCGGCACGACCGGGTTGCACAAGGGCGTCATGCTCACCCACCGGAACCTGGTGGCGAACGTCTGCCAGTGCACGTATCCCGCTGCCTCGCCGAAGACCCCGGCGCAGTTCAGTCAGGAGCGCGCGATCGCCGTGCTCCCGTTCTTTCACATCTACGGGCTCGTGGTGATCATGAACATCCCGTTGTTCCGCGGGGCGACGGTGGTGACGATGCCCAGGTTCGACATGGCGGAGTTCCTGCGCGTCATTCAGGACTACGGCATCACGCGCGCGTGGGTGGTGCCGCCGATCGTGCTGGCGATGGCGAAGCATCCGCTCGTCGACGAGTACGACGTCTCGAGCCTCGAGTTCATGAACTCCGGGGCGGCGCCGCTGTCGGCCGAGCTCGAGGTCGCGTGCGGTGCCCGGCTGGGATGCCGCATGCAACAGGGCTACGGGCTGACCGAGACGAGTCCGGTCACGCACTGGGTGAACGACAACCTGGCCGGGCAAATGCCCGGGGCGATCGGTCCCGCGGTCCCGAACACCGAATGCCGGGTCGTCGACGTCGCCACCGACGAGGAGGTGGCGCCCGGGGAGCCCGGCGAGCTGTTGATCCGCGGTCCGCAGGTCATGAAGGGCTATCTGGGCAACCCCGAGGCGACCGCGCGGACCCTCGACTCCGACGGCTGGCTTCACACCGGCGACGTCGCCCGCGTCGACGAGGGCGGGGAGCTCCGGATCGTCGATCGGATGAAGGAGCTGATCAAGTACAAGGGCTACCAGGTGGCTCCCGCCGAGCTCGAGGGCCTTCTCCTCACCCACCCGGGGATCGCCGACGTGGCGGTGATCCCCCTCCCCGATGAAGAGGCCGGCGAGGTGCCCAAGGCCTTCGTCGTGGTTGGGGCCGACGCCCACCTCACACCGGAGGACGTGATGCAGTTCGTTGCCGAACATGTCGCCCCCTACAAGAAGGTGCGCGCCGTCGAGATCATCGACGAGATCCCGAAGTCGCCCTCGGGCAAGATCCTGCGCCGGGTGCTGATGGAGCGCCGGCCGGCGGAGTCGGCCCGCTAGATCAATCACGTCCCGGGGGCGCCGGGCATCGGTCCCGTGGTGGGCGGCGCGCACCGTCCGGATGGGGCACCCGGCCCCACGGACGCCGAGCGAAGCGAGGCCCATCAACGCATGGCGGATCGTCAGCGGTCGGGGTACTCGTCCTTGCGCCAGGCGCGGAACTGCTCGCCGCCGCCCTTAGGCGTGCGCGCGAGCAGGAAGGAGTGGTACGGGGCGACGAAAGGGTCGGGCGCCATCACCGTGTAGGTGTGGAAGATGGTTCCGTTCTCGCGGGCGAAGGCGATGAAGCCCGGGCCTTCGCGCAGGCCGTCCTCGAGCCCGGCTCCGATCTGCCGTGACCAAGTCTCGAGGAACTCCGGCGGGTTCTCGACCATCTCCTGGATCGGCGGCATGCTCCGCGCCTGCTCCGGGGTCAGGGCGAGGCCGAAGTCGAACGGGAAGTCGCTCCCGTAGGTCGAGACGTAGGGGAACTCCCAGCCCATCCGCTCCTTGTACGCGGTCAGCCGGTCGATCGGCGCGCGCGAGAAGCAGATCAGCGTCACGTCGCGGTGACCGAGATGCACGCGCGCGCCGCTGAGCTCGTCGCCCAGGTTGGTGCAACCCGGACACGCCCCGAGCGTGTAGTCGGGCCCGAACATGATGTTGTAGGCGAGCAGCTGCGAGCGCCCGTCGAACAGGTCGGCGAGCGTCTTCTTGCCCTGCTCGGTGTCGAACACGTACTCCTTCTCGACCGGAACCCAGGGAAGCTGACGCCGCCGGGCCGTCACCTTCGCCCCGAGCTCCGCGTACTGGGCCTCGAGCTTGGCCAGATCATCGCGGGCGGTCTGCCATTCCTCGCGCGTCCCGATCATCGTGTGCTCGGCCATCGTCCACCTCCGGGGTCGCTTCGCCTCTCGACGTTTGCACGTTACGACTGCCGGGCCGCTGCTAACTCATCGCCCGCGGCGTCACAGCTGGTGCCGGAGAGGTGTCATACGGGTAGACCGAAACTATCCACTTCGCTGGAGGAACACCATGCAACCGAGAATCGAAAGCCCCGCACAGACGGTCCCCGGAGTCCTGCCGGCGCTTCAGCGGCTCGCGAAGGCCGTCGAGCAGTCGGGACTACCCGAGACGACCGTGCACCTCGTCGAGCTCCGCGCGAGCCAGATCAACGGCTGCGCCGTCTGCCTCGACATGCACACCCGGCAGCTCAAGAACGCCGGCGAGCCGGACGAGCGGATCTTCACCGTCGCCGCCTGGCGGGAGGCGCCCTACTTCACCGACGCCGAGCGAGCTGCGCTGGCGCTGACCGAGGCGGCGACGCGTATCGCCGACCGCCCCGACCCGGTTTCCGACGAGGTCTGGGACGAGGCGGCCCGCCACTATGACGAACCGCAGCTGGCAGCGCTCGTGGTGGCGATCGCTGGGATCAACACCTGGAACCGGATCAATGCCACCACCCGACAGGTCACTGGCGAGTGGGTCGAGCAGTGGATCAGTCCCCGGCAGGCAGCCTGACCGGGCGAGAGTAACCGTCCATCGCGGCAACCCGCGGGCGGGCGAGGCGCTTGGGCCCGCTCGCCCGCGCGTCGCCGTCGGTGTAGAGCTGCGGTGCCGCCGCGTCGTTCACCAGACGTGGGCGGAGGCGGAGGTAGGCGAGGAGCCCGCCGAGCCCCGGAACCCAGAGGGCGATCGCGTGGTAGACGAGAACCGCCGCCGCGGCGGGGACGGGGGAGGCGCCGTACAGGACCAGGGCGCCGGCGAGTCCCGCGTCGAGGACCCCGATGCCGCCGGGAACGGGGAGGGCGTTGGCGAGGTAGCCGAGGTTGTAGGCGAGCACGAGCGCGGGAACGCTCATCGTGTCGCCGGCCGCGTGCAGGCACGTCCACAGGACGGCGATGTCGAAGCCGAGGTAGCCCAACGCCGCGATCAGCCGCCAGCTCGGCTGCCGAAACGTGGTCTGCTCGGCGTCGCTCACGCCGGCGCTGATCGCGCGGATCCAGCGCGGCGTGTTCGGCCGGGAGCGGAGGATCAGCGGCAGCGCGGCGACCGACGCGATGCCGGCGGCGACGAGGAGGGCCGGCAGCGCGGCCCGGGCAAAGTCGTTCGGGCCGGCGGCGCCGAGCATTAGCGCCAGCCCGGCGCCGATCACGGTCGCCCCGTTGACGGCGCTCGTGAGGAAGAAGACCCCGCCCGAGCGGCGGACGATCCAATCGGTCGGCGCGCCGGCCAGGTGGGCGAGCCAGCCACCGATCGCCAGTCCGCCGGCGCCGCCGCCAGGGAGCAGGGCCCCGGTGGCCTGCTCCGTCCAGGCCAGCGCTCGCCCATCGCGGCCAGATAGGCGGTCGAAGAAGCGGCGGAAGAGAACGACGAAGCTGACATCCGACGCGAGCTCGAGGGCGATCGCGATCGCGAGCCAGATCGCGTTTATCCGCCCAATCTCGCGCAGGACCCCTCGCAGCCCGGGGACCGAGGCCAGGAGCGCCACCGCCAGCGCCGCGAGCAATCCCAGCGTGATCAGCCGGCGCCCGATCTTCGATACGGAGATCATCGTCGAGCGCCTCGGTCAGTGCGCGAGCGCGGGAGCCGCCCCGGGCTCGATCTCGACCTCGAGCGCCTTGGTGCCACGCTCGAACAGCGCTCCGGTGATGATCGCTCCGATCGCGAAGATCGCGGCGGCCCAGGCGAACGCCGTCGTGTCGCCGTGGACGGCGGCGTGGGCGAGCAGCAGCCGTGTGGGATGGGCGTGGGCGCTCAGGACGTAGCTGGTCAGCGCGCTCGTGGCGACGGTGGACAGCAGGGCGGTCCCGAGCGAGCCGCCGACCTGCTGCGACGCGCTGACGGTCGCCGAAGCGACGCCGGCGTCGGCGGGGCGCACGCCCAGCGTCGCGCTGTTCATCGCGCTCGACATGGCCAGACCCAGGCCGACGCCGATCGCGACCAGCGCCGGGAGGATGGCGGTCGCGTAGCTCGAGTCGATCCCGAGCCGGGTCAGGTAGAGCATGCCGGTGGCACCGAGCGCCATTCCGGTGACGATCAGCGGGCGGGGGCCGAACCGGGCGCGAAGCTTGGTCGTGGCCACGATCGCGGAGATCATCACCGCGGCGGTCATCGGCAGAAAGGCGACGCCGGTCGCCACCGGCGAATAGCCGCGCCCCTGCTGGAGGTAGTAGGTCAGGAACAGAAACACCGCGAATACGGCCGAGCCGGCGACCCCGATCGTCAGGAATGAGGCCGCACGGTTGCGGTTGGTGACCACGCGCAGCGGAAGCAGCGGATGTTCGCTGCGAGACTGGATCACCGTGAACATCGCGAGCAGCAACGCGCCGGCGACGAGGAATCCGAGCGTGGTGTGGTTCCCCCAGCTCGTCGTCTCGGCGTGCGAGAAGCCGAAGACGAGTGAAAACAGACCGGCCGACACCGTCAGCACGCCGGGCATGTCGAGCTTCGGCTTGACCGTCGGAGCCTCGTTGTGGATCAGGCTGAGCGCACCGGCGATCGCGATGGTCGCGAACACGAGGTTGACGTACATGCTGTAGCGCCAGCTGAGCGTCTGGGTGAGCACGCCACCGAGGATCAGCCCTATCGAGGCGCCACTCCCGGCGATCGCCCCCCAGATCCCGAACGCCTTGTTGCGCTCGCTCCCGTCGGCGAAGGTCGTCGTCAGCAGCGACATCGCGGCCGGAGCCAGGAGCGCGCCGAAGGCGCCCTGGAAGGTCCGGGAGGCGACGAGCATCCCGAACGACTGGGCGGCGCCGCCGACGGCCGAGGCGATGGCGAAGCCGGCCAGGCCGCCGATGAACGTCCACTTGCGGCCGAACAGATCGCTGATCCGCCCGCCCAGCAGCAGCAGGCTGCCGAACGCGAGCGCGTAGGCGGTGACGATCCACTGCCGCTCGGAGTTCGCGAAGTGCAGCGCCCGCTGGGCGGAGGGCAGGGCGATGTTCACGATGGTGGCGTCGAGGACCACCATCAGCTGGGCGAGCGAGAGGATCACGAGGATCGTCCAGCGCTTGGCGTGGTGCGGGTTGGTGTTCATGCTGGCTCCGTCTGCGATTGCGAAGTGGATACGAGATATCCGGTTACCTGAAGCTTAGCACAAAGCGGATACGGTCAATCCACTTTTGCTAAGCTTCAGGCATGCCCAGAGCGCAGACCTCCGCGTCCCCATCCCGACCCTCGGACCGCCCCCTCCGCAAAGACGCCGAGCGCAACCGCCAGCGCATCCTCGGGGCTGCTCGGGAGCTCTTCGCCCAGCAAGGCCTCGGCGTCACGCTCAACGACGTCGCCCATCACGCCGGCGTCGGGGTCGGGACCGTTTACCGCCGCTATCCCGACAAGGCGCAGCTGATCGAGGAGCTCTTCGAGCAGCAGATCGGCGAGCTGGTGGCGATCGTCGAGGAGGCCCTAGTGGACCCCGATCCCTGGCGCGGCCTGACCGGATTTCTCCGGCGCAACCTGGAAATGCAAGCCTGCGACCGCGCGTTCCGGGAGATCATCCTCGGGACGCCGGAAGGAGCGGAGCGAGTCGGGAAGATCCGCGATCGGATGTTCCCGCTCGCGGCCGAGCTCGTTCAGCGCGCCAAGGACGCCGGCGCCCTACGCGGCGACTTCCAGGCCGAGGACGTCCCGATGCTGCTACTGATGCTGACGGCGATCCTCGATTCCGCCCGCGACGTCGAACCGGACCTCTGGCGCCGCTACGTCGAGATCGTGATCCAGGGCCTGCGCGCCGATCCTGCGCCCCCCGAGCCGCTCCGCACGCCGGCGCTCGATCCTGCGCAGGTTCCGGCCGTGATGGCGTACTTCAAGCTCCCGCGACGCTGAGAATCCGGCGACACCGGGCGGCGGTCTGTTCCGCCGCCCGGAGCCTCAGTCAATCGCCGTCAGTCGTCACCCAGGTACGCCGCCGGCAGGTTCCGGCCGGGCACCTGATCAGGCAGGTAGATCTTCGGATCACCCGGATACGCCACACGCCAGTCATGCGCCGAGTACCAGTCGAGCCGGTTCAGCTGCTGCGGGTTGACCTTGTCCGGACCATTGAAGTGGCCTTCTCGTCCCTGCTCCGCGTTCCACGCCTCCCAGGCCTTGTACACCGACTCCATGTTGGCTGGGACGACGCCCTGGGGCCTGAACGCCTTGCGCACGGCGGAGGTGGAGTCGGCCGCCGGGGACGTGAGCGTCGACGGATACCCGGGGGCGCCCAGCGTGAGCGGGATCTGGTTCGGCTGCACCGTGTACGGCGCGAAATTCGGATGCTCCGTGAACGCGCTGTACATCGGCTCCGCCGCCCAATCCTCCTGGTTCATCGCGTGGATGCCGAGGATCTGCTCGATCGTCTTGACCATGTTGAGCTGGGTGTCGTAGTCGTTCTCGACCCCGGAGGCGGAGTAGGGGCTGACCACGAACGCCGGGCCGCGGTGGCCGTCAACGTGGTCGACGCCGTTCTGTGTGTCGTCTTCGACGATGAAGATCGCCGTGCTCTTCCAGAACTTGCTGTGGCTGATCGTGTCCACGACCCGGCCGACCGCGAGGTCGTTGTCGGCGACCTGGGCCACCGGATCCGGCACGTCGCTGCCCGTCGTGTGGTCGGTCATCAGCCACATGAACGTCAGGTTGGGCATCTTCCCGGACTGCTCCTGCTGCTGGAACACCGGCAGCCACTGGTCGACTCGGTACTGGTCCGGGATCGACAGCTGGAAGTTCGGGAAGCAGACATCGGTGATCGCCTGCAGCGACGGGATGTCTGACTGAGCCGCCGTGTACTGGCACGGGTTGCTGATCGGCTCCGTGCCCTTGTGCCCATCTTCGAGCCACTGCGACTCGGCGTACCAGCTATCCCACTGGGAGCCGTTGATGGTCTCGGAGCTGGGCAGGTCCGGGAGGCTGTAGGGGTTGTAGATGTACTCGCCGAAGTTCTGCACGCTCAGACCAGCCTTCTCGGCCGCATTCCAGAGGAAGCCGTCGCGCTGGTAGGCGAGCGCGTCACCGGCCTGGGACGGATACGAGCGGTAGAACGCCCCGAACTCCTTCTCGACGTAGTCGTTGGCCTCGGCCTGGACGATCCAGTTGTGACCATCGGCCGAGAGGGTGCCCTCGTCGTAGAAGTTGTCCAGATCGCCGAAGCGTTCGGCTAGCGCGTGGGCGTTCGGCGTGACCTGGGCGCCGAACTGCGCGTCGGCCGGATCGCCGTTAACCGGCTGGCCGTCGAGGCTCGTGATGTCGCCCAGAACCTGGTCGTACGTGCGGTTTTCCCTGACGATCACGACGATGTGCTTGATCGGCGAGGAGCCGCCGAGATGGGCCGGGATTACCTTCGGCACGGTGTCGTAGTCGCCCTGGTTGATCGGCTTGATCTGATTCCAGTCGTTGTCGGTGAAGACGGTCTGGGTGTCGTGCCCGATCTGCCAGTCCGCCGGCATCGTGAACGTGGTCACGCTGCCGGTGTCCTGATAGGTGTTGTGCCCGTACGCGTTGCAGTCGCTACAGACCGGCTCGGTGTAGGGGCCCTTGTTGATGCAGCCGTAGCTCGCATTGGCGGGGTACCCCGTGCATCCTGATGTGTTCGGCGGAGGTTCAACAACGGGGCCCTGGGCGCCGATCCCCTTGTCGTTGGTGACCACGATCGCACCCGCGCCGAGTGCCGGGTCGGGCTGGACCTGTACCGGATACCAGTCGGTCGGAAGCAACCCAACGAAGCGCATCCGCCCGTACAGGCCGTCGTAGTGGTACACGGCGATCGCGTTGTCGCGCCCGATGCTGACGAGTACGTGGCTCGGGTCGGACATGTTGATCGCGTTCGCGTAGCTGCCTACGCTGGCGCCCGGGACCGGGTTGGTCCGGACCGTCTGCGTGACGGTGTTCGTCCGCTCGTCGATCACTGACATGCTGTCGTCGTTGGAGTTGGCGACGAACAGCGCGTGGCCGTCCTGGTAAAGCGCCGTCGGTTGGAGGCCGACGGGGATCTCGTGAGTCTCCTGGCCCTGGTTGGTGCCCAGGCCGGAGTTGAGGCTGACGACCGACACCGTGCCCGTGCTCGCCCCACCGGTGGAGCAGTTGGACACGATCGGCGTCCCATCGGACAGGTTCGTGCACTTGTCACTCGACTTGGCCGGCCGCCCGCCCTCGTTCGACACGTAGGCGACCGTGCCGTTGTCGGCCAACTCGACCTGGCGCGGCGCGTTGCCGACCGGGATCTCGTCGAGCACGGTGTCGTTGGCGGTGTCGATCACGCCGAGCTTGTTGGCGCCGTTGAGTGCCACGTATAGCTTCGACCCGTCCGGCGAGAGCGCCATCCCCGACGGCAGCTCGGCGCCGTTAGCGACGTCGGACGCGTCGGCGGGATTCTCGCCGAACTCGCCTGCGTCGTCGTAGCCGCTGCAGTAAGTAGACGCGGCGGGGTCGGTGTTGGGGGGTGCGAGACTGGCGCTGCTGCCGCACAGGAAGATCGCGTTCTCCTGGACGGCCGGCGTGGCGCTGCCCTCGCTGAAGCTGAACTTGAGCAGGTACTCCGATTGGGGCACCCACAGGGTCTTGCCGTCCGGGGAGAACAGCGGCCCATCGGCCGCGACCGTCGGGTCGTTCGGGCTCGTCGGGGTGCCGCCCGTGTCGAGCGCGGTCTGCTGGACGATCGTCCCGGTCTTCAGGTCGACGATCGTCAGGTAGCCCTGAAAGTTGTTCCAACCCAGCGCGGCCAGATACTGGCCATCCGGGCTGATCGTGCTCGACACGAGCCGAGCACCCAGCTGTCCTGTGGCGCCCGTGCCGTCGTTGTCGAGGATGCGCTTCCCTAGCGGGGAGATCCACTGGTTCGTCGGGAGCAGGACCCCGTTCGCGTACGTCTGGCTTACCTGCTGGTTGCCGAACGGGTTGAACCCGCCGATGGCGGCGGAGGCGACACCGACCATCACTACACACGAGGCCAGGGCAGCTGCGATGGCCACACGGCCGCTCCGCAACCGGCGCGTCGGTTTCGACACGAGGTTCCTCACTATTCCTCCCGCGGACGGGTTATCTCGGAAGCCGCCGTTGGGCGGTGGCGGCACGGCAGACGAGCACCCTATGGCGGCGAAGCCAGCCAAGTGTTACCGGACTGTGACCGCGTTGTAGCCGTCCGGTGCAGAAGCGTTGGTCAGTGACGATCTCTCACTGGCGGCCGCCGTCTCTATGTATATTCCTGCCGCGTGCACGCCGTCCGGGCGACAGGACTTGTCAAGCGGTTCGGCACGACGGTTGCCGTCGACCGAGTCGATCTCGTCATCAAGACAGGCGAGGTGCGCGGGCTGCTCGGCCCCAACGGCGCCGGCAAGACGACGCTCTTGCGGATGCTGCTGGGGCTGATTCGACCCGACGACGGTAGCGTCGAGTTGCTGGGTCATAAGCTCGATCACCTCGGTGGCGACGTGCTCGACGGTGTCGGAGGCTTCGTGGAGGACCCGTGCTTCTATCCGTATCTGTCGGGGCGGGCCAATCTTTCGCTGCTGGCCAAGCTCGACGGAGGTCTCGCCGAGGCCGATGAGATCGACGAGGTGCTCCGGCGCGTCGATCTGGCGGGCCGGGCCAGCGACCGGGTGGGCGGCTACTCAACGGGGATGCGCCAGCGGCTCGGCCTGGCCGCGGCGCTGCTGCGCCGCCCTCGGCTGCTCCTGCTCGACGAGCCGACCAGCGGCCTGGACCCAGCCGGCGCCCGAGCGGTGGCGACGCTCGTCCGCGAGCTGGCCGCCGCCGGCGTTGCCGTCCTCCTCTCCAGCCACCACATCGGCGAGCTCGAGAAGGTGTGCGACTCCTACACGGTGCTTCGCCATGGCCAGGCCGTCTGGGACGGGACTTCGGCGGAGCTCGATGCGCAGGCGCCCCAATCGGCCTACGCCCTGTTCACCAGCGACGACGCTCACGCCTTGGAGTTAGCCGCCCAGGTGCCCGGGATTCGTGTTCAGCATGCGGCCCGAGGCGGACTCGCCGTGGCCGCCCGCGCCGAGGACATGGACGAGCTGGCGGGCGCGCTGTCCGATGCGCGGGTGTTGATCCGCCGGCTCGAGCTGGTGGTCAGCCCCCTCGAGAGCATGTTCTTCGCCCTCACGTCGCCCGACGAGGCCGCTGCGCTAGACGCGCTCGCGCCGGAGCAGTTGGCGGACACGATCCTGGCCGGCGCATGACGACGCTGGCCCCTTCCGCTCCAGCCGTCCCGTCGCCACCGCGCGTCAGCGCAGGGGTCCGCAACGCGTATGGGACCGAGCTGTCCAAGCTGATGGCGCAGCTGACCACGCGCATTCTGATCCTCGTCTGCGCGGCGGGCCCGTTCGCCTTCGCCCTGGCCCTCAAAGCTCAGAGCGGCACCCCGTCCGACGCGCTGTTCGGTTTCTGGGTCCACTCCTCGGGGTTTGCCGTCTCGTTGGTGATCCTGGGCTTCGCGGGCTCGTGGGGATTTCCAATCATCGCCGGCGTCGTCGCCGGCGACCTGTTCTCCTCCGAGGATCGGCACGGGACGTGGAAGACGATCCTGACACGATCCTGCACCCGCGAGGACGTGTTCGCCGGCAAGCTCCTGGCCGTCGGCACCGTCGTCGTCGGACTGACGCTGATCGTGGCGGCGTCAAGCCTCATCGCCGGGGTCGTCCTCGTCGGTGCGCACCCGTTGGTGAACCTGAGTGGGGTTCTCACCTCCGCGAGCCGGATGCTCGCGCTGACGGTCGTCAGCTGGCTGATCTGCCTGCTCCCGGTCCTCGCCTATACGAGCGTCGCGATCCTGGTCTCGGCGGCCACGCGCAACGGAATCCTCGGGGTGCTCGGCCCGCTGCTCCTCGCGCTCGTCACGCAGCTCCTCGACCTGATCGGCAGGGGCGTGCTCGTCCACGAGCTCCTCATCGGTTCGGCCTTCGACGGCTGGCACGGCCTGTTCGCCAGCCACCCCTTCTTCGGCCAGGTGCTCGTCGGAAGCCTCGTCTCGGTGGTCTGGATCGCCGTCTGCCTGGCCGCCAGTTGGCGGATCATGCGCCGCCGGGATTTCCTCACCGGCGTCAGCGGACAGGGGCCGAGTTGGACGGCCCCGGTCAAGGTTGTCGCCGTCAGCACTGTCGTGATCGCGGCGCTGGCGCTCGGGTGCAACATCGGCCCGAACGGGGTTACCAACTCCCGGGTCATCTCCGCCATCGGCCACGAGTTCAACAACGTCACGCTGCTCCAGCAGCAACTCATCGGCCGGCGCGTGCCGCCGAACGCTCGGTTCTACATCCGGCCGGAGTGCTACCGGCCCGGGATGACGGGCGCAGGGCCGGGGGACTGGAGTTGCTACGTCTACGTCTTCCTCCCCCAGGCGAACTCGGTTCCCTACCAGCTGCAGTCGGTCGAGTACGACGTGAGCGTCCAGTACAACGGCTGCTACAAGGCGCAGTCGCCGCCGGCCTTCGTCGGCAACGCGACGATGCAGAACGCCGCCGGGCGCAGCGTCGCCAACCCGCTCTTCATCGTCTACGGGTGCTTTAACATCCTCTGATGCCGGTGTGCGTTCGCGAGCTCGCGGATTCGTTCCACGAGCGCTGGTTGGCGACGAATCCTTTCGTCGCGAGCATCTACGGGATTCCGGGGTACGACGACCGGGTCCCCGACGACAGCGAGGCCGGAGAGGCGGCCTGGCGTGCCGAGCTCGAGTTGGTGCTGTCCGATGCGCGCCGCGTGGATCAAGCAGAGCTCCCCGAGCCCGACACGATCACGTTGGGTTGTCTCGTCGCGAACGTCGGTCAGGAGCTGCGCGATCTCGATGCCCGACTGATCGAGCACACCGTCACGGCGATGCCGTTCAGCGGTCCCGCGGTGCTGCTGGCGAGCGCCGCGCGAGCGGTCATCGGCGACGCGCAGGCGGCCGCCGACTACGTGGAGCGGCTGCGCCGCAGCGGCGAATGGATCGACCAGCTGACCGAACGACTGCGGATCGGCGCCGGCAAGGGGCGCCTGCCGGTGGCGCCGCTCGTGCAGGAGGCGATCGACTGGGCCCAGGACGTGCTCCGCCCGCCCGTTCCCGAGGCCCTCACTACACCCCAGCTGCCGGAGGGCTTCGAGGGGGAAGCCGCCTGGAACGAGGAGCGCGACCGCGTCGCGAGCGCCGTGGTGAAGCCGGCGCTCGCCCGATGGGTCGAGGCGATACGCGAGCTGCTGCCGCGGGCGCGCCCGGCGGACCAGCCGGGGCTTGTTTATCTACCGGGTGGCGAGGCCGACTACGCCAAGTGCGTCTGGTCGTCCACGACGCTTCCGCTGTCGGCGGAGGAGATCCACCGGGTCGGGCTCGACGAGATCGAGGCGCTCGAACGGCGCGCGCTCGAGCTCGGTGCGACTCTGGGCCTGCGCTCTCTCGCCGAGATCCACGAGGCCGCGCGGGCTTCCTCGGGGAGCCTCGCGCCCACCGATGCGATGGTGGCCGCCACCGCCGCGATCCGTCGCGCCGAGGCGCGCGCAGGGGAGTTCTTCCCCGAGCCGCTTCCCCCGCCCTGTGAGGTGTCGGCGATGCCGGCGGTCGTGGCCTCGAGCGGGATGGCGCCGCACTACACGCCGCCCCGATTGGACGGCGGCAGACCCGGGACGTTCTGGTTCAACCTGCAGCGGCCGACGGCGGGGACGGGCTGGGACCTCGAGGGAGTGGCCTTCCACGAGGGCGTACCGGGTCATCACCTGCAGTTGTCCCGGATCCAGATGCTCGACGACCTGCCCGCGATGCAGCGCCAGCGAAGCCTCGCGGCGTTCTCCGAAGGTTGGGCGCTCTATGCGGAGCAGCTGGCTGAGGAGGTCGGTCTCTACCTCGACACCGAGAGCGTCCTCGGTGCCGTGTCGACGTCGCTCATGCGCGCCGCGCGACTGGTCGTCGACACCGGTCTGCATGCGCTCGGATGGAGCCGCCAGCAGGCGCTCGATTACTTCGCGGCGCATGTGCCGATGCCCGAGGGCTTCCTGGCCAGCGAGATCGACCGCTACATCGTGATACCGGGCCAAGCGCTGTCGTACATGATCGGGAAGCGCGAAGTCCTGCGACTACGCGAGGAGGCGCGTACGCGCCTGGGCGCGCGCTTCACGCTCTCCGACTTCCACGCCACGGTGCTCGACAGCGGTTCACTGCCGCTACCGGTGCTCGATCAGAAGCTTCAGAGATGGGCAAGGGCCCTACGGCCGCTGCCCTGAGTCGCGCCTACATCGACACGGACTTCTGCTCGGCGACCTGCTTCACCAGCAGCGACAACTCGTCGCGCACTTGACGCTCGTCCTCAGCGGTGAGGCGACCGTGACTGAGGAGATTAAGGTCGCCGATGTTCACGGAAGGCATGTGGACGGTCATCTGCCGACCACCATCGTTCGCGGTCACGCCGCCGGCCCGCTGGCTGCGCCTCGCGTGGAGGGATAGCATCCGCCGGCCGGCCGGGCGGCTCATCGACGAGACGATGCTCCATGCGCACAGACCGACTATCGCCACGACCACGGCCGTCACGAGGACTACGTTCAAGATCACTATCCCAGTCATACCCATGCTCCCTTCGGTCCCGTTGTCCGATCCACATCCCGAAATCAGGCGGTCTTATCCACATCGCTGTCCCCTCGGATGAGCGCTGTGAGACCGCTTTGGATGGCCCGGGCGGGAGCATCTCCTGGCCTTGGGATGCTCCCGCCCTGTTTCCCCCGTGATTGCGCCCCCACAATCGCGTCTGCCTATAAGAGCACCCAGCCTCGACGCTGATACATCGGATTTACGACGAGCTGTCGCTCTGCGACGCCGCTGCTGCTGCTGCTGCTGCTGCTGCGGCGGCGGCGAGCGCGTCGTGCCCAGAGGTGGCCAGCTCCCACAGCCGCTCCAGGTCATGTGCCGCCGCCTGCTCGCGATCGAGCGCCGCCCGGTAGGACAGATAGCTGTCCACGCTCGTCCGTGGTGGCCCTTCGTACCACGCCTGTAGCGCCAGCTCGCATTCGAGCTCGGCCCGTTGCCACGCGACGTGGGCCTCGTCGAGCAGGCGGATTCCGATCTCCGCCAGCTCAAGGCGCCGGCGCGGCCTGTTGCGGGTCTCCGTGGTGCTCATGTTCCCTTCCTCCGGCTTCAGAGAGTTCGAGTCGTGCCCCCCAGGGGCGTCACTCGTTGAGAGCGCGATGTCGGCGCGCTGATACAGCCGGAATCAGCCGGTGCCTAGGCAAACGAATCCGGCGTGTCCGTACCCGCGCGCGCTCAGGCTGTCCTGGGCTTTCGCGAGCGCGACCGACGGCGGGTCGCCTGCCGTCAGGTGGGTGTGCAGCGCGATCATCAGTCGCTTTGCTCCCGCGTCGGGCACGGGCACGACGCTGGCGATAATGGTCGCGGTCCCCATCCCGATCAACGCGGCCGCGATCCCGAGCAGCTCATCTCCGGGACGCGTGTCGGAGGTGCCGAGATCGCACGCCGAGAGCACGATCAGCTGCGGAGGGCGGCGCAGGCGCTGCAGCTCGTAAGCGTTCAGCGGACCATCGGCGAGTTCGAGCGAGGAGAACAACGGGCTGTCGGAACGGAACCGCCCGTGGCAGGCCAGATGGGCGACAGCCGCGCCGTCGAGCGCCTCCATCACTGTCGCCACCGTCGCCTCCCTGCCGGCCAGCATGACTGGTTTTGCGTACAGGCCGGCCAGCGCGGCAACCTCGCCCCTCGCGTGGCGCAGGCGCGGTCCCGCCGCGAGCACGACCTTGCTGCGAGGCGGGCGAGGAGCTTGCAGCGCCGACCATGTGGCCGCCGATGGCGCGACGACAACTGGATGGCTCCGCAACTGCGGGAGCATCGCCCAGGGGAGCGCGTGCAGGGAACCGGTCGGCACGATCACCAGTCCGCGGTCGTCGAGGCTCTCCGCGAGGGGCGCCAGCAACCGCTCACCGAGCGTCTCGGCCGAGGCCTTGGCGCCCTGGAGCATCGTGGCTTGCTGGGCGGCGCCGTGGGTTCGCCGCGCCAGCCGGACAAGCGCGAAGCGCAACCATTCGAGCTCCTCCCTGACGGGTTCGACCGATCCAAGCTCGTGCCGGGCGAGGCGGCCGTCGACCAGCGTCAGGGCGGTGAGCGTGCCGTCAAGCTCGATCAGCTCGACGAGCGCGGTCCTCCCCAGCGCCCGGCTCAGCTCTCGCCGCCCGGGTGGGGCGGTCCCAGCCGCCGCTTCGCCGGCGGCGTGGCGCGACAGACGGCGAATCAATGTCTCCAGTGCGGTCTGGCGAGCCAGCAGCGCGCGGGTCGTGCGCTGGCCTCGCTCGGCTCGCCAGATCTCGGCGCTGACCTGACGCAGCTCGGCGGCGCGATCCCGAAGCTCAGGGACGTCCGGGGGCGTCACGGGCGGCAGCCGGAACGCGCTTCCGCGCAGGCGGTCCGCCCAGCTGAGCATCGAGTCCATGTCCGGCCCGGCGAGCGCCGTACGGAGACCTAGCTCGGCAAGCTCGACGCCGATCTCGGACGCGCTGGCGCGCAGATCGGACGCGCCGAGCGTCTCCCGGTAGCCCTCGAGCAGTCCCAGCCCCGTACGCAGCGCGCGTTGCGCGCCCGCGCGATCACCGCGGTCCTGTCGCAGAAGTGCCTCCACGTGCCACGCCTCGATCCGGTCGGCGACCGGGCCGCGACGCAGGAGAACCGAGCAGCCGGCGAGCTCCCGGCGAGCCACGCGGGCGGAGCCGACCTCGATCGCGGCGCGGGCGACCGTCAGTTGGGCGCGCCGCGCCTCGCCCTGCCAGCCCGCGTCGGCGAGGATCTTGGCAGCACGTCGACCCGAGCGCAGCCCGGATCGCCGTACGGCACCGGCCGCCACCGACGCCGCCAGGGTCAGCACGACGGCGCGGGCGCCGTACACGTGACGTCGCTGGGCGGCGAACGACCGCTGGGCCTGCAGCCCGAGCGCGCGTGCGCCGGTCGCATCGCCGGCGAGTAGCGTCAGGCGGATCGCTTCCAGGCGGCCAAAGGGATCATCCTGTCCGGAGCGCTTCCAGATCGTTTGGGCCTCGTTCAGCGCGTGCAGCGACTCACCCCGCAGCCGCGCCGTGGCCGTGGCCTGCGCCCGCAGCACCCACAGCTCGGCAGTGATGCGCGGGGAGACGTCCTTCGTGTCGATCGCGTCGAGCCGCGCCAGACATTCGGGGAGGTCGCCCCGGAGGAGGGGGACGCGAGTCAGCTCGGTCTCGATCGCCACCGCGGCCGCCGTCGCGCCGAGCCCCAGGAACAGCTCGCGCGCCCGCGTGAGGTCCCGCTCGGCAGCGACCATCTCGCCATGCTCCGCCAGCAGCCCACCACGGTTGCGCAACAACTGCGCTTCCCAGAAAGTGTCGTCGTGCTCGCGCAGCGTGGCCAGCGCTCTATCGGTGTCCTTGAGCGACGCCGCGCTCGTGCCGGCGTACCAGAGAACGCCGATCCGAAACACCTCGGAACGAGCTTGTTCGTGGGCGTCGAAGGCCGCGCACGCCAGGTCCAGCTCACGGATCGCCGCGGTGATCGCGCCGCGGCCGGCGAGGTCCAGCGCGAGGCGCCGGCGAGCCAGCGCGGTTCGTCGCGTCAAGCCGTAACTCTCGCCGGACCGTATGGCGGTGCGGATCGTGCGGATCGCCCGTCTGTCGCCGAGCTCGTGCTGGGCAAAGCTGAGCGCGTGCAGGGCCGCGACCTCGGCTTCCGGATGTCGTTGCCGGCGGGCGAGCCCGAGGGCGCGCTCGGCCAGCGCGGCGGCGGCGGACGCGTCCGCTTCGACCAGGTCGAAGGCGGACTGCGCGAGCTCGAGGGCGTCGTCGCCACCAACCGCGACCGTCATGTCGATAGATGTATCAAGGTCCTCACAGCGCGCTCTGAACATTCATAGGATTGCCTAATCACCCGTTCATAGGAAAGGATCGTCCGTGAGCCCGAACGACGCGACTGCGGCGCAGAAACGCGGCCGCAGCCCGATCGCCGCCCGCGTGCTGAAGGTTCGGAGTCTCGCGCACAGGGAGCGCAAGGGCGTGACCGTGA
>Ga0335072_10006267_pt1 | contig 17418 bp, 13 predicted proteins | sample Lox_Sample_21_FD_206725 | JGI IMG/M metagenome (GOLD analysis project Ga0335072, IMG submission 206725) | Soil microbial communities from Loxahatchee National Wildlife Refuge, Florida, United States - Lox_Sample_2.1 | ecosystem: Environmental > Terrestrial > Soil > Wetlands | place: USA...
GCCCAGCCGATGACGAACAACGTTTCATCACCTCGTAGTGACCATGCACCGAGCGCCGAGACGATTCCCGCCGCAATGATTCCGGCCACTGTTCCCTCCCAACTGATTGCGCCGTCCACTCCGGGCGCTGCTTTTTTCAGTGTAGTGATCATGCGCGGTTGACTGCTCAGTATCTGCCCAAGTTCGGAGGAGACGGTATCTGCCGCGGCTTCACTGAGGGCAGCGATTCCAAGCGCGAATACAGGCGAATGCGAAGGGGCGGAATGCGAGAGCCAACCGCCGTCCGCCAGCAGTGATTGCGCCAACTCACTGGAAACCAAAGCGGCGATACCGAGGTTTGCCGCAACCTGCGATGCAGTTCGACCGCGGCGTCTCTCGGCGATTCCCATTTGCTCTTTCTTTCCGCGACCGATGCGGGTGGCGATGTGTGCGAGGACCGAAACCGCCAGCACGGGGACGAGAGCCGTGTACCACGGCTCATAAGGAAATGACGCGGTCGAGAACATGAGGCAGGCCGTAATCGTGAATCCTGTGGCGGCGGCCATCGGAGTAGCGGCGCGCAGTTTGAGCACGACCAATCCAAGCAGGAGACTTAAGCCAATCGTCCAGATTGCGAGCGGCATGTCGTGGGTTCCCCACCAATGCGTTTCCAGCACAAGGTTGGCAGCCACGTAGGGCATCACCAGGAGCAGAACGACCTTCGATTGCCACGCCAGAATTTTATGAGCCACGTTTCATCGTATCGTTCCTGCGTGCAGGGACGAAGTCGCAGGTGGAAAACCCGTGGTGAGTCGGTTTACACTCATCACCGCTTCATATTTCATGCAATCGTATGTGCGGATGGAACGGAGAAGGTTCATGAAGAGATTCCCGGCACTGGCGGCGATGATTGCGGGACTTCTGTGCGCTTCCTGGGGTGCAGTGGCACAGAACGCAAACCAGCATCTGGAAATCGACCGTAAGGGCGAGACAATTGTCCTTGAGCCATACGCGGCGAACATCGTGCGCGTGACCTTGAGTCTTCAGAAAGACGCTGCACTGGCTGCACCGGGTTTCGGGTTTGTGGCATCGCCTCAGCCTGATGGATGGGTAGCGAGCGAGACCGAAAAGGCGGATATTTATCAATCCTCGCGGATCATCATCACTGTGGACCGCCCGCAGCCGCGGAGCGCGCCTTCGATCCAAACCCAGGTTGACATCGCAAGATACTTCAGCGGCTCAACACCGGGCGCCCATATTACGTTTCGAGCGCCTGAGGGCAAGAAGCTGCTTGAACTCACTGGCTGGTCCCAGGCGATTCCGAACGTGAAAGAAGATACAGCTGCCCTCGAACACGATCGGCGGCCGAGCGATCCGGCCTTCTATGTGGTTGGTGCGACATTTGCCTCGCCCGATGACGAGCACTATTACGGGCTCGGCGAAAATCAAGAAGGATTTCTCGATCATCGCGGGCATGTAGTTGATTGCTGGCAAAACTACACGGCACCTGGAGGGCCAAGCAGCTGCGTTCCGTTCATGATCACGAACAAAGGGTACGGGCTGATCTGGGATAACCCCTCCAAGACGACCATTGCGCCGGGCTTCAATGAGGAAACGCGCTGGACATCAGAAGTCGGTGATCGGGTCTCGTTCTTCGTGATTGCAGGGAAAACAGCGGACGAAATTTTCGCTGGATACAAGCTTCTGACCGGCCCGACTCCGATGCTTCCCAAAGCGGCCTATGGCTACATTCAATGCAAGCAGCGCTATTCAAGCCAGGCCGAGGTCATGGCGGTTGCCAAGGGATACCGGGAACGCCATCTTCCCGCGGATGTGATCGTGGTGGACTGGTTCTACTACACCAAAATGGGTCAATTTGATTTTGATCCCCGGTTCTGGCCCGATCCGTCGGCGATGAACGCCGAACTGCACAAGATGGGCTTCCAGACAATGATCAGCGTGTGGCCGCGCTTTGTTCCGGACGACCGCTTCTACGATGAGATCAAGAAGAATGGATGGTTCATTCACTTGGCCGACGGTACACCAACCAATGGCCTGCCGTACGATCGCGCGGGATCCGACATCGATACCACGAATCCCGACGCGGCGAAGTGGTATTGGGGGACCATCCGCAACAACATTATCAGCAAGGGGTTCGATTCGCTTTGGGCCGATGAGACAGAGCCTGATCTCCCTCCGGACGAAGCCTACTTTCACGTGGGTCCGGGCACCGAATACTTCAATGTCTATCCGCTCTTTCACACGTCGGCGCTCTATAACGGCTTCCGCGAAGATGAACCGGGCCATCGGGCCTTGATTCTGTCTCGCGACGCGTACCTTGGAGTGCAACGTAACGGAACAATTGTCTGGTCGTCCGATATCTACCCAACATGGGACACGCTGCGCCGGCAAATTCCCACGGGGCTGGATTTCGCGGCTTCGGGATTCACGTATTGGTCGAATGACACGGGTGGCTGGCAATATCTTCCGCAAGTACATCATCCCGCGCACCCGCCTCTCCTTGATCCGTCGGATGCACGGGCCAACGTTGGCGGATACGACGACTATCCAGAGCTCTACACGCGCTGGTTCGAATACGCCACGTTCCTGCCCATTTTTCGCACCCACGGCAGCCGCCGCGAGAACGAAGTATGGTCCTACGGAAAGCAGGCGGAGCCGATCCTCGAAAAGTATCTTCGCTTGCGCTACGAGTTAATGCCGTATATCTACTCGCTTGGATATCACTCATGGCTCACCGGTGCGCCATTCATGCGTGCTCTGCCGCTTGATTTTCCGAACGATCCTAAGGTGGTGGACCTGCGCGACGAGTATATGCTTGGCCCGGCGTTCCTGGTTGCGCCGGTTACAGAGCAGGGCGCTACCAGGCGCAAGGTCTATCTGCCTGCTGGCGCGGACTGGTACAACTACTGGACGAAAGAGAGGTTCACCGGCGGGCAGACGCTCGATGTATCGGCGCCGATCGATACGATTCCGCTTTTCGTCCGCGCCGGTTCCATCGTCCCCCTTGGGGCACCGGTCGAGAGAACACAGCAACTCCAGGCAATTGAGACGATACTTGTCTATCCCGGCGCCGACGCAGACTTTACGCTTTTCTCAGACGATGGGATGACCTATGCCTACGAGAAGGGGGCCGGATCGATTACCCGCATGCATTGGAATGACGCTCAAAAACAATTCAGTCACGAAGGTGCGTCGGCCTGGACCAGGGAGGACCGGGACATCGTACGGATCGTTGGACGATAGGGTTCGTTCGCCGGAGTATTTGGTGAGGGCCCCAGGCATTTGCATTGGGCAAGAATGCTACAGCCGAATCCGCACCTCGTCCGTCTAACCCATAGAATTGGCACCAATTCAGGGCGGTTCGGTTGATTGAGGAGAGGCCGATTGCCACGAAGGTTCATTTTGGCTGAGCGGCAATTCCAGCGGGAGACAGCCGTCGGGTTCGGCCTGGGTCAGTTGATACAATCAGCAGGTAAGCAGGAAAGAACTGAATGAGTCTTCTTCCAATATCCTTTCGCCGGACGTGTGTGCGGCTGGGTCCGGCCGGCACAGTTGTCGTGGCCGCGATCCTGATATCAGGCTGTGGTGACGCGTATCGTCCAGTGGTAACACCCATTGGTCCCAGCGGGCCGGCCCAGCAGCCAGAGGCACTTGCGGTCGCGGTGTCGTCTCCCTCGCCGACGTCGCCCGGAGTTGCCACCATCATCGACTATGCGGGTGATACCGTAATGGCCCAGGCTGACATTGGGCCGGGCCCGCTCGAGTTTGCAGTGGATCAAGGGGGCAGCACCGGTTATACGTTGAACGGCGATGGAACCCTAACGAACTTCGACGTATCGACGAGCCTGCGGACGGATCCCATTCACGTAAGGTACTCCACCCTGCCGACGACCGCGGAGCCATACGGCCTGTTCGCGCCGTCGGCTGGACTCTGGGCCGCTGATCTGACCGGGAATGTCGCTGATGTGTTGACGGGAAGCCCGGAGACGTTCAAACTCGCTATCCCTGTGGCCTCCACGCCGATCGCAATTATCGGACCGGGCTCCCTGGGTCAAGATAACTATGCAATCAGCCAGAACATTCCCTACGGGAGCATTTGCAATACAAATCCTTCCTCGGTAACTACAAATGGCGAAGCCGATGCGCTTGAAACGGCTAGCTATTCAGTATCCGCGAAGATCGCTCTTGGGGCATGTCCGGTATACGCAGTGTCGAGCAGTGACGGCAGGCGCGTGTTTGTCCTGAATCGTGGAAGCGACACAGTAACCGTAATCAATAGCCAGAACGATGATCTGGACTCTTGCACCCCGTTTACGAACCAGAATGGGCAGCTAGTCACATGCCATCCGAGCCTCCCGCTTTCAACGACTGCGGTGGGAGCGACCGGAATCACGCCGCCCAACGGCACGGCGGGCATGCCGGTTCATGCGGGACCTGTTTACGCGGAATATAACGCTGCGACAGCGCAACTGGTTGTGGCCGATTATGACGGGGGAACCATCAGCGTTATCGATGTGAGCCTGGACGAATACGGAAACGACAGCGCAACATTTGGAACTACATACACCATACCGGTGGGCAACACGTCGACGCCTTATCCCGCAAGCGTGACTGTCCTCTTTGACGGCAGCCGCGCTTACACGGCCAACCAGGGCGATGATGACGGCACTGGAAATGGAACGGTGTCCATCGTCAACCTGAGCAGCCATTCGGTGGAGAAGACCCTCGCCGTGGTAGGACATCCACGAACCGTGGTGTCTACCTCAAACTCTCTCTATGGCAAGGTCTACGTGGATTCGCCTGACAGCCCGTACCTGACCATCATTCGCACCGATCAGGACATTGTGGATACAACGATTCTGCTCGAAGGCAATGTGGTTGACGTTCGAACCAGCAACCAGAATGGATCGAGCGGCAACGCCGTCAACACAAGCCGCAGACCAGGTGCCGGTCAACCCTGCTATTTGCCGCCCACTTTGGAGCCAGCACCGACAGGCTCTCAGACAGCATTGCAAGTCTGCCAGACCCTACCCTAATCTGCGATATGGAATGAAAGACGAGGGCCATTCCTTCATACCGGAATGGCCCTTCCTGTTTTCGGAATCTGCACCGGGCGGTTGTAGATGGAGCGAGCCATGATGGAAGTACCCGCCAAAAAGAAGACGCGCGTTGACCTGCTCCTTGTGGAACGCGGACTGGTTCCAAGCCGCGAGCGGGCCCGCGCCTTGATTCTTGCCGGCCGCGTGCTGGCCGACGAACAAAAAATCGATAAGCCGGGCCAGGCCGTGAAGAGCGAAGCGGCAATCCGGCTGCTGGGAGACGACATTCCGTATGTAAGTCGCGGTGGTCTCAAGCTGGCTGCTGCGCTTGAATATTGGAAGGTCGATGTGGCGGGTAGAGCATGTCTGGATATTGGAGCTTCGACGGGCGGATTCACCGACTGCTTGCTGCAACGTGGAGCCCGTCATGTAACTGCTATCGATACGGGTTTTGGCCAGATTGCGATGAAACTCCGCAGCGACACCCGAGTATGCCTGATGGAACGCACGAATGCGCGTTTTCTGGCGCCTGGAACACTTTCAGAATCCGGGCCCGGGAAGCTTACGTTGATGGTGATGGATGTCTCTTTTATTTCGGCGACACTCCTGCTGGCGCCTGTATTTTTTTCTGCTCCGGATCTCACGGAGGCGATCATTCTCGTGAAGCCGCAATTCGAGTCGGGAAGGGAATGCGTAGGGAAAGGCGGCATCGTTCGCGATCCCGAAGCGCACCAGGCAGCCGTCGACAAGGTCGCAAGTTGCATTAAGTCTCTGGGCTGGCAGGTCGCGGGAACGATTCCTTCGCCTATCACTGGTGCCGAAGGAAACAGGGAGTTCCTCCTGTACGCACGCGTTTGAGCGGCGCCAGCGCAGTCCCGACGTCCCGAATCAGGAGTACAACTCTCCGGGCCGGCATCCGTTACACTGTAAGCCGCATGGACTGCGTCGCAATCGTCTGCAAGCCGAAGAAGGAAGAGCTGACCAGAATTCTGCCGGAATTGGTCGACTGGTTGCACAAGCGAGGATTTCAGCCGATTCTCGACCGGGAAGGTGGTGCGCTCTATTCCGGTGCGCCTATCGTCGACCGATCGGAGATGCCGGCCAAGGCGCCGAAATTGGTCATTGTTCTCGGTGGCGATGGCACGCTGCTTTCCGTGGCGCGGATTTTTGCTGCCACCAGCGCCCCGATCCTCAGCGTGAACCTGGGCTACCTCGGATTTCTGACAGAAATTCGACTAGCCGACATCTACACCACGTTGGAAGGCTGGTGTGATGATTGCCATTCTCTTGATGCCAGGGCCATGCTGCATTCCTCGGTTTGGCGCGGCGACGCGGAGAACTGCACGTTCGAAGCACTGAATGAGGTCGTGGTTTCAAAGGGCGAAATCGCCCGTATGGGCGACTTTGAAGTTGAATTGGATGGCAAGAGGGTTGCGTGCTTTCGAGCGGATGGAGTCATTGTGTCGACACCAACAGGATCGACAGCGTACACCCTGGCGGCGAACGGTCCCATTCTTACGCCGGATGTCGATGCCATGGTCGTGACGCCCATTTGCCCGCATCTGCTGACCTTGAGGCCCATCGTGATCCGAGGCAGTTCTCAACTCACGGTTCGTGTCGTAGATGCTCCCAACCAGGCGCTTCTTACCATAGATGGACAACAGGCCATAGAACTGCACATAGGCGATGAGGTCAGGTGCCGGCGCTCCGACTATACGGTTAATTTTGTGCGGCTAAGTGAAAGCGGCTTCTTTGAGGCATTACGAAGCAAGCTGAGTTGGGGTGAACAGTAGGGGCATTGCGCACTCCCAAAAGCGCTGCCGCGATTACTGGCTGATTTCACCCAGTAAGACTTTGGCCTTGAGAGCCAGCGTGTGTGCTCCATCCACATCTCCCGTAGCCAGAGCGTCCTTGGCCTGCTTAAGGAACTCCCTGATCTGCGCGACGGTCTTTGTCTCCTGTTGGTTCAAGGTGCGGGTCATGCTATTCAAGGCGCGCTCAGTCGACTCAATTGACGATTTGGTCTGATCTTGCAGATCCGGGGGATCTCCCGGCGAAAGCTGGCCAATTGCGCTCACTTCCGGAGTGGCGTTCGACGCCTGCTCCGTATCCTTGTTCGCAGGCTTCCTGTGGTGGACCTTGGGCTTCAGGGGCTGATCCGGGGTCTTAATTTCCGCGGTGTTGGCTGGCGGCGTTTGACTTGGGACAGTGACAACCGGAGGAGGGAGGTCGGTCGGGGTCGGCGTGGGCTTTGGTGGCGGATTATCCATGATCGGGGGGGCGAGCGGCTGGGTCGCGGCCTGCTGGGGCTTATGAACACACGCGGTCAACATGAGCGGCAACAGCAATGCAACGCATATAAAACGCGTTTTCATCCCAAGAACCCTTCCGAACCCTGCATATTCGCCGGCTGAAGATGCCGACGTCCCCATTCCGTGGCGGTGAGAGGAATCCGCAACAGGAATTCCGTACCACGTCCTACAGTAGATTGTACTTCGACGCTGCCATGATGCAATTGGAGAATGCGGTAAGTCATCGCCAAGCCTATGCCGCTTCCCTCCGTTTTCGTCGTGAAGTACAGGTCAAAAATCTTTTCCCGGATCTCTTCCGGGATTCCGGTTCCCTGATCCGCGATTCGCAGGACGCCGTTCTTTTTATCCTCCTCAAGTACGACCCTAAGGGTGCCACCTTCCGGCATCGCCTGGGCCCCGTTTTGGATGACGTTGAGCGCAGCCTGTTTCAGCAGGTCGGCATCGACATTCGCCACCAATGCATTGGACGGAAGTGAGCTGTCGAGTGTCACGTTCCTGGTGGTTAATTCTTCGGCCGCTAACGCCAGCACATCGCCGAACACCTGGCGTAGATCTTGTTCTTTTAATTGAAGTTCCACGGGACGAGAGAAGTCAACGAGAGTCTGAACGACACGATCGAGGCGATGAATTTCGGCCTCAATCACTTCCAGATGGCGGTTCGCAGGTTCGTTCTCGCCGCCTAGCTTGTTTCTGAGCAATTCCAGGTGCACCACGATGGCATTGATGGGGTTTTTGACCTCATGGCCCACGCCCGATGTGAGCCGCCCGATGGCCGCCATACGCCGCGAAAGCTCCAGTTCCGACTCGATCTCCTCGACGGATTCGAGATCGTGGAGGGTGACCAACGCTCCCAATCCCTGGCGCGTGTTGTCGTCGTGAATGAAATCGAGCGAGGCCTGGATACGGCGCCCGGTTTCAGTCTGAACATCTTCCTGAACCAGGTTCATCCCGGCATCGTATGCCTCGCGGAGGGTTCGGCCGAGAACCGTTGAGCGGTCAAAAATCTCTCGCGCATGGAAGCCCAGAATGCGGGCTCTATCCACATGGAGAAACCTCCGCGCAGCTTCTGAAACCAGCACGGCTCGTCCATCGGCGGTGAAAAGCAGGATTCCGTCCTGAAGATTGGACAGGAACTGGTCGAGGTTATCCTTGAGAGCGGCAAAGACCTCCTCGACATTTCGCATTCGCTGCCCGATCTGCTCGATCTTTGAAGAGACTCGCTGCGGGGTGTCCTGCCGTGGCGTTGTCCCTGGCTCGTCGTTCCCCTCGCTGGGAGGCGTCCAGTAATCCAGTTGCATGCTGATTTCTTCAAGTGGGCGCAAGGCAAGGTTGCTGAGCAGAAAGGCCACAATCAATGTAGTACCCAGCGCGAAACCCATCAACGTCAGCCCTTCCCGGATCCAGGGAGCATAGAGGGCGTGGAGCAGGGTGGTCCGGGCGCCGACGTGAACCGTGGCAAAGGGCTCGCCGTTACGGTCGAGCGGGACGACAACATCGAAGACTGTGGGCGGACCGAAAACTTCCCTCATCAGTTCGATGGGATTCGCATTGATAAGTTGGTTGTAATTCGGACGAATCGGGAGGGGCTTGTCCTCATTGTCCGGATTTGTGCTTAATATTGTGTTCGATTGACTGTCGCCAATATTGATGTCATAGACGGTCAGCGAGTAGCGATTCACCGATTCCAAGACATCGTGCAGGTCCTTGCTGTCGTGGATCGCCTGCGCTTCAAGGTTGCGCAATTCCGCGGGGTTATTAGGATCGACCACGCGCCCCTGCAGGCCCGCTTCCAGCGCATTCTGCAGAGCAAGCCGAACCTGGTTCGCAACCATCCTGTTGGCGTCGTAGGATTGCTTTACTGCCACGTCGAGCAACTGGCTGATGTAGACGAGGGAAAGGGCTCCTGAGACAAGGAAAACCAGACTGGTGATCGCAAGAACGAGTTGGGTCTTGAGTCGCATGGCCCTATGCCGGCTGGTCTTCCCGCGCCTGGCTGTATTCCTTGAGCTTGTTGTGCAGCGTCTTCAAGCTCACTCCAAGAATCTCAGCAGCTCGAGTCTTGTTCTGGCCCGTGGACTCGAGCGTGCGAAGAATAAGCAGCTTCTCCGCCTCGCTCACGGTGGTACCTACCCGGACCGTCAGGATGTTGGCATCGGAAGCATAGGCAGGGGGTGCTTGTAGCTTGCCAAAACCCGGAGGCAGGTGAGCGGCTTCCAGTGGGTTCCCATCAGGGCAGAGAATCACCGCCCGCTCAATCGTGTTTCTAAGTTCGCGCGCATTGCCGGGCCAGTCATAGGCCATCATCCGATCGAGGATGGAGGGGCCAACACCCGAAACTCTCCGTCCATGCTTTTGGTTCATCTCGCCGATCATCGATTCGGCCATTGCCGGAAGGTCCTGCATATGCTGGCGCAGTGGGGGCATGTCGATGTGAAAGACGTTGAGCCTGTAATACAAATCGCTCCGCAAGGCCCCCTGGGCCACGGCGTCGTCGGGATCGCGGTTGGTGGCGGCGAGGACACGGACATCCACTTCCTGCTCATTGCGCGCTCCGAGTCGCCGCACTTTGCGTTCCTCCAGCACACGGAGCAGCTTTGCCTGCGTACCTACGGGCATATCACCAATCTCGTCCAGCAAGAGGGTGCCCCCGCTGGCCAATTCAAAGCAGCCAGCGCGTCTCTCGGCCGCTCCGGTGAAGGAACCTTTCTCGTGGCCGAATAACTCGCTCTCAATCAGCGTTTCGGGCATGGCTGCGCAGTTGAGGGCAACAAAAGGCCTCGGCTTCCTTGGACTCAGCGCATGCAGCGTGCGCGCGACCATCTCCTTGCCTGTCCCGCTCTCGCCGGTGATCAGTACCGATACGTTGGATGGAGCAATCTGCTCGATTAAAGCAAAAATCTCCCGCATCGCCGAAGAGGAACCAACCATGGAGCCGAGAATTCCCGTTTCGCGCAGGCGTCGGCGGGTTACCTCCAACTCAATCGCTGTGTCTCGCTGCCGGGTCGCATTCGCCAGGATCGTGCGCAGGCGGGCAGCGTCTACAGGTTTCTGCAGAAAGTCGTAGGCGCCCATTTTCATGGCATCCACGGCCATCTGAATGGAACCCTGCGCAGTGAGCAGCACTACCGCAACATTCGAAGGAACGCCCGATCCTTCCGCTGCGAGTTTGGTCAGGAGGCCGATCCCATCCATGCGCGGCATCTTCAGGTCAGTTACTACGATTGCAGGTTCCCAACTCAGCGCCTTTTCCCAGCCCTCGATGCCGTCACGCGCAGTTTCGGTCTGATATCCCCAACCGGAAATGAGTTCGGCTAGCCCCATCAGGGCATGAGGTTCGTCTTCGACGATCAAGACCTTGACTGCATTCTGCATAATGGCATTCTAAGCAATCTATTTGACTCTTCGCGGCTTTGCCTTGCAAGGCTGGTCCTCAGCGCACTGAAACGGGGCTCCCAAAAAGGGGTGTCTTAAACTTGTACCATGCTTGATTACGAGATTTCCCCTTCCGAGACAGCGAGGCTGATTCAACAAGAGAAGGCGCGGATGGTGGATGTCCGTGAGCCCTGGGAGTTTGCCACGGCGCACATTGAGGGCAGCCTTTCAATGCCCATGGGAGAGGTCCCCGCACGCGCCTTTCAAGAACTCGATCCGGACGAGCATCTCGTGATTCTTTGCCATTTGGGCATGAGGTCGATGAACGTTACAGTCTGGCTCCGCGACCAGGGATTCGAACAGACACAGTCGCTTCGGGGCGGCATCGATGCCTGGTCAACTGAAGTCGATCCGACGGTCCCGCGATATTGACTCTGTAGAAACTGCGGCCGATGAAGCAGTCAGCAGGGTTCACATCCTATACTCTCCACGGTGGAAATAATCTCTTTGGAGCTCGACTATGCCTTCGTCTGCTGTTGCCTACGCAAACCAGAACCACTCCCGATTTCTCGATGAACTGCAATCATTTTTGCGGATACCCTCGGTTTCAACTCTGCCCGAACACGCCGGAGACTGCCGCCGCGCCGCTGAATTGCTGATCACAGAGCTTCGCCGCATCGGGATGGAAAACGTCCGTCTCATTGAAACGGAGGGGCACCCGCTCGTGTACGCCGACTGGCTTCATGCACCCGGCAAGCCGACCGCGCTCTGTTATGGCCATTACGATGTCCAACCCCCGGATCCGCTGGACGAATGGCTTTCACCTCCGTTTGAGCCGACTGTCCGCAACGGCAATCTATATGCTCGGGGCGCAGTTGACGACAAGGGACAGGTCTGGGCGCAGATCAAGGCATTGGAGTCGCTTCTCGCGACCAACAAAACCCTACCCCTAAATGTACGTGTCCTTCTGGAAGGCGAGGAAGAGGTCGGCGGAGAGGGGATTGCAGATTACGTCGCACAAAAGCCGCCGGAATTGAAATCAGATTTCGCGTTGGTTTCAGACACGGAGTTGTTCGCCCCCGGGCTTCCAACTCTTTGCGTGGGGCTGCGCGGAATGATTTACACGGAAATTGAGGTGCGCGGGGCAAAATCCGACCTGCACTCGGGCATGTACGGCGGTGCGGCGCCGAATCCGTTTATCGCTTTGGCGCAAATTGTGGCTCGTCTCAAAGATGAGAATGGCCACATCCTCATTCCTGGGTTCTACGATGGCATCATTCCGCCCAGCCCCGAAGAACTGGCCGCGTGGAAAAGCCTTCCATTCAACGAAGAACATTATCGGATCGCCGAGGTGGGGTCGCGGCAACTCGTCGGGGAAGACGGCTTTAGCGTATTGGAGCGGACCTGGGCCAGGCCCACACTGGATGTACACGGAATGCCCGGGGGATTCGTCGGCGCGGGAGCCAAGACAGTGATTCCCGCCAAAGCGCAGGCCAAGATCTCCATGCGCCTCGTTCCGGGCATGACGCCAGCCAAGTCGTACGCTCAATACAGGTCCTACGTGGAGCAGATTACCCCCGCTGGCGTGGACGTCGAGGTCCGGCTGATCCACACGGGTGATCCTTGCCTGATCCCTGTTAACAATCGGTACATTCAGGCGGCAACCCGCGCACTGCATGAGGTTTGGGGCAAAGACACGGTCTTTATTCGCTCCGGTGGCTCGATCCCGATCGTGGGAGACTTTGACCGTCACCTTGGCCTGCCGAGCGTAATGATGGGGTTTGGACTTCCTGACGATAACATCCATGCGCCTAACGAAAAGTTCCATATCAGGAACTTTGAACTTGGGATCGGTTCGCTGATCCGCTTTCTGGAGGAGGCTGGGAGTTGATCCAGCCGGATGAAGATCAACTGGCCGACGCTGCCGGATTTGTCCTGGCTGGCGGCAAATCGGGCCGCATGGGCTCGGACAAGGCGCTGGTTCAACTTGGCGGGAGACCGCTCGTGGCTCACGCATTGGATATTTTGCGGCTTGCTGGAGTGCCGGGTGCAATTTGCGGATCGGCCTCGTCAATTGGAGAGGATGCGACTGTTATTCAGGACACCGAACCCGGCCGAGGTCCGTTGGGCGGTGTCTGTGCGGCGCTGCAATTCACTACCGCTCGCCACGCCGTTTTTCTGTCGGTGGATTCGCCCTTTATTCCCGCATCCCTGATCCTATATCTCCTGGATCACGCCAGAATCACCGGCGCGGCAGTAACACTTCCGAGCGTGGCCGGCCATGCGCAGACCTTTCCTGCGGTAGTCGTTCGGGCGGTCCTGGGTCGTCTGAAGTTTGCTCTTGATTCTGGTGTGGGAGGGTGTTTCGCGGCCTTCCAGAAAGCTGCAAAGGAAAGTGGGAGTGGTTTTTCCGTCCTCCCGGTCGAATCACTTGTGCAACCGGGGCAGGTGGCGCATCCGGACCACCTGCCGCCTGCGTTCTGGTTCCTCAATCTGAACACTCGCGACGATTTGGGGAAGGCGGAGTCCCTTTTGGCTGGTTATCGCGTAATCTGATCTCACAGGAATGGCGGACTCTGCTTCCAATTCAGTTGACTCGGCGGTTGTTCTCGGTGCCAACGGACCCGGTGCCGAGCCGCCATCCCCTGCATCACCAAGCCCGATCATCCTGTTCGATCACGTTTCGATTTCATTCGATGGCCGTCCTGTTCTTGAGGATGTGAGCTTTTCAGTGAATCGAGGTCAGACGCTTTGTATCCTGGGGCGGAGCGGCGTCGGGAAATCCGTTTCGTTACGCTTGCTGATGGGCTTTTTTCAACCGGATTCAGGCTCGATTCAAGTGGAAGGGAAGGAGATTACCGGCCTTGACGAGGATGGGCTCCAGGAGATCCGAAAAAGAATCACCATGGTCTTTCAGAACGGCGCATTGTTTGATTCAATGAGTGTCCGGGAGAACGTCGCCTTTCCACTGCGCGAACGAGGCGGGCTTGACGAAGATCAGATACGGCAAATCGTCGATCGGCTGGATGGACTGGTGGGCGCGGAAGACGTGGAAGACGCCTTGCCCGCCAGCCTCTCGACCGGGCGCCGGCGTGCTGTGGCAATCGCCCGCGCGCTTGCAGCGCAGCCTGAGGTCGTCCTTTACGACGAGCCGACGACGATGGTCGACCCGATCATTGCGCGGCGTCTTGGATCGCTGATCCAGCGCCTGAAACGACAACTGGGATTCACGAGCATCGTAGTTACGCATGACATGCGCTTCGCCGAACGACTTGCTGACACAGTCTTGTTTCTCCACCAGGGTCGGGCCAGTTTTTTCGGACCCCTAAGCAAATTTCTCGCCTCCGAGGACGAGAACATCCAGCAGTTCCTGACCCTGGATGCGTATACCCTGCCCAGGGCCGAATAGCGCAATCAGTTTTCGTAGAGCTGACCGCATTGCGCCTTTTGCGCGTAGATTAAACTGGATACGTGAAGATCGCTCTGGCCCAGATCAATCCCACAGTCGGAGATTTCAGAGGCAATCTTGAAAAAATCGTCTCAGCCAGCAGACGTGCTGCGGCTCAAGGTGCAAGGCTGGTCGTGTTCTCTGAGCTCTGTATTTGTGGCTATCCGCCTGCTGATTTTCTTGAGAAGCCAAGTTTTCTCGCACGTTGCCGCACCGCGGTGGATGAACTTGCAGTTGCGACGAGCGACCTTTCCTGCGCTGTGATTGCCGGCGTCGCTCTGGGGACGGCAGATGGTGCAGGGAAGCCGGCGGTGAACGCGGCGGTTCTGCTGGATCGGGGACGGATTCTGCTGGAGCAGCACAAGAGGCTTTTGCCCTTCTACGACGTCTTCGACGAGCAGCGTTATTTTTCTCCATCAAAACATCAAAGGGTCGTCGAACTGGATGGGGTGCGGCTGGCGGTCAGCATCTGCGAAGATGCCTGGAACGACAAGAATTTCTGGCCTCGCCGTCTTTACTCAGTGGATCCAATGGAGGATCTGGTGCGCCAGGATCCAGCCATCCACATCAACCTTTCATCATCGCCATTCTGGCACTCAAAGCGCGAGACTCGAAGAGAGATGTTGTCCGCCATTGCGCGGCGCGATCGGATTCCGATCCTGATGTGCAATCAAGTTGGCGGAAACGACAGCCTGATTTTTGACGGCTCCTCGCTGGCCCTTGATGCGCATGGTGAACTCATTGGTCAGGCAAAGTCGTTCGAAGAGGATCTGCTCATCGTCGACCCGTTCGATGCACAGCCAGTCGCATTGCCGAGTGAGGATGAGACTGAGGCAGCCTTTCGCGCGCTGGTAATGGGGACGCGTGATTATGTGCGCAAGTGCGGTTTTCGCAAAGTTCTCATTGCGCTTAGCGGAGGGATTGACTCCGCTATCGTGGCCGCGATCGCCGCAGAAGCACTCGGGCCGGAAAACGTGATGGCTATTGGGATGCCAAGCCCGTATTCTTCTGCGGGCTCCATTGACGACAGTCGCCAGTTGGCAAAGAATCTCGGGATTCGCTTCGAACTGATCGGAATCAGCGAGCTTTTCGAAAAATACGTAAGCGTGCTTGAGCCTCTTTTCGGCGGCTTGGAGCCCGACATCACCGAAGAGAATGTCCAGTCACGCATTCGCGGAAACTTGCTGATGGCCATGTCGAACAAGCTTGGATCACTGGTTCTCACGACCGGCAACAAATCCGAGATGGCGGTGGGCTACTGCACCTTGTATGGCGACATGGTTGGAGCGCTGGCGGTCATCGGCGACCTGATGAAGACGCGGGTATACGCGGTCTCACGCTGGTTGAATCGGGAGCGCGAACTCATTCCTGTTTCGATTCTCGAGAAACCGCCATCGGCGGAACTGCGACCGGGGCAGAAAGATACAGATTCACTGCCGCCGTATGAGGTGCTTGATCCCATCATTGAGGCCTACGTGGAGCGCTATGAGACCCCGGAATGTATTGCCAGAAGGAACGGTTTTTCTCTCGAATTCGTCCAACAGGTAGTGGGGCTTGTAGAGCGCTCTGAATACAAGAGGCAGCAGGCCGCGCCTGTTTTAAAGGTCACTTCAAAGTCATTCGGGATGGGCCGTCGATTTCCCATCGCGGTGAAGGTTCAGGTATAAGCTAAAGGGTGGGATTTTCCTGCCCTTCAAAGGAGATACAGCTTGATTCGTCCGTCTGTCCGACTGGCCGGCGCAGCCGCGCTAGTTGCTTTTTCCCTTACCACTCTTAAGGCTACAGCTCAGCAGCAAGTTCCGCCCGCACCAGCGCAGACGCCATCCTCCAATGCGCCTTCCGCGCCGGCGCCCACGACCGCTCCCGTATTTCCTAAGCCGGACCCGGCAAATTTCACTGCAACGTCGCCAACCAAGGAAGCCATCGATTCATTCCTTCAGACGAGTTGGGGTTTTGATCCTCGCCGTGTGTGGCAGGTGCAGGCGATCCTGAAGACGCCTGTAGATGGAGTGAGCAAGGTGGTTGTTTTTGTCGGCGACAAGAGTGGCAAGCAAAAGCCCACTGCACTGGAATTCTTTTCCCTGCCGGATGGAAAACATATCATCGCCGGGGACCAGGTGATTCCCTTCGGAGATCACCCTTATACGGAGTTTCGCTCTGAATTACAGCAAGATGCCGATGGCCCCTATCGTGGCTCCGCCTCAAAGGATCTGGAACTGGTTGAATTCGCCGATTTCGAATGCCCGCACTGCAAAGAGGCGCAATCGACGATGGACCAATTAGCGACCGACTTTCCCAAGGCGCGCATTGTTTTTCAGAATTATCCTCTGGTGCGTCTGCATCCCGCGGCGATGAGCGCTGCTGAGTACGGAGTGTGCGTGAACAAGATGGGCGGCAGCAACGCCTTCTTCCAGTTTGCCGGCGCCGTATTTGCTGCCCAGGAAGGTCTCGCGACTGCAGACGGCGCTACGCTGACGCTAAACAGCGCAGTCACAAAGGCGGGCTTGGATCCCGCAAAAGTGCAAGCCTGTGCCGTAACTCCCGATGTGGCCACGCAGGTTGAGAATTCAGTCAAACTGGCCCAATCGCTGAATATCAACGAGACGCCGACCTTGATGGTGAACGGGCGCCAGGTGCCGATCGGCGGAGTACCTTACGACACAATCAAGCAAATCGTCGAGTTCCAGGCCAAGCTGGATGGGGTGGCAGCGCAGTAGGGAGTGCCGCCATGGTACCTAATTTCAAAAGAGGTTCTCGGCGGATCGTCCAGGCGCTGACGGCGGGGCCGAGCCAACCGATGGATCGGAGCGGTCCGCTAGGGCTACTCCGCTGTTCTCTCCACCCGAAACATCGGGGAGCTTCCACTTGACTGGGGCCCACGAATGACGTGGGGCGTAATCATAATCAGAAGCGTTGCGTAGTCCTTCTGTGCATTGTTGTCGGTGAGGCTGCTCATCCCAGGGATTTCGCTGATTCCCGGCGTGCCACTCAGTGCCTGGCTTTCCGTTTTGCTGATTTCACTTGCAAGCACAACACCGGCGCCCGCTTTGACTGTGACAACTCCTGAGTAGGAACGATTATTCAGGACTGGAACACCGTTCACTGAGCTGCCGGCGAGCGCGGTGATTTTCATGTCGAGCGTGAGCGCAACATTCCCGTTCCGCATGACCTTGGGCGCGGCCTTCAGCGTCAGGCCGAGATCCTGATACTGTACCTGGGGTATTTCGGTCGTCGCTCCTTGAAGTGA
>Ga0335072_10006268_pt1 | contig 17418 bp, 17 predicted proteins | sample Lox_Sample_21_FD_206725 | JGI IMG/M metagenome (GOLD analysis project Ga0335072, IMG submission 206725) | Soil microbial communities from Loxahatchee National Wildlife Refuge, Florida, United States - Lox_Sample_2.1 | ecosystem: Environmental > Terrestrial > Soil > Wetlands | place: USA...
ATCGCGCACGAGGGCGGGCACGCGCTGCTCTCGGTGCTGACCGGGCGGCGGCTGGAGGGAATCCGGCTGCATTCGGACACGTCGGGTGAGACGGTGTCGCGAGGCAAGCGGACCGGGCCCGGGATGGTGCTCACCGCGTTCGCGGGGTACGTGACGCCGCCGCTGCTCGGCGCCGGGGCGGCGGTACTGCTGTTCACGCACCACGTGACGCTGCTGCTGTGGGCGTTCCTTGCGCTGCTGCTCGCCGCGTTCGTCATGATGCGCAACGCCTTCGGGATCGTGGTGGCGCTGGTGGTCGGGGGCGCTGTGTTCGGCGTGACGGCGTACGCGACTTCCCTCGTGCAGGCGCTGTTCTCCTACGGGGTGGCGTGGTTCCTGCTGTTCGGGGGGCTGCGGCCGGTGATTGAGCTCGCGCGGTCGCAGCGGCGGGACCGGCGGCGGCGGCGCGGCGGGGTGTCGGACGCGGATCAGCTCGCGCGGCTGACCGGGGTGCCCGGCGGGGTATGGGTGTGCCTGTTCGCGCTCGTCGCGCTGGTGGCCATCGTTGTGGGGGCGCGGCTGCTCGTGCCGGCGTCGGTGCACGTGCCGCCAGTGCGATGAGAGCGCCCTTCCGGCGTTTCGCGCTAGCCGCGGTCGCGGCGGCGATCGTGGCGTTGTTGCCGGCGTGCACCTCCTCGTCGAGTCAGGGACAGGACACGGGACGGGCGGGGGCGTCGCCGGTGGCTCCCGTGCCACGGGCTTGGTCGACAACCCTTGCCGTACCGGCGAGCGAGAACGGCGGGGCGCTGTCGACGTCGCACACCCTGACCGTGCCAGGCGACTGGACCATCCGGGTGTGGGCACGCGTGCCCGACGCGCGGATCGAGGTCTGGACGCCGGAAGGCGACCTGCTGGTCAGCAGTCCGGGCGGCGGTAACATCTTCGAGCTGCGGCCGTCCGCCGCCGGCACCGCGACCGTGACGACCCTGCTGTCCCATCTGACCTTCCCGCAGGGCCTGGCGTTCGCCAAGTTCGACGGCGGGTGGGTGCTGTACGTGGCGGAGTCAGACCAGATCGACCGCTACCCGTGGGGGTCCGGCGGGATCAGCGGTCCCCGCACGGTAATCGCTGGAGGACTGCCGGACCTCGATTCTGATGGGGACGACGTACACCGGGCGAAGGATGTGACGGTCGCCGGAGACGGCACTGTCTACTTCAACGTGGGCAGTTCGTCTAACGCCAACCCTGACGACCGGACGATGTCGCCGCAGCGCGCGGTGATCATGGCCGTACGGCCCGACGGCTCGGACCTGCGGGTCGTTGAGCGGGGCGTGCGCAATGGTGAAGGCCTGGCAGTGGCGCCGGACGGATCGGTCTGGACGGCGGTGAACGAGCGGGACAACATCCCCTACCCGTCGCACTCGGCCTACGCGACGTACAGCGATGCCTTCGGCCAGGTCATCCAGGCCTACGTCAACAACCACCCGCCCGACGAGGTGGTGCCCGTCACGGCTGGACGGGACCTAGGCTGGCCGTACTGTGACCCGGATCAGGATGACAGCAAGCCGGCGGGGTCACTGGCCGATGTTCCGCTCGTGGCTAACTCAGTCACCAACCCAGGCGGTCGGACGCTGGACTGCGCGGCGCTGGCCCCGATCGAGGTCGGGCTTCCCGCGCACAGCGCACCGCTGGGCATTACGTTCCTCGAAGGCAGCAAGGCTCCGGCGCCATGGTCGGGAGGTGCCGTTGTCGCGGTGCACGGGTCGTGGGACCGGCACCCGCCGCAGGCGCCCGCGGTACTGTGGCTGGCCTGGAACGCTTCGAAGGGCGTCTTGGAGCCTGCGGTTGCGCTGGTCAGCGGGTTCGAGAACGCGGACGGCAGCTTCTGGGGGCGGCCCGTGGACGCGGTGCCCGGGCCAGACGGCGCGCTGTATGTAAGCGACGATTCCGTCGGCGCGATCTACCGGCTGGTTCCCGCGAGCTCCTAGTAGTCCGAGGGGTCGTCGACGTCCGGCGGGTTGTTCTCGATGTCGGCGAGGCACTCACGTGCCTCGGCTTCGTCGGCGCGCGCAACTAGCACCTGAACACCGTGGAGTTGCAGCTCCGGCTGCCGTCCTCCGGCGTCATCCGCTGACGTCGCTGCTCGCAAGCCGCCGCTGCGCAACATGCCGACGATCAGCTCCGCCTCTGCGCGAGTGTTTACGACGGCCACGCACACTGGCTCACTCTCGTCCTCGAACGCCGTGCCGGGGAAGTTCGGTTGCTTGCGTCTCATCTCTCCGCCTATGGCACCAGGACGGTGCGCTCGCCGGGTGGCTCTGTGCGGGTCCAGGCCTGTTCCACGTCTGCCAATGGCACTGTATTCGCTTTGACCGCGATCGCGCCGTTGCTGATCGCGTCGACCAGCGACGGCAGTTCGGCCAGGTAGTCCGCTAGGCCGACGGAACCCTGGCCGCTGCCCTGCAGGCGCAAGTTGGCCGAGCGCAGGGCCACCGACGGCAGTTCGATCGTCGGGCCGGCGACCGCGCCGATCTGGACCCAGTTCAGCGCGCGGGCGCGGTCGGACCGCGCGGTGAGGAGGGCCATGATCGCCTGCTGGGCGGGCGTACCCCACAGGTAGTCGAGGACGATGTCCGTGTCGGCGGCCGCCGCGGCGAGCGCTTTGCCGGTCGCGTCGCTGTCCGCGGTCAGCTGGACGATGTCGTCGGCGCCGGCCGAGCTGAGTGCTTCGAGCCGGCCGAGGTCGCGACCGGCGCCGACCACGCGCCCGGCGCCCAGCAGCCTGGCTACCTGGATGGCCATCGCTCCCGCGTTGCCCGTCGCGCCGAGAACGAGCACGCTGCTTCCTGGCTCGAGCGGGACGCGGCGGCGCAGCGCGACCCACGATGACATCGCCGGGTTCATCGCGGCGGCGACCTTCGCGACATCGGCGCTGCCTGGCAGCGCTACCGAGCGGCGCGGGTCGGCCAGCGCCTTGTCCGCCATCGTGCCGATCACGTCGTCGGCTGCCACGAAATAGACCCGGCTGCCGTCGGGGCGCTGCCCGACGGCGTCGATGCCGGGGATCATCGGCAGCGTGCCGGTGCTGGTGTAGTGCGCGCCTGCGGCGCCCGACCGGACACGCGGGTGCAGGCCGACGGCGAGGACGTCGACCAGCGCCTCTTCCGTACCGTGCGGGCGCGGGATCTCGAACCGCTGGTAGTGCGGCGGCTCCTCGAACGACCTGACGACGGCCGCGTTCATCATGGCCATGGCGGCGCCTCCCCTTGTCCGCTTATCCGCGGTGATTTATTTTGTGGCACGTACCAAATTTAGTTTGTGGCACATACTAAAGCAAGTAGACTGCGGGCATGGCTTCGCGTCATCAGCTGAGCCCCGTCGACGGGCTGGCTCAGCTTTCCTTCGTGGTTCAGGGCATGCTCGAACGGCGGGCCGCGGAGCACGGCCTCTCGATCATCCAGGTGCGCCTGCTCGGCGTGCTGCGAGACCGCAAGCCCACCATGAACGAACTGGCGCGGATCCTGGGACTCGACAAGTCCAGCGTTACCGGTCTGGTCGACCGCGCGGAGCGGCGCGGCTTGGTGGTGCGCGTTCCGTCGACCGTGGACCGGCGGGTGGTGCTGGTCAGCCTCACCGACGACGGCCGGGCGCTCGCGTCACAGGCCGCGGCCTGCTTCGAGACCGACGTAATGACGATGCTCCGACGGCTGCCAGCGCGGGATCGCGAGGCGCTGTCCCGGCTTGTCAGCCGGCTGCTCGCCGCGCATGCGGCCGAGCAGGGAATCGACCTGTTTCCGGCCGCCGCACAATTATCGTGGGGAGTTCATCCCCGTTTTTCGCGCCAAACTCCCCACGATAAATAGCATGCCCGCGATGATAGGGCGACTTGGGACGATATGTCCGATATGCGATGCGGATAGAGGCGGCGCGAAGGGTGCGGCGCCGGGGCGGGCTCCGGCGCGCTCAATTGAACTGGTCGCGGAGCTGGCGGCGGGAGTCGATGGATAGCTTCCTGAACACCTTCTTGAGGTGGTACTCGACGGTGTTCGCGGTGATGAACAGGCGGTTCGCGATCTCCTGGTTCGTGTAGCCGGCGGCGGCCATCGAGGCGATCTGATGCTCGCGGGCGGTCAGCGCTGGGTTCCTGGGCTGCGGTGCCGCCGTGGTCGAGCCCGCGGCCTGGAGCTCGGTCTGGGCTCGCCCGGCGAACGGGGTGGCGCCCATCGCGGTAAACAGGCTCAGCGCCTTTTCCAGGTGGGGCCTGGCGTCGGCCGGGTGCTGGCGGCGGCGCAGCCATTCCCCGTAGAGCAGGTGGGCGCGTGCCAGGTCCGCGGTGGCCGTCGTACGGCTCAGGAGGTCGATGGCCTGCTGGTAGTGCCCGGCGGCTTCTTCCTGACGGGCGAGCAGAGCGGCGGAACGGGCGAGGAGGCCGAGGGCCCAGCCGGTGCCGGTCGCGGTGGCGTAGCGCTCGAGTTCGGTGAGAGCGGCGGCGGCTTCCGCGGCGTGGCCTGAGCGGAGGCCTGCCTCGACGATGGCGGGCAGCGCCTCCGCGGTCAGGCCGGTCGCGTCCTGCTGACGCATCGCGGTCGCCGCCTCGTAGGCCTCGGGATATTCGCCGTAGCCGAGGTGCAGGATGATCTCTGACGCGTGCGCGACCCGGATCATGTCACCGATGCCGCGCGCGGCGGCGATCGCCCGGCCGTCCGCGATCCCGCGGCGCAGCGACTTCCTTCGCCGCGGAACGCGAGGACGCGCGTCGCGGAAAAACTGGCCAGCTGGCTGGCGGTCCAGCCGAGGGCGCGGCCTAGCTCCCTGCCCTCGGCGGTCTGGTGCTCGGCCAGGGCCAGCCGGCCGCAGGCGGCGTTCGAGATCGAACCGCCGATCAGGCACAAGGTCAGCGGCCGCATCGCCCCGGTCCGCCGGGCGAGGTCCTCGCAGCGGGCCATCCATTCGAGGGCGAACCGGTCCTCCCAGATCGCGGTCGCGGCGAACGTGGCGGCCAGCAGCCAGACCGGGACTCGTTCGCGCGGGGCGGGCGCGGCGGCCAGGGCCGCGATGGCCTCCCGGAGCAGCGGGGCGGCCGTCAGGTAGCGGCCGCTCAGCAAGGTTGCCAGGCCGGCGAGCAGGAGATCCTCGGGCGTGCGCTCTGCCGGGTCGTCGCCGAGGGCGGTCAGGATGCGGTGGCCGAGTTCCGCCGGGGTGATCGCGGTCATCAGCTGGCTGGCAGAGAACGTGGCCGTGACGGCCTCGAGCAGTATTTCCCGGGCCAGGCCCGGGGCCTCTTCCAGGCAGGACAGGGCCGCGTCCAGCAGGAGGGCGGGCGCCTCCGCGACTCCCCGGCCGGTCGCGAGGCGGGCCTGGACGCGCAGGTGCTCTGCCCGGGCACGGTCCTCCGGTGACGCGCCCGGCGGTATCTGGCTGGTCAGGGATTCCGCGCGGAACGGAGCGCCGCCGAACAACGCTGCTTCGGCGCCCCGCAGGCGACGCCGCGTCAGCTGCGGGTCCCGCGGGCTGAGCTCGGCCGCCCGGGCGAGGAAGGCGGATTCGTTCAGCGGGGAGCCGCGGTCGTGCGCCGACCGGGCGGCGGCTTCGAGTTCGGAGGCCACGATCTCGTCGGGAGCAGCGGTGGCGGCGGCCAGGTGCCAGGCGGCGGCCTGCCGGTCGTCCAGGGCGCGGGCCGCCGCCGCCAGGACACTGTGGGCTTGGCGGCGGGCCTGTTCCGAGGCGATGTCGTAGGCCGCCGACCTGATCAGAGGGTGGCGGAACCGCAGCTCAGGATCCAGCGTGATGAGGCTGGCTTGCTCGGCCGGGGCCGCGGCGCTTTCCTTGATCCCGGCCAGTTCGGCTGCCCGCCACAGCGTGCCGGGCGCGGAGCCCATGTTGGCGGCCGCCAGCAGCAGGAGCTGGCGGGTGTCCTCAGGGACCCGGCGGATGCTGGTCTCGTAGTGCCTGCGGAGCCGGGCGCCGACCGGGAGCGGCTCGTCGAGCAGCACCTGCGGCGGAGCGCGGCGGGCCGCCAGCTCGCGGCCGACCTCGATGATCGCGAGCGGATTGCCCTCCGCCCTGGCGGCGATCTGGCGGGCGACGCGGCGGTCCAGCGGGATGTCGCCGACGGCGGCCAGCAGAAGCTCAACCGCGTCATCCGGTTGCAGGGCGGGCACGGGCAGGTCAGGGATGCCGGTGAAGACGATTTCCGCTGGCTCGTTCTCGCGGGCGGCGAACAGCATGAGGATGCGCTCGTTTCGCAGGCGCCGCGCCACGAAGGCGAGTACCTGAGCGGACTCCGCGTCCAGCCAGTGCGCGTCGTCGATGAGGCAGACGAGCAGCCGGGTGCCGGAAAGGTCGTTGAGCAGCGTGAGCACGGCCAGGCCGAGCAGGAACGGGGAGGCTTCCGTGTAGCTGCCGTCCGCGCTCCCTTCGACGCCCAGGCTCGCGTCGAGGGCGCGACGCTGAGCGGGCGGGAGAACGCCGCGCCCGTTCGGATGAAAAAGCAGCAGACGGTGCAGCCCGGCCAAGCCGATGGCTGACTCAGACTCCAGCCCCTCGATGCGAATGATCTCGGCATCGCCGGCTGAGCGAGCCACGTAGTCGAGCAGTTCCGACTTTCCGGCACCCGGACCGCCGGTGATAAGGAGCGATCCGCCCTTGCCCCTGCGCGCCGCGGCCACGGCGGAGTCCAGTGCCGCGCGTTCCCTGGCACGGCCGAACATCCTGCTCATCTAGCGGCTCCCGCGGTACGCGCGCACGTACAGAAGACTACGGATTTTCCGGGACTCGGTAACGGGAGGCGGGTACGTACGCTCGCAGCGTCACTTTCACTTCCACGCAGTCGTAGGAGAACATGATGAGTGATCCCACTGTCGTCCTCGTCCACGGCGCCTTCGCCGACGCGTCAGGCTTCGCCGGAATCATCCGCGAGCTGGAGAGCGCTGGCCTGACCGTAGTCGCGCCGCCGAACCCGCTACGCAGCGTCGCTTCCGACGCCGCCACCGTCGGCGCGGTGGCCGGCGCCATCGACGGCCCGGTCGTCCTCGTCGGCCACTCGTACGGCGGGGCGGTCATCACGCAGGCGTCCGCCGGGCTGGAGAACGTGACGGCGCTGGTGTACCTGGCCGCGTTCGGGCTGGAAGTGGGCGAGAGCTGCGCCAGCGTGCAGCAGCCGTTCCCGCCGCCGCTGCTCGCCTCCACCTCCGTCCCGACGCCTTACCCGGCCGTCGGCGCGGCGCAGGGACCAGACCTGTACGTCGGCAAGGAACGCTTCAGGGAGACGTTCTGCGCCGACGTCCCCGTCGACATGGCCGACGTCATGTTCGCCACGCAGCGGCCGCTCTCGCTCGCCGCGCTGACCGAGAACGCGACCGCGGCCGGGTGGAAGACCAAGCCGTCCTGGTTCCTCGTGTCCGAACACGACAACGCCATATCGCCGGACGCGGAAAGGTTCATGGCCAAGCGGATGGGCGCCACCACCGACTCGATCAACGGTTCGCACACGGCGTTCATCGCCGACCCGGTGCGGGTGGCCGCCTTTATCAAGAAGGCGCTCGGCGGCTAGCCGCGCGCCGGGCGCGGACGGACACGTCATGGGATCAGAACGAGTGGTGGACGTGGCGGTTCGCCGCCACGTCTTCGACAGCCAGCTGCCGTTTCAGGCCGTCCTTGACGGCATCTTCGGCGGCATCAGCCAGCCGGACATCGACTCGCTGTTCGGCAAGCTCCAGGCGAGCACATCCTACGAGCAGTTCAGCGGCCTGGTCCGGCAGGCGCAGGGCAGCGCCGGGCTGATGCGGTTCTGGCAGCTCGACCTCGACACGGCGCTGGCCCGCGACCCGCAGGCCCGTGACATTGCCGGGCGCCGTCTCGTCCGGCTCATCGCGGGCAACCCGGTCACGATGGGCGAGATGACGCGTCACGTGGCCGACGCGGGCTCGTACGCGCCGGTCACGATCCTGGTCCAGGAGACGCCCGACGGCGGGGCCCGCGTCGCGTATGACAGCGTCGCCAGCGAGATCGCCCCGTATGGCGACGCGGATGCCTCCGCGGTTGCCGAACGGCTCGACGGCGAGGTCCTCGGCCTGCTGCGCCAGGCGACGCGGACGACCTGACCCGACATTCAAAGGAGACTTCCATGCCGATGATCGACGTCTACGCGACAGCAGGGACGTTCGCCGACAAGCACCGGCTCGCCGGCGACCTGGCGGCCGCGGTGATGGCCGTCGAGCAAGTGCCGGACATCCCGATGTTCAGGCAGAACACCGCGGCCTTCGTCCACGAGCTGCCGGCCGACAGCCTGTCCAACGTCGACGGTGACAGCAACTACGTGCGGGTTCAGGTCCTCACCAACGCGGGCGCGCTGGACCGCGGCAAGCAGCTCGCGGTGGTCGAGCGGCTCACCCATATCGTCGCTGACGCCGCCGGCGACCCGTCGCTGTTCGCCAGGACGTGGGTACTGCTCACCGAGGCGCCCGAGGGGGGCTGGGGGCTAGAAGGCCACGCCAACACGAACGCGGAACTGGTGGCCGCCGCCCGGGCGCAGATAGCCAGCCTGCAAGCCGGGCAGGGCGCCGGCAGTTGAAGGCCAGCTTCTAGATCGAATAAATCCATGGCGTTTCCGTGGTTATGGCAACGGAAACGCCATGGATTTCGTCGCTAGTCCTCGCTGAGCCCGGCTTCGTCGAGGCGGACGCCCGTCTCGTCGAGGCGGGCGAGCATCTCGGCCGGGTCGGCGTACACCCGGTACGCGCCGGCCCGCTCCAGCTCCTCGCGGCCGTACCCGCCGGACTGGAGGCCGATGCCGAGCGTCCCGGCGCGGCGCGCCGCGAGCAGGTCCCACACGCTGTCCCCCACCACCATCGCGTGCCGGGGCTCGACGCCGAGCAGCGCGGCGGCGGCCAGGAACAGGTCGGGGTCCGGCTTGGCGTGCCGCACCAGGTCCCTGGTCACCATCGGGGTGTCCTCAGGGAGCCCGAGCAGTTCGAGGGCGGGCCTGGCGGTGGCCGCGTACCCGCTGGTCGCGATCGCCCACTTGACGCCCGCGCCGGTGAGCGAGGCAAGCAGTTCCCTGGCACCGGGCAGGGCGGTGACCGAGCCCATCTGCTTGCGGTACTCGGCGGCGTGCGTTTCCTGGAGCTGCTCGATGTCCGCAAGGGACAGGGTCCGGCCAGTCTCCCGCAGCAGGGCGTGCACGAAAAGGCCGCCGCTCATCCCGATCCTGCGGTGGATGCGCCACACCGACAAGTCGATGCCGATGCCGGTGAGCGCCGCGCGCCAGGCGATCACGTGCTGGTAGACGCTGTCGATCAGCGTGCCGTCAAGATCGAAAAGGAACGATGGCGCAGGGCTCGGCGGGTAGTCCACGCTAGCCGCCGACCACGTCCGCCGACCAGCCGCGAGCACCGGCAAGCTCGCTGAGCAGCGGTGGCTCCGCCCCGCTCCTGGTGCAGGTCAGCGCCGACACCTCGGCGGCGGCGCGAAGCGCCGCGCGGACCGGTTCCGCCGAACTCAGTTCCTTCCTCCCCAGCCCCGCCCCCGACCACCAGGCCAGGAACCCGCCGCCGAACGCATCCCCGGCGCCGATCGTGTCCACCACCTCGACCCGCGGCACCTCGACGCTCACCTCGCCGCCGGCCCCGCCGAAGGCACCGGACAGGAAGGCCCGGGCCGGGCGCGGGCCGTCGGTCACGAGGACCAGCGCGGGCCTGTCGCCGAGCAGCGTGGTCGCCGCGACCTCCGCGGGGACGCCCGGGCACAGGTAGTCGAGATCCTCCACACTCACCTTCACTACGTCAGCACGGTGCAGGATGCGCTCGAAACGGTCCAGGTAAGCGTCCCGGTCGCCGATCGCGGCCGGACGGCAGTTGGGGTCGACCATCACCAGCGCGTCCCGCGGCAGGCCTTCGGTGATGAGGCGCTCGATGGCGGACGCGATCGGCTCCATGACCAGGCTGAGGGTGCCGACGTGCACAGCGGTCACACCGCGCGGCAGCGCGGCGGCGAGCACCTGGTAGTCCAGGGCAGCGGATGCGGTGCCCGTCAGGTAGAAGTCGTACCGGACCGTCCCGTCCGGCGCGAGGTCGGCGACCGCCAGGGTGCTCGGCCGGCCGGCCAGCGTCGGCACGCCCAGCCCAACCCCGTCCGCGCTCAGCCGCTCCCGCAGCGTCCGGCCGAACCGGTCGCCGCTCAGCCGGCCGAGGAACGTCGTCTCCACGCCGAGCCTGCCCAGCGTCCGCGCGGTGTTGAAGGGGCCGCCGCCGGGCCGCGCGACAACCGCGCCGGCCTCGTCCACGACTAGGTCGATCAGCGCCTCACCAATGACCGCTATCACCAGTCGTCCCCGAAGCCGACTCGCATGCTGCAGTCCTATCACCGCGCCACGCCGCCGTCCAGCCAGGTAAAGGTTAAGAAAACATTTAGTCCCAACGGTCCCAGATGACTCTCTAGTTAACAGCAGTCTCAGCTGTGACGGCCGGCGCGGGTGCCGGTAAAAACCGTTCATTGACTGCCGGACTTTATCCCGGTCTACTTATCCCAAAGTTTTCATTACTCAATGAGCGTGGGGCTGCGGGCCGCCGCCCAGCAAATCCCGGACTGGGCAGCGATCTCGGGTGGGGAGCAGTTGGAACATGCCCGAACTTCCTCTTGTCGGCGACGAGTTCGCCGGTTACCGCTTGCGGTCGGTCCTCGGTCGCGGCGGCATGAGCGTCGTCTATCAGGCGGAGCATCCGCGACTCGGTAACGTTGTCGCGATCAAGGTGCTGGCACCCGAACTGGCCAGCGACGATGTATTCCGCACGCGCTTCCTCGAGGAATCGCGCATCGCGGCTTCGATGAACCATCCGAACGTCATTCCCATTCATGATATGGGGGCGAGTGACGGGCTGCTGTACATCGTAATGCGGTACGTATCCGGTACTGATTTGCGGCAAATGATAAAGAAGCGCGGCCGGCTCCAGCCGGAGGTCGCGGTGTTCCTGTTGAGCCAGGCCGCGCGGGCGCTGGACGCCGCGCACGCCAAAGGGCTTGTGCACCGGGACGTCAAGCCGGGAAACCTGCTGGTCGAGCGCAGCAACGACGACGATGACCCCGACCACCTGTACCTGGCCGACTTCGGCATCACCAAGCGGGTCATGACGCACACCGGGCTGACCTCGACGGGACAGTTCCTCGGCACCGTCGACTACGTCGCGCCCGAGCAGATCCGCGGCCCGTCCGTGCTCGGCATGGCGGACCAGTACTCACTGGGCTGCGTGCTGTATGAGTGCCTGACCGGCCGGGTGCCGTTCGAGAAGGACATGATCCCGGCAATCATCTGGGCGCACGTCGAGGAAGACCCGGTGCAGCCGACGGCGCTGCGGCCCGACCTGCCGCCGGCAGTGGACGAGGTGTTCGCCCGGGTGCTCGCCAAGCAGCCTGGCGACCGCTACCGCAACTGCCGCGAGTTCATAGACGCGGCCCGCACCGCGCTCGGCGACAGGGCGACCGCGCCGGGTCCGCCACGACCCGCATCCGGGAGCTACACGCCGACAGAAATGGGCCTCAGCGCGACGGCCATCGATTACCCGACCGCCCCGGACGCCCCGTCCGCACCGGTGCCGACCGGTTACGCGGCGGCGTCCCCCGCTGGCTACGCGGCGGCGCCAGTGGCACCTGCCTACCCGGCTCAGCCGCCGGCGGCGGCACCGATTGGCTATCCGGGAGAACTCACCCACGAGAAAGCGGCTTCGCTCGTCCCTGAAACCGAGGCGATGGTCGTCGCCAGCCAGCGCCCGCCGCGGGACAGCACGATCGCCTCGCACCGCCGTCAGCCCGCCACGGCGCCGCCGGGTGACGGCGACTCCGGCGGTTCCGGCGGCGAGCCGCCGGGCGGGCACGGGCCGCGGCGCGGCATGTTCAGGTCCCGGCGCCTTAGCGTGCTGATCCTCGCCGTAGTGGTAGCCGCTGCAGTGGCGATTCCGGTCACGCTCGTCCTCATGGCTTCCAATAAGCCGAAGGCAGGCGGCAATTCTGCTGCGGCGAACGCAGGCGGCAGTTCTGCTGCGCCTAACGTGACAAAGAGCAGCGTGGCCAGCGTCGCGCCTACCCTCGCCGTTCCCACGGTCGCGGGGAAGATACAGGTCGGGCAGAATCCCAGCTACGTCCAGGTCACGCCGAACGGCAGGTTCGCCTACATTACCAAGCCAGGCGCTGGTGTGATCACCGTGCTCAACACCGCCAATGACCTGGTGTCCAGGACCATCAACATCCCACAGGGGCCGCCCCAGTTCGTCTCGTTCTCGCCTGACGGCCGGACCGCCTACGTCAGCGTCTACAACACGAGGGGCTCGGTGCACCTCATTGCGTTCGTCGACACTGCTACCAGCACCGTCACGTCCACCGTGCAGGTAGACAACTTCACGCCTGGCCCCTCGACGACAAGCCCGGACGGGCGGTTCCTCTACGTGCCGAACCACAACACGGCCATGAGCGGCGCCGATGAGAACGTCGTCGACGTGATCGACACGGCGAGCAAGACGCTGATCGGCAACGTCCCCGTCCCGGCGAACCCGCACTGGGTCGCGTTCGATAAGAACGGACGGTTCTACACCACGGACCACTTCTCCGCCGAAGTCACGGTCCTCAATGCCGCCAATAACGCAATCATCACCGAGATCCCGGTCGGCGAGACCCCGCACAGCGAAGCCGTCTCGCCCGATGGCAGCCGCCTGGCGGTCACGAGCTTCGACGGTAACGTGGTCTTCTTGATCAACACCGCGACCGACAAGATGATCGCGCAGATCCCGGTCGGGAAGAATCCGCTGGACATCGCGTACTCGCCAGACGGGCGCTACCTCCTCACGGCAGACAACCTGGCCAACACGGTCACGGTGATCGACACCGCGGACAACCGCGTCATCGCCGAGATCCCCACGGGAAAAGCTCCAACGAGCATTTCGGTGCTGCCCAACGGGCGCCAGGCATACGTCACCGACGAGGGCGACGGCACCATCGAAATGCTGAACATTCCGAAGTAAGGCCGGACCCGGCTAGATGAGGGGAAGGCGATGATCAGCGCTCGCGCTGAGTCCAAGCGGGTCCGGCGGCGGGAACGCACCGGCGTGACTACCTCGCCCGGTACGGACGCGCGCCGGGTGCTGCAGCTGATCCTGGCGGCCATCTGGCTGCTGGATGGCATGCTGCAGTACCAGCCGTCCATGTACGGCACGATGTTCGGGCAGATGATCGGAGGCAGCGCGGCGGGAAACCCCGGTGTCATCGCCGACCCGATCAGCTGGAACGCGGCATTGGTGGAGCACCATCAGGTGCTGCTGAACACGGTCTTCGCTACCATTCAGCTGCTGCTGGGGCTTGGCATCGCCTACCGTCCCACAGCCCGGCTGGCGCTAGCCGCCTCGATCGCGTGGTCGCTGGCTGTGTGGTGGTTCGGGGAAGGCCTCGGCGATGTACTGACCGGCGCGAGCCCGGTGAGCGGCGCTCCCGGCGCGGTGATTTTGTACGCGCTGCTAGCTGTGCTGCTGTGGCCGACCGACCGGCCGGGTGTGACTGCCCCGTTCGTGGCGGCCCGGGCGGTCGGCGCACCGGTGGCCCGCCTGCTGTGGCTGGTGCTGTGGGGGAGCCTGGCCTATTTCGCGCTGACCCCGGCGAACCGGGCGCCGCAGACGCTGCACGACATGATCGTGAGCATGAGCGGCGGCGAGCCCGGCTGGGTGACCTGGCTGGAAAACCAGGCCGCCGCGGCGCTCCCCGGTCGAGGACTGACCGCCTCGATCGTGCTAGCCGTCGCGCTGATCGCTGTCGCGGCTGGGGTGTTCCTGCCGCCGCCGCTGGCCCGCAGCGGGCTTATCCTGGCGCTGGTGGTGGCCGCGTTCATCTGGGTGTTCGGCGAGGCGTTCGGCCAGCTCCTGACCGGCGGCGCTACCGACCCGAACTCCGGCCCGCTGTTGGCCCTGCTGGCCCTGGCCTACTGGCCGCTCGCCACGGCCGGCCAGGGCGAAGACCACGACGCCAGGCCCGGCGAGAAACCCGCATGAGCACCCCCGCCTGGATCCTAGGCATCTTCGCCGCGATGATGGTCCTGGTCGCCGAGGTGAGCGCCGGGCAGCTGATGATAGCGCAGGCCTGGGCCCGTCGCGGTGGCGCCGGCGCCGGCACCGCCGTTTTCCGTCTGCTGACCGGGATCGCCATAGCGGGCATCTTGGTGCCCGGCCTGAGCATCCTGCCCAACGCCGTCTGGGGGGCTGCCTTCGCCGTCGTCATGACCTGGTTCGCCTGGTGCCTGTGGCGGGAGAACCGGGAACGCGGCGCCGCCGCCGTGGCCCACGGCCCTTATGTGCCGCACCTGGTGCAAAGCGCGGCGATGTTGTACATGTTCGCCGCCCTGGCGGGCCCGCCGGCGGCAGGCTCGTCCGGCACCGGCGGGATGTCCGGGATGGAGTGGAGGTCGTCCGGCGGCTTGCCGGCGCTGCACGCGCCGACGCTGGCACTGATCTTCGCGCTGCTGCTCATCGCGCTGACGATCCATGACCTGAACCGGCAGGCCGACGCGGACGGCTACTTCCAGGTGGCGGGCCGCCGGCCCGTACCCGCAGGGACCGCGCTGGCTCCTGCTGCGGCCGGACCCGCCGCGTATACCGCGCAGCGCCTGCTGCTTTCCCCCGCTGTGGTAAAGGGGTGCCAGGTTGCGATAAGCGTCACCATGGCTTTCGTATTGATCATCATGATCTGATTGGATTCGGGCGATGAGAGAGATTCAGGGTAGTCAGTTGGCGCCAAGCCGCCGCGCCCTGCTGGCAGGCGCGGGTGTAACGTGCGCCGCGGTGCTCGCGGGATGCAGCACGTCTGACGCTAACAATGGCGGGTCTACCCCTGCCACCGGCGGTGCTGCCAGTTCCGCCGCTGGCAGCGCGCCCGCTACTGGCGGCAGCGCAGCCACCGCCAGCTCTGCCGCGGCCGGTGCCCTCGCCGCGACCTCCCAGATCCCGGATGGCGGTGGCAAGATCATCGACGGCGTGAACATCGTGATCACGCAGCCGCAGACGGGGTCGTTCAGGGCGTTCACCGCGATTTGCACGCATCAGGGCTGTATCGTCAGCAGCGTCTCGAACGGGACCATCAACTGCCCGTGTCACGGCAGCAAGTACAGCATCAAGGACGGCTCGGTCGTCCACGGCCCCGCCCCCAGCCCGCTGGCCGCCATCGCGATCAAGGTCGAAGGAACCTCAATCTTTCAGGGCTAATCTCATCCTTTATCAGGACGGGCTTTATCAGGACGGGCGGATGTGCCATTTGATGCCCTGGCCGGTACGCACCCGGTGCAGCGCCTCGCCGAACTGATCCAGGGGCAGCGGCGCGGACAGCAGCGGGCGAGGGTCGATCGCGCCGCTGCCGATCAGCTCGACGGCCGGAGCGAAGCTGCGCAGGATCGCCATCGAACCAGTCACGGTGATCTCGTCGTTGTAGATGCGGAACGGCGAGAGGCTCATCGTCGCCTCGGCCGGAGTCACGCCGAAGACGAGCAGCCGTCCCCCCCGGTCAAGCAGCGCGGCCACGCCGTCGACCACGGCGGGGACGCCAGTCGCGTCGACCGCGATCTCGAACCGCTCGTCCTTCAGCTCGTCAAGGCTGGCCACGACCCGGGCGGCACCCAGCTTGCTGGCCACCTCCAGGCGATCGGGGACCCGGTCGACGACCGCGACCGGCCCGGCCCCCGAGTGCACGAGGAGCTGCAGCAGGAGCAGGCCCATCGTCCCCGCGCCGGTCAGCACCACCGGGTCACCGAACAGCGGGCCGAGCCGGCGCAGGCCGTGCACCGCGCAGGCGAGCGGCTCGACCATCGCGCCGAGCTGGCCGTCGATGTCGTCGGGCAGCAGGTGCGCGTTGACCGCCGGGACCGCGACGTACTCGGCGAACGCGCCGCTCACCGTGTCGCCGATCGCGGCCCAGTTCTCGCACAGATTGTCCCGGCCGGACCGGCAGCGGCGGCAGTAACCGCAGTACAGCGAGGGATCGACCGCGACCCTGGCGCCGACGGGCAGGTTCATCCGCACATCGCTGGCGACGGCCACGACCGTGCCGGCGAACTCGTGGCCCGGCGTGATGGGATACGGCGTCGGCGGGAACTCGCCGTCCATGATGTGGATGTCCGTGCCGCAGATCCCGCAGGCATCCACCCGGACGACGATCTGGCCTTCCCCGGGCGCGGGGTCCGGCACCTCTGCCACCCGGAAGCTGCCGGGACGGTCGAGCACGATGGCCCGCATGACACCTCCAATAATCGCGTAGTGACCGGGATCCGCTAGCCCGCGAGGCGGGCGCCCGTCACCGGGTGAAAAGCGAAGACGTCCGCCGGATCGACGCGGAACGTGACCTGGGCGCCAGGACCCGGCGGCTTGCGGCCCTCGGCGCGGGCCACCACCGGGTCCCCGCCGGCCAGCCGCACGTGCAGCAGGGCGTCGGCGCCGAGCTCCTCGACGAGCAGCACCTCACCGGTCAGCTCGGCGAGCCCGGTGCCGTCTTGCCCGGCGGTGTCCGGGTACCGCCCTTCCGCCGCCAGGTGCAGGTGCTCGGGCCTGATGCCGAGGACGATCTCGCTGAGCTGGTCGCGTGCCGCCGCGGCCCGCACCGGTGCGGCGAGCGGGATGACGGTCCCCGCCAGCGTGGCGCCGCCGTCGGTCAGCGGCGCGGTCTGCAGGTTCATCGCGGGCGAGCCGATGAAGCCGGCCACGAACTGGTTCACCGGGTTGTCGTACAGCTCGCGGGGCGATGCGCACTGCTGGAGCTTGCCGTCGCTCAGCACGGCCACCCGGTGTCCCATCGTCATCGCCTCGACCTGGTCATGCGTCACGTAGACGGTGGTGATGCCGAGGCGGCGCTGCAGTTCGGCGATCTGGCTGCGGGTCTGCACCCGCAGCTTGGCGTCCAGGTTGGACAGCGGCTCGTCCATCAGGAAGACCTTGGGCTCCCGCACGATGGCCCGGCCCATCGCGACGCGCTGCCGCTGGCCGCCGGACAGCTGCTTGGGCTTCCTGCTGAGCATGCTCTCGTCGAGGTTGAGGATGCGCGCGGCCTCACGGACCCGGCGGTCGCGTTCGTCCTTGTGGACGTGCTGCATCTTCAGCGCGAAGCCCATGTTCTCCGCGACGGTCTTGCTCGGGTAGAGCGCGTAGTTCTGGAACACCATCGCGATGTCCCTGTCCTTGGGCTGCACGTCGCTGACGTCACGCCCGGCTATCTCGATGCGCCCGCCATCGAGCGGCTCAAGCCCGGCGAGCATCCGCAGCGCGGTCGTCTTGCCGGACCCCGACGGGCCGACGAGGACCATGAACTCGCCGTCCTTGATATCGAGGTCGAGCGCGTCGACCGCGGGCGGCGTGCCCTTCGCGTACACACGGCTCGCCGCCATGTAGTTCACAGCTGCCATCGGGGACCTCCGTCACTCACTTGATC
>Ga0335072_10006269_pt1 | contig 17416 bp, 27 predicted proteins | sample Lox_Sample_21_FD_206725 | JGI IMG/M metagenome (GOLD analysis project Ga0335072, IMG submission 206725) | Soil microbial communities from Loxahatchee National Wildlife Refuge, Florida, United States - Lox_Sample_2.1 | ecosystem: Environmental > Terrestrial > Soil > Wetlands | place: USA...
GGCTGCCCAGCGGCAACGACGCGCGCTACTTCCTGTCGCCGGACTCGATCCTGTCGGTCGACAACGGCGTGATGGTTGCCGCCGGCGATGTGCTGGCGCGCATCCCGCGCGAGGGCAGCAAGACCCGCGATATCACCGGCGGTCTACCGCGCGTGGCCGAGCTGTTCGAGGCGCGCCGGCCGAAGGATCACGCCGTGATCGCGGAAACCGACGGGCGCGTGGAGTTCGGCAAGGACTACAAGGCGAAGCGCCGCATCATCGTGAAGAACGACGAGACCGGCGAGGAGAGCGAGTACCTGATCCCCAAGGGCAAGCACGTGTCGGTTCAGGAGGGCGATTTCGTGCGGCGCGGCGATCCGCTGGTGGATGGTCCGCGGGTGCCGCACGACATCCTGAAGGTGCTGGGGGTCGAGGCGCTGTCGGACTACCTGGTGAACGAGATCCAGGACGTGTACCGGCTGCAGGGCGTGAAGATCAACGACAAGCATATCGAGGTGATCGTCCGCCAGATGCTGCAGAAGGTCGAAATCCTCGATCCGGGCGACACGACGTTCCTGGCCGGCGAGCAAATCGACCGGACGGAGTTCGAACATGAGAACTCGCGGCTTGGGAAGGACGACCGTCCGGCGGTGGCGATGCCGGTGCTGCAAGGCATCACCAAGGCCAGCCTGCAGACCAACAGCTTCATCAGTGCCGCATCGTTCCAGGAGACGACGCGCGTGCTGACCGAGGCGGCGGTGGCCGGCAAGCGGGACGACCTGACGGGGTTGAAGGAGAACGTGATTGTCGGGCGGCTGATCCCGGCGGGCACGGGGGCGGTGATGAACCGGCTGCGCTCCATCGCCTCGGGGCGCGACCAGCGGCTGCTGTCGATGGGGACGGCGCCACAGGTCACGACGGACCGGCAGGCGGCGGAGTAGTTTTTCTCGCTTCGCCCTCGTGGTGGCCGGTTGCGTGCCGGCCATGCGCAGGGGGAGTTATGGGCCGGCGGTGCGAAAGTGCCGCCGGCCTGTTGCTGTCGAGGCGCTGTCCGATTGCCTGGTGAACGACATCCAGGACTTGGGCCGGTGGCGGCGCATGCCGCGGCTGGCAATCACCAACCCGGTGGCCGTCCGCCGTCCGGATCGCTCAATGCTCCGGGCACGCACATGCCGGGGCGGGTCAGCACGCAGACCGACGGCATCCGGCGGTTGTACGACGCCTCGTTGAAGCCGTTCGCCCAGCATTTCCGCAAGGTGAACACATTGCCGGCCGGCAGGGAATCATCACCGGCAATGACCACGTTGAAGCTTGCGGTGTACTGCGCGAAGTGATCCGGCCGGGTCAGCGAGTAGACCGGCACGTCCTGGTTCAATTGCACTTTTCCCGGCAACGCCGCCGGCGAGCGGTAGCCGGCGATGCCGCACACGCCGGGCAAAGTGGCGATGAACCGTGCCGCGGACAGTTCGCCCCGGCTGCGGAACCACTCGCGCCGGAACGGGCCCTCGGTTGCCTGCGCCCAGGATGCCAGGCCCCAGAGCATTATCAGGAAGCCGCCCAGGACGTAGCGGCCGCGGTAATGCGTTGGTGGCACCAGCCGGGTCACAAGCTCCGTCGTCGCCAGACCGGCCAGCACGAAGACGAACGGCAGCGCCGGATAGATGAAGCGGTATTCCTGGTGTCCGATCAGCGAATGGGTCAACGCGATCACCGTGGCGATGGCGAGCAATAACGGCTGGCGACGGCCGGCCACGGCACAGGCGGTGACGATGAGAAAGAACCAGGCGCCCTGGTAATGAATCTCGAGATCGGCCAGGTGGTAGAACGGTTCTGTTCCGTAATAAGTTGCCACGCCGGCGAATGTGTTGGCGTAGAAATTCAGCCAGAACGACTGGAAGGGGTAGCGGTAGGTGATCCAGTCGAGCAAGCCGGTGGCGATGACGGGAATGCTCGCGGCGATGGCCACACGCAGCGTGTTCTGCCAGCCGTGGTGCCAGAGGAGCCATATGGCGATGATGAGAATGGCCGGCGCGAGCTGGATGCGGAACACGAACGCCATGCCAAGACAGAGTCCGAGGCCGGCGCAGCGGAGCGAGGACGGCGACGCGGCTTTCGCGGCAGGGCAGAGGCAGGCGGCGACGACCAGGAAATTGGCCGACATCACCTCGGAAAGCGGATGCGGCGCGAAATAGATCAGCTCGAACCAGGTGGCCGCGACACTGGCTGTGATTATGGCGCCGAGCAAGCCGGCGGAGCGCTCGCCCCAGACGAAGGCTGCCGCCACCACGGACAAGGAGAGCACGCTCATGACCAGGGCCACGGCGTCGAGGTAGTCGGCGGGAGGCTGGCCGATCGAGGCTCCGAGGCGGATGACCGCTGCCAGAATGGCCGGAAATACGTACGAGCGGACGCCGTCCTGATAGGTCCAGACCTGTGCGCCGAAGCCGTATGCCAGGCGAAACCCTTGTTCCAAATAATCGTAGGTTTCGTCGGGATGAATGAGATAGTGCACAGAGAAGCCGACCCATAGACGGAGCAACAGGGCCAGGCCGCAGATCAGGGCAAGCAGGGGAATGCGGGCGGGCGCGGCGGTGCTGTGGCCGGCGGGGGCTGGCCGGGAGGTGGGGGTTGCGATTCCGGCCGATGTGATCTGCATGGTTCGGGCGCTTCGGCAGCGTATTGTTTCTATCGCATCCCGATGCCGCCCTGCACCGAGAGAAGCGGAGCGGCGGCATAATTCGTGTTGGCCGGAGCAGGCGGGACGGCGGATCGCGCTGCGGGACGGCAGATTACGCTGTGGGACGGCGAGATTGTGCTGTCTGTTGCGACGCTTTCGCGTGCACGCCTCGCGTGGCTGTATTGACACCCCCCTAAGCCGCCACTAGGTTCCGCGGCCTTGGTCGACCCGGCTGGCTTTCCCCGGGCGGCTATCGTTCGCTGGCCCCGATGCATGCGGCGCCGCACCTGATGTTTCCGGGTGCCCAGGCCGCACGCGGCATCAACCCGCTCGGTGGGATGGTTCCCTCCCGGCGGGCAACGCCTGTTGAACGATGGCTGCCTTGAAGCGATCCGTTTCGGCCTGCACTGGTCAGAGAAGAGTCAGAGGGTCAATGCCGACCATCAACCAGCTCATCGCCAAGGGGCGGGAGCCGCAGAAGACCCGGAACAAGGTTCCGGCCCTGCAAGGATGCCCGCAGAAGCGCGGCGTCTGCACGCGCGTCTATACCGTCACGCCGAAGAAGCCGAACTCGGCGCTGCGCAAGGTGGCGAAGGTTCGCCTGACCAACGGCTACGAGGTGGTCAGCTACATCCCCGGCGAGGGCCATAACCTGCAAGAGCATTCGGTGGTGCTGATCCGGGGCGGGCGCGTGAAGGACCTGCCGGGCGTGCGGTACCACATCCTTCGTGGCGTGCTGGACACCCAGGGTATTGCCAAGCGCCGCCAGCGCCGTTCGCTGTACGGCGCCAAGCGGCCGAAGTGAGGGGTGCCATGCGAAGCATGCGGGATATGATCCGATGAGCCGCCGCCGCCGTGCCACGAAGCGCGACATCCTGCCGGACGCCAAGTTCGGCGACGTCGTGCTGAACCGTTTCATGAATGCGCTGATGTATGACGGCAAGAAGTCGGTTGCCGAGGGCATCGTCTACAATGCGCTGGACACGCTGAAGCGCCGTGGCGGCCAGCAGGCCGACGCGGTGCGGATGTTCCACGAGGCGCTCGACAATGTGAAGCCGGCGATCGAGGTTCGGTCCCGCCGCGTCGGCGGCGCAACCTACCAGGTGCCGGTGGAAGTGCGCGCCGAGCGGCGCCAGGCGCTGGCGATCCGCTGGATCATCGACGCCGCGCGCAAGCGGGGCGAGCATACGATGGAGGAGCGGCTCTCCAACGAATTGCTCGATGCGGTGAACAATCGCGGGGCAGCCGTGAAGAAGCGCGAGGATACCCATCGGATGGCCGAGGCCAACAAGGCGTTCAGCCATTACCGCTGGTAGATGCAGGAACTTTAGGGACCCCTACGGGAATCCACGGAGACAAGTACCATGGCCAAGGCGAAATTCGCACGCACCAAGCCGCACTGCAACGTTGGCACGATTGGCCATGTGGACCATGGCAAGACGTCGCTGACGGCCGCCATCACCAAGGTGCTGGCGAAGACCGGCGGCGCCACCTACACGGCGTACGACCAGATCGACAAGGCGCCGGAAGAGAAGGCGCGCGGCATCACGATCTCCACCGCGCACGTGGAGTATGAGACGCAGAAGCGCCACTATGCGCATGTCGACTGCCCTGGCCATGCCGACTATGTGAAGAACATGATCACCGGCGCGGCGCAGATGGACGGCGCCATTTTGGTGGTCTCCGCCGCCGACGGCCCGATGCCGCAGACGCGGGAGCATATCCTGCTTGCCCGCCAGGTCGGCGTGCCGGCGCTGGTGGTCTACCTCAACAAGGTGGACATGGTGGACGACCCGGAATTGCTGGAACTGGTCGAGCTCGAGGTGCGCGAGCTGCTTTCGTCCTATCAGTTCCCGGGCGACGACATTCCGATCATCCACGGCTCGGCGCTGTGCGCGCTGGAGGATCGTCAGCCGGAGCTGGGCGAGCAATCGATCCTGAAGCTGATGGAAGCGGTGGATGCGTACATTCCGCAGCCGGTGCGCGCGACCGACCGGCCGTTCCTGATGCCGATCGAGGACGTGTTCAGCATCTCGGGCCGCGGCACCGTGGTGACCGGGCGCATCGAGCGCGGCATCATCAAGGTGGGCGACGAAGTCGAGATCGTCGGGCTGAAGGCGACGCAGAAGACGGTGGTCACCGGCGTCGAGATGTTCCGCAAATTGCTCGACAGCGGCGAGGCCGGCGACAACATCGGCGCGCTGCTGCGCGGCACCAAGCGCGAGGACGTCGAGCGCGGGCAGGTGCTGGCCAAGCCGGGCAGCATCACGCCGCACACCAGGTTCAAGGCCGAGGCGTATATCCTGACCAAGGAAGAGGGCGGCCGTCACACGCCGTTCTTCACCAACTACCGCCCGCAGTTCTATTTCCGCACCACCGACGTGACCGGCGTGGTGACGCTGCCGGAAGGCACGGAAATGGTGATGCCGGGCGATAACGTGACGATGGACGTGGAGCTGATCGCACCGATCGCCATGGACGCGCAGCTGCGCTTCGCCATTCGCGAAGGCGGCCGCACCGTCGGCGCCGGCGTCGTCGCCAGCATCACGGCTTAGCAAGACCGGAACGGCAGCCGGCGCCTCGCCGACCAAGCGGGGCGCCGGCGGTCGTTTACGGGAGAGCGGGGAACCGGATTACCGAAATGGACAACCAGAATATCCGCATCCGTCTGAAGGCCTACGATCACCGCGTGCTGGACAACAGCACGAAGGAGATCGTGAACACGGCCAAGCGCACGGGTGCACGGGTCCGCGGCCCGATCCCGCTGCCCACCGACATCGAGCGTTTCACCGTCAACCGCTCGCCGCATGTCGACAAGAAGTCGCGGGAGCAATTCGAAATCCGCACGCACAGGCGCTTGCTCGATATCGTCGAGCCGACGCCGCAGACGGTGGATGCGCTGATGAAACTCGACCTCGCCGCCGGCGTGGACGTTGAGATCAAGATCTGAATCCATGGCCACTGTCATCCCCCAAACTGCGACCCTTGGGCGCACCGGATTGCTGGCGAAAAAGCTCGGCATGACCCGGATATTCCGAGACGACGGCTCACATGTGCCGGTCACCGTGCTGCATCTCGACGGGCTGCAGGTGGTGGCGGCGCGCACCGAGGAGACCGACGGCTACACCGCGGTGCAGCTCGGCTGGGGCAAGGCGAAGGTGAAGAACGTCGCCAAGTCGAATCGCGGGCATTTCGCGAAAGCCAAGGTCGAGCCGAAGGCGAAGCTGGCGGAGTTCCGCGTGGCGCCCGATGCGCTGCTGGAACCCGGCGCCACGCTGTCGGCGGCGCATTTCGCGGTGGGGCAGAAGGTGGATGTGTGCGGCACGTCCAAGGGCAAGAGCTTCGCCGGTTCGATGAAGCGGTGGAACTTCTCCGGCCTGGAGGCGAGCCACGGCGTTTCCATCAGCCATCGCAGCCATGGCTCCACGGGCAACCGGCAGGACCCCGGCAAGACCTTCAAGAACAAGAAGATGGCCGGGCATCTCGGGGTCGAGCGCATCACCACGCTCAATCTCGAAGTGGCGGCGGTGGATGCGGAGAAGGGCCTGTTGATGATCAAGGGCGCCATACCGGGCGCGAAGAACGGTTTTGTCCTGGTGCGCGACGCGATCAAGCGGGCGCGGCCGGCGGATGCGCCGTTCCCGGCGGCGCTTGTTGGTTCGCGGCAAGAGACCGCGGACGCGGCGAGCTGAGGGCGGGCGCGAACATGCAGGTCGAAATCACCACGCTCGACAAGGCCAGCGCCGGCAACGCGGAGCTGCCCGACGAGATTTTTGCCGCCACGCCGCGCGCGGACATCATGGCGCGGGTCGTGCACTGGCAGTTGGCCAAGCGCCGGGCGGGCACGCACAGCACCAAGGGGCTGAACGACGTTTCCGGCACCACGAAGAAGCCGTACCGGCAGAAGGGTACGGGCAATGCGCGGCAGGGTAGCCTGCGCGCGCCGCAGTTCCGTGGCGGCGGCATCGTGCACGGCCCGGTGCCGCATTCGCACGAATACAGTCTGAACAAGAAGGTGCGGCGGCTGGGGCTGATCTCGGCGCTGTCACAGAAGCTGGCCGAGGGCAAGCTGGTGGTGCTGGACAGCACCGCGGGCGCGGCGAAGACAGCGGAGCTGGCCAGGAAGTTCCGCGCGCTGGGCTGGCGGTCGGCGCTGATCGTGGATGGCGTGGTGGATGTTGGCTTCCTGCGTGCCAGCCGGAACATCCCGGGCATCGACGTGCTGCCGACGGTTGGCGCGAATGTCTATGACATCCTGCGCCATGACGTGCTGGCGATCACCACCGCCGGCGTCGAGGGGCTGAAGCAGCGCCTGAACAGTACGGGCGGCGGCGCGGCGACGGCAGTTGAGGGAGACGCGGCATGAGCGAGACGCAAACCGCCCGGCCGCGCAAGCCAACGCTGTCGCGCGAGCAAATGTACGGGCTGATCCGCAGCCCGATGATCACCGAGAAGTCGACCGCGGTGTCGCAGCACCGGCAATACATGTTCCGCGTCGCGATGGACGCTACCAAGCCGCAGATCAAGGAAGCGGTGGAAGGCTTGTTCGGCGTGAAGGTGCTGGCGGTGAACACGCTGGTGCAGAAGGGCAAGACCAAGCGGTTCAAGGGGCGGCCGGGCCAGCGCTCGGACGTGAAGAAGGCGTTCGTACGCCTCGCCGAGGGCAGCGAGATCGATTTCACCGCCGGGCTGGCGTAGGGCAGGCGCAGGATGGCACTGAGACAATTCAATCCGGTCACGGCGAGCCTGCGCGGCACGGTACTGATCGACCGTTCCGATCTATGGAAGGGCAAGCCGGTCAAGGCGCTGACCGAGGGCAAAAACAGCTCCGGCGGGCGCAACAACCACGGCCATACGTCGGTGCGGTTCCGCGGCGGCGGACACAAGCAGTCGTACCGCTACGTCGATTTCAAACGCCGCAAGTTCGACGTGCCGGCGACGGTGGAGCGGCTGGAATACGATCCGAACCGCAGCGCGTTCATTGCCCTGATCAAGTACAAGGACGGCGAGCTGTCGTACATCATCGCGCCGCAGCGTCTGCGGGCGGGCGATCAGGTGGTGTCGGGCTCGCGCGTCGACATCAAGCCGGGCAATGCGATGCCGCTGGCGGCGATCCCGGTGGGCACGATCGTGCACAACATCGAGATGAAGCCGATGGCGGGCGGCAAGGTTGCGCGCGCGGCGGGGACCTATGCGCAGTTGGTCGGCAAGGATGCCGGCTATGCGCAGATCAAGCTGATGTCGGGCGAGCTGCGCATCGTGCGCGCCGAGTGCATGGCGAGCGTGGGCGCGGTGTCCAATCCCGACAACATGAACCAGAAGATCGGCAAGGCGGGGCGCAAGCGCTGGATGGGGCGGCGGCCGCATAACCGGGGCGTGGTGATGAACCCGGTGGATCATCCGCTGGGCGGCGGCGAGGGGCGGAGTTCCGGCGGCCGTCATCCCGTGACGCCGTGGGGCATTCCGACCAAGGGCTACAAGACGCGCGGCAACAAGCGGACCGACCGGATGATCATCCGCCGCCGCAACAAGGGTAAATAGAGATGGCGCGTTCCGTCTGGAAAGGGCCGTTCGTCGACGGCTATCTGCTGAACAAGGCCGACGCGTCGCGGGCGTCGGGGCGCAACGAGATCATTCGCATCTGGTCGCGGCGCTCCACCATTCTGCCGCAGTTCGTGGGCCTGACGTTCGGCGTCTACAACGGCCACAAGTTCCTGCCGGTGCAGGTGAACGAGAACATGGTCGGGCACAAGTTCGGCGAGTTCTCGCCCACGCGCACGTTCACCGGCCATGCCGGCGACAAGCGTGCGAAGCGGGGCTGAGCCATGAGCAAGCCAAAGCATGAGCGTAGCGTGGCCGACAACGAGGCGCAGGCGATTCTGTCGAATGTGCGTTGCAGTCCGCGCAAGCTGAACCTGGTGGCGGGGCTGATCCGCAACCTGCCGGCGCAGCAGGCGGTGGCGACGCTGACCTTCTCCAAGCGGCGCATCGCCAAGGATGTGCGGAAGGTGCTGGAGAGCGCGATCGCCAATGCGGAGAACAATCACCAGCTCGACGTGGACCGGCTGGTGGTCAGTCGCGCCGAAGTGGGGCGCTCGATCGTGATGCGCCGCTTCCATGCGCGCGGGCGCGGGCGCGCCTCGCGGGTGGAGAAGTGGTTCAGCCATTTGAAGATCGTGGTTACCGAACGTAGCCAGGACGCGGAGGCCGCATAGCATGGGGCACAAAGTCAATCCGGTCGGGCTGAGGCTCGGCATCAACCGCACCTGGGACAGCCGCTGGTTCGCCGGCGACGACTATTCCAAGTTGCTGCATGAGGACCTGAAGCTGCGCGGCCATCTGCGCAAGAAGCTGCACGGGGCAGGGGTGTCGCGCGTGGTGATCGAGCGTCCGGCGAAGAAGCCGCGGGTGACGATCTACGCCGCGCGTCCCGGGGTGGTGATCGGCAAGAAGGGCCAGGACATCGAGGTGCTGAAGCGCGATCTCGGCAAGATGGCGAATGCCGACGTGGCGCTGAACATCGTGGAGATCCGCAAGCCGGAGATCGATGCGACGCTGGTTGCCGAGAACATCGCCCAGCAGTTGGAACGCCGTGTGGCGTTCCGCCGGGCGATGAAGCGCGCAGTGCAGTCGGCGATGCGGCTGGGCGCGCAGGGGATCAGGATCAACTGCGGCGGCCGGCTGGGCGGGGCGGAGATCGCGCGGGTGGAGTGGTATCGCGAAGGCCGCGTGCCGCTGCACACGCTGCGGGCCGACATCGATTTCGGCCAGGCGACGGCGAAGACGACGTATGGGACCTGCGGGGTGAAGGTGTGGATCTTCAAGGGCGAGATCCTTTCGCATGACCCGATGTCGCAGGATCGCCGCGCCGCCGAGCAAGCGCCGCAGCGATGAGGGGCGCGACGTGAGAAAAGTGGTGGATGCCGACCCCCGGCCAATTCGCCGGGGCAAGCTTCGTCGGCATGACGTGACAAAAGTCGTGGATGGCGGGCCTGTGCCCGCCATGACGAAGTAAGAGAGTCATAAGCGATGCTGCAACCGAAGCGCACCAACTACCGCAAGGCGCATAAGGGCCGCATCCATGGCATGGCGAAGGCCGGCTTTACGCTGAACTTCGGCACCTATGGGTTGAAGGCGCTGGAGCCGGAGCGGATCACGGCGCGGCAGATCGAGGCGGCGCGCCGCGCGATCACCCGCGCGATGAAGCGCACCGGCCGCGTGTGGATTCGTATCTTCCCCGACGTACCGGTCTCGGCCAAGCCCGCGGAAGTGCGCATGGGCTCCGGCAAGGGCTCACCCGAGTTCTGGGTCTGCCGCGTCGCGCCTGGGCGCATCATGTTCGAAGTCGACGGCGTGGCGGGTGACCTTGCGCGCGAGGCGCTGACCTTGGGCGCGGCCAAGCTGCCGATCCGCACCAAGTTCGTTGCCCGCATGGGAGATTTGTGATGGCGCGCGAGAAGGGCTCCGACATCCGCGCCAAGACGGCCGATGAGCTGAACGACATGCTGCTTTCGCTGCGCAAGGAGCAATTCAACCTGCGCATCCAGCGGGCGATGGGCCAGCAGGAAGGTGTCGCGCGGGTGCGCCAGGTGCGGCGCGGCATTGCCCGGGTGAAGACGATACAGGCGGAGCGGCTGCGCTCTGCCGTGGCGAAGTAGGGAGAGCATCGCACGATGCCGAAGCGCGTCCTGAGCGGCCGGGTGACCAGCGACAAGATGGACAAGACCGTGACGGTCCTGGTCGATCGCCGCGTGATGCACCCGATCTACAAGAAGTTCATCCGCCGTTCGAAGAAATACGCGGCGCATGACGAGGCGAATACCTGCAAGGTCGGCGACGTGGTGCGCATCGAGGAATGCCCGCCGATCAGCAAGCGCAAGACCTGGCTGGTGGTCGAGCGCAACGGCCAACCCATGGGGGCGGCGGCGCAGGCGGAAGGAGTGGCGGCATGATCAGTGTCGAGACCAATCTGGAAGTTGCCGACAATTCCGGTGCCCGCAAGGTGCAGTGCATCAAGGTGCTGGGCGGATCGAAGCGCAAGACCGCCTCGGTGGGCGATGTCATCGTGGTGTCGGTGAAGGAGGCAATCCCCCGCGGCAAGGTGAAGAAGGGCGACGTGCACCAGGCGGTGATCGTGCGCACCGCGTTTCCGGTGCGCCGGCCGGACGGCAGCGCGATCCGCTTCGACCGCAACGCGGCGGTGCTGATCAACAAGCAGTTGGAGCCGATCGGCACGCGCATCTTCGGACCGGTCGTGCGCGAACTGCGCGGGCGCAAGTTCACCAAGATCATGAGCCTGGCGCCGGAGGTATTGTGATGGCTGGGTTCATGTCCCACGCGCGGGAGCACGGATAATGGCCGCGCGGATCCGCAAGGGCGACACGGTGGTGGTGATCACCGGCGCCAACAAGGGCGCGCGCGGCGAGGTGCTGCGCGTGTTTCCCACCGCCGACCGCGCCCTGGTGCAGGGCGTGAACATGGTGACGCGCCATGTGAAGGCGACGCGCATGGGTGAGCAATCCGGCCGCGTGTCGCAGGAGGCGCTGATCCACCTGTCGAACCTGATGCTGGTTGATCCGAAGAGCGAGAAGCCGACCAAGGTCGGGTTCCGGTTCGTCGGAGACGGCGAGCAACGGCGCAAGGTCCGCGTTGCCAAGGCGACCGGCGAAGTGATCGAGGCATAAGCGATGAGCGGCACGAAGAAGGGCGCGCCTGCCAAGGGCGGCGGCAAGAATGCTCCCAAGGCGGCGCCGAAGGGCAAGGGCGGCGCGGGGCCGGCGCAGCAGCAGCAGCGTGGCGGCGGCGGTGGGCAGGGGCCGGAAGCGGTCGCGGCGGCGGCGGATGTGGCGGCCTCGCCCTCCGAGGTGCCGCGCATGCAGCGGCGCTATGTGGAGGAGATCCGCGCCAAGCTGCAGCAGGAGTTCGGCTACACGAACCCGATGCAGGTGCCGAAGCTGGAGAAGATCGTCATCAACATGGGCGTCGGCGAGGCGACCGGCGATGCCAAGAAGCTCGACAATGCGGTGACGGAGCTGACGCTGATCAGCGGCCAGAAGCCGGTGAAGACGCTGGCCAAGAAGGCGATCGCCGGGTTCAAGATCCGCAAGGGCCTGCCGATCGGCTGCAAGGTCACGCTGCGCAAGGCGCGGATGTATGAGTTCCTGGAGCGGCTGGTCACCATTGCCTTGCCGCGGGTGCGCGATTTCCGTGGCATCCAGGGCAAGGGCTTCGATGGCCGTGGCAACTTCGCCATGGGCATGAAGGAGCAAATCGTGTTCCCGGAGATCAACTATGACCGGGTGGAGGCGGTGCGCGGAATGGACATCCAGTTCGTCACCACAGCCAAGACCGATGCCGAGGCGAAGGCTTTGCTGAAAGCCTTCGACCTGCCGTTCGCCAACTGAAGTGTTTGTGGAAAACCGCCAGTCCCCGGGCTTGACCCGGGGATCGAGAGGTTCCGGAGGTAAAGAGAGACAGGATGGCCAAGACGTCCCAGGTCAACCGCAACGCGATGCGCCAGCGCAAAACGAAGCGCGACAAGGCCAAGCGCGATGCGCTGAAGGCGGTGGTGATGGACCGCACGCTGCCGGTGGAGGAGCGCTTCAACGCGACGCTGAAGCTGGCGCAGATGCCGCGCAACGGCGCGGCGGTGCGGGTGCGGCTGCGCTGCGAGCTGACCGGCCGCTCGCGCGGCAATTATAGAAAATTCAAGCTGTGCCGCATCGCGCTGCGCGATCTGGCATCCGCCGGGCAGATCCCCGGCATGGTCAAGGCGAGCTGGTAAGGGCGGCCCCATGTCACTATCGGATCCATTGGGCGACATGCTGACCCGCATTCGCAATGCGCAGCGCTCCCGCCACAGCAGTTGCGTGGCGCCGGCGTCGAAATTGCGGGCCAACGTGCTGGATGTGCTGCGGCGCGAGGGCTACATTCGCGGGTTCGCGGCCGAGGAGCTGCGCCCCGGCGTGGCGCAGTTGCGCATCGAGCTGAAGTACAACGACGGCGAACCGGTCATCAAGGAGATCCACCGGGTCTCCAAGCCGGGGCGGCGCGTGTATTCGAAGATCAAGGAGCTGCCGCGGGTCTATGCCGGCCTCGGCGTCTCCATCCTGTCCACGCCACGCGGCGTGATGAGCGATGCCGAGGCGCGCGCTGCCAATGTCGGCGGCGAAGTCCTCTGCCGCGTGTTCTAGGGTCGTTGCGATGTCACGCGTTGGCAAATATCCGGTCGAGGTTCCGCAGGGCGTGCAGGTTGCGATCGCCGGCGGGATGTTCTCGGCCAAGGGCAAGCTTGGCGAGCTGCAGATGCCGCTGTCGGAGCTGGTGGACACCAAGGTCGACGGCAACAAGGTGGTGGTCGCGCCGAAGAGCCAGGAGACGCAGTCGCGGATGATGTGGGGCACCACGCGCGCGCTGATCGCCTGCATGGTGAAGGGGGTTTCCACCGGCTATGTGAAGTCGATGGAGATCACCGGCACCGGCTATCGCGCGGCGGTGGCGGGGAAGAACCTGGAATTGAACCTCGGATATTCGCATCCGGTGGTCTATGCGATTCCGCCGGGCATCAAGATCACCTGCGAGCGTCCGACCGCGATCAAGGTGGAGGGCGTGGACAAGCGGCTGGTGGGGCAGGTGGCGGCGGAAATCCGCGGCTTCCGCGGGCCGGAGCCGTACAAGGGCAAGGGCGTCCGCTACTCCGACGAGCAAATCCGCCGCAAGGAAGGCAAGAAGAAATGACGATGCTTCCGTCGTCGCTTCCTTTGTCGTGGCGGGGCTTGGGCCCCCTAGCCACGTCTTCCCTTACTGCGAGTGGCAAAGTCCTGGATGGCGGGCCTGCGCCCGCCGTGACGGACGGCCAAGGAGTCATGTTCGCATGAGCGCGCTTCAGGATCTTCGGGCGCGGCGCAAGTCGCGGCTGCGCTTTCAGTTGCGCCACAAGTCGGGCGGGCGGCCACGGCTGTCGGTGTTCCGCTCGGGCAAGCACATCTATGCGCAGGTGATCGACGACAGCGGCGGACGCACGGTTGCCGCCGCCTCGTCGCTGGACAAGACGCTGCGCGAGACGCTCAGGACAGGCGCCGACAAGGCCGCGGCGGCGGCGGTCGGCAAGCTGGTGGCGGAACGCGCACTTGCCGCGGGCATCAAGGACGTGGTGTTCGACCGCGGCGCCTATCTTTACCACGGCCGCGTCAAGGCGCTGGCCGATGCCGCCCGCGAAGGCGGGCTGGCATTCTGAGGAGTCTGACCAGTGGCACGTGAACCAAGGGAAGGTGGCGGCGGTCGCGGCCGGGGTGATCGCGAGCGCGAACGCGAGGACGACGGCCTGATCGACAAGCTGGTCACCATCAACCGCGTGGCCAAGGTGGTGAAGGGCGGCCGGCGGTTCGCCTTCGCCGCCCTGGTGGTTGCGGGCGATCAGAAGGGCCGCGTGGGCTGGGGCCATGGCAAGGCGCGCGAGGTGCCGGAGGCGATCCGCAAGGCGACCGAGCGCGCCAAGCGCGGCATGATCCGCGTGCCGATGAAGGAAGGCCGCACGCTGCACCACGACGTGGAGGGCCGGTTCGGCGCCGGGAAGGTGGTGCTGCGCACGGCCGAGGCCGGCACCGGCATCATCGCCGGCGGTCCGCTGCGCGCATTGTTCGAGACGCTTGGCATTGGCGACGTGGTGGCCAAGTCGCTCGGCAGCCGCAATCCGCACAACATGGTCAAGGCGGCGTTCGACGCGCTGCATCACTGCGCTTCGCCACGGTCGGTGGCGACACGGCGCGGCAAGAAAGTCGCCGAATTGTTTGCCCGCCGCGACGCGACGCCGGCCCCGGCGGCAGCAGCGCAGCCGGAGGAGGGCGCCAATGCCTAGGATCCGCGTGACGCAGACCGCGTCTCCTGCCGGGCGCAAGCCGGGCCAGAAGGAGACGCTGATCGGCCTCGGCCTCAACAAGATGCGGCGGACGCGGGAGCTGGACGATACGCCGGCCATCCGGGGGATGGTCCGCAAGGTTGCCCACCTGGTGAAGGTGGAGGAGTTGTCCTGACATGTTGCTGAATGAATTGCGCGACAATCCGGGCGCGCGTCTGAAATCGAAGCGGCTGGGTCGCGGCATCGGCTCGGGCAAGGGCAAGACGTCGGGCAAGGGCGTGAAGGGCCAGTTGGCGCGCACCGGCGTCTCGATCAACGGGTTCGAGGGCGGGCAGATGCCGATCTACCGGCGGCTGCCCAAGCGCGGGTTCAAGAATCTCTTCCGCAAGGAATATGCGCCGCTGAACGTCGGCGCATTGGAGAAGGCGATCGCCGCCGGGCGGATCGACGGCGGGGCGCCGATCACGGAGGAGACGCTGGCCGCGGCCGGTCTGGTGCGCGGGCGGCTGGACGGCGTGCGGCTGCTTGGCGAGGGCGAACTGACGCGGGCGATCACCATTACCGTCTCGGGGGCTTCGGCGAGCGCGCGCGCGGCGGTGGAGAAGGCGGGCGGGTCGATCACCACCACGGTCGCGGTGGCGGAGACGGCAGAAGGCTGAGACCGGGCCGCCACCGCGCCATTCGGCGGCTGGCCGGGCCGGCCGGCTTCGCGCAGCCGACATTGCAAAGTGGCCGGCGCGTCCTTGTGTCGCGGTGGTGAAACTTCCTTATTCTTGCCTCCGGTCCGCTCCGGCCTGACAATGGGGCGCATCGACAAAGGGAATTCGCCATGGCTTCGGCTGCCGAACAACTTGCGGCAAATCTTAACCTGGGCGTCTTCTCCAAGGCGACCGAACTCAAGAACCGCATCTGGTTCACCCTTGGCGCGCTGATCGTCTACCGGATCGGCACCTACATTCCCGTCCCCGGCGTCGACGCCTCAGTGATGGGCGAGATGCTGAACCAGCACGGCGGCGGCATTCTCGGCATGTTCGACGTGTTCACCGGCGGCGCGCTGCGGCGGATGACAGTGTTCGCGCTGAACATCATGCCTTACATCAGCGCCAGCATCATCACGCAGTTGATGACCGCGGCAATACCGTCATGGGAGGCGCTGAAGAAAGAGGGAGAGCAGGGGCGGAAGAAGCTCAATCAGTACACGCGGTACCTGACGGTGTTCATCGCCATGGTGCAGTCCTATGGCATCGCGGTGGGACTGCAGAGCATGCACGGCAGCTTCGGCCCGGCGGTGCCCAATCCCGGCATGTTCTTCATCTTCTCCGCCGTCGTGACACTGGTCGGCGGCACCATGTTCCTGATGTGGCTGGGCGAACAAATCACCGCCCGTGGCGTGGGCAACGGCACCAGCCTGATCATCATGTCGGGGATCGTTGCGAACATGCCGGGCGCGCTCGGTTCATTGCTCGAACTCGGCCGCACGGGCGCATTGTCGCCGGTGTTCATCGTGGCGTTCATGGTGCTCGCGGTGGCGGTGGTGGCGTTCATCGTGTTCGTCGAACGCGCGCAACGCCGCGTGCACGTGCAATATCCCAAGCGCCAGGTGGGCAACCGCATGTTCGGCGGCGACTCGACGCACATGCCGCTGAAGATCAACACGTCGGGCGTGATCCCGCCGATCTTCGCCAGCTCCATTCTGCTGATCCCCGCGACCGTCCTGGGCTTCTCTGGCAGCAATGCGCCGGGCTGGCTGCAGTTCGTCGGCAACCAGCTCTCCATGGGCCAGCCGCTCTACATGGTGCTGTACGCCGCCATGATCGTGTTCTTTTCGTATTTCTACACCGCGGTCGTGTTCAATCCGGAGGAGACCGCGGATAACCTCAAGAAATACGGCGGCTTCATTCCCGGCATCCGTCCCGGCAGCGCCACGGCGGATTATTTCGACCGGGTGCTGACGCGGCTGACCACGGTGGGCGGGCTCTATCTGGTCGCGGTCTGCCTGCTGCCGCAAATCCTGATCAGCGACTACGGCCTGCCGTTCTATTTCGGCGGCACATCGATCCTGATCGTGGTGTCCGTCACCATGGACACGGTGACACAAATCCAGTCTCATCTCCTGGCGCACCAGTACGAGGGCCTGATCCGGAAGGCGCGCGTCAGGGGGAAACGTTGAGACTGATACTGCTTGGCCCGCCAGGGGCGGGGAAAGGCACGCAGGCGAAGCGCCTGCAGGACCGATACGGTATCGCGCAGATCTCCACCGGGGACATGCTGCGCGCCGAGGCTGCCGCCGGCACGCCCGTCGGGCTCGAGGCGAAGGCCGTGATGGCGGCAGGGCAGCTCGTTTCCGACGACATCCTGATCCGGATGTTATGCTCCAGGATAGAGCAAGCCGACTGCGCGCGCGGCTTCATCCTGGACGGGTTTCCGCGCACCGTGCCGCAGGCGCGGGCGCTCGACGTGATGCTGACAGAGCAAGACATGAAGCTCGACGCGGTGATCGAGCTGCGGGTGGACGACGCGGCCCTGGTGGAACGCATCGCCGGCCGCTTCACCTGCGTCAGATGCGGCGCCGGCTACCACGATACGTTCAAGCAGACCGCCGTGCCTGGCGTCTGCGACGTCTGCGGCGCCACCGAATTCACCCGCCGGGCCGACGACAACCGCGAGACTGTCATCGCGCGGCTGGCGGCCTACCATCGGCAGACGGCGCCCATCCTGCCACATTACCAGGCACAGCGGATTCTGCGCGTGGTGGACGGGATGGCGGAGATCGACGCGGTCACCGCCGAGATTCTGAGCGTGCTGGAGAATCTCGCGACGGCCCAGTGAGCGTGGCGCGCGACCTGCCGTTGCGCGTCGTGCGGCAGAGCACCAAGCTCGATCGAGGTTGCGCCGGCAGGTTT
>Ga0335072_10006270_pt1 | contig 17414 bp, 17 predicted proteins | sample Lox_Sample_21_FD_206725 | JGI IMG/M metagenome (GOLD analysis project Ga0335072, IMG submission 206725) | Soil microbial communities from Loxahatchee National Wildlife Refuge, Florida, United States - Lox_Sample_2.1 | ecosystem: Environmental > Terrestrial > Soil > Wetlands | place: USA...
TACTGGAACGGCCCCTACGGCTACGGTCACTACCTGACCAAGTTCCTGCTGCCGGACAACGGCCTGGTCAACTGGGACGGCAACCGGCTGCGCGGCAACTTCTACGCCTTCCAGGTCGGCACGGTCAAGTTCATCTCGCTGGACGCCGACGACGTCATCTACCAGGACGGCGCCTCCGCGTACCTGAGCGGCACGGCGAACGCCGCCCCGGAGACCACCTCCTCCGGTGCCGCGATCCCGAACGGCACGGTCACCTACAACCGCTTCTACACGGGCGGCCTCACGCCGAAGGCCTCGGACAACTCCCTGGTCCCGGACTTCGCCAGCGGCAGGCCGAACCTCCAGACGCTGTGGCTGGAGCAGACGCTCGCGCAGGCCCGCCAGGACCCGTCCGTGGACATGATCGTCGTGTTCATGCACCAGTGCGCGATGTCGACCTCGACCGCGGGCAACGGCTCCGACATGGGCATCCGCCAGGCCTGGCTGCCGCTGTTCGACAAGTACGAGGTCGACCTGGTGCTGCACGGCCACGAGCACGACTACGAGCGGACCTACCCGGTGCGCGGCTACGACGCGGACTACGAGGGCTGGGTGGCCTCGCCCAACCCGGACCAGACCGTCAACGAGGCGGTCAGCACCCGGCGTCCGTCGGTTGTCACCACCGAGCCCTACACCCACGACGGCCTGGAGGCGTGGAACACCGCGGAGGGAACGGTCTTCCTGGTCCTCGGCGGCGGCGGCACCAACGGCCCGGCCAACGTCTACGGGCACGACGCGACCACCGACCTGCCCGAGGCCAAGGTCTTCACCGAGCGGAACGCCATCAGCGGCTCGCAGGCCACCGGCTTCACCCGCAACTCGGCCGATTCCCGTGAGGACGCGCCCTGGTCGGCGGCGATCAACGCGTCCGACGCCTACGGCTACGCCATCTTCGACGTGGACCCCGGCCGGGGCCGCGGCGAGACGACGATCACCATGCAGTACTTCGCGATCCCCGCGGTGAGCAACGAGTCGGGCACCGCCCACGACGGCACCACGACGCTGCCATCGCTGCCGGTCGAGAAGATGGTCTTCGGCCGCCGGGTGGGCCGCAAGCACACCTGGTAGCCGGATCGTCCCGGCCTCCGCCCCCGGGCGGAGGCCGGGACGTCCACCAAGTGGCCGATGCGCCGACCGCTCGCGGACTGTACCGTCGAAGACATGACGAGGAATTTCCCGCCGGGAGACATCAGGGTCTCGGACGCCGACCGGGATGCCGCGATCGCCGAGCTGAGTGAGCACTTTCAGGCCGGCCGGCTCACCCATGAGGAATTCGATGAACGAGCCGGCCTGGCCTTGCGCGCCCGCACCGGGAACGACCTGAACGAGCTGTTCACCGACCTCCCGCTCACGGGGGCGGCCGCCCGGCCAACCGCGCCGCAGGACCCGCTGCCGCCCTGGTCGCCGCCCATCCCGCCGCCGCGCATGGAAAGACGGCATCCCCATCCCGCCGTGGCCATCGTTCCCCTCGTCATCATGGGAATCGTCGCCAGTAACCTCGTGAGCGCCTCCGGGTCCCATCACGGCGGCTGGGTCATCCCGCTCATCGTGGTGCTGATCCTCGTGCGTTACATCAGCCGCCGCGCCCGCCGCTAGCAGCAGGTCCTCCGGCCCCGCCCTCCCCCGGCGATTTTCCCTTCGTTGTCACTTTAAGTAACTACTAAATGCCCTCCGTGACTGGGAAGGATGCCCACCACGGAGGGATGCAACTGTGGCAGACGTCAACGCGATCGTGCTCGACCCGGAGATGCCTGAGGGGCCCAGGCAATGGCTCACCGAGGTGGACCTGAAGCGGCGGGAAGTGCGCCCGGCCGGGCCGGTCAGGACGTACACCTTTCGCATCCAGGGCGCCAGCGTCTACCGGCGCGAGGATGACCGCGAGTACGGCTTGCAAGTTCCCGACCTGATCGCGTTTTCCGCCCCGACCCCCAAGCTTGACCCGCCGACGGCCCGGCAACTGGTGGTGAGGGCGCTGTGGCCGCAGGTGCGGCAGCGCTACGAGATGAAGAACGTCGCCGTCCTCTTCCACCGCCGGTACGTCTGCCCGCCCTGCGACCTCGACACCGCCGCCCAGCAGACCTGGCAGCGCGCCGTCGTGGCGGCCGAGAAGATCTCCCGGTCCGACGTCGTGCGCCAGCAACTCATCGACTCAGTGAGGGTGACCACCGTGCTGCCATACCACCTATGGGACATCGCCAAGCGACTGGCCCAGCTATCGGCGCTGCGCTCCAACCATGAGGCCATCCTCGAGGGCGTCGAAGACGACGACCCGGACGTGGCGATGGTGCTCGACCCGCAGCGCCGCGCCCATGAGCTCGCCGGCGACGACATCGAGCGCCGGGTTGGCGACCTGGAGGTCTTCGCCAGCCGGTGCGAGGAAGCGGACGCCGCCAGGCGCCGCGAGGAGGCGGTGCGCCGCCTGGCCAACCTCAACGAGGAGCACCGCGACCTCATCGCCCACGTGGGCGAGGGGGACGGCAGCGACCTGCCCGCCGCCAACGACGTGCAAACCGTCATCGACCAGGCGAACGAGGCGCTCCGCGCCGCCAACGAGGCGGGCCGGAGCCTGGCTCTCCCGGAGGGCTTACATACCGAGGCGGCGCGAGAGGTCGGAGGCGAAGACGGCGCCGGGGTCCAGTTCGCCGCGGAGCTTGCGGAATTCAGCCAGCCGCGGGTACATCTGCTCGAGCATGCCAGGCGACACGCGGGAATCCTTGGCGAGGTACACGCGGCCGCCGTTGTCCACGACGAGGCGATCGAGCGCGTCGCACAGTCGCGCGAGCCCCGGAGTGCCGCCCGGGAAGTCGAGCGCCAGCGTCCAGCCCGGCATCGGGAACGACAGCAGCCCGGCATTGCCCGCCCCGAACCGCTTGAGGACAGTCACGAACGACGGCGCGTGCGCCGCGCTGACCATCTCGAACGACTTACGGACGGCGTCCTGCGCGCTGAAGGGCATCACGTACTGGTACTGCCGGAATCCCTTCGGCCCGTACACGCGATTCCAGTTCCGTATCCCGTCGAGCGGATGGAAGAACTGCCCGATCGTCTGGATCTCGCCCTCGCGCGCTCGCGGCGCCTTGCGGTACCAGGCCTCGTTGGCCAGCGTGATCGAGTACCGGTTAAGCAGCCCGGGCGGGAAGATGTCGGGCACGCCGAGCCGGGCGCGCGGGTCAAAGGCGAACGGCCGGTCCTGGTCGGGCTCGCGCAGGTCGCCGGGGCCGGCGAAGTCACCGCTGGTGATGACCGAACGGCCGATGGCTCCCCCGCGGGCCGTACTGTCTGACCAGGCCACGGTGTACCCGTACTTCTCGTCGTGCTCGGCGAGGACGGCCATCGTCTCGTCAATGTCCGCGGTGCGCACCGTGTCCACCTTCACGCGGGCGGTCTCGACTCGCTTGAGCTGGATCGTGGCTCGCGTGATGAGGCCCGTCAGGCCCATGCCCCCCGTCGTCGCCCAGAAGAGGTCCGGGTCGCGATCGGGCAAGCACGTTCGGGATTGGCCGGATGGGAGGACCAGGTCAAAGCTCAGCACGTGCCCGCCGAAACTGCCGGCGACATGATGGTTCTTGCCGTGCACGTCCGCGGCGATGGCCCCGCCCACCGTGACCTGGCGGGTGCCCGGGGAGACCGGAACGAACCAGCCGTGCGGCAACCCGGCGACCATCAGGTCCTCCAGGCTGACGCCCGCCTCAGCGGTGACGATGCCGGTCCCGGGGTCGAGGCTGAGGATCCTGGCGAGCCGGGCGGTGGACAGCACGGTGCCGCCGGCGGACTGGGCCGCGTTGTTGTAGGCACGGCCAAGCCCGCGCGGGATCACCGGGCCCGGCGTCTGGCCAGGGGCTAGGTAAGCAGCGGCGGCCCGCGCGTCGGCCGGCTCGGCCAGCGTGGCAGTGGTCGGGGCAATGCGCCCCCAACCGGTCAGCGTGACTGTTTTGCCCGCGCTCGTATCGGGGGTGCGGGGGTCGTCCCCTGCGGGTAGCAGAGCCATGAGCCGATCCTAGGAGATCGCGTAACCGGGTGATGCCAGCCAGGTTGAGGCCGACGACCCCGACCAGGATCAGGGCTATCGATGTCAGCTTGAGCAGGCTGGCGGACTCGTTCAGGGCCAGGATCCCGACGACGGCGGTGCCTGCCGCGCCGATACCGGTCCAGACGGCGTAGGCGGGGCCGACCTCCAGCTGCCGCAGCGCCTGGCTCAGCAGCCCGAAGCTGATCAGCGCGCAGACCGCGAAGCCAACGGTCGGCCACAGCCGAGTGATACCGTGGCTCTGCTTGAGCAGCACGGCGAAGCCCATCTCGAAGATGCCCGCGACGATCACCATAAACCAGGCCATGCGTGTCCTCCCCCGCTTTGATGCCCACCTGAGTACTTACCCCGCGGGAAGGGCACGGTGCTTGCCGCGGCGCTTACCGGACAGGCGCGCGAAGCTCAGCGAAGAGCGGTGCGGAGCCGGAGGCTGTTGGTCACGACGAGCAGCGAGCTGATGGCCATCGCGGCGGCGGCGATCATCGGGCTCAGCAGGCCGAGCGCGGCCAGCGGTATGGCCACGACGTTGTAGCCGAAGGCCCAGAATAGGTTGCCCTTAATGGTGGCGAGGGTCTTTCTGGAGAGCTCGATCGCGTCGGGCACGGCCAGCAGGTCGCCCCGGACCAGGGTGAGGTCGCTGGCCTCGATGGCGGCGTCCGTTCCCGTGCCCATCGCCAGTCCCAGGTCGGCCTGGGCCAGCGCGGCGGCGTCGTTGACCCCGTCGCCTGCCATCGCCACGATCCGGCCCGTGTCCTGCAGGGCCTTGATGACATCGACCTTGCCCGACGGCAGGACGCCGGCGATCACGTCGCCTGGCCCGATCCCGAGGGCCGCCGCCACGGCGTGCGCGGCGCGCTCGTTGTCCCCGGTCAGCAGGCGGACCGGCAATCCCATCGCGTGCAGCCGCGCGACGGCCGCCGCCGAGGTGGGCTTGAGCGTGTCGGCAACGACGCAGGCGCCGCGCACCGCACCGTCCCAGGCGACGAAGGTCACCGTCTGGCCTTCTGCCTCGGCCGCGGCCGCCATGATGGCGAGATCGGCCGGGATGGCCAGCCCGTGCTCGGCTTCGAGCCAGTCCGCGCGGCCAACCGCGACGTCATGCCCGGCCACCCGGCCGGTGACGCCGCTGCCCTGGTGGCTTGCGAAAGCGCTGGCGGAAGGCAGTGCATCGTGGCCGAGCCGGTCACGCGCGCCGGCGACGATGGCCCTGGCGATGGGATGCTCGGAGGCATCCTCGACTGCCCCGGCCAGGCGCAGGAACTCCGCCTGATCCTGGCCGGAGGCCGTTCGCACGTCCGCGAGGGTCATCCGGCCGACGGTGACGGTCCCGGTCTTATCCAGTACGACGGTGTCGATGCGGCGGGTTGACTCGAGGGTCTCTGGTCCCTTGATGAGGATGCCGAGTTGCGCACCACGACCGGTGCCGACGAGGATCGCCGTCGGCGTGGCCAGCCCCATCGCGCACGGGCAGGCGATGATGAGCACCGCGACCGCCGCGCTGGCCGCCGGGCCAACGGGCTGCCCGGCCAGCAGCCAGGCGGCGAGGGTCACGAGCGCCAGCGCGATGACGACGGGGACGAACACCTCGGACACCCGGTCGGTGAGCCGCTGCACGGGCGCCTTCCCGGCCTGCGCCCGGGTGACCAGGCGGGCCATCTGGGCCAGCTGCGTATCGGCGCCTACCCGGGTGGCCCGGACGATCAGGCGACCGCCGACGGCCACGCATCCTCCGACGACGGGGTCGCCGGGCCCCGCCTCGACGGGCACCGGCTCCCCGGTGATCATCGAGGCGTCCACCGCCGCGCCGCCGTCGGTCACGACGCCGTCGGCCGGGATCTTCTCCCCCGGGCGAACGACGAGTACGTCCCCGACGGCCAGCTCGCCGACTGGGACGCGGGTTTCCGTGCCGTTCCGGATGACGGTGGCGTCCTTCGCGCCGAGGTCAAGCAGGACCCGCAGGGCATCGCCCGCGTGCCGCCTGGCTCGGGCCTCAAGGAAGCGGCCGAGCAGGATGAGGACCGTCACCGCGGAGGCGACCTCCAGGTACGGGTGCCCGGTGCCGATGGCCAGGACGTAGAGCGACCACAGGTAGGCGGTGGTGACGCCCAGGCTCACCAGCGTGTCCATGGTCGCGGTGGCATGCCGGGCGTTGGCCACCGCGGCGCGGTGGAACGGCCAGGCACCCCAGGTCGCCACCGGGGTGGTAAGCGCCAGCGCCACCCACCCCCAGCCGGGGAACTGCAGCGCCGGAACCATGGCGACGGCGACCACCGGGACGCCCAGCACCGCGGACGCGACGAGCCGCCGCGGCGCGCCAGCCGGCGCGCGGTCGTCCCGGCGCGGCGCCGGGAGCGTCGCCGTGTACCCGGCGCGCTCGACCGCCCCGATGAGGTCCGCGATGGCGAGGGTGGCCGGGAAGTCCACTCGCGCGGTCTCGGTGGCGAAGTTAACCGTCGCGGTGACGCCGTCGAGCCTGTTGAGCTTCCTCTCGATTCGCGACGCGCAGGAAGCGCAGGTCATCCCGTTGATGACCAGGTCCGTGGCGGCCATGGGGGCTACCCGACGACGGGCCGGGAACCGAGCTGGTAGTCGCCAGCCTCGTCGAGGGCCGCCTCGATCGCCTCGGCGGCCAGGGGCGCGCCGCTGACCACGGTCACGGCGGAGGCGCCGCCGGGCACGAGGGCCACGGTTACCTCAGCGACCCCGTCCAGGGCATGCAGCTCAGCGCTGACTGCCTTCACGCAGTGCTCGCAGGTCATGCCGGTCACGTGGTACGTGGTGCTGGTCATCGCGATTGCTCCTCGTGTCATGTCGTCAGGACCGGACCAGCCGGGCGATCGCCTCCGACGCCTCGCGCACCTTCTGCTCGGCGACATCGCCGCCCTCGGCGCTGGCCTGGGCAACGCAGTGCCCGAGGTGGTCTTCGAGCAGTCCCAGCGCCACGGACTGCAGCGCACGGGTAGCCGCCGACACCTGAGTCAGGATGTCGATGCAGTACTTGTCGTCCTCGATCATCCGCTGCAGGCCGCGCACCTGGCCCTCGATCCGGCGCAGTCGCTGAAGGTACTGCTCCTTGTCCGGCGTGTACCCGTGCATGCTGTCCCCGTTTCCAGGCTGGTCCCGGCCCTCTTACAACCTCATACTATACCCCCGCATGGTATCCGGACGGCAGACGGCATCCAGGTCGCCTGCATCCAGGCCAGGCGATCAGGGGAAGATCCTCTAGATTAAAAGTTTGGCTTTTTGGTTGTCATAGCAACCAAAAAGCCAAACTTTTTCGATGAATGGACGTGATCACCGGCCGGAGGGTCAGGAGTTGCGGGTGAGACGCCTACGGTAAGCGAAGAAGCCCAGGCCGGCGAGGATCGCCGCGCCGCCCAGGCCGAATAGCGTGCCATCTTGCAGCCCGGCCGTGCCGCCGCCGCCGGTCTGCGGTGCCCCGCTCGGGATCGGGGTGGCCGACGGGGTCGCCGAGCGCGTCGGCTCGGCGGTGCGTGATGGCGTGGCCGTGGCGGTCGGCGTCGCGGAGGGGGTGACCGACGGCGAGACGGTAACCGAGGACGACGGCGAGGCGCTGTTCGACACGCCGGGCACCGCCGACGACCTCGAGGCAGAGGCACTGGCCGACGGCCTCGCGGAACTGCCCGTCGGCTTGGCCGAGGCGGGCGAGGTCGTGGCGCTGCGCGAGGCAGACGGCCGCGCCGACCCGGTCGCGCCTGCTCCCTTGCCCGACGTCGTCTTCCCGCTGCTGGACCCTCCCCCGGTCTGCGGTGAGGGCGAGCCGGCCCCCGACGCGCTCGCGGTCCCGCTGTACAGGCCAGAGGATGCCGTCGTGCCCGAGGAGGGGGAAAAGATCGCCGGGATCGACGAGGATCCACCCGAGGTACAGGCCGATACCGATGCGGACAGCAGAACGGTCACGGTGGCGCAGCCGGCCGCCGTCAGCCGGGCCCTGCTCCCCTTCATGAAACCTCCCTATATACCCGGCACGCAGCAGCCTAAATCGACACGGCGATCAAAATATAAACACATCAGCAATGGCGCGTTTTGCATTTCGACATTAGGCTACGCGAGTGAGCCGCTGTACGGAAGATGAGCGCGCCGGCGCGGCGGCGCGGCGGCCACGGTAGGGGGGCGCGGTGGGCGGCAGGAGGTGGCGGCGCGTCGCTGGCTTCAGCGTCGTCATGTCCTGGCCGGAATCCCCGTACTCGTCCGGCCCGCCGCCACGGCCCGCCCCTAACCCGCGCGCATGGGCCGCGGGGTGCGCGGGAGCGGCGCTTGTCCTTGGCGGGCTGTCGATTATCGGTTTTGCCATCGCCTCGCAAGTGCACGCACCCCAGCCCGCCGACTCCGCCGCGGGGCGAACCAGCCAGGCGAGCCAGGGGCCTTCACTGTCGCGATCGCTTCCGGTCACGGTTGACATCCCGGCCATTGGCGTGCATTCGCAGCTGCTGCGCCTGGGCCTCAACCAAGACGGGACCATTGCGGTGCCGTCCCTGACGACCGCCGCCGATGAGGCCGCATGGTATAAGTACTCCGCCACGCCCGGCGAGGTCGGGACGTCGGTCATCGAGGGCCACGTTGACAGCTACCAGGGACCCGCGGTGTTTTTCCGGCTGGGCGCGCTCCAGCCCGGAGATGACGTCGACATCACCCTGGCCAACGGCGTGACCGCGATTTTCCGGGTCACCGGAGTGCGCGAGTACCTCAAGGACCAATTTCCGGACCAATTGATTTACGGTGATACGCATTACGCCGCACTCCGGCTCATAACGTGCGGCGGCGCCTTCGACAGCGCGACCGGGCATTACCTTAGCTCGACGGTCGTCTTCGCGTCCCTTACGTCATCCCGCCGGCGCTGACTCAGGCACAGCCCCTGATTCAGGTGCGGTCGCTCCCCGGGCCTGGGCAAGCGTCCTGGCGTGGCCCATTGCCCAGCTGAGAGCGAGCAGGCCGCAGGCCAGCGTGGCCACGCCGCCCACGATGAGCGCCCAGCGCGGCCCCACGTCCTGGCCGATCCAGCCGACTATTGGCCCGCCAATAGGGGTCGAGCCAAGCCAGGCCAGCCCCCACAATGCCATGACCCGCCCGCGCATCTCCGGCTTGGCCGCCAATTGCAGGGTGGTTTTGGCAAGGGAGTTGAACGTGATTGAGCCGTACCCGACGAAGGCCATGGCGATAAGCTCAATGGGCATGCTGGGGGCGAGTGCCGCCGCCGTGATCGCGATGCCCCATCCGATCGCCGCCAGGCACAGCGCGCGTGGCCCTGGCGTGACCTTGCCCGCCGAGACCAGGCCGCCGACGACCGCGCCAGCACCCATCACGGAGGCCATGACCCCGTAGGCGGCGGCCCCGTTGCGGAAGATCCAGCCGTGGAACACCGAGCTCGCCATCAGCGGCAGCGTCACCTGAAACTCCCAGGCCAGCGTGCCAACGACCGCGATCATGATCAGCGGGATGAGGATCTCCCGCCTGGTCCTCACATAGCGAAGCCCGGCAACGATCTGGCCCTTTTTCTTCGCCACCTTCTTGGCCGGGTACAGTGCCGCCGTGCTCATCAGGGCCAGGGACAGCAGCACCGCGCCGTAGGAGACCGCGTTGAGCGTGAAGCACAAGGTGAGACCGAGGACGGCCGCGACAGTTCCGCCAACGGCCGCGCCGAAGACCCGCGCCATGTTCATCGACACCGAGTTCAGCAGCACCGCATTCGGCAGGTCCTGCTCCGGGACCATCTCGGAGATGAAGGACTGCCGCGCCGGGTTATCAAAGACGTTGACGAATCCGAGGGCGGCGGCCAGCACGTAGACGACCCACAAGTGCATCGCGCCGGCCGCGAGGCAGATCGCGAAGACCGCGGCGAGCAGGCCGGCCAGGGTCTGCGTGACGTACAGGACGCGCCGCTTGTCGTGCCGGTCCGCGAACAGACCGCCGGCCGGCCCGAACGCGAGCATCGGCAAGAATCGGACGGCCGTCGTCAGGCCAAGCTGAGTACCGCTATGAGTGAGCTCCAGGACCAGGAACGATTGGGCGATCGTCTGCATCCAGGTCCCGATCACCGAGACGAGCTGCCCGAAGAAGTACAGCCGGTAGTTGCGGTGCCGCAGTGACGACGTCATCGTCTGGAACCGGCTTCGCTTGACCATGGCGACCGCCATGCCACCACCACCCTTCCCGGCCAGCATAACATTAGCTCCGCTAAGGATATTCCGGGGCAAATGGCGGGTGCGGAGCTGCCCCGCCAGCCCCATGCGTCGCGCGGCCCGAGGCGCCCGCCAGCGCCGCGGCAACTTCGCACACTCCCCGCACTGACAAAACGTCAGAAAACGGGTAGGAAAGTGGTCACTGGGTGTGCGAAGTCTGTGGCCGACCCTGCGGGACTGGCGCTTCGGGTCAGCCGCTGGGGACTTCGCTCAGGCGTGGTGACCTGAGCAGATAGGGCGCCCGGCTGGCGAGGAATTTCCGGGGGAATGGATCGCGTAGCCGCCACAGGCCCGCGTCGATCACGAAGTGCGCCATGACCACGCCTAGGTAAGCCCCGTACAGGCCCCGGACGAGCCCGGCCTGGTCGTGCAGGTGCGACGCTACCTCCAGCAGGCCGCCGCCGATGAGCGCGATGTTGACCAGGAGGGCGAGGCTGAGCACGGTGCTCATCCGGTTCGCGGGGCTGATCCCCCCGCCCGCGACCACCCCCATGAGCAGCAGGTACTGGGCGCCGTGGGCGATCGTGAGGCCGCCTACGGCCGCGTAAGGCGAGGCAAAGGCGAAGACGGGCAGGAAGAAGAGCACTGCCACCAGGTAGGCGGCGACCAGGGCGGGCGGCCGGTCAGGCCGGGCGCGGCGCAGGAATGCCGCGACGCCGGACAGCACCGCGATGGCGAACGCGATCCCGCAGGCGGGGAAGAGCACGCCGGCCCGCGGGTTGACCGCGAGCTGGAGCAGGGCCGGGTGCACGACAAGGGCGGCGATCCCGGCCCAGCCGGCCGCCAGGATGGCGCGTCGCTCGGCCTTGGTGAGCGAGGGAACGCCGCTCGATGACGCCGCGAGCGCGGCAAGGCCGAGGTTCTGCTTCTGGAAGTGGAAGAACTGCCAGCCGAAGTACGGCAGCAGGAGCCAGGCCATCGCGCCCGGCGGCAGGGCGATGGCCAGTGCCGCGGTAGCCAGCACCAGGAGGGCCGGGGCGACGATGTACCGGCCCCGGTGGCGGGCGGCGTGCGCCCGGACCTCAGGCACCGTGTAGGCCCAGGCGGTGGACGCCACGTGTCCGGAGGAGGCGACGAACAGCACCCAGCCCAGGCCACGACCAGGCGACGCGCCAGCAGCCGGAGCCAGGGCGATGGCGAGGGCGAACGCGCCGGCCGACAGCCCGATCGTCGCGTACAGCCAGGCCCGCGCCTTATTAGCCAGCACTGTTAGTCGCCATCGTCAGCCACCGCCGCAACCGCCTGCCGCGCTGGCATACGGCACGACCACGGTGACCAGGATGATGATCGCGCCCAGCGCTACGGCGATGCATATGCCAAGCCCGATATAAGGCCGCCAACCGCGCCGCCTCGCGGGCCCGGGAGCCTGCGGCACCACCGCGTCTCCCCAGTGCGGCGCAGGTCCCTCATGAGTCGTCATGCTCGTATGTCCCCTCGGGTCCCGTGTCGTTACAAGCCCAGTGCCGTCACGCCAGATTGCGGGCCAGGAACTGCAGGGACGCCGGTTCCTGCTCGGCGAAGAACGACCCTTCATGGCAGCCTTTGCCGAAGTCCACGACCGACCCGGCCGGCAGCGCCGCGGCGAGGGCCTGGACGCCCGGGTAGAACGGGTCGCCGTAGCCCGCCGCCACCCGCACGGGCACGCCCGCCAGCGACCGGGCCCGCGTGACCGCGTCGTTCGCGGCGAAGGCGGCGGCCGAGTCGTAGGCGCCGGCGTTGGCCGCGTGAGCCTGCGCGTAGCTCGTCCAGATAGCCGGGCTAATCGCGGCGACCGCGCTGACCAGCGTCGGGTGCTTTTCCGCGAGCAGCAGCGCCCCGTAGCCGCCCATCGAGATACCCATGGCGCCGATCCGTCGCGGCGGCCGGCCGAGGCCGCGGGCCTGGCATAGCGGGATCAGCTCGTCAACGACCATCCCCATCGGGTCATCGCCGGGATGGGGGTTCCAGTAGCCGTTGCCGCCGTCCACCGTCACCAGCGCCATCGGCTGCGCGGAATCTCCGGACAGGGCCGGATCACCGAGTTGGGCCAGCGCTACCGCCTCGGCGGGCGTGAGGCCGGTCAGCGCGTTCGCGTGATTCTCGCCGAATCCGTGCAGCATCACCACCAGCGGCAACCGCGACCCTGGTCCGTGATGTGGCGGGTAGCCAATTGAGTAGCCGACGAGGCGGTTCCGTTTGGAAGAGAAGAAGGAGCCGGAGGCCGTCGGTCCGACCCCGGAGGGGAAGGCGAACCGCGTCGCCGGAAGCGAGCATGCCCCGTCCAGCTGGTCAAGTGCGGCCTTGCCCGGCAGCACGCCGTGCGATACCAGGTCCACTCCGGCGGCCGCACCGCCCGCGAGCGCGGCCACCGCGCCGGCCGAGCAGGCGAGGAACGTCCGGCGCGACCACGGCGAGGCCATCAGCGGATCCCGAGCCGGCGAGAGCGCCACGCGGCCTTGCCCGCCACCGCCAGGGCCAGCGCCAGGACGCAGACGCCCGTGGCGTCAATCGTTCCGGCGCGGTACAACCCCTGTCCGCCGCCGCTGGCGACCCAGCCGCCGCAGCCGGCGAAAAACAGGAGCATCGCGAGGAACGCCGGCCCGGCCAGCCTGGCCTGGAAGGCGAGGACGCGCGGCGGCAGGCAGGCCCGGCGCACGGCCGTCGCCACCGCCCAGATCGCGCCGGCTAGCGCCAGCGGGCTGACGGCCATCCAGGCGATCTCGGCGGGCGGGAATGCCGCCAGCGCCGCCGGGTGCAGCCAGTACGTAGTGACCGACAGCGTGGCCGCCCAGGAGAACGCGGCGAACCCGCCGGGGACCAGGCCGCGGCCGACCCACTCGTGCCCGCCGAACCTGATGAAGCCCGCGGCCCACGGGTGGCCGCCGGTGCCCGGCCACCCGTTGCCAAAGTGCCTGCCGCCGACGAACAGCACCGCGACGCACCCCAGGAACATGACAGACGAAACGAGAACGGACCCGTCCCGTGCCCGGCCTGCGCGCATGAGCCTGGCCATGACCACCCAGGCGACCGGGAGCGTGGCGAGGAGAGCGAGTGCCGCGAAGGCCATCATCGCCACGGACATGGCGACCATCCCGGCCATCGTGGCGGTGCTGGCGGGGGCCGACCACTGCCAGCCAACCGTGAGCTGCGACCACATGGCCGCCCCGACGATGACGAAGACCGTCAGGCACGTGCTGAGCGACGCGAGGCTCGCCGCGCTGGCCTCCGCGCCGCCGGCGACCGGGAAGCCGCACAGCCCGGCGTCGGCCAGCCGGGCGACGATGCCACCGCGGGCGACGTCGAACGGGCGAGACAGCGACCGTGGCCGCTCAGCCATGTCACTGATGAGGAGCTCGGTGAATTCTTCCCCGTACCGGTCCCGCCAGCCCCGGGGATACCAGCGCAGCAGCAGCCCCGCCCGCCGCGCGTCGCTCCCCGCCCTCACCCAAGCCGCCAGTGGAGGTCAAGGCGGCGCAGGCCGACGTCGGCGGCGGCCCGCTGCGCCTCCAGGTGCGCCCGCGCCGCGGCGGCCCCGGCGGCAGTCAGCCGGTAGGGGCGGCGACGGTCGTCGCTCTCGACGGCCTCGATCAGCCCTTGCGCGTCTAGCCGGGCTAGCGCCTCGTACAGCGTCCCCGGCGCCAGCCTGATGCCCGCGAACGCCTCGATGTCCTTGGTCAGCGCGTACCCGTGCTTGGCCCCGTCGGCCAGGCTGGACAAGATCAGCGTCGCCGGCCCGGCGTACCGGCCGAAGCCGGCCAGGCCCTTACCGTCGTCCTTGTCTGTCGCCACGGTGCCGATGCTATTTCGGCTCCCGGTACATCGTCAAGCGATATAAACCGCGGCTTCATCACAGCAAGGTGAGCTGTTCCTCCCCGTCGAGGGGGTCAGGGGCCAGACGGTGCTTCCTCAGGTGCCGCCACTCGGGCAGGTTGTCGAGGTAAGCCCAGGACAGCCGGTGATACGGGGTGGGGCCGAGCGCGGCCAGCGCCTTCTGGTGCGCGGGAGCCGGATAGCCGGCGTTGTCGCCGAACGCGAAATCCGGGTAGTCGCGGCCAAGGTCGGCCATGAGCCGGTCCCGGTGCACCTTCGCGATCACCGAGGCGGCAGCGACGCTGGCCGAGTGCACGTCAGCCTTGATCGCGGTGCGGACTGTCCAGGGCGGGCCAATGTAGTCATGCTTTCCGTCCAGCAGGACGACGTCCGGTGCCATCGGCAGCGCTTCCAGGGCCCGGGTCGCCGCGAGTTGCAGCGCCGCGGTCATGCCGAGCTCGTCGATCTCCTCGTGCCGGGCTGCCCCGATCGCGTACGCCTCGACCCAGCCGGGCAGGACGGCGGCCAGTTCCTCTCGCCGCTTGGCGGTCAGCCGCTTGGAGTCCGTCAGCCCGGCCGGCGGGTCCGGGAAGCCGGGCCTGGGAACGGCCGCGCAAACCACGACCGGCCCGGCCCAGGAACCGCGGCCCACCTCATCGACACCCGCGATGCGCACCGCCCGGCCGACCGCGATATCCCGCTCGATCTGGTAGCCAGCCTGTTTCGGGAGGGGCTCGGGGGCGTCCCCTGGGGAGGTTGCTGCCATGGAAGTTCATCATGCCGCCCGCACGGGGCGGACGGCAGCCGCTTCAGGGCCGCGATGTCTGTAGCCTCAAGCAATGATCTTGAACGTCGTGGACATCGAGGCGACCTGCTGGACGAGGAAGGCGCCGGACGGGCAGCGCAGCGACATCATCGAGATCGGCCTCACGCCGGTTGACCTGGCCGTGGGCGACCGGCTGGCCAGGCACAAGATCCTGGTTCGCCCTGAGCGGTCTACGGTCAGTGACTTCTGCACGGAGCTCACCGGCCTCACCCAGGACGCGGTTGACTCGGGATTGCGCTTCGCGCAGGCCTGCGCCCTGCTATCCGCCGAGCACAAGGCGGCCGACCGCCCCTGGGCGAGCTGGGGCGACTACGACCGGGCCCAGTTCCGGCGGCAGTGCGCGGACACCGGCGTCACTTACCCCTTCGGCGAGGTCCACATGAACGTCAAGGTGGCCTTCGCCGCCGCTTACCGCGGCCACCGGGGTGGCCGCGGCATGGCGGAGGCCCTGAAGATCGCCGGCCTGCCCCTGGAGGGCCGCCACCACGACGGCGCGGACGACTCCTGGAACATTGCCGCCCTCATCCTCCACTTGCGGGCAGGCGGCCACTGGCCGCCTGCCGGGTAGCTGACCGCGGAACGCCCGCTGTCACGCGGCGGTGCGGTGACGGAAGAGGTAGGAGGCGGCCGCGGCCGACAGGCCCGCGATGGCGAGGCAATAGATAACGGCGAGGACGGCATCGTGGGCCGTGCTCGCGCCGGTCGAGGTGTGGCCCATCCACAGGCCCCGCATCGTCTCGATGATGGGGGTGAACGGCTGGTTGGCCGCGATGGGCCGCAGCACCCTGGTCATCGTCCCGGCCGGGACGAACGCGGTGGACAGGTAGGGCAGGAACCAGATCGCCATCGCGGCTCCGTTAGCCGCCTCGGGGCTGCCGGCGAGCAGGCCGAGTGCCGTGGCGAACCAGGAGATCGCGACGATGAATGCCGCGATCATGGCGATGGCGCCGATCCACTGGGCCGGGCCGGCGGTCGGGCGCCAGCCGACGGCCAGCCCAGCGCCGATCACTAGTGTCGTGGCGAGCCCGTTCCTGGCCAGGCTGGCGACGACGTGCCCGGTCAGGACCGAGGAACTGGCCATCGGCATGGACCGGAACCGGTCCACGATGCCGCTGGACATGTCGGTCGCGATGGCCACGGCAGTGGTGCTGGCGCCCTGGCCCGCGCACAAGACGATCAGCCCGGGGACGACGTACTGCGCGTACCGGCCGTCGCCGACGGAGGCGAACCCGCCGCCGAAGACGTAGACGAACAGCAGCATCAATATGACCGGAAGCATCAGCGAGGTGATGAAGGCCTCCGGGTCGCGCAGTGACCGGCGCATGCAGCGGCCGATCATGACGCTGACGTCGGTCGCGGTGTCAGTCAGGGCGTAGCTCATCGGACGGCTCCCTTGAAGGTGAACTCGGCATCGGCATCGGCTTGGGTCCCGGGCTCGGTCAGCGCGAAGAAGACGTCATCGAGGCTGTCGCTGTCGGACCGCGACTTCAGCTCGGCTGGGGTGCCCTCGGCGACGACGCGGCCGTGGTGCAGCACGGCGATGGTGTCGGCGAGCCGGTCGGCCTCCTCGAGGTACTGCGTGGTCAGCAGTACGGTCACGCCCTCGTCAGCCAGGCCCCTGACCACGCCCCACAGCTGCTGGCGGCTGCGCGGGTCAAGGCCGGTGGTCGGCTCGTCGAGGAACAGCAACGGCGGCGGGACGACCATGCTGACCGCGAGGTCAAGCCGCCGGCGCATGCCACCCGAGTAGGTTTTCACCCGCTTGCCGGCCGCCTCGGCCAGGCCGAACGAGTCAAGAAGCTCATCGGCGCGGCGCGCGGCCAGCGCGCGCGGCAGGTGCAGCAGCCGGGCCATCATCACCAGGTTCTCCCGCCCGGTCAGGACGTCGTCGACGGCGGCGTGCTGGCCGGCCAGGCTGATCGACCGGCGCACGGCGCGCGGGTCGGCCCGCACGTCGTGGCCATTGACGACCGCGGTGCCCGCGTCCGGCCTCGTCAGCGTGGCCAGGATGCGGATGAGGGTGGTCTTGCCCGCCCCGTTGGGGCCGAGCAGGGCGAACACGGAGTTCGTGGCGACGGCCAGGTCGACCCCGTCGAGCACCTGCTTGCCGCCAAAGGCCTTGCGGATGCCCGTGGCTTGAACTGTGTATGTCATACACTCAAAGTATGTGCCATACACAGTTTGGTCAAGGAGGTGCTCACCACGCGGCGGCGTAGCCTGTCAGTCGTGACGACACCGGAGCCGAGGCCAGCACCCGGGCAGATGCCGCTGCCGCCGGGTCTTGACCTGCTGTGGGGCCGCCGCGAGCGGGGCAAGCGGGGCCCTCGTCCTGGGCTGTCGGCCGACGCGATCGTCGAGGCGGCGATCCGGGTCGCCGACGCCGAGGGCCTGGAGGGCGTGTCCATGGCGCGGGTCGCGGCCGAGCTCGGCTTCACGACGATGTCGCTGTACCGGCACGTGTCCAGCAAGGACGAACTGCTGCAGCTGATGTGGAATGCCAGCGCCACCGGGGCGGAGAGCCTGGTACTTGAGG
>Ga0335072_10006271_pt1 | contig 17414 bp, 13 predicted proteins | sample Lox_Sample_21_FD_206725 | JGI IMG/M metagenome (GOLD analysis project Ga0335072, IMG submission 206725) | Soil microbial communities from Loxahatchee National Wildlife Refuge, Florida, United States - Lox_Sample_2.1 | ecosystem: Environmental > Terrestrial > Soil > Wetlands | place: USA...
TCGGCGGCGCAAACCTTGAGCGCCCCACATTTTCTGCAGTCCCGTTCCCTCAACTCCCGGCCGCCTCGAGGTAGGATGCGGCCGCATCAAGGCGGTCAGGATCATCGTTAAAAAGACCGATCGCTCCGTTGCAGTTGTGACATAGCAGGCCTCGAACCTTTCCGGTTGCATGGTCGTGATCGACGTATAAGTGCTGCAAGAATCCATCGTCGAAGTGTGATGGCCTGGGCGCGGGACAGTCCCTCCAGTGACGCAGACAGATCGCGCAGCTTTCATCTTGTGCTACGAGCAACATCGCGACTTCTTCAAAAGTCATGCCGTAATTGCGCTTCAAATACCGATTTTGGTCTCGCAAGCGTCTACGCAGGGTGTTGCGATAGTTATATCTGTCCCATTCTCGTGCACAGTGTCGACAACGTTGAGCGCCACTCTTTTCCTGTTGTTTTAGCGATCCGCACTTAGCGCAATAGGGTGAACGTTTTTTTGCCATAGTCGCAAGCTTACACGCTGCAGGTGCCTACTGTGTGGCGTTGTGTTTAGCAAATGATGTCGAAAAAAACTTGGCTCGAAGCGATTGCTCCGAGCCATCCCATGGTGCCGAGGGACAGAATCGAACTGTCGACACCGCACTTTTCAGGCGCGTGCTCTACCAACTGAGCTACCTCGGCGACAGCCGCTTCCGGTTCAACACCGCGCCCCCGTAACCCCTGTCGGCGTAAAGACTGCGTTCATAGTGCGCATCGTCACGCGCGAGGCCAAGGGCGCCTTTAAGGCGGCAAGGAACCCTGCCCTCCCTCCGTATGCGAGTCTTTCTCGTCGGCGCTATTTGCGTGGGTTTCTTGCTCAATCTCACCACTCCAAGCAAGGCGCAAGCACTGCGGATTTCACTGGCGCAGCGATATGGCATCGTCTTGCGTTCGTTCAACGCGAACCTCTCGCCGGCGGCTGCGACGGACATGGCGCAGCATGTGCTGCTGCTGGCTTCCTATTATAGTCTCGATCCGAGACTGCTCGTTGCGATCGTCGGCGTCGAATCGGGCTGGCACACAGGTGCAATCTCACCTTCGGGCGCGCAAGGACTCGGTCAGCTCATGCCCTCGACCGCCGATGGTCTTTCGGTGCAAGCGCTCGAGAAATACGAAAATCTCGACGGCACGGCGCGTTACATTCGCAGACTGCTGAATGAATACGCGAAGCTTCCTCTAGAACGGCGCTACTCGCTCGCGGTTGCAGGCTACAACGCGGGGCCGGACGCCGTTCGCCGATATGGCGGCGTGCCGCCCTTCGCCGAAACGCAAACCTACGTGCAACACGTCCTCAGTCTGTGGCATCGGTTGCGCGTGCAGCTGCCCGCGTCTGCGCCGGCCCCTCCGGTATTCGCAAAGGCGCACTCGCCTGCGATTGCCGTCAAACCCGCGCCCGCGAAAGCCGAATCGACCGTAAAGGTGGCCGTCGCCGCACCGGATCCGATCGATCCACAGGCGCTCGGCCTGCGCGAGCGGCGCGCGCTCGAAGGCGACGCAGTTTTGCCGGCGCCGAAAAAGACGTTTGGGCGTTGGCTCGCGAGGGCCTTAGGAGTCCACTAATCCGGCGCGAATGCGGCCGGGAATGAGACCACTCGAAGGTATACGCGTCATCGAATGCGGGACGATCGTCGCGGCGCCGTATCTTGGACTGATCCTCGGCGACTACGGCGCGGACGTAATCAAAGTCGAGCATCCAAAGGGCGATTCCATGCGCGGCAACGGACCGCGGCGCAACGGCGTCGGACTCAACTTCAAATTCTACGGGCGCGACAAGCGCAACATCGTCCTGGATCTCTCGAAGCCCGAAGGTCAGGAAGTCCTGCGGGAGCTTGCGCTCAAGAGCGACGTGCTTATCGAAAACTTCCGGCCCGGCGTGATGGAACGCTGGGGAATCGGTTGGGATGCGCTGCACGCGCTCAATCCGCGTCTCGTTATGGCGCGGATCACCGGGTTCGGACAGTTCGGACCGTATGCGTCGCGTGCCGGATTCGGAACGCTCGCCGAAGCGATGAGCGGATTCGCGCACATCAATGGCGATCCCGAGGGGCCGCCCATGCTCCCCGCTTTCGGCATGGCCGATTCGATTGCAGCACTCTCCGCAGCTTACGCGGTCATGCTCGCGCTGTATCATCGCGACACGCGCGGCGCCGGCGGGCAGATGATCGACATCTCGCTCATCGAGCCGATCTTTCACATACTCGGCGCGCAAACGACGATCTTCCAGGAGACCGGCGAGATTCAATTTCGGTCCGGCAACCGAACCAAAAACAACGCTCCTCGCAACATCTACCGTGCGCGCGACGGCCGCTGGGTCGCGATCTCGACCAGTGCCGACGCGATCGCCCGCCGCGTCATGGAACTCGTCGGCCATCCCGAAGTCGTGGGCGAGACGTGGTTTGCGAGCGGCCGCACGCGCGCCGAACACACCGAAGAGCTCGACGCAATGGTCGGCGGTTGGATCGCGCAGCGCGACGCCGAGGCCGTTATCGAAGCTTTCGAGCAGGCCGGCGCGGCAATCGCGCCGGTTTACGACATCGCCCAAGTCGTCGCGGACCCGCAATATCAGGCGCTTGAAAGCATCGTCACGGTTCCCGATGACGATCTCGGGAAGGTGAAGATGCAGAACTTGCTCTTCCGGATGAGCGAAACGCCCGGCGAAGTGCGCAGCGCCGGTCGCCGTATCGGTCAGGACACCGACGCGGTTTTGCGCGAGCTGCTGGGATTCTCCGAAGAACGTCTGCGCAAGCTGTACGAATCCGGCATTATAGCGCCGGCAAAGGAGGTGGCATGAATCCATTTTTTCACGAGCTTGGTGGCATGTTCGTAGAAGAGGCGAACGCGCGCGGCGCCCGCATCGATGCGCCCACCATGGGCGACGATACCGCCAAGGAGCTGCTCGATCTCGCACGTGTGGTTGCCCACTCGCGCGAGCGCCGCTTTGCGCCGCTTGCGTGCTACCTAGCCGGGATCGCAATCGCCACGATGCAATTGAAGCAGCCGAATATCGACGTCGCGGATTACGTCAAATCCGTGCGTGTCGCGCTCGAACCACAAGAGGACTCAGGTAGCAATCCCGTGTAGGACGCGCGGTGGAAACGGCTCATCAACCGCGATTCGCCAAGGTCATTGATCATACAAGGTGTATCGGTTGTCACGCCTGCACGACGGCTTGCAAGTCGGAAAACGACGTTCCGCTCTCCGTCACGCGCACGTACGTCAAATCGGTCGATGTCGGGACGTTCCCGACGGCCCGCCGTGCGTTTCAAGTAACCCGCTGTAATCAGTGCGACGACGCGCCGTGCGTCGCGGCGTGTCCGACAACCGCAATGTATCGCCGTCCCGACGGGATCGTCGATTTCGACAAGTCGATTTGCATCGGCTGCAAAGCTTGTATTGCGGCTTGCCCGTACGATGCGATCTTCATCAATCCGCGCGACCATTCAGCCGAGAAATGCAATTTCTGCGCGCACCGGCTCGATATGAAGCTCGAGCCCGCATGCGTCGTCGTTTGTCCCACGGAAGCGATCATCATCGGCGACATGGACGATCCGACGACGAAGGTTGCGCAGATCATCAATCGTTCGCCGGTCAACGTCCGCCGTCCCGAAAAGGAGACGCACCCAAAACTATTTTATCGGGGCGCGCACCAGGCCACCCTGGACCCGATCGCCGCCAACCGTCCTCCGGGCGATCTGTACGCCTGGGCGACAAAACCGCAGGGACCGAACGAAATCGGTTCGGGTCATCCCTTGCCGCACGCGAATTCGTCTGCCGCGGCGCTGCTCTCGTATGACGTCTCGCACAAGGCTCCGTGGGACTGGCGCGTGAGTCTCTATACCTGGACGAAGAGCCTCGCAGCCGGCATTTACCTTGCGGCAATCTTGTTCGCGATTTTCGGCGGCATCGCGTGGACGAGCACGTTGATGCGCTGGGTCGTACCGATCGGTTCCGGCGTCTTCCTCGGAATAACCGGCTTGATCCTCATCGCGGATCTCGAGCATCCCGAGCGGTTCTACCTGATCTTCACCAAACACCAGTGGCGCAGCTGGCTGGTGCGCGGCGCATTCATCATCGCCGCGTATTCGATCGTGCTGCTCGTGCACTTTCTTGCGAGCTTGAGCGGCAACGTCGCCGTGCAGCAGCGCGCCGCCATCGCCGGTGTTCCGCTTTCGCTCATGACCGCAGTCTATACCGGTTATCTCTTCGCGCAATCCAAGGCGCGCGATCTGTGGCAGAACCCGCTCTTGCCGCCACACCTGTTCGTGCAGGCCATCCTGGCCGGCTCGTGCGTCCTCTCCGCGTTTTCGATTGCCCTCGATCTTCCGTCGCGCGACGCGCTCCTGTGGCTTGTCTCGATCTCTGCGCTCGCGCAGCTGCTCTTCGTATTGGCGGAATTCACGCTCGGGCATCCGACCGCGCACGCGCGGCTCGCAGCCCATCAGATGATCGCGGGTAAGTACGCGCGCTGGTTTTGGCCGGGAATAATCGGGGTCGCGGTTGCGATCTTCGCACCTTGGATCTGGTGGATCGCGATCTTCGTTGCGCTCATCGCATTGTTCTCGTACGAGCACGCATACGTGCAGGCCGGGCAATCGGTGCCGCTGGCATGAGCGACGAGACATTCTATCAAGGGCCCAGCCGGATCGATCTTGCGTCCTTTCCGCCCAAGGAGCGCTGGAACGATTGGGTCGAGATCGAGTCCAAAGCATGGCCCGAGCGCGAAGAGCATCACTACTCGCTCGTCCCGACGACGTGCTTCAATTGCGAATCGGCGTGCGGGCTGTTGGCGTACGTCGACAAAGAGAGCGGCGAGATTCGCAAGTTCGAAGGCAATCCCGAACATCCAGGCTCGCGCGGGCGCAACTGCGCAAAAGGTCCGGCGACGATCAATCAAGTCAAAGACGTCGACCGGATTTCGTTTCCGCTCAAACGCGCCGGTGAGCGCGGAGAGGGGAAGTGGGCGCAAGTCGGCTGGGACGAGGCGCTCGACGACATCGCATCGCGTATACGGCGAGCGATCGTCGAAGAGCGTGAGAACGAAATCATGTATCACGTCGGGCGTCCCGGTGAGGACGGCTACACCGAGCGCGTCATGGGCGCGTGGGGGGTCGACGGCCACAACTCCCATACGAATATCTGCAGCTCCGCCGCGCGCGCCGGTTACGCGTTCTGGATGGGAATCGACCGCCCGAGTCCCGACCACGCGAATGCGGACGTCATCTTCCTTATAAGCTCGCATCTGGAGGCCGGGCATTACTTCAATCCGCACGCACAGCGGATCATCGAGGCCAAGGCTCGCGGTGCGAAGATCATCGTCTTCGACATCCGGCTTTCCAATACGGCAACGCATGCCGACTATTGGGTTGCGCCGCAACCCGGAAGCGAGCCCGCGATTCTGCTGGCGATGGCGCGACATCTCGTCGAGACGGGCCGCTACAATCGCGAGTTCGTTCGCCGCTGGTGGAATTGGGAAGAGTATCTGGCAAACGAGCGGCCGGAGCTTCCGCGAACGTTCGAGAGCTTTGAGACGGCTTTCCTCGAGTTGTACGCGCCTTTCACGTTCGAGTACGCCGCAAGGGAAGCCAAGGTCGAAGTTGAGCAGCTGCGCGCGATCGCCGAGGTCGTCGCGAGCGCCGGCACGCGTCTTTCCAGCCATAACTGGCGCTCCGCAGCCGCCGGGCACTACGGCGGATGGCAGGTGTCGCGCACGCTCTTCCTTCTGAATGCGCTGATGGGCGCGATCGCGACGAAAGGCGGCGTCTACCCGAACGCATGGAACAAGTTCGTTCCGAAGCCGATTCACGCAACGCCGCATCCCAAGCGCTGGAACACGGTCACGTGGCCCGAGCAATATCCGCTGGCGTTTCACGAGATGTCGTTTTTGCTGCCGCACCTGTTGCGCGAGCAGGACCGCAAGCTCGACGTCTACTTCACACGCGTTTACAATCCGGTCTGGACGAATCCCGACGGTATGTCGTGGATCGAGATGTTCAAGGAGAAAGGCCGCATCGGTTTGCACGTTGCGCTGACGCCGACGTGGAGCGAGACCGCCTATTTTGCGGACTACATTCTGCCGATGGGGCTCGGTCCGGAGCGTCACGACATTCATTCGTATGAAACGCACGACGCACAGTGGCTCGGATTCCGTCAGCCCGTTCTGCGCACGGCGCGCGAACGCCAGGGCGAGAAATTCGACGACTCGCGCGGCGCCAATCCCGGCCAGGTGTGGGAAGAGAACGAGTTCTGGATCGAGGTGTCATGGCGCATCGATCCCGACGGCAAGCTCGGCATTCGAAAATATTTTGAATCGAAAGCGAAGCCGGGCGAAAAGCTGACGGTCGATGAGTACTACGGTTTCATCTTCGAAAACTCGGTGCCGGGACTTCCGGAGCGCGCCGCTGCCGAAGGCTTGACCCCGCTCGCCTTCATGCGTAAGTACGGAGCCTTTGAAGTCGCGCAGAATATCGGCGCGCAACACGAGATCCCCGTTCCGCAAAGCGAGCTTGAGGACGTTGCGGTTTCGGAGCTCGGACGCGCGTATACGCGCGCGGCACGCCGAGGTCCCGAGAATATCGTACCGTTGCCGGCGCCCGAGGACGATTCGGACGGCCGCCGTCCCGTCGGCGTAAAGATCGACGGCGAGATCTTGCGCGGATGGCCGACGCCGAGCGGCAAGCTCGAGTTCTATTCATCGACCCTTGCAACATGGGGTTGGCGCGAATACGCGACGCCGCAATACATCAAGAGCCACGTCCATCCGGAGAATTTGGAGCCGGGACAGATGGTGCTCAATCCGATCTTCCGGTTGCCGACACAGATTCACACGCGCAGCGCGAATGCGAAGTGGCTCGACGAGCTGGCGCACGTCAATCCGCTGTGGATGAATCCGGTCGATGCCGCACGCCTGGGCGGCATCGGCACCGGCGATCTCGTGCGTATCTCGACCGAGATCGGTTATTTCGTGCTCAAAGCCTGGGTCACCGAAGGGATTCGCCCCGGAGTCGTTGCCTGCAGTCATCACATGGGCCGGTGGAAGCTCGATGAGGCCGGGCAGCGCCAAATGGCGGCGACGGTCGGTCTCACCCAAGAGACATCACGCTGGACGATGCGGCGCAAGTCCGGCGTCTCTGCATTCAAATCCGAGGATCCCGATACGCAACGCATTTGGTGGACCGATGTCGGCGTTCATCAAAACCTGACGTTCGGCGTGCAGCCCGATCCGATTTCGGGGATGCACTGCTGGCACCAAGCCGTTACCGTCGAGCGCGCGCAACCCGGCGACACCTACGGCACGGTCTTCGTCGATACGGAAAAAAGTCGCGCGTGCTTCGAGAAGTGGCAGGCCAAGACGCGGCCCGCGAGCCGTTATTCACCCAACGCAACACGGCGTCCGTGGTGGTTCCTGCGTCCTTTGCGGCCGAGCCGCAACGAGTACAAGCTGCCCGTTTGAAGTTTCCCGACGTGCTCGCGTTCTTGGCCGTCGGCTTCGTGCTCGGCGACGCGGGGCTGCACGTCGTTCACGTTTCGCTCGGATCCGAAGCGGCCGGCATCGTCATCGCGCTCGCAGCCTCCGTGATCTTATACGAGTGCGGACACGATCTCGACCGCGAGCATCTCGGTTCGGCATGGCGCAGCTTGCTCTCGCTCGTTACCGTCGGCGTTCTCGTCACGGCCGGGCTTGCGGCGTATGCTTCGCACTTGGCATTCGGCTGGGACTGGCAGACGTCGACTCTCTTCGGCACGATCGTCGCGGCAACCGATCCGGCGGCCGTCATCCCCGTGATGCGACAGTCCGGCGTGTCGCTGCGAATCAGCAACGTCGCGCAAGCCGAATCGGCGCTCAACGACGTGATCGGAGCCGTGCTTACCGTGTTCGCGCTCGGAATTGTGCAAGGCGCGCACCTGAGCCCACCGGCCGCCGTCTCGACGCTCGCGGTGACGCTGCTCTATGCGGCCGCCTTCGTCGCCGGTTTGATGCATCGCGGCGAGAAACAGCCGCTCTTCGTCGCGCTGACGTTCGTGGCGCGCTTTGTCGTGTTCGTCATCTTGGGAGCCGCGCTCGATCCGGTCGCGGCCGCGTTTCCGTGGCAGGCGACCGTGTTGTTCGCGGCCGCGTTCATGTTCGTCATCCGGCCCGCGGCCGTCTTCGCATCGCTATGGACCGATCGCGTTCACCGCTGGCATCTGCGCGAGCTGCTGATGCTCTCGTGGGTGCGCGAAACCGGCGTCATCTCGGCTGCGCTGGCGGCGAACGTCGCGGCGCTCGCCGTTCCGAATGCAGAGGCGATCGTCGCAAAGACGACCGCAGTCATCGTCGCAACGGTCGTCGTTCAAGGATTCACGACGGGCGCCTTCGCGCGCGCGCTCGGTGTGGCTAACGCGCCGCGCGCATCTGGAAGGTAAAGCGGTCCGAGCGATAGAGGCTGTGGCCGCAGAGAATAGGGCGCTCGCCGTCCGTAAAGAACGTAACCTTACGGCTCAGGAGGGCGTGTCCGCGTGCGACGCCGAGAATCTTTGCAACGCTTGCGTCGGCACTGACGGCACCGACTTCCTGCTCGACGGCGACGGCTTCGACGCCGCTCTCGCGCGCGATCGTCGCAAAGAGCGATTGCCGGCGTGCATCCTCACGCGTGATACCGCGACTGCACCAGCCCGCAACGTACCGCACGTCGTATGCGCTCGGCTCGTCGTCTGCGACGCGAATGCGGCGCACGAGCACGACTTCGCTTCCTTGCGCAACTTGCAGTGCAGCAGCAACGTCCGGTTCGGCAGGGACGCGGCGGAACGTGAGAATCTTTGCCAGCGGATCGAGATGCGGAAGATGCCAATCCTGCATGAAGCGTTCGACGCCGTCGAGGTGCAACGCAACCCGCGCCTGCCGGACGAGAAATGTCCCGCGGCCAGGGACTCGCTTGACGACCCCGCGCCGCACGAGCTCGGCAATTGCGTTGCGCGCCGTCATCCGGCTGACGCCGAAGCGCTCCATCAGTGCCGCGTCGGAAAGCAAGCGCTGTTCGCCTTCGGGAAGCGTTTGCAAATCCTCGAGCAGGCGCAACTTGATCTGCTCGTACAGCGGCACGGGACCTGCACGGTCTATGGACTGGGGCCTACTCGAAGATCGGGCCATATAGGAATTGCCTATTGTGGAAATGTACGGACAGGTCTAGACTATGGCCTAGCGCCGCCAGCGTCAAGAGGGGGCTCCAGCACAAACCATGGCACTTGCAGTCGAACACCGCAGCGACGCCACGACGACCGTTTCGGAACTGGTTGCGCGGGGGCGCGCCGCCCAGCTTGCAATTCGCGACTACACGCAAGAGCAAGCCAATGGGCTCGTGACCGCAGTTGCATGGGCCTGTTATAAGCCCGAGAACGCCGAGCGCCTGGCGCGGCTTGCGATCGAAGACACGGGCCTGGGGCGCTACGAAGACAAGGTCATCAAGAATCAGCGCAAGACGTTCGGCACACTGCGCGATCTGCTCGACCCGGGAGCGATTTCCGTCGGCGTCATGCGCGAGGATCGCGAGCTTGGACTGACCTTGATTGCGAAGCCCGTCGGCGTCGTTGCGGCAGTTTGCCCCTCGACGAATCCGTCCGCGACGCCCATCAACAAGACGATGATGATCGTCAAGGGGCGCAATGCGACGATTCTCGCACCTTCGCCCAAAGGTGCGACGACCTGCGAGCTGGTCGTCGAGCTCGTCCACGAACAGTTGCGCAAGGTCGGCGCGCCGGTCGACCTCGTCCAGATGCTGCCGCAACCGATATCCAAAGAGTTGACGCACGAATTGATGCGCCAAGCCGATGTGGTCGTCGCAACCGGCTCGCAAAACAACGTTCGAGCTGCATATTCCTCAGGGACGCCGGCATTGGGCGTCGGTGCCGGCAACACGCCCGCGATCGTCGACGAAACCGCCGATCTCGACGATGCGGCCGCAAAGATCAAGCTGAGCAAGTGCTTCGATTATGCGACCAGCTGTTCGTCCGAGAACTCGGTCCTGATACCATCGGCGCGCTACGCGCAAACGATCGATGCGCTGCGCCGCCAAGGCGGCTACTTGTTGGATGCCGCGCAGAAGTCGCAGCTCGAGAAGGCGATGTTTCCCGGCGGCAAGCTCAGTCAGAAGATCATTGCACAGTCACCCAAGACGATCGCCGAGGTGGCCGGCTTCGCAGATCCCGGGACGTACACGTCGGAGTTCTTCATGGTCGAGGAGACCGGTGTCGGCGACGAGTTTCCGTTTTCGGGCGAAAAGCTTTCCGTCGTGCTCACCGTCTATCGTTACGAGACCTTCGATGATGCCGTCGAGCTCGTCGGCCGGATCCTGCGCTACAGCGGAATGGGGCACTCGGTCGCAATTCACACCAAGATTCCGGAACGGCCGCAGCGTCTCGCGCACGAGCTGGACGTGGTGCGGGTTCTCGTCAATCAGCCGCACAGCTTCAACAACGGCGGCGGATTCGACAACGGACTGAACTTCACGTTGACGATGGGCTGCGGTTCCTGGGCCAAGAACAGCATCAGCGAAAACCTGTCCTACAAGCATTTCCTCAATACGACGCACCTCGTGCGGCAGATTCCGGAACGAAAACCAACCGAGGAAGCGCTATTCGGGTCGTTCTGGAAAAAATATGGCCGGTGATGCGGGGCGCGGAGCACCGCTAAAGTGAACGTTCCTGAATACATTGCGAAGTCGTTGATTCGCGATGCCGGCATCGTAACGCCGGATGGCGAGGTTGCGCGGGACTCACGCGCTGCGGCGGAGCAGGCTCGCCGCCTCGGCGGGCGCGTCGCAATCAAAGCGCAGATTCCGGCCGGCAAGCGCGGAAAATCCGGCGGAATCGCGTTCGCCGATTCGCCTGCCGAAACGGAAGAGAAAGCTGCGGCCTTGCTCGGGAGCGAGGTGGCGGGACATCCTGTCGATGCCGTTCTGGTCGAAGCGGCAGCCGACATCGAACGCGAGCTATACGTCGCGATTCTCAATGACGGCTCGACGCGCGGACCGTTGCTGCTGTTCTCGCGCGAGGGTGGCATCGAGATCGAGGAGCAGGGCGAGACGATCCTGCGCAAGGAGCTCGACATTCGAACGGGATTGGATCCTGCGACCGCGCGCGAGATCGCGGGCGACGACGCGCTTGCCGGCGTGATGCAGAAGATGTACGAGCGGTTCATCGCGCTCGATTGCGAGCTGCTCGAGATCAATCCGCTTGCGCGCGAGCGTTCCGGGCGCTACGTCGCGCTCGATTGCAAGATGACGATCGACGATTCGTCGCGTCCGCGCCAGAAAGAGCTGTTTGCACGCGTCGAATCTGCTTCGGGCCCGCTGGGCACGGCGCTGGAACAGCGCGCACGCGAGGCCGGTTTGTACTTCATCGAGCTGGACGGCGAGGTCGGGGTCCTTGCGAACGGCGCTGGTTTGACGATGACGACGCTCGATGCGGTGCACCTGCACGGTGGAAAGCCCGCCAACTTTCTCGAGATCGGGGGCGAAGCGTACACGAAAGCGACGGTGGCTCTGGAGATCGTTCTCGCGAATCCTCGCGTTCGCAGCGTGCTCGTCAACTTCTGCGGCGCCTTCGCGCGTACGGACGTGATGGCCGAAGGCGTCGTGCAGGCGCATGAGACGCTCCGCCCGAGCATTCCGTTTTTCTTTTCGATTCACGGGACGGGAGAAGAGCGCGCGATCGCGATGGTACGCGAACGGCTTGGAATCGAGCCGTTCGACGTGATGGACGATGCCGTCAAAGCTGCGATTGCTGCGGCGCGTGAGCCGGCCGGAGTACGCGCGTGATCTTGCGCCACGATCAAACGGTGCTCGTGCAGGGAATCACGGGCAAGCAAGCCTCGTTCTGGACCGAGAAGATGCTTGCATGCGGCACGAGGATCGTCGCCGGCTCGAGCCCCGGTAAAGGCGGCAACACCGTTTCGGGGATTCCGGTTTATGATTCCGCCGTCGCGGCCGCGGCGACGCATTCGATCGATTGCACGGTCCTCTTTACCCCGCCCATGGCGACGAAGCTCGCGGTGTTCGACGCGCTCGAAGCCGGCATCCGAAATCTCGTCGTTCTGGCGGAACACGTCCCGGTTCACGACGTAATGGAGTTCGTTGCGGCGGCGAAAGCCGCGCGCGCGAACCTCGTCGGTCCGAACACGGCGGGCGTCGTAACGCCGGGCGAATGCGCGGTCGGGATCATGCCGGGATTCGCCGAGAATATTTTTCAGCCCGGATCGATCGGCGTCATCTCGCGAAGCGGAAGTCTCGGTACGCTCATTTGTCTGGACATCGTGCGCGCGGGCTTCGGCGAATCGGCGTTTCTCGGCATCGGCGGCGATCCCGTGCTCGGCACGTCGACCGCGGATGCGCTGCGTATCTTCGATGGCGACGAAAGAACAAAAGCAGTCGTCATCGTCGGTGAGCTGGGCGGCACGATGGAAGAAGAAGCAGCCGAATATGCTGCGCAAACAAAGATGTCGTCGCGCAAACCAATCGTCGCATTCATCGCGGGCCGCAACGCGCCGCCCGGGCGACGGATGGGACATGCGGGCGCAATTGTCATAGGCTCGCGCGGCAGCGGTGAATCCAAAGTTCAGGCGCTGCGCGACGCAGGTACAACGGTCCTAGATAGTCCATCCGACATAGGGTCGGTCCTTCGCAACGTTCTTTCGTGAGAGGTAAGCAGAATGGCCATCGAAACTCGTCCCAAACCTGAAGTAAAATCCGCCGGTTACACCCGGCCGCTCTCACGGATGACGCCGAGTGAAGCGTTTGTCGAAACGTTGCGCGCCGAAGGCGTCACGCTCGCGCCGGGAATCGTCGGCTCGGCGTACATGGACGCGCTCGATCTCTTTCCGGCCGCGGGAATTCGTTTCTTACCGGTTGCGCACGAGCAGAACGCCGTACACATGGCAGACGGTTGGGGACGCATGACCGGGCGACCGACGATTGCAATCGCCCAAAACGGCCCCGGCATCACGAACTTCGTCACCGCGGTTGCCGCGGCATATTGGGCGCACACGCCGATGGTTGTCGTCACGCCGTCGGTCGGCTCGTCGGCGACGGGTCTGGGCGGATTCCAAGAGGCCGAGCAGATGTCGATCTTCTCGAAGATGACGCGCTGGCAAGTGCAGGTCAATCGGCCGGATCGCATGGCCGAGCTCTTGCGGCGCGCGTTCTATATCGCAAAGGCCGAAAATGGCCCGGTTCAAGTTGACATTCCCCGCGACTATTTCTACGGAGAAATCGAAACCGAGATCTATCCCTCGATCGATCTCGAGCGCGGTCAAGGTCCCGACGATGCGCTCGAAGCTGCGGCGCGGATGCTGATCGAGGCGAAAAATCCGCTGATCGTGTGCGGCGGCGGCGTCGTTCAAGCCGGTGGCGGCGCCGAAGCGCGCGCGCTCGCCGAGTTCCTGTGCGTGCCGGTCGCAAATTCGTATCTGCACAACGATTCGTTCCCGGCCGGTCACGAGCTCGCAGTCGGCCCGCTCGGCTACTGCGGATCGAAAGCCGCGATGCAGCTGATCTCGGAAGCCGACGTCGTGCTTGCGCTCGGATGCCGGCTCAATCCGTTCGGCACGACGCCGCAGTACGGTTTCGATTACTGGCCGAAGAACGCGAAGATCATTCAAATCGACGCCGATGCGCGCACGCTTGGCTTGACGAAGAAGATCGCGATCGGCATCTGTGCCGATGCGAAGGCTGCTGCGGCGCGCTTGCTCGAGCACGCGCGAAATCTCGACGGCGGACGCCGGCGCAACGAAGCGACCGTGAAGAAGATCGCCGACGCGAAGAAAGCCTGGAGCGACGAACTGGCCAAGCTGTCGGCAAAGACCGGTGAACCGATCAGTCCGCGGCACGCGCTCAAGCTCGTCACCGAGGCTCTTCCGAAGGATTGCGTCGTCACCACCGATATCGGCAACATCTCGTCGGTCTCGAACAGCTACCTGCGTTTCGAGAATCCGCGCCGCTTCCTCGCTGCGATGAGCTTCGGCAACTGCGGCTACTCCTATCCGACCGCGCTCGGCGCGAAGCTCGCGCGTCCGGATCTACCGGTGGTGGCCTTCATCGGCGACGGCGCGTGGGGAATGAGCCTCGCCGAAGTGATGACCGCCGTTCGCGAAAATATCCCGGTCGTCGCGATCGTATGGAACAACGCCCAGTGGGGCGCCGAAAAGAAAAATCAGGTCGACTACTATGGTGACCGGTTCGTCGGCACGAATCTCAAGAATCCCGATTTCGCCGAGGTTGCGCGCGCAATGGGTGCGCAGGGCATCAAGGTCGACAAGGCATCCGAGATCGGCAACGCGGTGAAGACGGCGGTCGACAGCGGAAAACCGACCGTGATCAATCTCGTCGTCGACTCCGTCGAGCTTGCCGAACCGTTCCGGCGTGATGCGCTCAAGAAGCCCGTGCGTATGCTCGATGTCTACAAACACCTTACGGGCTGATTTCGGACATCTCGAAAATATGATGGCAGCCGTGCGCGGTCGTAAACGCCCGCGTACGGTTGCAGTCGTCCAGCCGGTGAGCAGCTTCGCGCTCGGAGCTGCGCTGCAAGCCGCGCACGAGGGGTTCGTCCGCCCGGTGCTGGTCGGCGACGAAGGACGTATTCGCGCCGTCGCGTCGAGTGACGGCCTCAGTCTCGAAGGCGCGCGAGTCGTCGACGCGCGTAGCGACGTGGAGGCCGCCGAACGCGCCGTCCGGCTCGTCCGCGGCGGCGAGGCCGAGATGCTGATGAAGGGCCACATTCACACCGACGATTTTCTGCGGCCGACGCTCGACCGCGAGAGCGGCTTGCGAACCGGACGGATGATGAGCCACGCGTTCGTCTGCTATCTGCCGCAGCACATATATCCCAAGGCGCTGCTCGTAACGGATGCGGCCTTCAACATCGCGCCCAACCTCGCGGCCAAGCGCGCGATCCTCGAGAATGCGATTGCGCTTGCGCACGCCCTCGGGATCGCCGCGCCGAAGGTCGCAGTGCTGGCGGCAACCGAGGAAGTCAATCCAGCCATGCCGGCGACCGTCGACGCGCGTGCGCTGCGCGACATGAGCGAGAGCGGCGAGATTGCCGGCGCGATCGTGGACGGCCCCTTTGCTTTCGACAACGCGCTTTCGGCGGATGCGGCGCGGACGAAGGGCATTGATTCGCCCGTGTGCGGCGATCCCGATATTCTACTCGTCCCGACGATCGAAGCCGGCAACATGCTTTATAAGGAAATGGTTCACTTCTGCGGCGCGATCACGCCCGGCATCGTGCTCGGCGCGTCCGTTCCGGTTCTCGTGACGTCGCGCGCCGATCCACCCGAAGCACGTCTCGCGTCCTGTGCGCTCGCCGCCGCCTACTTGGACGCCGCATCAGCCTGATACTAATTGAAGGCGTCGATTAGAACGTAGTCTTGTGTGCGGGTACAGGGCTCCGGTCGGTCGATAGCGCGCGTCGTCGGGTTCTCCGGGCCGAGGCCTGAACCACTTCGTCCCGGCGCGGAAATCTTGCGGGACGCAATCAAAGCACTCTAGAAACCCCGGCGCCGAAGCAGGCTTTGCGGGCGCGAAGTTTTTTCCGGCCGGGCCTCAGGGCGCCGGCCTAGGAGGTATTTGTGGAGGGACCCCAGTCTCGTCGAGAATTCGTCAAGAAAGCCGCCATCGCCGGCGGACTCGTTCTTGGTGCTCCCGTCTTTATTCCTAAACGTACCGAAGCTGAAGATACGCTGAACATCGGCGTGAACGAAGAGCTCACCGGCGTGTATGCGTACCCTGCGAAGAACGAAGTTCGCGGAATGACGATGGCAGTCGATGATTGGAACAAGAAGGGCGGTGTGCTCGGCCGTCAGATCAAGCTCCTCGTCGAAGACAACGCGAACAATCCCGGCACCGCGGTCGAGAAGGCGCGTAAGCAATTCGAAGTCGACAAGGTTCCGGTACTCATCGGGACGCTGAACAGCGCCAATTCGCAGGCTGTTAGTAACGTTGCGTACCAGGCCGGTAAGCCATTCCTCGTCTCCGGCGGCCACACCGACACCGTCACGGGATCGCAATGCCACTGGACGACGTTCCGGACGTGCCACAGCACGTGGGCAGAAACACACGCTACGGGTCTTTCGATCGCCAAGAAGTTCGGCAAGAAGTGGTACTACATCACGCCGGACTACGCGTTCGGCCACTCGCTGCTCGACGGCTACAAAGACATGGAGGGGAAACTCGGCATTCAGGTCGTCGGCAGCGATCTCACGCCGCTCGGCACGACCGATTTCAGCGCGTATTTGACGAAAGTGCTGGCTGCCAAGCCTGACTGTCTGATCATCATGGTCCAAGGCGACGATCAGATCAATTGCCTCAAACAAGCCAACTCGTTCGGAATTCTCAAGCGCATTCCGGTTGCGGGTCCGCAAGGCGAGCTCGAGCCGCTCTGGGGCGTGCCGAAGGAAGCGCAAGTCGGTTACTGGGGCGTCGAGTGGTACTACAAGAACATCGGAAACAATAAGGAAGCGCAATCGTTCGTCTCACGTTACATGTCGCAATACCAGGAGCCGCCGACTGCCCGCAGCGCGTTCGGATACATCACTGCGGACCGCATGCTGACGGCCATACAGGAAGCCAAAGGCACGGATCCGGTCAAAGTCTGCAAGTCGCTTTCCGGTATGACATTCCACCCGCTCCAGCAGGGAACCGGAACGTATCGAGAAGTCGACCACGAGTTGACTTGGCCGATGCTGTTCATGCAGACGATCTCCGGCGGTCAATCCGACAACCCGAAAGATATCTTCAAGATGATCGACGTTCAGCCGGGAGAAGCGATCGAGCATCCCGTCGCCGAGCAGGAGAAAATCTGCAAGCTCGCCTGGCCGTCGTAACACCCACGTAATCCACCCCTTACCGTCATCCCGGGCGTACGTCGCCCGGGATGACGCATTCAATAAAGGGACGCAATGGAACGACTCATCCCTGAAATCGTCAACGGAATCGTACTGGGCGCGTTCTACGCGATCATCGCGATCGGCTTGTCGCTGATCATGAACCTCACCGGCACGGTGAATCTCGCGCACGGCTCGTTCCTCACGCTCGCCGGCTATCTGGCATTCGTGCTGCTCCAGCGCGGAACGAACTTTTGGCTGGCGCTGGGAATCTCCGCGATCCTCACGGTGATCGTCGGCCTGGCCGTCGAGCGAACTTTGATAAAGCCGCTCTACAAGCGTATCCCGCTCTACAGCTTGCTGCTCACGTTCGGTCTTGCGCTGATTGCCGAAGAAGTATTTCGCCTGGTTTGGGGACCGCAGTCCGTTCCGTTTTCGACGCCTGCATCGCTTCAAGGCGCCACGATCATCGGCGACACCGTTTTGCCGACGTACCGGCTTGCGATCATGGGGGTGCTGGCGCTCGTCATGAT
>Ga0335072_10006272_pt1 | contig 17411 bp, 15 predicted proteins | sample Lox_Sample_21_FD_206725 | JGI IMG/M metagenome (GOLD analysis project Ga0335072, IMG submission 206725) | Soil microbial communities from Loxahatchee National Wildlife Refuge, Florida, United States - Lox_Sample_2.1 | ecosystem: Environmental > Terrestrial > Soil > Wetlands | place: USA...
AGCGGCCAGCTCTACACCCTTTGCCTGCATTGCCTTCGCCGTGGCGACAACGTCGTCGCACCAGAATGTCACCGTTTGAAAACCACCGATGCGGTTCTCGTGCCCCTGCGGCGTGAACAGGGCGATATGCGTGTCGGATCCCGGAATGAGCAGCTCAATCCAGCGCTGACCTTCTCCGAATGGCTGGTCGGTTGCGACTTTGAATCCGAGTTTTTCTGTGTAGAACTTCAGCGAAGCATCCTGATTGCTGACCGGGATGCTGACAATCTTGACGCCACGAATCATGTGGACCTCCAGTCCTGGGCTGCACAGAACATAGACTGCGAACTCTCGCGAGCGCAATCAGGTACTAGCTGCTATATTTTTGGTTGATACAGCGATGCCCAGCTTCGACGACTATGTCACCGACGTTCTCATGCGCGACCTTGTCGGCCATGACCGCCGGCCTGCGAGCTTCCTTGTCTATGTTTGGATCGCCGCCGAACAGCAACGCCGCGGCGGTGCTGTGCAGATCAGCTATCAGGATCTGGCCGAATCAATTGGCATATCGAAGAGCTCGGCGCAGGCGTCTGTGGGATGGCTTCTGGGGCGCAAGCTGCTGGCCGTCAGCCGGAACTCGGTCACCGCTACGCCGAGTTATACCGTCCAGACTCCCTGGAGACGCGATCGCAAGCCCGGGCGTTAGCTAAGAGCTACTTAGAGCCGTTTTCCTGTTTGTGGAGTTCGGCAAGAAACGCCTGCTCGCGGTCGGCAACGTATGCCTTGTATCCGGCAGGGTCGATGAACGGGTTTTCAGCGCTATCCTTCAGACGCGCATACTTGGCCTGCATATCGTAATAACCGCCGTGCGCACCAAGAAAGACGTCGCAGGGCAGGGCATTGAGGACGCGAAAGGTCTGCTGGTAGTCCTGGGCGATCTGAGGATAGGTCTTGTTGTTCACCAGCTTGTATCCGGGATTTACATTGGGGCTGCCGACGATAACCACGTTATAGCTTTTGCCTTTGTCGACGACGGTAAGCGTCCAGGTGGTGCATCCTTTGGTGTGGCCGGGGGTCTTGTGGGCTACCAGGACCACGCCGCCCAGCCGAACCTCGTCCCCATCGTGCAGAATGCGGTCGACTTTTGTTGGGGGAAAATGCATATCGGCAGACTTGCCGTATTGAAAGTCACTCTTGCCGCCATCCTCGACGACGGGTACGTCGGCATCCATCACCATGTACTTCGCGTGGGTCATCTGCTTGATACGCGCGCTTCCCGCGCAGTGATCGTAATGGGCGTGGCTGATGAGCAGAATCTTCACATCGCTGAATTTGAAGCCGAGCTGCTCGACGCTCTTCTTAATCAGGTCAGGAGAACTCACGAGACTGCTGTTGATCAGGATGTCTCCCTGCGGCGTGGTGATCAGGTAGGAGGCGAGGTCTTTGCTGCCCACGTAGTAGACGTTGGCGATCACGCGATGCGGCGGGAAGGGCTGAGTCCAGTCAGACGGGATCTGCGCGGAAGCGCTTGCCGTAAGGGCGAGGAGAAAAATCAGGATGCGAGACAGCATGGGCAGGAGTATTGCACCGGAATTCTGTTGCCGTTCTGCATATCGTGTGGAAAAGCGTTGCCGATGGAGATACCCATCGCCGGCCGGGGCTCTTAACGGCCGCCGGCGGTTGTCGACAGGGACTGGGGCGGCTCGTCGGGTGCGTTCGGCTCGCTCTCGAATGCGCTTGCCGGCAGAGGATCGAGCAACGCGCTGTGCGCGGTGTTGAGCAGGACAGCATCGCTTGTGTCCCCGCTCAGCTCCCAGATCATTACGCCACCCAGGTGCTCATTTGCCGCATAGCTGACCTTATAGCGGACGGAAACGGCGTCTTCGTATGTCCAGAAGGTCTGCCCGTCGTAGAGCCAGGGAGCGTGCGAGTGCGGGTCGCGATAGATTGGCGAGTTCGCGGTTAGAGTGCGGATATAGTGATACGGTTTGTCTGCGTGAACGCCGTGCCCAGCCTGGAAGAGCCCGTTGTTCGTGCGCTCGACAGCAGTCCAGCTGTATCCGTAGAAGGGCACACCCATCAGCAGCTTCTCAGCGGGTACTCCAACCGCTATGTAGCTGGAAACGCTCCTCTCGATGCTGTTCGAGTGGTGTGGATCGGCAGGGTCGGTGAAGAGCGGAGCGAGAAAGCCGGTGGTGTGGCTCCAGGGGCCCGTGTAGTCGTAGTTCATCACGCCGATCTGGTCGACCAGCGGCGCGATCGCAGCAAAATCCGTGCCCGGCAGCATGTGTGGCGAGTGTCCGACGGCTATTGAGAGGCGCAGTCCGGGACGAACCAAGCGCATCTGGCGACGAAACTCTTCGAGCAGGGCGCGGAAATTCGCCGCGTCTTCCACCTCCGGAGACTCCCAGTCGACGTCGAAGCCATCGAATATGCCCGGCTCATGAATGCCGGGAGCAAAATTTCCGCGAATAAAGGTATCGATGCATGAGGATACAAACGCCTTGCGGTTCTCCGGCTTCGCGTCCTCGGCGAAGCCCGCGGCAGCGCCTTCGAGCGAAATCAGAATCTTCAGGTGCGGATAGCGCTGCTTCAGTTCCTTGAGTTGATGGAAGTAGCCGTGGAAGGGCAATGCTGGATTGTCCGGCTCTCCGCTCACACTGTTCTCTGCGGTGTATGTCGTGTTCAGATCGGCCTTGGGATCGGCGACCGAACACCTGCCGCCGGACACAAAGCCTTGCGCATAGTTGATCTGATCGAGCTGCGTGACGCTGCCGTTATCTACGAGCTGTTTTACGTAGTAGGGTTGGTCGTAATAGAGGCCCCATTGCGGGAAATATCCCACGAGCAGTGGATGTGACTGTGGCGCATGCTTGTGCCGACGCCGGGCGTGCGCATAGGGCTGGAACAAAAAGAAAAGAAGTATTGCCAGCGCGGACACGAAAACCCATTGCCGCCAAACCTGATCGGAATGTTTTTCCATTCACTATGAAAGACGTTTGGAACCGGTGATCCGTTGAAAAATTTTCGATGACACCGCGGGCCGAGCGAATATGGCCCACTCTACTGCCCGTTTACCGCTTGTCCGCGACGGCGAGTAGAGTCTGGAAATGAGGCGCTTCAGCTTCCTTGTGAACTACCGATATTTCAATTCCGTGAAAGCGCGCCTTTTCCATTGCTGACTCCAGTTCAACCTCGCTGAACCCGAGCCACTCATCGGCATAGAGCTCGCGGGCTTCTTCAAAGCGATGCTTCGCGAGGTCGAGTATTGCGATCCGTCCGCCCGGTTTGAGAATTCGCCAGGCCTCGGCGACGGCACGCTCCGGATGAAGAGCGTGGTGCAGGGATTGGGAGAAGAAAACGAGGTCGACGGTGGCGTCCGCGATGGGGAGTTCTTCCATGTCGCCGAGACGGTAGTCGAGATTCTTTACGCCCTGACGCTTCGCCTGCTGGCGGGCGACCTCCACCATGCGAGCGGATGTGTCGACGGCGATGACCTGTTTGGCACGCTGTGCCAGCAGCAGGGAGAATGCGCCTTCGCCGGCGCCGAGGTCGGCGATCACCATGGGCGGCATCAACTTGAGGAGGGCCTCGGCGACGCTCTTCCACGATTTGCCCGGGACGTAGCTGCGCCCGAAGCGGCCGGCGACGTCGTCGAAGAAGGCCCGCATCTTGTCCTGCCGTTTGCGCAGCACGCGTTTTACTGCTGCCTGGTCGGGTTTGGATTCGGGCAACTCGTGCCGGGCCTGGTTGAGCAGTTCGGCAAGAACGCCTGCGCCGTTCTCGCGCTTGAGGCGGTAGAGGTTGTTCTTGCCGGTGCGGCGGTCCTCGACCAGCCCGGCCTGCTTCAACTGCGAAAGGTGCGTCGAGATTGTGCTCTGGCCCATGGCGAGGATTTCCTGCAGTTCGGCTACGGACAGCTCTTCGCGTTCCAGCAGCAGCAGAATGCGCAGCCGGTTGGGATCGGCGACCACGCGCAGGATTTTCACAATTGACGACATCGGGTTCTGAGTTATTATATCAATGTATCTTGATTTAACGATATAGAGGTGGTGAACACAATGGCAACTGCAACACTCGAACGCGCCGCTACCGACTACAAAGTCGCCGATATGTCGCTGGCCGACTGGGGCCGCAAAGAAATCTCCATCGCCGAGCACGAGATGCCCGGACTGATGTCCATCCGCGGCAAATACGCTGCGCAAAAGCCGCTGGCAGGCGTGCGCGTCACCGGTTCGTTGCACATGACCATTCAGACGGCGGTGCTGATCGAGACGCTGGTCGATCTGGGCGCCGATGTCCGCTGGGCGAGCTGCAACATCTTCTCGACCCAGGACCATGCTGCTGCTGCTATTGCTGCGGCCGGAGTTCCCGTCTTTGCGTGGAAGGGCGAAACCCTCGAAGAGTACTGGGAATGCACCTACCAGGCGCTGAGCCACAAGGGCGGCAAAGGTCCGCAGCTTGTCGTCGATGACGGCGGAGACGTGACGCTGCTCATTCACAAGGGCTACGAGTTCGAAGAGGGCGACAACTGGGTCAACACGCCTTCCGGCAATCATGAGGAACAGGTCATCAAGGATCTGCTGAAGCGCGTTCATGCGGAAGATCCACAGCACTGGCACAACGTTGCCAAGGAGTGGCGCGGCGTTTCAGAAGAGACAACGACCGGCGTGCATCGCCTCTACAAGATGAAGGAGCAGGGCAAGCTGCTGATTCCCGCAATCAACGTGAACGACTCGGTGACCAAGTCGAAATTCGACAACCTCTACGGATGCCGCGAGTCGCTGGCTGACGGCATCAAGCGGGCCACGGATGTGATGGTTGCGGGCAAGGTTGCGGTCATCTGCGGCTACGGAGACGTAGGCAAGGGCTCATCGCACTCGCTGCGCGGCATGGGCGCTCGTGTGATCGTGACGGAGATCGATCCGATCAATGCGTTGCAGGCTGCGATGGAAGGCTTCGAAGTGACGACGCTTGAGGACACGCTGGGCCGGGGCGATATCTACGTCACCTGCACGGGCAACGTCGACATCATCACGCTCGAGCACATGAAGAAGATGAAAGATCAGGCGATCGTCTGCAACATCGGGCACTTCGATAACGAAATCCAGATGGATGCGCTGAACGGAGAGAAGGGCGTCGAGAAAATCAACATCAAGCCGCAGGTCGACAAGTACACCTTCCCCGATGGGCATGCGATCTTTGTGCTCGCCGAAGGCCGCCTCGTCAATCTGGGCTGTGCCACTGGACACCCGAGCTTCGTGATGAGCAACAGCTTCGCCAACCAGACGCTGGCTCAGATCGATCTCTGGGAGAACAAGGACACCTACAAGATCGACGTCTACACGCTTCCCAAGAAGCTGGATGAAGAAGTTGCACGCCTCCACCTCGAGAAGAGCGGCGTCAAGCTGACCACGCTCTCGCCGAAGCAGGCTGAATACCTCGGCGTATCGCAGGAAGGTCCGTACAAATCGGAGCACTACCGGTACTAGGTCTCACGGGAGAAGCACAGAGAAGGCTCTGCCATATAGGCAGGGCCTTCGTTTTTTATGGGGAGCGCTTGCCAATCTGGGCGGCCCGTTCAAGCCCTTCTGTTGACGGGGAAATGCAAGTCTTCACCGTTGAACCCTGACTGCTCCAACCGATCTTATAAATACACTCGAACCGGCTTGCACGCCGTCGCAGGCAATTTCCGTGTTGCCGGTGATTCGTCAATTACGAAATCAAGCTGCTGGAGGACCGCCTGTCTTTTTCCGAAAATGGAAAGGGTTCGCGACCTCATTACGCTGCCTTATTCTTTTGAACCTCGGTCGCGGCTTTTCGGATCACATCTAGCACGAAGTCAGGCTGGGACAACATCGGCACGTGGCTGCTATCGGTCTCGAAGACTGTTGCTCCCATACGCTTCGCGACGAAACGCTCCAACTCGGGCTGGATAGTATGGTCCTTCGTAGCTACGATGTACCAACTCGGCTTTGATCTCCACGCAGTACCTTCCACCTTTTGTGTGAACAAATCTGCTACAGGTGCGCCCTGAGTGGCCCAGACCAAATTCTGCTCTTGCTCAGAGAGATCACCTGCAAAGGACGAGACGCCATCCTTTTTAGCCAAACGCGTCCGTCGCCAACCTCGACATGGGAAAAGATATCGGTTGGCGGAAACTTCTCTTGCAGACTTTGTGTTGTCTCGTCGGCATCCGGGGCAAACGCCGCGACGTAGACAAGCGCTGCAACTCGTGGGTCGGTGCCGGCCGCCGTGATGACCGAGCCACCATAGGAATGCCCCACTAAGACTGCGGGGTTGCTTACACGGCCCAAGGTTCTCTTCACGCAATCCACATCGCTGGCGTGTGAGTCGAGTCCGTGCTGAGAAGCGATCACTTCAAATCCTTCATTCTGGAGAGTCGGGATAAGTTTGCTGAAGCATGAGCCGTCGGCCCATAAACCGTGAACAAAAACAATGCTGGGTTGGCGTTGCAAGGACATATAAAACCTCCTGGGCTTAGTTGGGACAACAAGTAGCGTTATCCCTTGATGTTTATTACGATGAGTCCGTTTCACCTATTTATTCCATCTTTAGTGAACGCGAAGGTTGTGTACTTCGAGCGGACAGGATGGCCCGGTGCCCCATTCCACCCTTCCCGTCGGCTTGAACCTGCAAATCCTGACCACTGACCTCTGATCGCTTGAACCGATCTCATAAGTGGACTCGATCTGGTTTGCACCCGTCGCAGATAGTTTCCGTGTTGCCGGTTATACGGCAATCCGCTTCGGTCCACCAGCCAATCGGACAAACGCAACGCCGAGATCGGCTCAGTGCGCAAGTTCATAGACTTTGTACAAGAAGTATCCGATGAAGCAAATACCAACCAGATACTGAAGTGCGACTAACGACCAAAACTGATTTGGGTCGTTGGCACGGCGGACCACACGGCCGAATCGCCCCCACGCATCGCCGGTATACGTCGCGGCGACACCCAAAAAAAACGAGAAGACCCCAAAAATCAACAAACCATAAGGCGGCTTCAACTCCGAACTAGGCACCGACACGTCCTCTATCTCCTACAAACCCGCGACAGTTTCTCCAATCATTGCATGAACGGGGCGACGAATTGGCCGGGCCGTGCCCCATTCAACCCCTTCTGTTGGGCTTGAGTGGGAATACAAATTCTGACCGCTGACTCCCTGACCTGCTGACTCGCTCAACACTCCAACCGATTCTCAAAAACGCACTAGGGCCGGTTTGCAGGCCGCCGCAGATAATTCCCAAGTTGCCGGTGATACCGGCAAGAGGATGCTTGGCGTGCGGATGGACGCTATCGCCTGTTTCGATGAACCGCATGGACGAAGCGAATATAATTCGCGCACACGAAGCGGGAGTCGTGATCGATGAGTGATGCTCTGGGAAATCCGGGAGAACCTGTAGTAAATGTTGACCCGGACGATCTGAAGACTTTCTGGCAGCAGACACGCGATCTTCAGGCAGCACATCCCGGGCGGAATGTTTCTATCGGTTTCGAAGCGCTGGACCTCTCCATGCCGGGGGTGAATACAGGGGCCGTCTGGTATCGCTCCAGCATGATTTGGGTGCTCAACCAAATCGCGCAGGAGCGATTGGCTCCCTGGATTAAGGATGGAGAGGTTTCCGACGCTGTCTTCCGAACCATAGCGACGATTCCGATGGAATGGATCGGACACACGGAGCGGGAAGGCTTGCCCTTCGATGTTGAAGAGTTCTTTCGCCAATTGAGGGAAGGCGCCCGGCAGAATGCCTGAGATCGCCGAGCATGAGCGCCCGATTTCAAGCCCCGTGTTGGGCTTGAGTGGGAAAGCAAGTCCTGATCGCTAGTCCCGAATCTTTGACCCCTGTATTTCGGACCGGCTTTTCCTCAGTCGCGCCGAGTTCTCCGCCTCGGATCCTTCTCTCCGCGAAGACTAAAATTGATTCAGCACAATGGCTGAATTCACTCACCTGCATCTGCACACCGATTACTCCCTCCTCGATGGCGCCTGTGACGTAGAAAAGCTCGTAGATCGAGTTGCCAGCATCGGCCAGAAGTCCGTGGCCGTCACCGATCACGGCAATATCTACGGGGCGGTTCACTTCTTCGACGCCGCAAAGGCACGGGGCATCAAGCCGATCCTGGGGTGTGAGCTCTATATCTGTCAGAAGGAAGATCATCGCGCGGAGCCGCAGGGTGATGATTACAACCACCTGCTTGTCCTCGCGGAGAACGAAGAGGGCTATCGCAATCTGGTTCGCATCACGTCCGAGGCGTCGCTCCACGGCTTCTATCGCAAGCCGCGCGTGAGCAAGAAGTATCTGGCCGAGCATTCGGCGGGGCTGGTTGGGTTTTCCGGGTGCCTCGCCGGTGAGCTCTGCGAAAACCTGATGAAGGGGAACTACGAGTCAGCGCGCTCGACTGCGGCGCAGTATCAGGACATTTTCGGGCGGGGCAACTTCTTCCTCGAGATACAGGATCAGGGGCTCGAGCTCGAAAAGAAAATCCACGCCGATCTCTTCCGGCTGGAGAAAGAGCTCGATATTCCGCTGGTCGCCACCAACGACAGCCACTACCTCTGCGAAGACGATTCGCATGCGCACGAGGTGCTGCTCTGTGTGCAGACGCTCGCATCAATCAACGATCCCAAGCGCTTCAAGTTCGACTCCGACCAGTTCTACGTGAAATCGGCGGCGGAGATGGAGAAGCTGTTTTCGCACGCGCCCGAGGTTGTGAGCCGCACCATGCAGTTTGCCGAGCGCTGCTCGCTCAAGCTGACCAAAGTCGACAATCCCTTTCCGGAGTTTGCGGTTCCGGAGGGACACACCATCGACAGCTACTTCGAGGAGGTCTGCCGGAAAGGGCTGAAGAAGCGCCTGGACACGGCGGTCCGGGAATTGGGGGCGCGGGGAGTGCAGCGCGTGCCTGCGCACGAATATGAAGCCCGCTTGAACTTCGAGATCGGCATTATCAAGCAGATGAAGTACTCGGGGTACTTCCTGATTGTGTGGGATTTCATTAAATACGCGCGGGACCATGGCATTCCGGTGGGTCCGGGAAGAGGATCGGCGACGGGCTCGCTGGTCGCGTATGCCATGGAGATCACGAACATCGATCCCATGCAGAACGTGTTGCTTTTCGAGCGCTTTCTCAACCCCGAGCGCGTCACCATGCCCGACATTGACGTGGACTTCTGCCAGAACCGGCGGGGCGAAGTCATCGACTATGTCACCCGCAAATACGGACGCGAGCAGGTCGCGCAGATCATCACCTTCAACACCATGGCGGCCAAGGCCGCCATAAAAGACGTGGGCCGCGCCCTCGACATGCCGTATGGCGATGTCGACCGCATCGCCAAGCTGGTACCCACCACCATCGGCGTCACTATCGAGCAGGCTCTCAAAGATTCGCCTCCGTTGCAGGAGGCCTACGACAGCAACCCACAGATCCGCGAGCTTATCGACACCGCGCGCAAGCTCGAAGGTCTGGTTCGCGGAGCCGGAGTCCACGCTTCCGCCGTGGTGATCGCGCCGCGGCCCCTGGATGAGCTCGTGCCGCTCAACCGCGCCAAGAACGACGAAATCGTGACTGCCTACGATATGAAGGCAGTCGAAAAAATGGGCCTCCTCAAGATGGATTTTCTCGGTCTTGCCACGCTCACGGTGATCACCGATTGCCTGAAGCTGATCGAGCAGACCCGCGGAGAGAAGCTGGATATCGAGAAGGTTCCGATGGACGATCCGGAGACGTTCAGGCGTGTATTTCATACAGCGCTGACTTCGGGGATTTTCCAGTTTGAATCACCGGGAATGCGGGACATTTTGCGTCGGTACAAGCCGGACACGGTAGAGGACCTTACAGCGCTGAATGCGCTCTATCGGCCTGGGCCGATGGACATGATCGACGACTTCATCGAGCGGAAGTGGGGCCGGCGAACCGTGGAATTCCTGCTGCCCGAACTTGAGGGAATCCTCAAGGATTCACTCGGGGTGATCGTCTATCAGGAACAGGTGATGCGGATCGCCAATGTGCTGGCGAGCTATTCCCTCGGCGAAGCTGATTTATTGCGCCGCGCTATGGGGAAGAAGGATCCCGAAGCCATGGCCCAGCAGCGGGACCGGTTTATGAACGGTGCCGCGGCGCTTGGGCACCCAAAGGCAGCAGTTGCCGAGATCTTTGATCGGATGGCGAAATTCTCGGGATACGGATTCAACAAGTCGCATTCGGCGGCATATGCGCTTGTGGCTTACCAGACCGCTTATCTGAAGACGCACTATCCGGTCGAGTTCATGGCCGCGCTGCTGACGTCCGAAATTTCGAAGCCGGAAAACGTGGTCAAGTACATCAAAGAATGCCGCGAGATGAATATCCCGGTTGAGCCGCCTGACGTGCTTTTCTCCGATGCCGACTTTACGCCGCACGGGAGCGCCATCCGCTTCGGGCTGACCGCCATCAAGAACGTCGGCCGCAACGCCATCGATTCGATTCTCGCCGCACGCAAGGAGCTTGCCGAGGAGGGACGCAGCTTCGCCTCCTACTGGGAGTTCTGCGAGAAAGTCGATCTGCGCCTGATGAACAAGCGGGTGCTCGAATCGCTCATCAAGGCCGGGGCCCTGGACTCTTTCGGGCGCCGCTCCCAGCTCATTGCTGCCGCCGATAAGGCGATCGAGCGCGCACAAAAGACGCAACGCGACGCGGCCGCCGGACAACATGGGCTATTTGGTATCTTCGACGACCATCCCGCGACATCGAAGGCTGATGCGCTGCCCAGCGTGCCCGACTGGGATGAAAACCAGCGGCTGCAGTCAGAGAAGGAAGTGCTCGGTTTCTTCGTCTCCGGACATCCGCTCGACAAGTATTCCGAGAAACTTCGCAACCTGCCGGGCGTGGTCGACACTGCGACGGCGCTCGAAATGAAACCTGCGCCGTCGAATGGACGGCGGGGTCAGGCGCCAGAAAATGATATTGCGGTGGCGGGAGTCATCGTGGGATTGAAGGTTGCAAAGTCCAAACGCTCCGGCGAGCTCTACGCGCAGGCGGCGCTCGAAGACACGGTGGGAAAGATCGATCTGATCTGCTTTCCGAAAGACTACGAACGCCTCGCGGCGAATCTCAAAATAGAAGTTCCGGTGCTGGTGCGCGGACAGCTGCGCGCAGAGGAAGACGCAGCGCCGAAGCTCGCGGTTTCGTCTGTTCAGGCTCTGGAAGACGTGAAGGTTCGACTGCCGCAGAACGTTCGCATCCGCGTGCCGCTGGAGCGTGCCAGCGAGGCAACTCTTTTCGAATTGCAGAAGATCATCGCTGCGGCTCCGGGAACGGGCAAATTCATGCTCAACCTTGAGCAGGCGGGCGAATACTGCGTTGTTCTTGAGCCTTCCGGTACGGCAATCGCCGCCGATCGTGCCTTCATCGACAAGGTTGACCTACTGCTCGGGCGCGGGATGGTGCAGGCATTGGACTAGCGGGTACTGCGCGCGTTTGCTCAGTACTCAGCCGCCCCATACAATCAAACGAGCGACCCGACTCCTCCAGACCTGCGGGCGGAGCCGCGACTCATTTGTGTTATGACTGATCAAGCTCCAGGCGCTCCCGACACGAACCCGGCAGCCACAGAAACAAAGCCGCTTGCATGGATCAAGACAGAGCTGGCCCGTCATCCGCAGCGGCCTGACCCGATGAGTTTTATAGAGAGCATTTTCACCGATTTCAGCGAGATCCACGGCGACCGAGCCTTTGGCGACGATCCGGCGATGCTGTGCGGCATGGCCCGTTTCGATGGCGAGGAGGTCATGGTCATTGGCAATCTCAAGGGCCGGTCGACCAAAGAGAAGGTCCTGCGCAAGTTCGGGATGCCCGACCCCGAGGGCTATCGCAAGGCCCTTCGTGCGATGAAGCTCGCGGAAAAATTCGGGCGTCCGGTTTTCACCTTCATTGATCTGATGGGCGCCAATCCCGGCATCGGCGCCGAGGAACGCGGCCAGGCGGAAGCCATCGCCCGCAATCTTCTTGAGATGTCGCGCCTGCGTGTGCCGACGATTGCCACCGTGACCGGTGAAGGCGGGTCGGGCGGAGCGCTCGCCCTGGCCGTCGCCGACCGGGTTCTCATCCTCGAGAAGGCAATTTACTCGGTGATCTCTCCCGAGGCGTGTGCCTCGATCATGTGGCGCGACGCTTCGAAGCGTGCACAAGCGGCAGCTGCTCTCAAGGCCACAGCCGCCGATATCCGCGAGCTGAACTGCGTAGACGACGTTGTGCCTGAGCCGGGTGAGGGAGCGCACGAAAATCCTGAGGAAGCGGCAAAGCTTCTTGCGGAAAAGCTTCGCTGGCACCTCAACGAGCTGAAGGCGCTCTCGATTGACGAGCTCTTGACGCAGCGCTACGAAAAGTTCCGCAACATCGCGCAGTTCTATACCACTGGATGACTCTGCACCACCTGTACCAAATCGCTATCGCGACAGGAGTCCCGGCATGACTTTTGCCGCGCGTCTCCGCGCCTTCGCCTGGTTCATCGTCGCGGTGGTCTACTTCATTCTGGCGAAGTCGCTGGCCGAACATGCCGCGCTCGGCCTGGCCGCTGGCGACTGGCTGGAGCTCGCCAGCCGGACCATTCTGCTCTTTCTGCTGGTGGTCGGATACGCGGGCATGGGGTACGTCGGCCAGCACCAACGAGAGCCGCTTAAAGCTATGGGCCTGGTGCGCCGCCCAGGCTGGGGCAGAGAGTTTGCTCTTGGTTCCGCCCTTGGGTGGGGCGGAATGGTGGCCTGTGTTCTGCCCATCGCGCTCACCGGCGGGCTGGTTGTCACGCTTTTCACCACCCAACGGCAATTCGGGCTCATCTTCCTCGATCTCGCCATCCTGGCGATTGCCGCGCTTGCTGAGGAGATCGCCTTCCGCGGATATCCCTTTCAGCGGCTGATTGACGCGACGAATCCGACCATCGCGACCATTGCCATATCGCTGCTCTTCGGCCTTATCCATCTCGGCAACCCTGGGGCCACATTTGCGAGCACTATCGTGACCATCTTCGCGGGATGGCTTCTGTCGATCGCCTATCTGCGCACTCGCGCGCTCTGGGTGGCGTGGGGATTTCACTTTACGTGGAATGCGACGATGGGAGTGTTGTTTGGGCTTCCGATCAGCGGCATTACCAACTTTTCTCCGGTCGTTGCGTCCAATGCCGTCGGCCCGCTCTGGATCACGGGAGGCGACTACGGCCCGGAAGGCAGCCTGATCTGCGCTATTGTCATTCTGGTTCTGATCTTTGTGACGATCTCCGCCACACGCGATCTGAAATACCGTTACGCGCAGCCGGTGATTGTCCCGGGAGGTATCCCGGTCGATATCGATGCCATCTCGCGGCGACAGCACGAAGCGGCGATGGGTCCGCAGGCTCCTGCGGCTCCGCAGATTGTGCAGATCAGCGGAGTGCAGGGTGCGAATAGCAGGGAAGAAGTGGCAGCGTCAGCGCCGATCGAGGGTGAAGCAGTCCCGGCGCCGAACACGCCAGCGGAGACTCCGCCGCAAGAGAGCTAGCTCAGACGCTGACCGCGTGGTGTGAGTGATCTAACTCAACTCTTCGCTCTGGGTCGGAGACTTACTGAGTAGCAGTGGCTGCTGTCCCGGCACAGCCGAGACTTAACTCGAGACTTTACTGAGAGGTAACACCAGTACCGAGCCAAGGGGGAGCGCTAGCCCAGGAAGAATCAACCAGTGGGTTGGAGCGCAGCTGCATCCGGTTGACGATTTTGCTCACGCCTCTGGTTCACGTGACCGCGCCCAGGAGATCTTTTGCCATTTGCGGGCTGGGGACGTGGCCGCCGAGAGAAACGACTCCATCGTGCACATCAAGGGCGAGGAACTGTGAGATGTTAGGAAGATAGCCAAGCCTTCGATAGAAAATCCCGACCATGGATTGTTCCACGTTCGCCAGGAGTTTGTCGTCCGGAACCGGTGGAGTCACGACCTGGATCGTATTTCTTCCTTTAGAAAAGCGACGTCTTTGTCCCATCATCATTACTCAGGAGAATACGATCCAAGTGCTTTGGAATGACGCTGTAATTCAAGTCCGATTCAGCCGCGCCTTGAGCTTCGTCATCGAGGTCAGTACGTTTTGATACCTAGACTGCTGCATTCCGCCCAGGCAGGAGGCCCAAAATGAATGCAAACGGAACATTTGGAGCCACTGACGCACGACCGAGCTTCCCGTGGCCCGTGACACATACGAGTTCTAGAAACAACAACAAGCTTTGGAAGACCGACCGGCCGGTTCCGATCAATTACGAAATCCCGATGGACTGGCACCACATGATGCCGGGGAATGCGATCCGGAACTCCTGGAGCGCACTGGTGACCAGCGGGTGCTGGGAGACAATTGAGATCTGGCTGGGACTCCTTTCTGACGATGACCCCGAGACGCACCTCGCCCAGATGAAAGCCGGGAACCTCGCCTCAATTCTGGCGCAGGACCTCACCGAAAAGCTGTGCTGGGCAAAGTGGAACCTCGTCGAAGGCCCGAACAACACGAATCGAACCGACGACCCTGGTGGCGACGGCTTCGATAAGTTCACCACGCCGAAGTTCAGCAACAACGTTCGCACCCGCAGCCAGACCATCCACTCCATTTATGACCTGGTGCGTCAATGGGCGGCAGACAAAAACGACGTCTCTGACAAAGAGGTTAAGTTGCTGAACGAATGGTTCATCGCATTGCGATCTAATAAGTCCTCGCCCATTGCCATGTTCGAGGCGTTGGCCTGGACGGTCGTCACCGATGGCAAATACGACAGCTTCGGCAACGCCTCAAGACACCCGACATGGAAGAAGGCCTGACACCAACACTGGTAACGAAAGTCGGCTTAGCGTTAACCGAGCAGCCGGGTGCCCCATTCAACCTTCGGTTGGCCTGAGTGGGTAGTTTCCGGCTATGCCCGCCGGAATTATCGCCTCGACTTCGGCACTCGTCCGAGGCGAGGGTCGCGTCGCAATAGCAGATCGCAGGCATGAAGCGCCTCCGTCTCGAAGTTCGGTCTGTCACGGGATGAGCAACCAGTGTCCGATCTTGTTGCCTACAGCCCGTGCCCCACTCAAGCCTTTCTGTCTGCTCGTAGGAACCCTGCTCCGTGAAGTTCTCGAATGCCTATCAGGTTGTCCGCTGCACGAATATGCACGAGAAATACCTGCGGTAGTAGATGAACAGGATGATCCACAAGATCGCCGCGAGAACCCCGGGTTGCCATCCCACGGGAGGCAACAAAATGTGGAACATGAGGATATTGACAATGATCGGCGCCAGGATGGTCAAGGCGAGCGGAACATAGCGGTTTACCAACAACAAGGCGCCGCAGATCAACTCGATTGTGCTCACGAAGAGGATGTAGTGGGAATGGAACATTGCGCCCACGAACTGACCTGCAAGGCCCGGGGGTAACCACCGGGGGAAAAAGTGCAGGAAGGCATTCAGACCGAAGGCGACAAAGATGACGCCCAACAAGATGCGGGCGATGATGACCAAAACTTTCATGGCTGCTCCTTTACGGACAGGCGGGGAAACTCGTCAAAAGCAAATGGCCGGAGTCCAGCGGACCTTGAGCCGAATTGGAGCGTATTTGATACGGCCTGGTCAACTAATTCTCCGCCTCATCGCGGAGAGATTCAGGCGGTACCCCGGTGCCGGGTGTCCCATTCAAGCCTTCCTCTGGCTTGGAGTAGGGAACTTACTGCACAGAACTACTGTCTCGATTTGAGCACTCGCCCGATCCAAGGGTCGCGCCGCAGCAGCAGATCGCAGGCACGAAGCCTCCGCCTCGAGGTTCGGGCTGTCGCTCGGTATGAGGAGCCAGTGTCCGATCTTGTTGCGTAACAACTCAATCGGGCGGAGGGAAGGGAATTCGCGCCGAAACTCGGGACCTCGAACCGGTCACAAGAAACCCGGCCCGACTGGGCCGCTGGGAGTTCTCTCAGCTATTTGAGAGCGATCCAGCGGGTCAGCATGCTGCCGACTAAGGGGACGCTTTCCACGCGCTTGTCGATGACCTTCGGAGCTTTGTCGCGGTACGGATTCCCGCGACGGAATCGATTTTGGCGGGATTGAAGTTACGGCAGATAGCCGTCGCTCTTCCACTGGCTGTAAAGGGCCAGCTGTTTTTCGTCCCAGTAAGGACCGCCCGGCGGCATAGATTTGTTTTTGAGTGTTTCTTCGACACTCCTGGCATTGGCATGATCGTTTGCAGGATTTGACATGTAGGCGTAATCGTCGAGAGGCATGTTGTAGCGCTTCATGTGTTCAACATCGATCGGCCTGAACATTGGCTTGATGTCCTTCTCAAAGGAAACTGGCATCTCTCCCTCCCGGACGGCGTTCCTGTCGGACACTCATGGTACGCCGGGCCAGAGGGGACGATCAAAGGGCGTGCCCCATTACTTGGCCCAGGCCATTCCATCCGCATACTTCCCGGCGTTGATCAGCGACTTTACCTTCCACTGCGACAGGTCAATGACTGCTACCTGGTTGCTGTTGGGGCACGAGACGTAAGCGACTTTGCCGTCGGGGCTGGGAAGTATTTCGTTTGGAGCATGGGGGACGTCGATGGTGCGCACGACCTTCAGCGTCTTGAGGTCGACGACGGCAACCTGATTCGTTGGCTCCATGCAGACGAGCAGCCAGCGGCCGTCAATGGTTGATGCCGTGCCGTAGGCAATGGCCGGGAGTGGAATCCAGGTACGAATCTTGTTGGTAGCTGTGTCGATCACCGCCAACTGAGGCTTGGTCTGGTCGGCGGTGAATACCATGCTGTCATCGCGGGAGATGGAGATACGCTGGGTGGTTTGCGCGATAGGGATTACGGCGACGGTCTTACGGGCCTTCATGTCGAGGACGGACACGGTGCCCGGCCCGACGTTGGCGGTATAGCCGCGGCGCCCGTCATGCGAGAGGACAAGCATGTGGGACTGTTCCTGCTCGGTGGGGACAGAGCCAACGATCTTGAGCGTATGCGGATCGATGATGGTTACAGATTGGTCGAGTTCGGTGGTGACGTAGAGCAGTCCGGTGTTGGTGTCATAAATGGCACAGTGGGGGCGGACGCCGTGTCCAAAGTCGACATTGCCGATGATCTTGCGCGAGGGGATGTCGATGACCACCATGTTGGTGCCGTCGGTGCCGGGCTTGCCTACGCCGGCGTTCCCGTAGATGGGGACAAAAGCGCGGCGGCCGTCGGGTGAGGCTGCGACTTCATGTCCGGTGACTCCGTTCTCGGGTACGGCGGCGACTTGTTTGTCAGCGACGGGATCGATGATGCTCAGATCGTTGCTGTGTTGATTGGCGACGAGCAGAGACGGGTGCGTGGCGGGCATCTGGGCGAGGGCAGCGGCGCAAGAGACAACGAGCAGAAGGAGCGGTGATGCGGGCTTTTTCATGGCGAGCACAGTATAG
>Ga0335072_10006273_pt1 | contig 17410 bp, 10 predicted proteins | sample Lox_Sample_21_FD_206725 | JGI IMG/M metagenome (GOLD analysis project Ga0335072, IMG submission 206725) | Soil microbial communities from Loxahatchee National Wildlife Refuge, Florida, United States - Lox_Sample_2.1 | ecosystem: Environmental > Terrestrial > Soil > Wetlands | place: USA...
TCGGATGTGCCATTGAATTCTTCGCGGTTATTGGTATTGAAGTAACAACAGATGATTTCCTTGATAGAACAAAACGATTTGTCTCAACGAAGACATTACCTTCTATAATACGAAAATGGGGCCGAAGGGTGCTGGAAGAGAGAAGCCGATCACGGAAGTTCCAATGGGCGATGAAGGCAGATGATATTCTGCGCAAAGTTCGCGAAATGCTTGATCAACATTACAATCCGTTCGGTCTCCCTCAACTGGACGAAGACATTATTGAATCTCATCGCAACCCTTGGCCTGTGAATCGAAAGATCTCGATGTCAATAATCGCTCTCGGACACACTCTTAAGCAGGCATTGTTGTCGTATTTCGATATCCGGCGTACAGCTAGTCGGTGGGGGTTTTCGACGTTGCTAAGAGACAAAATGCTACAGGCAGGCTGGTGTCCTATGGATGTTTTCAGGAGTCTCTCAGACATGGGTATCGATGGACATTACTATATTGCGTCACTACCTAATCCCCAAGGATCGCAATTGCACATGCATTGCAAGAAGAGTGTGTGTAAAGCCCAGGACATCGACGAAAAAACATACGAACCGCTGCATGTCGAGCCTGGTTGTCGCTGCGACTATGTATTGATGGACGTAGATCGTATCGCTGGAATCATTGAAAGCGGACATACTCCAGTGGTAGCAAGGAGTTCCTCTGGCGAGATGCATGTAGCGTCCTTTATACAGGATATCTCAGACAAGCCATATATAACGCTCTCGCATGTGTAAGTAATCCAAACGAAAGCTGCAGAGTGCTCCTTCCTACTAAACAAGTTTACATATTGACTCTAGATGGGCCGATGGTATGGGCAATCCGAAAGAAAATTCCTTGTATCGTTGCCAGATAGAGAAGCTCCAGGAGATGGTGGATGCAGTTGCTGAATCACTGGGAATATCACGGAGACCGTGCCATTTTTGGATGGATACTCTGTGCATCCCGGTAACGAAAGGCAAGGATCTGCGAAAGCTCTCCATCCGGCGAATGGGAGCTATCTATGAATCCGCAGCCGCAGTTCTTGTTCTATCTTCAGACATCCGGAGAGTTCCTTCAACGGCTGATGAATACCAAAAAAGTCTTGCGATTTACTTCGCCAACTGGAATCACAGGCTGTGGACATTCCAAGAAGGCATACTAGCAAATTCGTTGTTTTTGCAATTCAAAGACAAAGCGCTCAAGTTCATTGACGACATGAAGCCGCCTCTATCAACAAAAGGCCCTAAGACCGGACATTGTATCGACTTTCCTGACCAAGCACAATATCATTGCATGGTAGATCCATTCTTTCACCTGGCTTTAGTCCTCCGTGAGGGAGATATATCGGGATACGACGCCCTGAGCCCTTTGCTTAGTGCGATACAATTCAGAAAGACTTCGAAGCTTTCTGACGAGACCTTATGTCTTTCCACCATTATGAGAATGGACTCGAACGAACTCCTAGAGCAGAAAGATGATGACCTGCTTGAAGAGCGACGGTTAGAAGTATTTCTGAAGATGGTGGGCTTGTTTCCTCCTGATGTCATTTTCAATGTCCATGGCAGACTACAAAAGGATGGCTTTCGCTGGGCACCAAAGTCATTTTTAGGCATGCCCCCCGGCGGTTATGTGAGAGAAGTAGCCCACAAACCCGGAATCTTGACCGAGCGGGGTCTTTTTATCACTTACCCTGGTGTTGTCATCCAGAAACCTCCTGATCCTGGGTGGCATTTACCATGTACTTTTACTACTGTCGTCAGTTTAAAAGGGGAGGAGCCTCTTAGAATAAGAATAAATTTGATCCAGCGGGAACAGACTAGTTGGAGCCCGGATGCTCGATATGCCCATGCCCTTATTATTAATCGGCCGTTCCATACCAGCGAGCCTCACGCTGCGTTCACGTCCGTAATGACTCCGAGAACGATAGTCGAATACGAAGATTGGTTCCAAGAAAGGAACAGGACGGATCGTTCATTAATGCCATCCTCATACGATGCCGTATTTGGTTCAATTCTCCAGCTGAAGCGCAGTGAGGATGGGAACATACAAGAGATACACCTCCGTCACGAATGTCTCGCGGGCATCACCATGCTGGACCAAAGACCTCTCAACAGCGCAGTAAAATTGCCTCCTAACAGGGATTCGGCACAGAATCCGATTCCTCTCTTGGACCCAGATTTGACCTCGGACTTAGAGCCGTATTCAGATCAACCCTCCTTGTACGGTTTAGACTCGCCCTCAGACGTGTGTTCGGAGTCTGATTCAGAAGACGAGTGGGCACAGGACGCAGAATCGTATCCAGAATCATACGAAGATCTAGAGTTGCCATCGGCCAAAGGGCAGGATGGGAAAACTAAAGATGTTAATTCAGGCTGTATCAATAACAAAGATGCGGAGATCGAACCCATGGTATCATGTGAGCTCTTAGAGAAAAATATTCAGTGGTATCTCACTTAAAGAAGTAATTTTACTTTTGGTTTAGCGGTAGCCTTCATACTGATTGAGTGCTTGCTTATTCGCTCGGACATGTGCACCCGTTTCATAGGAAGGGAGATAGGATCCAGCGATCAATGTACAGAGAGGAAAAGGTAGCATTATCTATACAAGATGCAGATTTATCGTGGAAGGAATGAATGGATGTGCCGTCGAAGTGCACGATCGTTAGGACAACAGGTAGGACAGCGTACAAGCTCGAAGCCACGGAATAGCTGACGAAGGAGACGGAGGCTATACGCAGCGCAATGCTCGAAACACACAAAAGAAAAGATTGTATTCCATGTTCGTAAAGCTTCCTATTAAAACCTGTAAAACTAATCTACGTCCGTAAACCCATAAAACAAACTGTAAAAGCACCCGTAAAAACTTGTCCGACCCGTAAAAGATAACTATAAGGTGTGTTGCTTGAAGGTAGTCTACGAGCCAGCTAAATACACTAATGTTCTCGACACAGGAACTGTCAGGATGTGTTTATGTAATCTGGTGATATCATGGGGTAATTACCTAATAAATCAGGTGGCTGAGATACCTCTACTTATAAGAGAGCATTTGGTGGTTAATGGAGTGGATATATACATATAATTAATTGAGAGCAGGCCTAATAGCCTGAATACAAGCCATCCGCTGCCAATTTTATATGTACGTGACTTATCTAATCGCGAACAATTTTGTCACCTAGCTCGGACTACCCCGAGCTCGCCTGTTTCAACTTCAGGAAGATTATCCCCCCACGCTGTGGGTTACAATCCACAACTCCCGCAAGGCAAAAGCCAGATGCCCTTTCTGCAAAGAGGAGAAGATCTTTAGTCGCTCTGATGAGCTTTACTGCCCCGTAAAGTTTTTAACCCAGCTTACCAGTTTTACTCGAAGATCCGACGTTGACATGTAGTTCAATTCATCGTTTGTGTTGGTTGAGATCTACTAGAACTAAGGTTTCGGTTGACTATCATCATTGCGGTAGAGTCTCTTGAATTTCAATACCAGTAAATGTCACTAGAGTAGCGGTAGACCTTTCAAGTGGAAGCAAGACGGCAAGGTTCATAAGAGTGATAAGATTTTGCACACCAAGATACGAAACTTTCAACCATTATAGCTCTCAGAAAAAGAACAGTAAACTATAGAAATCTCTTAATTCTCAACACTTTAACTCCGGGCTTGATTTATGCTCAAAGTCTGAGATCGAGACAGCCTGCATCATTCCTCGATTTCCATCTCCATTCCAGGCTGCAGCATGTTGCTGCACTGGCAATCTTTGTGGATCGATAGCTGCCCATCTGGTAGATGCAGAACTACGTTCTGTTCAGCATTACCTTCGGCTAGCCATCGAGCCATCGGATCCAAGTTTTTCTCGTCTCCGTCGACCTTATCACTCATAAGAATAGGACGGTGATAAGGACATTCACAGAATCTCATGGCGCCGACCGAGTCGATGAAAGAGCCTTGGTGGTTTCCCCCAAGCTCGTAGCCTTGAGATGTTTGTGAAGCAAGCCCCAAAAGGTCGACGGGGGTTTGACCAGCTCCAACTGGCAACCAAAACCCATGAGAAGTCTGATATATGTTTGAAGCATCTGCAACTAAAACTTCCGATTGTGTGTGAGTTGAGATATTGGTGTATGAAGCTCGAGATGTCGAGGCCTTGTTCTGCGTTGAAACCGCAGTTGTGTTTTGCGATCGTTTTGTTGAAGGGCTGTGAGAAGTAGGAGACTGTTTTATTTTTCGATCTTTGCCTCCACTCCTGGTGCTGGAGAAATGGTCAGTCCTTCGCTCATATAAGAGAAAACATAAATGATGAGGACGGCGACTTTACCTAGGACCTTTCTTCGATGGTTCCATTTTAGGACCCGCCAAGCCGATCTTGCTTTTCTCGATAATTTCACAGTCACAAAACTGCTGATGGCGATGGCAGTTGATATCTAAGCGTTAATAAAAAGATTTGAAGGGCGGACTTTGTGCTGGAGAAGGGATCAATGACTCTCCCTCAAAACCCGAGCAATCTTATATACGTGGTCACTTGGGAGAATAAAAGGTGGGCAGAAGGGTGACACTGTCTACGGCAATATCCCTGCAATCTGAAATACCAAGCTCATACATGAAAATTGATGTGACCTATCCGCATCTTGCATCTCTAGACACACTACTAGCAGCTTGGGCCTGCTGAGCGCGGTAGCAAGTTTCATTTCTCGATCAGATGCATAGAAGAAAATGGTCTAGGTCTACTCCTTGCTTCCATAACCTTTAGCTTCCATTGCTCTTTTAGTTAAACTGTGCATGGTACTCGGCATGCAATATTATTGATATCGTAGATAGAAGACTCATTACTTTCTATGTTGACTTGTGCCATTCGATTCCGACGACATCTTCAGCTATCTCTTTTAAAACGAGTTTACGCCCAACCATTGTTATCGAAGGAGTATGCATCCTTAAACTGGAGCCTGGGCTTCCGGCTTGTCAGGAAAGCAGTTCTCAGGTCACTGTGAGGTTGCCGTATTTTTTTCAGATCAGCTGTTGCAGACCAAAGTCTGCTTGTGATTGGCTCCCCGACTTTTGTCCTCCTTCGCGTGCCCCCACCACGGCCAGGGATAAAGCGCCACCGGGTCGGGACCATCGTTTCTTCGATCCCATGGTCAACTCTCTACATAATTGGCCCACGGACTTTTGTCCTCCTTGGCATGCAGGGATCTGCAGGACATGATGAGATGATGGCGCAGCACAGTATATGCATGTCGCTCCGTTCTACAATTGGCTTCCTGACTTTTGTTAACCTGCAGCTCTCACCGCCAACTTCCAAAGTTCCTCGTTTAGGCAAAATGTGGTCGCCTTACCATGAGGAATAGTTGCCTAAAAAGATTCGAGGCTCTGAGCCTAACCCCCTTTACTCTACCTCATACTTTTAACAGTCAATGCCCTCTCTAAATTGCCATCTGGTTGTTTAAGAGCTCATTACGCATGCCGACCATTTCAGCATGGAAGGCTCCGTTCAGAATTCTGCACCGTCCTATTCCGACGTTCCGTACAATAAGAGATGGGAGCTGCTCAAGCCTTATCTGGAGCAATTGTATATTCAGGAAAAGCGGAAGCTCTCGGAAATTGTGGAAATAATGAAGAGTCGACACATGTTCTATGCATCGTAAGTCTGATACACTTGTGTAACTTGTGCGATATTATGACGCTATGTGCTAACGCATCTGCTTGCGTAGTGAGACTCAATACAAACGTCAATTTGGTGTTTGGGGGCTGAAGAAGAATATTCCTACACCCAAGAAGACCGCCATATGCGAAACCATACACACCCGAGCACAAATGGGGAAGTCCTCTTTAGTCAAATACAAAGGCCAAAATGTAGACCCAGGAAAGATGCGCAGACTCTTGAAGACCAAAAGGAGACAAGAAATAAGTCTGGAAATATTTATGGATGCTGGATATGGGGACATTGAGGCTCTTTCTGGACACGCCTTGCAGTGCGGCAATAGGATGTAGGGTCTAATTCCTTACCAGAATTGAGTGTTACTCATAATTTCTTCAGATTCATGAATTGGAGTATGCCATATATTCCTCTGCGCGTCCCCAGAGCAAGAGCTTACGACCATATCTCACCATTTGGACCTACCGCCACGACTCCAGCGAGCGACATTATAGTAAAGACTCCATCTTCTGCTAACACTGGACCATCCCCGAGGAACGCTCCTTCACCAGGCGACGCTTTGTCGCCAAAAAATGCACTATCTCCAATGACAGTAGCTGTCCGAGAGAACGTTAAAATTGATAGGGCTCGTCTTTTTGTCCGAGGCTGTCACATGGAGCTACTTAAAGGGCTGAGTCGCGAAGAGAAAAAGTAAGTCGGGTGCTGATTAAAGTATCCTAATAGACGGCACAATTTTGACGCATCTACAGAACAATGACCAATTGGCTACATCATTTCTGGCTTTTCTCGTACAAAACAGCGAGAACTTGGGGACACGGGCCACGGAGGTGGACCTCATCCATGCTCGGATTCGATGATCACCCAGAAAGAACTGTCTCAAATCTCCCGGATAGTCCTGGTATCACTTCTAACAGCCCGGCAAACTACGCAGCCAGTCGGCACGATACATTGGAACATCAAGATACGCATATTCCGAAACCAACGCCCTTGTGTCGGTGGAGCATTCACGTGAGCGAAGTTGAATACGTGAGAATTCCATCACCGCCGCCGCTTGTATTGAAAGAGGTTGACCCAGAAAATGAAAGGACTTGGACACCATGGCCAGGAGAGCCATCGATTAACCAGCTTGCAGACGCGCTTCAAGCCAACCTCGAAAGCAATGACTTCAGCAACATTAATGCAAAGGACCTGCCGATTTCTGCAACGCAAGTCATCAAAGCTGCTAAAAATTCACCTGAGAAGTTGCTCGAAGAAGCTTTTGGGTTTAGCATCATGGGACGCAACATCGACCTTATCTGGGATGTAATTGAGAAACGAAAATTAGGGTGCTTAGCCACTGGTGGACTTTATCCGTTACATCTTGCAACAAGTTATTTGGATGGTGGTAAAACTTGCTGCAGTGTTTTCAATTCTCTTGTCGAAAATATGCCTGTAGGAGAAGCATCAGTGCGCAAACTTTACACCAATCACCTTAACCATACCGTCTTGGATAACCTCATGATGGCAATTCTAAAAGCACACACATCCTGCTCGCCAAGCGTAGTCGATGATGCTTTTAAGAAGGAGACTCGATTTGCAGGCGAAGAAGTGGATATTTGCGGGCGATGGGATGCTGACTCTAGCTGCATTCGAGCACTTCTAGCAAGCGGTATCCCTAATATACCATTCGAATGGAAACATATGTTTTGTCATACTTCCGTCCAGGCAATATGTCATTGTATTGGGGAGCTCTTTGGACCTCGTTGGGGGCCTGATATTAATACACCGAGCGGCATTTTCGTGAAGCGCTGCCCTAATGAAACCTGTGGACTCAAGCTACAACTGATGCCTCTTCATACCTTGGTTGTAACGGCAGTCCATCTTGCCTCACAAGGAAGCAATGGAGAGACTCTGTTTGGCATATTGGCCTGCTTGCTCTGCCTGCTTAGACATGGTGCAAACCCATTATTGACAGCACCAGTCTCGCTGGATTCTCTACTGGGAAGTGGAGATGGTTTTGAGTGTAGCCATGAAGAACTTGATGCGCTTGAACTTGCACAAAAGGTACCTGATCACTTGATCTGCAGGTGGTCACGTGAAGTCAATACGGGTTGGCAGCTGTTCTGCCATGTACTCAAGCTCTCGCAAGCAGAATGGCAACCAAAACGACCTCGGCGAGAAGAATCAACAGCAAGTGATTTTCATAATGAGTTCGGTGAATTCATAGAGAATAGAGATAGCGAGGATGCTATAGTCATTGATGATGCAGATACTGAGGACGAAGATAGACAGCCCTCATTTCCACCTAAGTGCAAGGACGGTAGTGATTGCTTTTTCGGAAACAGTTGGGACCTCTCGACCCTTTGGGCTGCTGTGCAAACAGAGTTTTTAACGTACAGACGCCTTGGAGAAGAAGATGCTTGGATATCCTCGAACTTCAATATGGAGTCTCTACTCGAGAGTCTGACCTCCGGAAATGAGCTGTCGATAAATCTGGTACAGGAAGATATGATAAAGGATTATTGTGCATGCGGAGCTTTTAAGGACGCCGACGAAACGTGTCCAGTTATCGAAAATGTATCCAAATATTATTTCTCAAACCTCGAGGATTGGTACCGCTCCACTTTTCTTGCAATTCCTGTGCATGACACATGGTACGAGTTTTACGATTAAGATTTACAGGACTAGGATTCGCACCACGGAGTTCTTAAACTCTTCGAGATGTTTAACAGCCATTATTCATTATGTTCTCTGAGCTTTTAAACGTCAAGACCATCTCAAATTGTGCTTACAACACTTCTACATTGCAATTGTTCCAGGAGTGTTCTCAACTAGTTATTTAAATAGCCTATCGGAAAACTTGTACTAAAACTGAGCAGTACACTGTGATTTATGTGTGGCTACTGAGTGATATCCTACTCTATTTCCTCCTTTCGACACCAGTCACTTTATGCCAACCTGTATGCTCTACCAGCTGGGTGGCTCGTGCCAGCCTGTACGTTCGTGCCAACTTAGTGGCTCGTGTGAGCCTGAATGCGATCCCCAATTGTCCCTGGCGAAAATATCGGCCCCTCTCTCCAATAGTCGCCGCATGATTCCACGTCTCCTCTCCTAGCCGCTCGCCATAGTTCGCTAGTCATCCTAGCTATTGCACAATCCCGAGTCGGAGAGTCCCCTTGTCATAAGGCAGTTTGCTAAAGTGAAGCGAATTGCCCAAAGTTTAGGGATAAGCATAAAATGGTTACCAAGAAACAAAGTTTAGATACGGTAGTACTAGGCTTTTAATTGGTTCTGAGGAATGAAAGATTTGCGACTGTAAATTCATTATCAAGAGGATGATAGTGTGGTTTATTCCACCAGGGGCCTCCGGCCTAGAAAGCTCTAAATATATTACAGAACTAATTCTGTCTAATCGCCTTGAAAGCCTATGCTATTATTATTATTATTATTATTATTATTATTATTATTATTATTATTAATCTTACGTTTGAGCTTAAAGGCTATGCGGGTCTCCTATAAAAGTCTTAAACTAGGGAAAACCTTACTATTTACATAGTAGGATAAAAAACCCTAAGCTGCTTGTCTCTGTGCAAAGCTATACTTTACTCGCAGCCTGCAATTACTAAATAAGTAGCCTCACCGCTACCTACTTGTCAAAGAGAGGGAGCCTATGCTATTTGAGAATTAAGAGCAGAAGTCCTTGAATTAATGATATATCACGATAGTGTCTCGCGCTCGAATCATTAATGTTGTCAACACCTGCTCATCTCCTTCATATTCAACTTTAGCATCTCCTTAGGTCTTTGACGTGGTTTGTTTGCTAAGATTACTAAAATGCTCTAAGAAGTCTTCTGCTACTGCCTTCATCCATATCTAATTCTTCCCACTTCAGGAACTAGTTACTTCTAAAGCTTATGCTCAGTCTCTAGTAAACTTGATATCTTCGACGGAACTAGCTTACCAGAGTATCCCTTCGTCCGCTAGAACTACGCATTTTAGCGCCTTAGCAATTTTTAGCGAGAGAGTGTTATGGTTCAGTGATTAAAGCCCTGAATTTGAGCGATTGCGTAGCTTAAGGATAATGTTTTGGTGATGCTGCTACAGCGGTCTCTCGCTGAAACTGCTAAGGCGCGTAGTTCTAGACGAAGGGATATGCACCTGCCGTTAGTACGCCATTCCTCTGGCCTTCATTGCGCTTCATCTACGCAGCCACTACCAGACTGAAGTAAGGAAGGAGGTAGTTCGCGACTGTGTGCGCTTCTTTGCTCCTACACCTATCCGCAACCTGGAGAAAGTAATGCAAATCTAAGTTGCTGTAGGTTCGCCGCTGATTCCGTGCCTCCTTTGCAGATACCTCGTGATCGATGACGACGGCAACCCTCTCTCTAGAGACTGCATAAAAGTAGCCGCAGCTACTTCATAACATCGAGGTCGATTATCACAACGATCCCTTCTACAGAGCATGCATAGACGCAGTCGAACGGCTTTGTTGGAAATCGCTGAATAGTGGATTGTAGAATTAAAGGTTATTAAAGAACTTAATTCTATAAAGCTTAGTAGTGGGCGTAAGGCCCGTAAAACAGATCATACATTTCTACAGAAACCCGAGTAACGCATAATGCATAGTGGAATGAGAACAGTAATGCAACGATTCTAGTTTCACAATAATTTCAGGCATGACCCGAATCACGAAGCTGGAATTCCACCCCCACTCAATGAAGTGGTTCGGGATTCCATTAAACATCTCTGGCAGTGCTGTGTCTCAGGGAAAACGCAGTGGGAAAAGACCCTAAGAACAGAAGAAGAGAACTCCCCAAGATGCCATACTACCACTACCCCTACCCAGACCCATCCCCTTCACATGCTTTTCGTGTTGGTCCCATGGTAATGCCTTCGTGAGAATATCAGCGACCATCCCGATGGTAGAGATATAGACTAGCTGGATAAGTCCTAGTTTGGTGGATTCTCGGATGAAGTGATATCTGACGTCAATATGCTTCGTCCGATTGTGGTGCTGGAGTTTTTTGGACAATTTGATTGCCACTTGACCGTCAGCAAAAATGATTTGCAGATCGTCGAGACTGTGGAGCATATGTACACGAAATGCTCTGCTCATCTGAGAGAAGTTCGCCAAGATGGCGCTTTTTGATGTCTTTTGCACAAGCCAGTTGCCCTTCCGGTAACAAGATGAGACGCTAGTCTTGATTTAGCCGAGGGGTTCTTTCCGCACAAACCTAGGGGGTGAATGTAGCGGGCGGATAACCGAACACGGTTACGGCTTCAAAAGGACATGAGTAATGAGACATTAGCAGCTTTGTCTAAGAAACAGGTTGACCACTAAGTCGGCCTTCTCGAAATCGCCTGCGAAACGGACACATTCTGCTGTGGAGCAAACTACTACTGCATATCGAAGATATTGTTGCTTTGGAACAAGTACCAGCTCTGCTACACCGGTACCTTGGGACTGAGACGTCTGTGCAGACGTCCCCGTAGTGGCTGCCGGTATGTTTTGCGAGACTGAGGGAAGAAATTGATTAAAGACTTCCTGGTGATGTTGTTGGAGAGCTCGAACATATCAATCCCGTTCGACGAATGGGACAGAGCCAAGCTTCATATACCTTTGAGCTCCCAGCTTTTAGGCGCCAGGACTGGTGGCAGGTACTCCCGGTATTGGCTGATCGAAGAGCTGGTGCATTGAATCACATTGATCTTTGAAGACCTTAAAATCTATCTCGAAGGCATTCCCAGAGTAGCACTCGGCAGTTGGGTTTAGAGCACTAAGACCTCTAGAGTTTAGCTGTTGTGGATCGGCGCCATGGCTTAGAAGTAATCTGACTGAGGATATTTCATTCCACGCGATTGCGTAGAATAAAGCCGTAAAATCATCAGAACCTTTTAGGGACGGATCTGCACCGGAAGATAGTAAAACCCTAAGAAGCTCTTCTGGGGACTCCTCGGTCAGGGCCATGGTAATAACTGGCGCATAATCTTCTTCGCGGGGAAATTTCTGTACCATTTGGTTTGGCTCTGCCCCGTATTTCAGAAGGACCGATAAGATCCTGGATTTATCTGCCTTAACCCTTTTAGAATGACTATCTTCAAAATCACTATCTTGGGACTGAAGGTCTTCCGAATCACCATCTCTGGTATCATCGTCTTCGGAATCAAGTGTCCATATAAGGGGCGTCTTCTCACCAAAGGCACTATCTGCTTCGATTCCATTTTCAAGGAGGAGCCGCAGGATTCTGAGTTTGGCCTCCGCAACATCAATACTGAAGAAATAATTTGAGGCCCCAATCGCAGCTCTCAAAAGTACTGCTCCGTAACGTCTTGCTACTGCCCCATGCGTCTTGAGCTTTTCTTCGAGCGATAGAGGTAGGTATGCACAAATTGATATTACAAGCAAGCTGAGTTGGGGTTCAACAGCCTGTAAGATGGCTTTGTGGATTGAATTATCAACATATTCGGCAAACAATAATTTTGAGAAGTCCTCGTTTCTAAAGGCACTATTTCTCCGGAGAAGCACTCTTTCAATAATATCCAAGCTGGGAGTACCGGAAATCGACTCCGCTTTATACGCGTGGAAGAACGACTGAGAAATCAGCGCATCGCTATGATCCTGTATCGCAGCATCGATGAGGAACTGGAGGAGGAAGGTATGTCCATCTCCAGGAGGGATGATACTCGTATCATCATACAACGCAGTAAACCCGCTGCCACTCAAGAAAAATTGCTTCACGGACTGATGGATGAATTGAACTTTTTGTTGGTCAGATACGACTTCCAGAAGCCCAGCACATCGACTATGCAACCGACGTTTCATTTGGACTATTTGCAATTTTTTCGTTGTTGGGCCACTGCTGGCACCCGATGTTACAAAATCCGCAGCTCTCAGAAAAAGGCCGATATTATATGGGTACTCGCTGCAAAGAGCTATCTGAAACATGACATAGGCCTCGTATTTATATTGTGGGCGCATCTGTAGGTTGGAGCGAGGATACCGTTGGAGAGCTCTTTCATACAAAGCTCCCAACTCCGAGGGAATCTTTGACAGAATGCCTCTGAGTTCTTCGATGGTATCTCCTTCCACCCATCCTTCAATCAGCTCATCAATTACGAGCCTGACCCAGATGAAAACTCCTAGAGCCTTATTGACAATGTCCTGAATCAACAAGGCACATTGCTCAGGGGCGTCAGCTGCTACATCTGCTAATTTGCCCGTTGCGAACTGATGGATGTCTCTCCTAGTACGCTCATGAATTGCAAATCCCGGGGTAGACTGGAGCGCTTGTTGAAAGACATTCTCGGGTCGGCTCGCTAGGCATAGCCTCAGCCGAAAATTTGGATTCCTCGCCCTTGTAAGTATATCTAATACCATCAAAAGCTCCCTGTGGTTTCCAAAGTGTTCATCTAGAGCATCAATAAAGAGACAAAGGTTGACCGTCCCTTCGGATGCTATCAACTTTAAAGCTTCCTTGATATCTTCTGTTGTCCAAGTTATTGATACAACGGTACGGTTATCATCCTGTGTGATGTTGAGATATTTCGGACACGTCTGGGCTACTGTTCGTATGAGACATGGCTTCTCCTCAAAAATTTGAAATAGTACTTCACGGAGGAGCCCACTTATAGATTTCTGGATCAGTGAACCGCGGTCATGGAAGAAAAATCCAGCAATGATCCATGGGGAGCCGTGATATTCATTAAGAAGCTTTCGCGTCATATGGTGCTTCATAGCGAATTTCATCGCCGTGGATTTCCCGGAGCCAGGCTTTCCCTGAATCCAAAAGACCTTATTTTCGGTTTTCCCACTTAACCAATCCTTGAAACCGACTTGAAGTTCAAAAATCCAGTGAAAAGTATTTCCGAACGTATTTTCTACATTTGAGATTCTAAATTTTGCTTCGGGGGTTTGCAGACTTTGCATGCAAGCTCATTACTCTATTAGTCGTCCGTTCAAAGGCCGGAACGTTTAAATGCTTACCATCATACAAATGGTCGTCCATGAGTTGGTGTAACAGACGGATGCGCTTAGAATTGATGAAATGGGAGGTCTCTAGTATTCGTGCCGGCGAAATTAGCGAAAAAAATTCTTTATGGCTGCTGCCAGAAAGGAAATAAAACACTGGCTGACCCTTTTTGTGAGTTTTGCGCTGAAGATCATTTTCCCATCGTAGAAGAACGCTTGTTACCCTAGTAAAACCGGGATCTTCGAGCGAAGTAAACCTTGCGATATTCCTATGATTCGCATGAATAGTACCTCTGGTTTCGTTTGCGTCACCTATAGAAGAAGAAAAATCATCAACTATCATAACTCCCTTCGTGGCCAGCTCCTCGCGAAACGAGTGTACACTGATCTTTCCCTCATGCATGATCTGACAGAAACTTCTCCCAACACATTCTAGTATTTCAGAATTGATCTCAAGGGCGCGTAGGATTTGGAGATTGGGATTTTGAAACAGGGCCTTAGTAAGGCCGAAAGCTAGCTTTCCTAGGGATGCGGATTTTGAGCCTCTGTGCGGTGTTCCAAGAAAACAGACCCCGGCAGTTGCGAGAAGAACTTCCTTCAGAAATGTTTTTTCATTTTTTGACAGGCTCAATGCCTCCTTTACTATGATCCCCCCCAAACTATGAGAAATAAAAATAATTGGCCGCGCCTGATCTGCTTCAGTTCTCCTTAGGGTTGAGATGTCCAGCAACAAAGTTTCCGCATGTTGGAATACGGTCGCTTTTGAGACCTGTGAGAAAATATGCTCGATCTGGACATCATAGCCCCATGTCAAGATTCGAGCTCGAGGCATAACCTTCGGGAGAAGGTCTTGAGGCCAATAGACTTCCTTGTAGAGCTCTTTGTGCGACCAGCGAGCCTTCTTCTGCAGTGGCGGATCCACATGCTGAGAATCCTGTGACAGTCCATCTCCCTCCTCGGTCGAATATATGACTGTGTTGCAGGTCCAAGTATTTTTTGGGTGCCCAAATAAACCGTGGACGAAGACGATGCTGTTAGATATTCATGGTCAGCATTATTTGCGAGTCAATGAGGCAGAGGCTGGAAACCCGGACTGTCATACTCTAAATTCGGATCTGGTCCATCAATGGGCCTGTAAAGTTCAGTCAATCCCGTCCGTTGTATTGTAGACGCCATAAAGCTGGTGTTGAAGACACTCAACTTTCGAAGTTGGAGGGTGTAGACGTGTTGAACTGCATATCGCTTAAGTGCCTCCAAACGTTCGCTTCGCCGAGCAGGGATCCCATGTCACACTCTTAATTGGCCGGATTCTCATCACTATACGGCCTCTCCAAAGCTTGCGTTCAAACCTGATATTTGTTCTTAATAAGAATATCCTATGCGAATGAGAGCACCGTTTTTATTTGTTAAGATAAGCAAATAGCAGGAAATTACAGGCCTTTCATCTTGCGCAATAACGTATGCAGCCATCTCATGTTTAGGAGCTTCAATAGATTCTATCGCTTAGCATTAAGCATTAGTCCTAAAATAGGAAACCGTTGCTGCTCGAGATTTGCACCATTACTGTGGCATAGAATATATGAAGGTGGGGGACATATCATCACTATCCATAAAGTATGTTTAGCTCAAGATCAACACCATGCTAGCTATCCAAGCTGCTTCCCAGCTTTATCAGTATCAGAAGCTGAAAAGTCAATACACAATCCGACTTCTTGAACTCCAACCTTCAACAACTCAAGACTCGGAAGAGCTTTTCGGGGAACTTGTTGATGTCGATTTGCAAGATGAAGCAGCTTATGAAGGTGCCTCACACGCCTGGGAAGCACCAGTCTTTAATCAGAAGCTATTTATTAGAAGCAGACGACTCAGAAGATCTCGCGGCAGCCCTGAAAAGATTTCGCCTCAGAGATATACTACAACCAAGACTTATCTAGGCCGATCAGATATGTATTGTGGAGGGAATGAATGGGTGTGCCGTCGAAGTGCACGGTCGCCAGGGCAACGAGTAGAACAGCGTACGAGCTAGAAGCCTGGAATCGCTGGCAATAAGGACGGAGGCAACGCTCAAAACACACAAAAGAAAAGACTGTATTCCATGTCAGTAAAACCTCCTATTAAAACCCGTAAAACCGATCCGTGCCCGTAAACCTCCCGTAAAAACAAACTATTCGACCCATACGACCCGTAAAAGATAGCTATGAAGATAATGATGCCCGAAGGTAGTCTACGAGCTAGCTAAATACATCAATACCCTATCGCGGGCCCTGATAATGTGATTTTTATAGGGGACCACGGAACTCCACCACAGTATAAATCAATCGGACTTTCTAGAGAGGAATCAACAGGTCTCTATCATGGGTGATGTTTATGCCAAAGCGACTGCCGTACTCACCTGGCTCGGAACTGGTGATGAAGAGACAACTGCAGCACTCTTAACTTTGGAGGAGACTGCCTCTTCTTCAGAGAAGTATGGTATCCGAGAAATTTGCGATGGGGTGGTACAATTCCAGGGTTATGCACAGATTTCCCCCAGCGAGGAAAATGCTCTTGAATATCTCGCAGCTACTATCGACTTAAGGGACTCGGAACCCTTTATCAAAAACCTTAGTTTTCTCGGCTTTAGATTGTTCGAGAGGTAGGCCTTGCAGGAAATGGAACCTTTTCTGCGGTGTGGATTATATCAGCTTAGACGAGTTTGCTATTGCAACCTCCGTGCTTTACAGAATAATCCATTCCGCACATCAGTCGGCAGGTTAGTCAAGCCGTGGACATAATGAGACTGCGGGATATTCGTCGTGGGCAAGTGTAAATTGGGTCACCGTCTCCTGATCTTCGACATGGAGTCGGGACTACTGCTGAGCTGAACTCTGCTGGAAATAATTGGGGTTCGTTTGCTAATACAATTTATAAAAGCACAGAGTAGATTGTCCAAGAACGAAAGAAATCACAAGATTCCTCATTATCAGCTGCAATTGCTAAAGCACTGTTTGAAGTTTTTCCTGCAATTAAGGCACCTAAACCCATCCAACAAGGACGCAAAAAGAAATAGTACGTTCATCGTCGGCCGTTGCCAATTCTTTAGATGGTGGACGCTTATAACCAATTTATGAATGGTGTTGACAGAAACAAGAAAGTAATAGTTGAAGTTTGGAGAAAAAACGCACACAACACAAAACCTACTTTGAAATCACCCAAATACCTCTTACATTATGCCTCTAGCTTCTGAAGCCAGTGGCTCGGCGGGTAATAGCCAGCGCAGCGCAAGCAGCGCTAGTGGCAGCGATTGCGACCGCGACGACGCGATGCCAGACGCGCCCACCCAACCAGACACAGCAACAACCACACCAGCAGAGTGCACACTGCCTACTATACTCATAGATTACGAACAAATTGATGCCTACTTGACAGAGATAGGGGCCCCAGACGAGATAGTGGAAGCGCTAGATAGGATTGCCTGTCTCGCACAACACGCTTAGGGCATAGAGAACGCGATCCAAAAACTGCAACAAGCAGTACAAAAGCAAGCTCAGCCTGTACTAAGTGCAGCACCAACAAACGACCAGCGTACATACGCTGCTATAGCGCGCAAGGGCATTGCCCAGCCTCATCCTCTGTCAACACCAACCTACAAACCAGTCCCGACGCGTCACAGACGCGAGATCGTTGTCGTACGCGGCAGCGAATCAGATACACAGAAAGCAAGGTCATACAAAGAGATCATCGAGCAGCTAAACAAGATAGGAGTAGCTGGTGAAGCTGCAGCAGTTCGCCGGCTCCCAAGCGGCGACATAGTGCTAACAATGGACAATGAA
>Ga0335072_10006274_pt1 | contig 17402 bp, 13 predicted proteins | sample Lox_Sample_21_FD_206725 | JGI IMG/M metagenome (GOLD analysis project Ga0335072, IMG submission 206725) | Soil microbial communities from Loxahatchee National Wildlife Refuge, Florida, United States - Lox_Sample_2.1 | ecosystem: Environmental > Terrestrial > Soil > Wetlands | place: USA...
GGATCGTAGGCGCGGGAGTCCTCGATCAGGCTCACCGGCGCGGACGGGCTCACCGGGTCCCCGGTGTAGTTGTCCAGGGTCGTGGTGAGCAGGTTCCCGTCCGGGTCGTAGGCGTAGGTGGTCTCGTTGCTATCGGCGTCGGCCTGGGTCAGCTTGTTGCCGTACGGGTCGTAGGTGTAGGACGTCGTATCCCCGGCCGCGTCGGTCGTCGACGTGAGCTGGTCCAGGAGGTTGTAGACGTTCTTGACCGAGCGGGTCGTGTCCCCGCCGGTCGTGTCGCTGACGTCCTGCTGCGTGACGTTGCCGTCATCGTCGTAGGTGGTGGTGGTCTGGGCCGTATGGACGGCCCCGGTCACCTGATCGGTGATCGTCGGGTCCGTCTCGGCGGTAACCCGGTTCTCCAGGTCGTAGGCGTAGGTGGTGACCAGCCCATCCGGGTAGCTATTGGAGATCTCCGTCTTCTTGATGACCCGGCCCAGCAGGTCATACGTGTAGTCCGTGACCAGCCCGTCGGCGTTCTGGGTCGAGGTGACATCGCCTTCGCTGTCATAGCCGATGGCCTGGGCCGACCCGCCCGGGGAGACGATCTTGACCGGCAGGCCCTTCGGGACGTTGCCGCCGTTCGTCGCCGGGTACGTGCTGGTGCCGTCACTGTAGGTGACCGCCGTGGTCCGGCCGGTCGGGAAGCCCGGCACCGGCGGGGTGGTCACCCCGGTCACGTCACCGGACGTGTCATAGGTGTAGGTCGTCCGGTAGGTCGTGTCGCTGGCCGACGCCGACCGGCCGTCGCTGACCGTCAGGACCTGGTCGTTGCGCGGGTCGGCGGTAGTCAGCGACGTGCTCGTGTCATCCGGGTAGTACGTCTGGTAGACCGTCGAGCACTCGCTGGCGGCCTGGTCCTGGCAGGTCGTCGTGGACACCACGTTGCCCCGCGGGTCGTGGCCGGTAGTGGTCACGTTCCCGTCCGGGTCCGTGGTCGTGTACAGGTACCCGCTGGTGTCGTAGCCGTAGCTGGTCTTGTGGCCCAGGCCGTCGGTGTAGGCGATCTGGCGGTCGCTGTTGAGCGGGTCGTACTCGTAGGTGAGCGTGTGGTTGCCGGGGTCGGTGACCTTCACGGAGACGACCGGGGACAGGCCCGCCGAGCTCTTTGACGCCTCCCACTGGTCGGCGATCTGGTTGTCGGAAAGGTTGGAGTTGTACCAGGCGACCTCGGCGATCGTGCCGGTGAACGGGTACATGGCCGGTGTGGTCGACGGGATGTCCGGCCACTTGCCGCCCATCCAGCCGTCGCCGACGACCACGTTCGTGACCGTCGAGGCGGCCAGCTTGATGGCGTAGTACCCGATCCGCTCGCCGTCGAGGTCGACGGCCTCGGAGCTGCCGGTCGTGTGCAGGACCACGTAATGCCACTTGCCGTCGTTCACGGCCGCCGACGACGTCATCTCGTCACTCAGGTCGTTCACCCAGAACGACGCGTTCAGCTTCCCGTCCGTCCCGATGTACAGAGCCGGGGTGTAGCTCGACGGGCCAGTCGTCCCGGACAGCGGCCCGTTCTCCGCGGCGTAAAGGACCTCGTCCTTGCCGGTGGTCTTGAACCACAGCCCGATCGACCCGGGCCCGCTTATCGCCGTGTCGCTGACGGGCAGGCTGAGGTAGGAGGGGGTCGCGCCATTGAACGACGCCGCCGTGTGGTCGCTGAACGGGCCGGCCGCGCCCAGCGTCACGCTGTTGTAGGTGGCGGTCCCGCCGTTCACCTCGTTGGCCGCCCTGACCGCGCCGGCGCTGTCGCCGAGCCGCCAGTAGTCCTGCGGCCCCGCCCCGAGCACGGCGGCCCGGTAGACGTCGCTGGATCCCGACGTGGTCGGCGCGCCCAGCTTCCAGGTGCCGCCGTTCTCGTCGGTGACCTGCGTGACGCGCGTCGTGTTCGGATCGTAGCTGACCCCCGCGTACTGCCCGCCAAGCGGCTGGGTGATCTTGGACAGCAGGCTCGCCGGGATCGTGCCCGCGTTGTAGATCGTGCTTACGTCCTGCTGGGTCAGCGCCCGGTTGAAGTAGGCGACGTCCGCGATCGTGCCGTTGAAGTATTCGGGGTACAGGGTGGAGTTGTTCGTGTACGTGTTGTCCGGGTAGTAGGCGCCGATGTAGCCGGTTCCCACGTAGGTCTGGGCGAGTAGCCACGGCCGCGTGTCTGTGATGCCGATAGAAGTCGCGCCAGCAGTAGTGCCTTGCTGGACGCCGTCCAGCCACATCGTCTGGGCCGACGGTGATCCCGCGATCACGACGTGGTGCCACTTGCCGTCGTCGACGGCAGCGGAGGAAACGATGGGGGCGACGGTCATCTGCTGCCACAGCAGGCCGTTGAGCTTGCCGTCCTTGCCCACGTAGAGGACCGGGTTGAAGTTGCCCTTGGTCGCCGACGTGCCGATCGGCTCGTCTTGCGCCGCGAAGAGGACTCCGCTGGCGGTGGAGGTCTTGAACCACAGCGACACCGTCTCGCTGTCGTTGTCATACAGGTGCAGGGGAGGCAGATGGACGTAGGAGGAGGTGCCGTTGAAGGTGGCCACCGTGTCGGTCGCTCCCGGCAGCCCGTCGGCCGTACCGAGGGTCACGTTGCTGTAGGTGCCGTCGTCGGTGCCCTCGTTCGCGACCACGGCGCTGGCCGCCGTCGTCGCTCCCGACGCCTCGTTCAGCGGCCAGTACGACTGTGGTGCCTCGTCAAGGATCTCGCTGTGCAGGTCCGACCCGTTGGCCTGGTAGGCATAGCCAGTGCACTTGCCATCGGCATTGGCCGGCGGGCAGACGGAGGTGAGCTGGTCTTTCGTGTAGCCATAGGTCCAGGTCTCCGCGGTTGCGGACGTGTTGGCGACCGCGTCATCGGTCGCCACCGACGTGATGTGCGGGTCCTTGGCACCCGACGGCGTCGACCAGGTGATGTGCAGCGCCCGGTTCGAGGTCCCCGACGTCATCGCGGTGATCTCGTAGGGCGACGCGGTCGTCCAGGTGAAGGTGACCGCCCGGGACAGCGCATCGGTGATCGAGGAGATGCCGTAGACGGCCGAGCCGTTGATGGTGCCGAGGGACTTGGTGAACGTGTAGAGGGTGTCGTTCTTGTCGGTCAGCGTGTACCCGCCGGTCACCGACTTGAGCGTCGCGAACCGGCCCTCGGGCGCGGTATAGGACCCGTCGGAGTTCTTGCCGAACCCGACCTCCGACCCGTCGGGGTAGGTGACGACGACCGAACTGCTCAGCACGGTGACCCGGGAGTCGAAGACGCTTGACCAGGCCGCGCCGAACGCGCCGGTAATGCGCGGGTCCAGGGAGTTGTAGTCCCGCACGACCGACAGGGACGGCCCGACGGTGGCGACGTTCGCGTCGGTCGCCGAGGTCGTGTAATTACCGATGGAGGGGTCGAAGCCATGCCCGCCGTCGTTCTGCGACAGCAGCGAGGTCACCGCGGGCTGCGGTACCTGGACGCTCATCGAGTTGAAGACGGGACCGGGCGAGTAATTCGTCCCGTCGTAGGCCTGGACCGTCCAGTAGTACTGCGTGTCCCAGGTCAGGTCGCCCGAGGGGACCGTGTAGGAGGCCTCGCCGATGTTGGTGGCGCCCTCGACGTTCTTGACTGCCCCGGAGTCGACGATCTTGGTGCCGCTGGTGTTATACACCTGGAAGTCGAGTTCCACCGTCTTGCCGAGTGTCGCGTCGATGGAGCCGACCGCCGACAGCGTCGGGGTCAGCGTGTTCTCCACCGTCTGGTCGGCCGGCTGCTGGGAGACCACGGCCGGCAGCAGGTTTCCAGCCGTGTAGGTGACGGTCAGCTCGGGCGAACCGTAGGGGTTGTAGTCCGAGCCGAACTGCTTCCAGTGCAGGTCGTCGGTGGTGGAGGCGTACAAGGCGAGGCCGTAGTCCTTGGTCGTGCCGTTGGCCCAGGCCTGGATCGCTGACGTCGTGAGGGTCACGTTGACCGTGTTGCCGGTCGCCATGTTGCCCGAGGTGTTGCCGCAGGCGGCGGTGACTGTCGGGGTCGCGCTCCCGATCGACGTCGAGCTGTACGACGGGCCTGGGTAGGTGGTGACCCCGGATGGAGTCCACGCCGATGTGACCTGGGCGACGTTGAATGGCTCGGCGGTGCACGTCGAGGCCCACACGTCCCACAGCGACAGCACGGCTGACGACACCGTGATCTTCGATCCGTCCAGGCCGGTGCCAGGGAACTGCAGGAACGAGTTCGCGTCGTGCGTGCCGGCGTCGTAGGAGCCGACCTTGATCGTCTCCTCGGTCGAGTGATCGCCCGGGTTCTCGGTCTCGGTGTAGGTGGTGATCGCGCTCTCGTTGGACGTGTAGCTGGCCGTCAGCGAGGCCGTGTTCCGGGCCGGCTGTGGCTGCGGCGCGGCCGATCCGGGTCCCGCGACCTGCAGGGTCGCCATGCTGACCGTGACTGGGAACACCCGGGCCGGGTCGCGCAGCCAGGCCTGGTCAAGCGTGACGCGCAGCGCCGCCGCTCCGTGGTAGGTGACCAGCGCGTAGCTGACCGAGTCCGTCGTGGCCCGCTCCCCCGACGGCAGGCTGATCTTCGAGTCCTGCGCGTACCCTTCCGGGATGAACGCGACGACCGTCCCGCTCTCGTTCACCAGGTCGACCGCTCCGCCAGCCGCCATGACCGGCCGGAGGCCGTGCAGGTCAAGCGGCAAGATCCAGGACGAGGTCGCCGCCGAGTGCAGGACGAGCGCCTGCTGGGCGCCCACGGAGGTGGAGTAGGCAAGCAGGTCAGTGCCAGGGAGGATCCCCGGGTAGGTGATCGAGGACTTGCTGACCACCGGCCGGGCGGGCGCGGCGCCCGCCAGCCCCAGCGAGGCCGACTCCCCGGCCGCGGGGACGACCGCGGTCAGGTTCCCGCTGGTGCCGGCCGGGGCGAAGCTCACCCCGTCGGAGTTGGCCTGCTGCCCCCACCGGCCGCCCTGCTTGACCAGGGTCGTGCTGATCGGCTGCCACGTGCCCGACGCGGTCCTGAAGTTCAGCGGGGCCGCCCCGATCCGCTTCGTGAACGACCCGTCAGCGTTCTGGAACACCGTCGCCGTCGCCGATGACTTGCTGCTGAGGAACCTGCTGGTCCGCGCGTTGTACCCGGTGACCCCGTGCCCGCTGAGCCCCTTGAGCACCTTGGGCGGCAGCGCCTGGTAGGCCGGCAGCTGCCCGGGCCCCTTGCCGGGGGCGTGCCCCCTCCCCCGGCTCGCACGGGTGGCCGCCGCGCTCACCTCATGCGGACGGCCCGCTGCCGTCCCGCCCGGCTGAACTGGCGTCCACGGGGTCGGCGGGCGGTAGTCAGTCAGGAACGCCCACGCGCTGTCGAAGGCCGACCGCAGTCCCGAGGACGACGGCATCGGCCACCGGGTAGCGGCTCCGGCCGGCGGTGCCAGCACCGTCATCGGCAGGAACAGCGCGAAAATCGCAATCAACAGTCGAACTAGGCGCCCGCGCATAACCGAACGAGCGGTCCTTCCCCGTCCACGCCGCATGGCCTTCTCACCATCCCGTCCAGGCCACAGAACGCATGAAGTTTTAACGCAAAAGCAGGCGAACCTTCGTGAAGCATCAAGTTCCGATAAGTTCACATGATTTGGGCGAATCAGAACACACACATGCGAACGTTGTCAATGAGGCCACAATGACTACCGCAAAGCGCCAGGTCAGCCGGCCAGCGTCCGCACCGCGCTGGCCACGGCGGCCCGGGTGCCGGATGTCGCGAAGCTGAGCGCGTCGACATTCGCCGGGATCCCGGCGGCCGGGCCGAGCACCAGGAAGTGCACCGACGGGAACTCGCGCGCCTGTGCCAGGACCGCGGCCCGCTCGGCGGCCCCCACGGCGATGATGAGATCGCACTTGCTCACCACCAGCGACCCCAGGTGCGACGCGACGCTGGCCGGGGTCGCCGGGGCAGGCACGGCCAGGTACGAGGTCCTGACCTGGCCCGTCGCCGAGACGTCCTCCATGCCCGCCCACACCGGCGCCGCCGCCGGGTCAGCCACGCCGCCCGGCCCGGTCAGCAGGCAGGCATCCACGTCCGCATAAGCCCGCGCCCGCGTAGGGGCCGGAGCCACGTAGTGCCCGGACGAGCACCCGGCCAGCACCCCAGCCGCCATCGCCAGGCCCGCCGCCGCCAGTGCGGCCCGAGCACGCCACGTCTTGCCCATCGCTACCTCCGCGTCGACGCGAAAACAGCGCACAAAGTACACGAAGACCGACTCATCGCAACAGGGGGTCCCGCCAGCCGGTCGCGGCCCGGCACGCAGCAAAGCTTGCAGAAAACTGACGCGAATTTGCTCTAGTTTGTCAGTAAATAACCGTCTCCCGCAGAAGGCCCCGGCCGCACCGCGATGAGGGGACTGGCACGGTTTTTGGCGGTCAAGCGGAGGTAAAGTCCAGCGAAAAATGGCAGGTCAACACGCTAGACGAACCCGCCTTCATGCCATTTGCCAGCATCGCGGAAACCATAAAGCGAGTACCATAGAGCTTTATCGTGATAGCCCCAGTAAATCGCCTGTCCGCAACACGCCGAATGACCAGAAATATCCCGGCCGGGTCACGGCAGAAGGGCATGCGGCTGCTTGCCTTCTTTACCACGGCTCTATGCTCGTGGGGATGGCCACGGACACCCCGCACCTTGCGCGGATCTGGAACTACTGGCTGGGCGGGGAGGACTACTTCCCGGTCGACCGGGAAGCTGGCGACCAGTTGAGCAAGGCCTACCCGATGGTGGTCGACGCGGCCCGCGAGACCCAGCGCTTCGTCACCCGGGTGGTGACCCGGCTGGCCGCTGACGATGGCATCCGGCAGTTCCTGGACATGGGCGGCGGCCTGCCGATGGCGGGCGAGACCCATCAGGTGGCCGCGCGAGTCGCGCCGGACAGCAGGATCGTGTACGTGGAAAATGGCCGGCTAGTGCCCGCGCACGCCCGCGAGCTGCTCTCCGGCGGCCCCGGCGACTCCACGAGGTACGTGGAATGCGACTTCCGCGCCCCGGCTGAGATCCTCAGGGGCGCGGCGGCGACGCTTGACCTCGGCCGCCCGGTGGCCTTCATGCTGCTGGGGGTGGCGGGCGTTCTGGGCAATGATCAGGAGATGTCTTATGTCATCAGGCAGCTCATGCGGTCCGCGGCGCCCGGCAGCTACCTAGTGCTGGCCGAAGGGTCGGCGGCCAGCCCCGCCATGGCCGCGGCCGCCGGGCAGTACGCCGCGACCGGCGCCAAGATCTACTACCTGCGGGACCCGCAGGCGCTAGAGCAGCTTTTCGACGGCCTAGACCTCGTCCCGCCCGGCGTGGTGCCGACCAGGGACTGGCATCCCGCCCAGCCCCGGCCGGCTGGGGCTGACGATCATGATGGCGGGGATGACGAGCCGGAGGCCTACTCGTACTGCGGAGTAGGCCGCAAGCCCTCCTCCTAGCCGACCGTCAGGAGGGTCGTTGCGAGAGGGCCTGCCTAGGGCTGGACCCGCTGGGCGGTCCGCGCCAGGTGCTCGCGCATGATGCGGGACGCCTCGTCGGCGTCACGGCGACGGACCGCCTCGATGAACTCCTCGTGCTCCTTAGTTCCCAGGGTGCCCATCTCAGGGGCCGCGTCCTTGGCCTGCTGGAGCGACATCAGGATCGGCCCGCGAAACGACTCGACCAGCATCACCAGCGCGGGATTGTGCGTTGCCTGGGCGACCGCCGTGTGGAACTCCAGCGACATGTCCATCGAGTACTCGCCGGCCCGCAGCGCTGCCTCCGACCGCTCGCAGATCTTCTCAAGCGCGGCGAGGTCCTCCTCGGTCGCCCGCTCGCAGACCAGCGGCACGATGCCGGCCTCGAGGATCATCCGGACCTCGGTCACGTCGGCCGCGCCGATCACCGACAGGGTGAGCAGGTCAGCGAGTCCTTCTCCCACCCTGCTGCTTGACGGGGCCGTCACGAACGCGCCGCCACGGGCACCCACGCGGATCTCGACCAGGCTGGCCGACTCGAGCATCCGGAGGGCCTCTCGCATGGTGACCCGGCTGACGCCAAAGCGCTCGCACAGTTCCCGCTCGGGAGGCAGCCGGTCGCCCGGCCTGAGCTGGCCGTCGCGCATGAGGTCCCGGATCTGGTCGACGATGACCTCGGACATGCGGCCTACGCTGACCTTGCCGAACAGGTCGGGCTCGGCGGTGGGTGACGATGCTCCCCTGGCGGTGCCCGCACTGTCCTTCGACGCGGCCATCAGCTCCTCCTCGCGGGCGCGGCGGGCTTCGCCGACACCGTATTGGACGCCTAACTATAGGTTAAGGCATTATGGTTCGCCCAATCGGCCGCCCAAGCGTCGTCGGCGTTTCCCGTCCCTTAAGGACAGCCCGGCCGTCCCCGCTCGCGGGGTGAGGCGGCCGGCGGGCCGGCGTCCTGAGCGGGACTTGTTGCCTTCACCCTCCCGCATGCTTAATAATGGTATGACCTTAGTCCAAACCGAGGAGCCCTGATGTCACCCGATGCTGATGTCGACGCCCTGATCGTCGGGGCCGGCCCGGTCGGCCTGTACGCCGCTTACTACGCCGGGTTCCGGGGCCAGTCGGTCGCGGTCATGGACTCGCTGCCCGAGGTGGGCGGCCAGGTGTCGGCCATGTACCCAGAGAAGCTCCTGTATGACATCGCCGGGTTCCCGGCGGTCCGGGGCCGTGACCTGATCGCGGGCCTCGCCGAGCAGGCGGCCCGCTACCGCCCTCGCTACTTCCTTGGCCAGGCGGCTCGCGGACTTGACTACGGCGACGACGGCTCGCCGGTCGTCACGACCGCCTCGGGCGCCCGGGTGCGGGCCAGGTTCGTCGTAGTCACCGGGGGCATCGGTACGTTCGCGCCGCGCCGGATGACGGCGCTGGCCCGCTACGAGGGCCGGGGCCTGGCGTACTTCGTGCCACGCCCGCAGGACTACGCGGACAAGGACGTGGTGATCGCCGGCGGCGGTGACAGTGCCTTCGACTGGGCGCTTACGCTGCGCCCGCTGGCCCGCTCGGTGACGCTGGTGCACCGCCGCGAGAAGTTCCGGGCGCACGAGGCGCTGGTCAGGGAGCTGACCGCCTCGGACGCGACCGTGATCACCAGCGCCGAGATCGTCGCGGCCACCGGATCGACCGGGATCGAGGCCGTCGACGTGCTGGCCACGACCACGCGCGAGACGACCCGCCTGACGGCCCAGGCGGTGGTGGCCGCGCTCGGCTTCACCGCGGACATCAGCGCCCTTGAGTCGTGGGGCCTAGCCGTCGCCGGCCGGCAGGTGACCGTGGGCACGACCATGGCCACCAGCCTGCGCCGGGTCTACGCGGCCGGAGACATCACCGACTACCCGGGCAAGGTCCGGCTGATCGCCGTCGGCTTCGGTGAGGCGGCGACGGCCGTCAACAACGCGGTGGCGGCGCTCGACTCGGCCGTGCCGCTGTTCCCCGGCCACTCCAGCGACATCCCTGGCCAGCCGGCCGACCTTACTGTCCCGGTGGGCTGACCGCTCGCGGCCCGAATCACCTGAGCCATCGACCCCAGGAGTCCCCATGCCCTATTTCATCGCCGCGCCGTGCATAGACGTCATGGACAAGGCCTGCCTTGAGGAGTGCCCGGTCGACTGCATTTACGAAGGCAGCAGGAAGCTCTACATCAACCCGCAGGAGTGCATCAGCTGCGGAGCCTGTGAGCCCGCCTGCCCGCAGGAGGCGATCTTCGTCGACTTCAAGCCCCCGGCCGGGCTGGCCGAGTTCGCCGCGGACAACGGCCGGTTCTTCACCGAGACGCTGCCCGGCCGCGCGCAGCCCCTCGGCAACCAGGGCGGCGGCGGCCAGGTCGGCCCGGTCGGCACGGACACGCCGCTGGTCCGGGCGTGGGCCGCCGGCTGAGCCACAACCAGCGTGAACGAAGGGGCCAGCCGGCCCTCGACGGACGAAATGGTCAGAGGTATAATTATTAGACCGATCAAAGGAGTCGTGATGGCGAAAAGCGGACGCGTGTTCCTCCGGGGGATGACCTCCGAAACCTATGGCCTCAAGGAGTTCCGGGCGGCGCAACTGGCCGCCCCGCGAGTGCGCGACAACAGCGTCGTCACCGACGACGCCAAGGTCGGTCACTCCGGGGACTCCGACCAGTCCCGCACCTGGTGGCGGGTCGGCCCCGGTGACGACCCGTTCCTGACCCAGACGCTCCAGGTGCACTTCGTGCAGTTGCCGCCGCGGTCGTCGAACCACGGCCATGGGCACCAGAACGAGGCGGCCTTCTACATCCTGGAAGGCAGCGGCTATGAGGTTCACGACGGCGAGCGCTACGACTGGGCCTCCGGCGACCTCGTCCTCGTCCACACCGACTCGGTCCACCGTCACTTCAACCCCTACGACGAGCAGGCGACCGCCCTGGTCATGAAGGCCAAGTGCGCCTGGATGTACCTGGGCCTCATCCAGCAGGGCCGCAGCGGCCCGGTCCCCGATGCCGACTCCTATGGCCCGCGGGTGGACTGGTCGCAGGTCTGGACCCCGGGCGTGGACAAGCGCAGGAAGGTCGTCAAGCCCGCCGAGACCAGCTGGGAGACGACCCCGCTCGGCCGGGTCCGCGTACTGTCCTCCCCGGAGACCAGCGATGTCCGGACGTTCAGCGTCGACGTCTTCGAGCTGGACATCCCGGCGGGCAGCCGGTCCGGCAGGCGCTGGCACATGGCCGACGAGATCCTCTACGTCCTGTCCGGCCAGGGCTACAGCCTGCACTGGGAGGTCGCGGCCGACATCGACGACAAGTACTACGCCCGGATCGCCACCGAGCCGACCCGGCATGAGATCCGGGCGGGCGACACGCTTTACGTCCCGCAGAACACGGTCGCACAGCACTTCAGCGCGGACGGCCAGCCGCTGCGGCTGCTGTCCGGGCAGAACCGGCTGTTCAAGCAGCTCGGCTACGACCGCGTGGCCTACCTGGAGAGCGCGCCGGAGTACCAGGCATGACCGCTGCGGGCGAGCAGGCCGCCGCGGCCTGGCGAAACGAGGCCTTCGCCCGGTCCTGGGCGGACGGTGACTCCTTCCGCGACCTGCTGGAACTGCCCCGCCGGATGGCCGCCGCGATCGTCGCGGGCGACCAGCCGTCGCCACAGGCCATCATCGATATCGCCGCCGGCCCGGGCGCCGTCCTGGCGGTCTTCCTCGAGCAGTTCCCGCAGGCTACGGGGATCTGGACCGATGCCTCCCGGGCCATGCTCGACCTGGCCCGCCAGCAGCTCGCGCCGTTCGGTGACCGGGTTGAGTACTACCTCGCCGACATGACCGACCTCGGCGGGGCCGGCCTCCCGGGGCAGGCCGACGTCATCACCACCTCGCGGGCGTCCCACCACCTGGACCGCGACGCCCTGGTCCGGTTCTACGCCGACGCGGCCGCCATGCTGCGGCCGGGCGGCTGGCTGGTCAACCTGGACCACATCGGGCCGGCCAGCCAGGCGGGCCCGCCGGCGACCGCTGGCCTTGATGAGGTGTGGGACCAGCGGCTGCGGGCGGCCCGCAAGCGGTTCGGAGCCTCCGACGGGCCCAGCCTCAAGCACCACCACAACTATCCGCTGACCAGCGTCCAGGATCACCTGGACGCGCTTGGTGCGGCGGGCATCACCGATGTCGAAGTTCCCTGGCGGGCGTTCTACACCTGCCTTTTCCTGGGACGCAAGGCCGGATAGGCAGATGCTGAAGCAAGAGATCAATGACCTCCTGACCCAGACCGGCCCGGGTACGCCGATGGGCGCCCTGTTCCGGCAGTACTGGATCCCGGCCCTGCTGGCCCAGGAGCTCCCGCAGGACGACTGCCCGCCGGTGCGCGTGAAGCTGCTGTCCGAGCGGCTGATCGCGTTCCGGGACTCCGCGGGCCGGTACGGGCTGATCGACGAGTTCTGCGCCCACCGCGGCGTGTCGCTGTGGTTCGGGCGCAACGAGGAGTCCGGGCTCCGCTGCTCCTACCACGGGTGGAAGTACGACGTGAACGGCCAGTGCGTCGAGATCCCGTCAGAGCCCGAGGAGCGGCACAGCGCGCTGTGCGCCAAGATCAAGCTGACGAGCTACCCGCTGGTCAAGATCGGCGATGTGCTCTGGACGTACATGGGCGACCCCGCGACGACGCCGGACCTGCCGCAGTGGGAGTTCGCCCGGGTGCCGACCGCGCAGAGCTTCACCTCCAAGCGCTGGCAGGAGTCCAACTGGCTGCAGGCCCTGGAGGGGGGCATTGATTCCAGCCACGTCTCCTGGCTGCACTCCGATGGCCTCGCTAACGACCCGCTGTTCAAGGGGGCCGAGGGCAACCGCTACAACCTCGCCGACCGCAAGCCATTCTTCGAGGTGACCGAGTCCGACGGCGGGCTGTTCATCGGGGTCCGCCGCAATGCCGAGGAAGGTCACTACTACTGGCGGATCACGCCCTGGGTGATGCCCAGCTTCACGATGATCCCGCCCCGCGGTGATCACCCGATCCACGGGCACTTCTGGATACCGATCGACGACGAGAACTGCTGGGTGTTCACCTACGACTACCACCCGGTCCGGCCGCTCGCCGACAGCGAGCTGCAGGCGATGCGAGACGGGAAGGGCGTGCACAACGAGTACGTGCCGGGCACCTTCCGGCCGCTGCAGAACAAGGACAACGACTACCTGATGGACCGCGGGGCCCAGAAGCGCGGCGACACCTACTCCGGCATCAAGGGCATCTCCATGCAGGATGCCTCCCTGCAGGAGAGCATGGGCCCAATCGTCGACCGGACCAAGGAGCGCCTGGTGTCCACCGACAGCGGGATCATCATGGCGCGCCGCAAGCTGTGGCGCGCGGTCGAGGCGCTGCGCGACGAGGGCGTCACCCCGCCCGGCGTTGACGTCGCCCACCAGGCCGTCCGGTCGGCCGCCGTCGTCTTGCCGAAGGACCAGTCGTTCCTCGAGGGCTGCGCGCAGGCCCTGCGGGTGCGGCCGGGCCACAAGCACGCGTCGGTCTGATGGCCCACGCCCAGGAGACCCAGGCTCGCCCCACCCTCCTCAGCGGCTGTGCTCGCGCCAGCACGGCCGCCGAGGCCCGCTACCGGATCAGCGGCCGCGAGTTCACCGACCGCAGCTCACGGGTCATCGCGCTGGACCCGTGGGCCGCGGCGGTGATCGTCGACGTGGCGGCCGGGTCATGGCACGGCGGTCACTTCCTGGTGTTCGAGTCCGCGCTGCCTGACGACGCGCTGCTGCGGCGGGCACCACTCAAGACCGGGGGCCAGAACGGAACCACCGCACTGCTGAGCGAAGAGCTCGACGGCGCTGACACGGTGATCATGGTGGCGTCGGCGCGGGGCAGCACCGCGGCGGCCTCGCTCATCGGCGACGCCGCCGCGGCCCGCGGCATCATGTCGGCGGGCCTGGTGCTGGCCGGCCCGGCCCCGCTGGAGGCGTCACCGGACCGGATTGTCTCCGCCCTGCGCCCCAACGCGATGGTCCTGGTGATCCTAGGCGACACCACCGATCTTGGCGCGGTCCTTGCGGCCCTGCGAGTCTGACCCGCACAGGAAGGGAACCCATGAGCGGCAAGGTCACCGTGGCCGCCCTGCAGCAAAAGAAGCGGGACGGGAAGAAGATCGTCGGCGTGGTCGCCTGGGACTACCAGATCGCGGCGATCGCCGACCGGGCGGGCGTCGACATCGTCTCCGTCGGAGACTCGGTCGGCGTCAACCTGTGGGGGCACCGTAGCCCCCTGGAAGTCACCCTCGACGAGATGGTGATCGTCGGTCGCGCCGTCCGCGCCGGAGTCACCAGCGCCCTGGTCAGCGTGGACGTGCCGTTCGGCCCGGTACAGGAGGGGGTGGACAGCGCCGTGCGCGCCGCGGTGCGGCTGGCCAAGGAGGCCGGCGCCGACCTGGTCAAGATCGACGCCGCCGCCGACTTCCCCGAGGCCGTCGCGGCGATAACCCGGGCCGGGATCCCGGTGTGGGCCCACTTCGGGATCACGCCGCAGACGGCGCTGCGGCACGGCCTCAGCTACCAGGCGATGCTGGCCCCGGGCGCGCAGCTGCCAGCGGGCCTGACCGATGACCTGGTCAGGGAGGCCAGGCTCCTGGAAGATGCGGGAGCGGCCCTGCTTGACTTCCAGCACTCGGGCCCGGCCGCCGGAGCGGCGGCCGCCGCCGCCGTGGCCATCCCGGTGATCGGCGGCGCGGGCGGCGGGCCGTGGCTGGACGGGCGGGTGCGGCTCGCGCAAACGGCCACCGGGTCCGCCGCCAGCACCCTGGGCACCACGCCGGACAGCTACGCGCACGTCGCCCAGATCACCCTCGACGCCTTCACCGCCCTGATCGAGGACGCCCGTGCGGGCCGCCCGGTCAGGGGCGACGGGCGACCCTGACCGGAAGGGCCAGCCAGTCATGCCCACCGCCGACATCGACGGCATCGCGACCCATTACGAGATCAGGGGCGACGGCCCGCCGCTGCTGATGTTCTCGCCCGGCGGCTTCAGCGCGACCGCCGCCAACTGGACGTCGCTTGGCAGCTACGCCCGCCTGAAGCTCCTCGATCACCTGGCCGGGTCCTACACCTGCGTGCTGTTCGACCGCCGCGAGTCCGGCGCGTCCGGCGGACGGGTGGAGCGGATCACCTGGTCCGACTACGCGGCGCAGGGCAAGGGCCTGCTTGACCACCTCGGGATCGACCGGGCGCACCTGATGGGCGGCTGCGTGGGGTGCTCGATCGCGGCGGTCTTCGCGGCCCGGTGGCCGCACGCCGCCGCCTCACTGGTGCTCTACTCACCGGCGGGCGGCGCAAGGTACCGCATCGCCCAGCACGCCCGGTTCGCCCGCCACCTGGCTTACCTGGCCGAACGAGGTGTCGCCAGCGTGCCCGCCCTGGTCCGCTCCACCACCGCGGGATTCACCAAGGATCCCCGCCTCGGCCCCTGGGCCACCGTCATCAGGAATGACCCGCAGTTCGCCGACTGGTTCGGCCGACAGGACTCCGGCCGCTACGAGACCCTGGTGGCCGGCCTGGCCAGGACGCTCTTCGACCGCGACACCGTCCCCGGGCCCGAGCCCGAGGACCTGCTCGGCCTCGACGTCCCGGCCCTGATCGTCCCCGGCCAGGACGCCTCGCACGCCCTATCCGCGGCTCGCTACCTGGAGGAGCTCCTGCCTGGTGCCCAGTACTGGGACATGCCGGTCAGCGAGCAGACCGAGCGCACCGCGCCGGCCCGCGTCCTGGAATTCCTCCACCTCGTCGCCCGCTAAGCCCCTGCCGAAGGAGCATCCCCGTGACCTCGCTCAGCCTCACGTTCGCCTGCGAGAGCTACGACCGGATCCGTGCCCTCCAGGACGGACGGGTCCGGCCCGAGGGCATTGACCTGAACATCCTGGCCCTGCCGGTCGAGGAGACGTTCTACCGGCAGGCCAGGTACCTGGAGTTCGACGTCAGCGAGATGAGCCTGTCGTCCTACCTGCTCACGCTGGACGCCGAGGAGCCGCCGTTCGCGGCGCTGCCGGTCTTCCCGTCCCGGATGTTCCGGCATCAGTCCATCTACGTGAACAGGAACAGCGGCATCAGCCAGCCGGCCGACCTGATCGGCAAGCGCGTCGGCGTGCCCGAGTACCAGCTGACCGCGGTCGTGTGGCAGCGCGGCATCCTGGCCGAGCACCACGGCGTCCCGGTCGAGTCGGTCCGTTACTTCACTGGCGGGATGGAGCAGCCCGGCCGGATCGAGAAGATCAGGCTGAATCTCCCGCCGCAGGTGAGCGTGACCCCGATCGGCCCGGCCGAGACGCTGTCGGCGCTGCTGGCCGCCGGGGAACTTGACGCGGTGTACGCGGCGGGAGAGCCGGCGGGCTTCGGCACGCTGCCGCAGGTCGGGCGACTTTTCGAGGACTTCCAGGCGGCTGAGGTGAGCTACTACCGAGCCACCGGCATCTTCCCGATCATGCACGTGATCGCGGTACGGCGCTCGCTGCTGCGGGAGCGTCCCTGGATCGCCCGGTCGCTGACCAAGGCGTTCGGTGCCGCGCTCGACATCGCCTATGCCGACCTTGCCCAGCGCAACGCGCTCAAGATCATGCTGCCGTGGCTGGCGGCGCACCTGGATGAGACGATCGGCGTGCTCGGTCCCCGTTACTGGGACTACGGCCTGGCCGCCAACCGGCACGTGCTCGAGACGTTCGCCCGGTACTCCCATGAGCAGGGGCTGGCCTCCCGGCCGCGCCGGGCGGAGGAGATCGTGCTCGCCTCAGCCGACGACTCGTTCGTGCTTTGACCGGCCAGGGATCGTTCTGGCTAAGGGAAGCAACTCGCCCCGCTCGAGGGCCGCGATCTGGTCAAGGCGGTCCTGGTGGCGACCGCCCTTGAAGGGCGTGGCCAGCCACCGGCTGGTGATGAGCCAGGCCAGGTCGGGGGCGATGATCTTGGCTCCGAGGATGAGGACGTTGGCGTCGTTGTGGGCGCGGGCGATCTCCGTGGTGAACAGGTCGTGGCAGACGCCGGCCCGCACGCCAGGAACCTTGTTGCAGGCAATCTGCTCACCGGAGCCGGACCCGCCCACGACGATCCCCCGGTCCGCGGGTCCCCGCGCGACCTGGTGCCCGACGGCCGCGCACAGCGGGGGGTAGTCGACGGTCTGGGTGCCGCTGGTGCCGAGGTCCTCGACGTGGTGCCCCTCGCCGGTAAGCCGCTCGATGAGGTGATCCTTCAGCGAGACGCCGTTGTGGTCGGCGGCGATGACGATCCGCACGCGGTGGTCCTCCTGGCTCAGGCGATGAGGTCGTGGGTGCCAGCGGCGAAGATCTCCCTGGCCGTGGGGGGCCTGTCGAGGATCTTCTGGTCGACGGCGTACCGGATGAGCTGGTCGATCATGGCCTCGTTCGGTGCGATGCCGTAGGGCATCGGGTCCTGGCCCGTGATCTGCGCTACCCGCTGGTACATGCGGTCGGCCGGCCCAGGCTCGGTGATCGCGCCGCCGGTCAGGGCGGCGACGTAGCGCCGCTTGGCCTGCGCATAGGCCTCGAAGAGGCGCGCGGCCAGGCCGGGATGCTGAGCGAGGAGCTCGTCTCGGACGACGACCAGGTGGTTGATCGGGTAGAAGCCCCGCTCGCGCAGCGCCCGGTACCCGGCCTCCTCGGCGTCCGGGATCAGCGGGGTCACACCCGGGCCAGCCGGGATTCCGATGCCCGCGGCCAGCTCGCCCGCCGCGACCATGGCGGGCACGTCCTGGCCCGCGGGGACACTGATCACGTTGGGCGGCGGCTCGTACTCGGCGACGTGCTCGTCCCCGGACAGGACCCAGGTGACGCGGCTGAGGTCGACGCCGTACTCGTCGGCCAGGATGCCGCGCGCCCAGACGCCGGTCGTCACGGTGTAGCCGCGGCTGACGCCGACCTGCTGGCCTTCAAGGCCCG
>Ga0335072_10006275_pt1 | contig 17400 bp, 14 predicted proteins | sample Lox_Sample_21_FD_206725 | JGI IMG/M metagenome (GOLD analysis project Ga0335072, IMG submission 206725) | Soil microbial communities from Loxahatchee National Wildlife Refuge, Florida, United States - Lox_Sample_2.1 | ecosystem: Environmental > Terrestrial > Soil > Wetlands | place: USA...
TATTTCCGGGACATTGCCGACCGTTATGCGTTGCGGGAACGGATCCGGTTCGGCACTGAAATCTCCCAGGCGCGTTTCGTCGACGGCCGGTGGGTGCTGCGCACGGACGCCGGAACGGAGGCCGGCGAGGAGTTCAAGGTTGACTTCCTGATCTCGGCCACCGGAGTGCTGCATCACCCGCGCATGCCATCGATCGCGGGTTTGGACGACTTCAGCGGCCACGTGTTCCATTCGGCGCGCTGGGATCACGACGTTACGTTGCGGGGGCGCCGAATCGCGGTGATCGGCAACGGATCTACCGGGGTCCAACTGATCTGTGGCCTTGCCGGTGTTGCTGGGAAGCTGTTGATGTTCCAACGCACCGCGCAATGGGTACTGCGGCTGGCGAATCCGCGCTACAGCAGCTTCACCGCCATTACCCGGCGGAAGATCCGGTGGCTTGATTGGTTGGCCTACCGGGGATACAGCGCCGGATTCGACTTCTTCGCGGTGGGACTGACCAAGCCGGGCTTGCGTCGATGGATCATGGCGGCCCTGTGTCGCGCCAGCCTCTGGGAGGTGCGTGATCCTGGATTGCGCGGCGCCCTGACTCCCGACTACACGCCGGCTTGCAAACGGCTGGTGATGTCGAATGGCTTCTACCGTGCCATGCAGCGCGACGATGTCGAGCTGGTCACCGCCGGTATCGACCATGTGGAACCGCGCGGCATCGTCACCGACGACGGCGTGCTGCACGAGACGGACATCATCGTGCTGGCCACCGGCTTCGACACGCATGCGTTTTTCCGGCCGATGGAGCTGATCGGTCGGGACGGGATCTGTGCCAACGACGTGTGGCGCGACGGCCCCCGGGCCTACCAAACCGTCGCGCTGTCGGGTTTCCCCAACTTCTTCATGATGCTCGGACCGCACAGTCCGGTGGGAAACCTGGCGCTCACGACGGTGGCCGAATCGCAGGCCGACCACATCCTGGGCTGGATCGAACGTTGGCGGCGCCGCGAATTCGACACGGTGGAGCCGACGGCCTCGGCGACCGAGCGTTTCAATGCGAAGCTGCGTGCCGCGATGCCGGACACCGTGTGGACCACCGGCTGTAACAGCTGGTACCTCAACAAAGACGGAGTGCCCGAAGTGTGGCCCCTCACGCCGGGCGAACACCGCGCCATGCTGGCAAACCCCGACCCCGGCCAGTACGACCTGCGCCAGCAGGCAGTGGCCCACTGAGGAAAACTCGGCGATAAACCCGGTACCGGCGGTTTCGCATATCTGGGCCGGGTCACTATACTTGCCCACGCGGCGGGTAAACGCCGAGCTAGGGGGACAATATGTTCACCGCCATGTTCACCGCCATGTTCACCGCCATGTTCACCGACATGTTCACCGACATGTTCACCGTCGACGACCAGGCAGTGGGGCCGCACGACGCGTCGTTGGACCACGAGCGTCTCGTGCTGGAGGCGCGCGATGTCGAGTTCGACTGGGCCGAGCTGCCGCTTCACTACGTGCCCGACGAGCCGTTTTCCACCCACGTCCTCAACGTCTTGCACCTGCTGTTGCCCGCGGGCGAGGAGTTTTTCGTCGAGGTGTTCAAGAAGGCGTTGCCGTTCATCAAGGATGATCAGCTCCGGCTGGATATGCACGGTTTCATCGGCCAGGAGGCGGTGCATTCCCAAGCGCACTCCGGAGTGCTCGACCACTTCGCGGCCCAGGGCGTGGACGTGACGCCCTACACCGACCAGATCAGGTGGCTGTTCGAGAAGCTGTTGGGCGATCGGCCTCGGCGGAGCTTGCGACGACAGCACAGCTGGCTGCTCGAGCAGGTCTCTTTCGTGTCGGCAATCGAGCACTACACCGCGATCTTGGGCGAGTGGATCCTGAGCGCCCCGGCACACGATGCCATCGGTACCGACCGAACGATGCTGGACATGCTGCGGTGGCACGGCGCCGAAGAAGTCGAGCACAAGGCGGTGGCCTTCGACACCATGAAGCATCTGCAGGCCGGTTATTGGCGTCAGGTGCGCGCGCAGCTGGTGGTCACACCGGCGATGCTGTGGTTGTGGATTCGCGGAGTGCGGTTCATGTACTCGGTGGATCCGCAGCTGCCGCCGGGGACCAAACCGCGCTGGCGGGACTATTTCAGGGCGGCACGCCGGGGCTTGGTACCGGGACCTATGCGATTCATTCGGGTGGTCGGTGACTACTACCGGCCGGGATTTCACCCGTCACAGCTGGGCGGGTTGGAACTCGCGGTCGACTATCTGGCCGTCTCTCCCGCCGCCCGCGCATCTCACTGACCTATGACCTTGGCTATGACCGTGGCTATGACCGTGGCTATGACCGTGGCTATGACCGTGGCTATGACCTTGGCTATGACCGTGGCTATGACCGTGGCTATGACCGTGGCTTCCGGCATCACTTCCGGCATCACTGCGTCCGACGGCGTCCACCTGGCCGTACACTCCTACGGCGAGATCGACCCGGCGCGCCCGACCATTGTGGCCATTCACGGCTACCCCGACAACCATCGCGTCTGGGATGCGGTGGCCGAGGAGTTCGGCGAGCGCTACCCCGGCCGCTACAACTTCGTGGCCTACGATGTGCGCGGAGCCGGCGAATCATCCCGTCCCGCAAAACGATCCGGGTACGCATTCCGCCAGTTGGTGTCCGATATCGGGGCGGTGACCGACAGCCTGGGGGTCGGGCAGGTCCATCTGCTGGCCCATGACTGGGGCTCGATTCAGGCCTGGGCCGCGGTCACCGACGATTCGGTGATGGGTAAGGTCGCCTCGTTCACGTCGATCTCGGGCCCGCACTTGCAGTACGCGGGCGCCTTCCTGCGCTCGGGGCGCACGCCCCGGACGCTGGCCCAGGTCGTCAGGCAATTGGTGTCTTCCGGATACATCGCTTTCTTCCTGTGCCCGGGTGTGCCGGAGTTGGCGTTTCGTTCCAGGCTGGGTGTGAAAGTCGTTGAAGCTCTTGAACGCATAGGTCGGTCGAGCATCCGCAGCCAACGCCGCAAGGCGCCGCGCTCGATCACCGACTATGTCAACGGGCTCAACCTGTATCGGGAGAACATGCCCGCGCCGTTCCTGGCGCCGGGTCCGCAGTTGCCGAAGACCACCGTTGCGATCCAGGTGCTGGCGCCGCGCCGGGACATCTTCGTGACACCGGCCCTGCAGCGCTTCACCGGCGCGATTCCCACTGGCAGCCGCGTGATTTCGATCGAAGGCGGGCACTGGGTGGTGACCTCGCGCCCCGAGGTCGTCGCCCGGTTGACCGGCGAGTGGGTCGATCGCAACGTCGCTGGCGCGGCGCCGGCCCAATCCACGGCAAGTGCGTCGGTCGTGCGTGGCGGTCCCCGCGAGGTACGCGGCAAGCTCGCGCTTGTCACCGGAGCCGGCGCCGGCATCGGCAGGTCCACCGCGGTGGAACTGGCCCGGCACGGCGCCCGCAAGGTGGTGATTGTCGATCGCGATCTCGGTGCTGCCAACGAAAGCGCGGATGCCGTCCGGGCGGCGTGCGCCGAGGCAGCGGTATACCGGGCCGATGTCAGCGACGAGTCCGCGATGAATGATCTTGCCGCACAAGTCTTCAACGAGCATGGCGTGGTCGACATCCTGGTGAACAACGCCGGCATCGGGATGGCCGGCCGGTTCTTGGAGACGACCGCGGCCAACTGGGAAGACATCATGGGGGTCAATGTTCGCGGCGTCATCTCGGGCAGCAGGGCTTTCGGCGCCCAGATGGTCGAGCGCGGCGAGGGCGGAACGATCATCAATGTGGCGTCGGCCGCGGCATTCCTACCGTCGAAATCCATGGTCGCCTACGGCACTACCAAGGCGGCGGTGCTGGCGTTCAGCGAATCGCTGCGGGCCGACCTCGCCGACGAGGGCATAACCGTCACGGCGGTGTGCCCGGGATTCGTCAACACCAACATCGCCAAAAGCACCGTCTACGCAGGGATGTCGGCCGAACAGCAGGCGCGCGCCCGCGAGAAGGCCGATGCCGCGTACCGACGGCGCAACTACACACCCGAAGCCACCGCCAAGGCGATCGTCAAGGCGGTCAGAAGCGGGCCGGCCGTACTGCCGATCGCCGCCGAGTCCAGGATCGGCTACGCGATACGCCGCATCAGCCCGTCGATGATTCGGCTCTACGCGCGCTTCGACATTCGTCAGAAATAGGGCCAGAAATAGGTCCAGAAATAGGGCCAGAAATAGGGATTGCACCGTGCCGGAAAGCATTTGGACTTCCAGGCCCGCCGACCTCTACGGTCGGCGCGACCACGATCGGCTGGGCACGGTGCTGTGCGGGATCCGCGCATTGTTCGGTGGATTCGCCTCGGTCTCGCGATGGGAGCCGTCGCGGGTCAAGCCGGTACGGCGGACGCAAACCGCGGTGGTGACCAAACGCGAACTGGTCGCCCCGGACGTCGTCGCATTGACGCTGGCCGATCCCGACGGCGGATTGCTCCCGTCCTGGACACCCGGCGGGCACATCGACGTTGCGCTGCCTTCGGGCCGCCGCCGGCAGTACTCGCTGTGCGGTCCGCCCGGGCGACGCACGGACTACCGCGTCGCCGTTCGCCGGATCGCCGATGGCGGCGGCGGTTCGATCGAGATGCATGACGCATTCGACGTTGGTGACATGTTGGTGTTCGAAGGCCCGCGCAACGCGTTCTATCTGGGTACGGCCGAGCGTGATGTCCTGTTCGTGATCGGCGGCATCGGGGTGACGCCGATTCTGCCGATGCTGCACGCGGCCCAGCAGAGCGCAATCAGCTGGCGCGCCGTCTATGCGGGAAGCAGTCGCGAGTACATGCCGTTTCTGGACGAGGTGGTCTCGGTGGCGCCGGATCGGGTCACCGTGTGGGCCGACGACGAGCACGGTGGTGTCGCCGGCGTGAATGACCTACTGGCCGGCGCCGGGCCGACGACCGCGGTTTACGTGTGCGGGCCCACCGGCATGCTGGAAGCGGTACGACTAGCCCGTGACGAATATGCAGACGCACCATTGCATTACGAGCGGTTCAGCCCGCCACCGGTGATCGACGGAATTCCTTTCGAGCTCGAGCTGGCGCGATCCAACCGGGTGCTGCGCGTGCCGGCGAATCGGTCCGCGCTGGACGTGATGCTCGACCACGATCCGACGACCGCGTACTCCTGCCAGCAGGGGTTCTGTGGCACCTGCAAGGTCAAAGTCCTTGCCGGACAAGTCGATCACCGTGGCCGCACCGCGGTCGGCGATGACGAGATGGTGGTCTGCGTGTCACGGGCGCAAGGCGATCGCCTCGTCATCGACGCCTGACGCGCTCCGATCGATGAAGGCGGTAGCCCAGGTGGGGCACCGGCACACCGGGCAGCGGCTTCCACACGAAGGTGCGCCCGTCGAGGCGGAAGTTTCTCTTCTCGTAGAATTCGCGCGCCTTGAGGTTCTTTTCTGCGCACCACAAGATCGCGTCGCCCGAGGGATTGGCGCGCACCGCCTTGTCGAGCAGGCGGCCACCGATGCCGAGGCGCTGGCTTTCCGCCGCTGTGTACAGGGCATCGATTTGCAGATCGGCGGGATTGAGGGTGTCCGGCCCGAAGATGGTCACGCCGAGTGTTTTGCCGTCGGACTCGGCAATCCACATGGACCACCCGGGGCGACTCAGATCGTGTGGGTAGGTCTCGGTGGCCCAGCGCTTCGGCGTACCGAGCATGTCGAGCAGGTAGTCGGCCAGTATCCCGGACCATGACTGTCGCCAAACCGGATAGTGCATCTGTGCGACGTTTGCGAAATCGGCCGGCCCGGCCTGACGGATCCTGATGTCGCCGGGCCTGGTGTGAGCACCTGTGCGAGTAGCGGTCATTCGACCCGGGCGCCTTCCAGATAGGCGGCCAGAGCGTTGGTCAGACCCCGCCGTGCCATGTCGAGGTCGGCATAAGAACCCAGCTGGCGCTCCGACACCAGGCCACGCATCGCGCCGGGGATGAGGGCGGCCACCTCGCGTACCCGCACCGGGTCGACGTCGAGACCGGCGAACGCGTTCCGACAGGTCTCCAGCCAGCTCTTGCCCCACGAGAACAGTTCGGTGGCGGTACGTGGATAGAGACGCTCCAGCTCGTCGGGGTCTCGGGGCAGGGCCGCCCGCAGGTTTTCGATCGCGCGGGAATCCGCCGATGCCAAGCCGTGGTAGAGCGTTTCGATGATGGTGCCGACACGCTCACGCAGGGGAGCATCGGGTTTGGCCGCCGTGGACAGGGTTGAGAATGTCGCGGCGCGGCGCTCGGCGGTGCGATGCAGCACCGCGGCCCAGAAACCGTCGGTGTCGCCGAACTGGTACTGCACCGCGCCCCAGGTGGCGCCGATCTCCTTGGCGATGCGGTTGGCCGACACCGAGCCCGGCTCGCCCGAGGCCAGCGACTTCAGGGCGGCCTCCAGCATGCTCTCGCGAGTCGCGTTGCCACGCCGGTTGGGACGTCTGCCCACCATTCCGGCGCGAGTCATCTGGTGATCATATCGACAGGTGGCACCCGGTAAGGATGTTTCATAGAGGGGACTGTGATTTTTTGTCCACGCCGCCTATGATTCGAACGCGTGATTCGAACGCGTGATTCGAACGCGAGGAGGAAAGCTCAGATGGCAGGGCTCGATGGCTAAGCCGTCGTTGTCGATGAAACCGACCGGATGGTTCCAGGTCGCCTGGTCCGAGGAGATCGACGTCGGCGACGTCCACAAGATGAAGTACTTCGACCAGGAGATGGTCGCCTGGCGGGCCGAGTCCGGCGAGCTCACCGTGATGAACGCCTACTGCGAACATCTCGGCGCGCACCTGGGCTACGGCGGCAAAGTCGTCGGCGAGGTGTTGCAGTGCCCGTTCCACGGATGGCAGTGGAGCCACGAAGGCCGCAACGTGTGCATCCCCTACCAGGATCGCCCCAACCGTGGCCGGCGCATCCGCACCTATCCGGTGGTGGAGCGCAACGAGTCGGTCTACGTCTGGCACGACGTCGAGCACCGCGAGCCCTATTTCGACGCGCCCGACGTGTTCGCCGCATTCGGCGACGGCAGCAGTGCGGGCGACTACTACCCCCAGCAGCGGCTGTATCGCGAAAGCCTCGAGCTGCATCCGCAGTACGTGCTGGAAAACGGGGTGGACTTCGCCCACTTCAAGTACGTGCACAACACCCCGATCGTGCCGGTCTTCACCCGGCACGACTTCGACGAGCCGGTCTCGTTCGTCGACTTCACCATCACCTTCGAGGGCGACGACGGCCAGAAGATCGAGGATGTCAACAGCGGCGTGGAAGCCATCAACGGCGGTCTGGGAGTCGCGGTGACCAAGAGCTGGGGCATGGTCGACAATCGCACCATCTCCGCGATCACACCGATTGACGAGTCCACCTCCGACGTGCGCTTCATGGTCTACATCGGTCGGATGCCGGGTAAAGATCCGGCCCGGGCCGCCACCCGAGCGCAGGAATTCGGACAGGAAGTGATCCGCCAGTTCGAGCAGGACGTCGAAATCTGGCAGCACCAGCGCTACTCGGATCCACCCGCGCTGGCCACCGACGAGTACCAGGGCTTCATCGCAATTCGCAAGTGGGCCAAGCAGTTCTATTCCCAGAAAGGCTGAGCCGAATGAACGCACCCGCTCGACCGATACGCATCTTCCAGGTAGGCACTGGAAACGTCGGTTCGGAGATGATCAAGCGGATCGCCACACAGCCCGACCTGGAACTCGTTGGCGTGCATTGCTATTCGCCGGACAAGGTCGGTAAGGACGCCGGCGAGCTGGCCGGCCTGGCGCCCAACGGGGTGAAGGCCACCGGCACCATCGAGGAAATCATCGCCGCCGGGCCCGACGTGCTGACCTTTCACGGCGTCTTTCCCGACGAGGACCTCTACGTCAAAGTGCTCGAGGCGGGGATCAATATCGTCACCACCGCCGACTGGATCACCGGCTGGCACCGCGACAAGAACCACCCGCACCCGTCGGGCAAGCCGGTGACCCGGCTGCTGGCGGAGGCTTGCCAGAAGGGTGGTGCGACCTTCTACGGCACCGGGATGAACCCAGGGCTGAATCAGATTCTGGGCGTGGTGTGTTCGGCCGATGTCGCCGACATCGAGAACGTCACCACCATCGAGTCCGTCGACGTGTCATGTCACCACTCGCGCGACACCTGGATCGAGGTCGGCTACGGCCAACCGGTCGACGATCCGGAAATCCCGGCGAAGCTGGAGAAGTACACTCGCGTCTTCGCCGACAGCGTGCTGATGATGGCCGACTGCTTCGACTTGCCGCTCGACGAGGTCAAGTTCAGCTACGAATTGGGGGCCTGCACCAAGGACGTCGACCTGGGCTGGTACACACTGCCGAAGGGCTCGCTGGGCGGCAACTACATCAAATACCAGGGCATCGTGGACGGGATTCCGCGGGTCGAAACGCACCTGGAATGGCAGATGACCCCGCATACCGATCCGAGCTGGAACATCAAGGGTTGCTACATCACCCAGATCAAAGGCGATCCCTGCGTCTACAACAAACACATGATTTTCCCCAAGGCCGGTGTGGACTTGTCCAACCCGGACAACTTCGCCTCGATCGGCATGACCGTGACCGGCATGCCCGCGCTGTACTCGATCAAGTCGGTAGTGACGGCGCGGCCGGGACTCATCACCAGCGCCGACCTGCCGTTGCGCGGGTTCGCCGGGCGATTCAAAAAGTAACGGGCGTCAAGGCTCGAAGAACCGCTCGGGGTGGTGGTAGTCGTTCGTACGCACCCCGCGGTCCAGGTGTGGCGGTGGAATCCACTCGATGCGACCGTCCGCAAGAGTCTTTGTCCGCCAGCCCTTTCCGATCAGCTTGTGATGGGGTGTGCAGGCGAAGGTGAGGTTGGCGGCGTCGGTTGAGCCCCCGGTGGCCCAGTCCTCGACATGGTGGACTTCAGACCAATAGCCCGGCGCGTCGCAGCCCGGGTGTGTGCAGCCGCGATCCTTCGCGTACAGGACTGTCCGCTGATCCGGTGTGGCGATTCGTCGCGAACGACCGAGATACAGTGGGCGACTTGTGTGCTCGTCGAATACCGCGAGGTAGTGGTAGGCATGGCTGGCCATCCGGATCACATCGCCCATGGGCAGCCGTGTTCCGCCGCCCGTCATCGCCAGCCCGGCGCCCGATGTCAGTTCCCGCAGCGTGGTCGACACGATGACGGTGACCGGCAACCCGTTGTGCACACCGAGTTTCGGATCACCCAGCCGGTCACGAACCAACGCGTTGAGCGCGTCGTGCTGCCGCTGCGCGGGGGAGCGCAGGTCGCTTTCCGCGGATTCCTCACCGGGCTTCTCGCTGGGCGCCGCAAAATGCGCCAGCCACGCGTCGAGGTTGGCGCGCAGTTCCGGAGAAGCAACAAGCTTGCCGATGCTCATGCCGTCAGCGCGCTGACCGCACCACGTGAAGCCCCGCTGCCGTGCGCGGTCGGAATCGGAGAATCTCCCATCGGGGTTGAGCCTTAGAGCACATTGATGCGCCACTTTCTGAAGTTGATCGGGACGCAACGTCACCGCCTGGCGGGCCAGAAAGCGCTCGGCGCCCTCGACCGTCCCGGCGGGAATGTCCGCCGGCATGTCGCGGACGAAGGTTTGGATCACCCGCACGTGCTGAACATCGAGCAGGCCGTCGCGCCACACCTGCGCGGTGGCCGGCAGTTCCGGCGGCAGTTCCTGGCCGGTGAGGGTCAAGCGCGGGGAAAGCTGTTTGGCGTCGCGAAGCCGACGGCATGCCTCGGCGTAGCTGATCCGCAGCCAGTCGGCGACGACCTTGTGGACCGGCCCGCCGAGGTGGGCGGGATCCTCGTCGGCCAGGCCGGCGATCAGGTCATGGCTCACCGCAACCTGGCGTCGGCGAGACGTCTCCATCTGATCCAGCACCCGCAGCCGTACGGCGGGGCTCAGGGTCCCGAAGTTCGTCCGGCGAATCGTCTCCCCGGCGGCGTCGAGCGCTTCCAGAGCGGCAGTCAGCTCCGCCGGAATCTCGATCGAATGCATGTTCGAATGCTATCGACCGGCATCGCCACCTGCCACCACAAAAGCGGTGGCTGTGGATAAAGGCCGAACTGTGCACAAAGCCGCCCGGTCGGCCCGGTCGGCCCGGTCTAGGGTGAAGGCCATGCGGGTAGGCGTGCTGGGGGCCAAAGGCAAAGTCGGGTCGACGATGGTCGGGGCCGTGCAGGCCGCCGAGGATCTGACGCTGTCCGCGGAAGTGGACCTCGGTGATCCGCTGAGCCTGCTGACCGACGGCGACACCGAGGTGATCATCGACTTCACCCACCCCGACGTCGTGATGGACAACCTGAAGTTCGTCATCGACAACGGAATTCACGCCGTGGTCGGTACCACGGGATTCACCGCGAAGCGCCTCGAGCAGGTGGAGTCGTGGCTGGCCGAACAACCCGACACCGGCGTGCTGATTGCGCCGAACTTCGCGATCGGGGCGGTGCTGTCGATGCATTTCGCCAAGCAGGCGGCGCCCTTTTTCGACTCGGCGGAAGTCATCGAGCTACATCACCCGCACAAGGCCGACGCCCCCTCGGGCAGTGCGGCCCGAACCGCGAAGCTGATCGCCGAAGCCCGAAAAGGCTTGCCGCCCAACCCCGATGCCACCAGCACGAGCCTGCCCGGCGCTCGTGGCGCCGACGTCGACGGCATTCCGGTGCACTCGGTGCGGCTGGCCGGACTGGTAGCCCATCAAGAGGTGTTGTTCGGCACCGAGGGGGAGACGTTGACCATCCGTCACGACAGCCTGGACCGGACCTCGTTTGTGCCGGGGGCGCTGTTGGCGGTGCGCCGCATCCGGGAACGGCCCGGCCTCACGGTCGGCATTGAGCCCCTCCTCAACCTGCACTGACCAAGAATCTCATGACCAAGACGCTGCGCATCCAACTCCTCATCGCATTCATGTGCGCGGCGATGCTGGCGTACGTCGTGCTACTGGGTCGCATGGCCATCGCGATGATCGCCTCGGGCCGGGGCGCCGCCGTAGGCCTGGGGCTGGCGCTGCTGCTCATGCCCGTCATCGGGCTGTGGGCGATGATCGCCACGCTGCGGGCCGGATTCGCTCACCAGAAGCTGGCCCGCCTGATCGCCGAGGACGGAATGGAACTCGACACCAGTACGCTTCCGCGACGGCCTTCGGGACGCATCGAGCGAGACGCGGCCGACGCGCTGTTCGCCACCGTGCGCACTGAGGTCGAAGGCGATCCCGATGATTGGCGGCGCTGGTACCGGCTGGCCCGGGCCTACGACTACGCGGGGGATCGCCGCCGCGCACGGGACGCCATGAAGACGGCCCTGAAGCTGCACGGGGAGTTGCAGGGCCGCCGATGAGCAAGACGCTGCTGATCGTCCATCACACGCCGTCTCCGTTCACGCAGGCGATGTTCGAGGCGGTCCTCTCCGGTGCCACCGACCCCGAGATCGAGGGGGTCGAGGTGGTACGGCGACCCGCGCTGACGCTCTCGCCGGCCGAGATGCTGGAGGCCGACGGTTATCTGTTGGGGAGCCCGGCCAATCTCGGCTACATGAGCGGCGCCCTCAAGCACGCGTTCGACGTCTGCTACTACCCATGCCTCGACGCGACCCGCGGGCGCCCATTCGGCCTGTACCTGCACGGCAACGAGGGCACCGAGGGAGCCGAACGCGCAGTGGAGGCGATCACCACCGGGCTCGGCTGGGTGAAAGCCGCTGAGCACGTGGTGGTGTCAAGCAAGCCGAGCAAGGACGATCTCGAGGCATGCTTCAACCTCGGTGCGACCGTCGCCGCGACGTTGATGGAGTAAGTTGCGGTGCGGTGCGGTTGAACGCTGAATGCGCATCGGAGTTGTGTTCCCACAGACCGAACTCGCTGCAAGCCCCGGTGTCCTGCGCGCGTACGCGCAGGGCGTCGAAGAACTCGGGTTCGCCCACATCCTCGCCTACGACCACGTCGTAGGCGCCGACCCGGAAGTGCACCGGGGTTGGCAGGGCCCCTACAACATCGACACGACGTTTCACGAGCCGTTTGTCATGTTGGGCTACCTGTCCGCGGTCACCTCACTGGAACTCGTCACCGGCGTGATCATCCTGCCGCAGCGACAGTCGGTGCTGGTTGCCAAGCAGGCCGCCGAGGTCGATCTGCTCACCGGCGGGCGATTCCGGCTAGGTATCGGGCTGGGCTGGAACGCCGTCGAGTACGAGGCGCTCGGCGAGAAGTTCACCAACCGCGGCAAGCGCTCCGAGGAGCAGGTTGAGCTCATGCGGAAGCTGTGGACGGAGCGGTCGGTCACCTTCAACGGCAAGTACCACACTGTGACCGGGGCGGGCCTGGCCCCGTTGCCGACTCAACGGCCGATCCCTGTGTGGTTCGGTGCTGCCTCCGACCGCGCCTACGAACGTGCTGGACGGCTCGGCGACGGCTGGTTCCCGATGATGGACCCCGGACCCGGCCTCGACTACGCGCTCGACCAGGTCAAGCGCGCGGCGGCGAGTGCGGGCCGGGACGCCGACAGCCTCGGGATGGAAGGCCGGGTCAGCTGGAACGGTGACCGCGACAAGGCCGCCGCGGACATCGGCGCCTGGAAGGCAGCCGGGGCGACTCACGTATCGGTCAACACCATGAACGCCGGCCTGGCGACTGTCGAAGACCACCTCGCCGTGTTGGAGCGGGTCGCCGCCGACTTACCCTGTCGTACCTAGGTATAGGACGGCTGGAACGCCTCGGCGGGCTGGGCAAGGGCCAGCGCCGAGCTGGTGCCGATCGGTCCGTGCCGGTCGAAAAGGGTCGCGGCCCCGGTGGCGACACCGGCTGTGCCGTAGTGGCTTTGGGCTGCCAGCCCGATGTATTCATCATTGGGAAGGCGGCTCGCGGTGACGGTGTAGTCGGCGTTGATGTAGCGCAATCCGCCTGTGCCCCAATGGGTGAGCGAACTGGTGACATCGCCGACGAACGCCAGGCGGGTAAACGGTGTGAGGGGATGGCCTTGCACCATCGGGCGAAACACCTGCGCCCAGGCGAACTTCTGGGAGTGGGACTGCTCCCACTCGCCCTCGCCGATTCCGGGAGTGCCTTCGAGGGTCGCCCCATACCCCCAGATGAGAAATGGCATGTCCGCCGGGAAGCCCTCGGTGTCCGTCGGGAGCGGCGGCATCTCCACCGGGGAGGACCAGACCTGCCCGTCGGGGTGGTCGCCTCGTCGCAGAAACAGCGCGGTGGCCCGCGCGACGGTCGTCCCGTTCTGCATCAGCGTGCCGTCCACCAGCTTGATGCGCCGACCTTCCCGCTGCACCGAGGTCTGAATCTGCACCGGCTCGAGCAGCACCGGACGCAACAGGTCGACCGTGAAGCGGGCGGCCTGAAACTCGGGATCGATACCGGATCGCTCTATCCCCCAACCCAACAGGCCACCGACTACCTGGCCGCCCATCGCCGCGCCCCACGGCCCTCGCGTCATTTGCCCCGGCAAATAGGAGTCCCCATCGACAGTGAAGAACGCCTCGGGCATGATGGCGGAATCCTCGATCGTCACCAGTATCACGATAGGACACCGGATCGTGGACACCGGATCGTAAGGACTTCGCATGTCTGCAGTGATCGAAATTCCCAGTGACCGCAACCCCTTCCCGACGACAGGTGTTTCCCGCGATCCCAACGGCATTCCGCACTACGATCGCCTGCCCGCCACGCTGCTGGACATGCTCGCCGAACAGGTCGACAACCGCCCGAACAGCGAGGCCGTCATCGAGCTCGGCGCCGGACGACTGACATACCGCGACCTGTGGACCCGCGCGGCGCGGGTGGCCGGCGGGCTGCGAGCGGACGGGCTCAGCCCGGGTGATCGCGTCGCGGTGCGTTACCCGGCCGGTATCAACTGGGTGCTGGCGTTCTGGGGCACGGTGATGGCCGGTGGCGTTGCGGTGCCGGTCAATACGCGGTCGGCGCAACCGGAGGTCGAGTTCATCCGGTCTGACTCGGGCGCCCGGATGGACCTCGCGCCGGACGCGCCGCTGCCCGATGGCGAACCGCACGTGACCCACGGGCTCAGCCACAGCGATACGGCGGCGCTGTTCTACACCTCGGGAACCACCGGACACCCCAAGGGCGTTCCGACCACGCACGAGGCCTTCCTGACCAACACCGAGAACATGCTGCGGTGTCTCGGGGAGCCCGCCGATCTCGGTGATCAGCTGCGCACCCTCATCTCGGTGCCGCTGTTTCATGTGACCGGTTGCAACTCACAGCTGTTGATCGCCGCCCGCACCGGGGGAGCGGCGGTGATCATGCCCGCTCTGAACCTGGACGAGTTGATCGCGACGTTGCCCGCCGAGCGGATCTCATTCATGGTCACTGTCCCCGCGGTGTACTCGTTGTTGTTGCGGTACAAAGACTTTGCCGCAGCTAATGTTTCCGGTGTCCGCTGGGTGGGATACGGGGGCGCGCCGATCGCCCCGTCGCTGGTGCGGTCGGTAAAGAATTCCTTCCCGCAGGCCACCGTGTTCAATGGCTACGGAATGACCGAGAGCGCGTCGCTGATGACGGTGCTGCCCGACCGCGATGCCGTCGCCCACGCCGACTCCGTCGGATACGCCGTGCCTTCGGTGGACCTTGGCGTGATCCCGTTCGGCGGGGACGCGCCCGTCGGCGAGTTGGTGGTCCGCGGAGCCAACGTGACCAGCCGCTACTGGAACCGGCCCGAGGCCACGTCGGCCACGATCGTGGACGGCTGGTTGCACACCGGTGACGTGGTTCGGGTTGACGACGCGGGCCGCGTGCACATCGTCGATCGGCTCAAGGACATCATCAACCGGGGCGGCGAGAACGTGTCCAGCGTCGAGGTCGAAGCGGCGTTGCTGGCGGCGCCCAATGTCGCGGACGCCTGCGTGCTGGCAGTGCCCGACGAGGTCATGGGGGAGAAAGTCGGTGCGGTGCTGTTCGGCGGCCAAGAGGAGATCGACGTGTCGGCCGTGCTCGATCACTGCCGCGCGCAGCTTGCCGACTTCAAGGTTCCGCAGTACGTCACGGTGGTCGACACCGCGCTGCCGCGCAACGCCGGCGGCAAGCTGCTCAAGGGCGCGCTGCGCGAGCAGGTCCAGTGGGGCGACCCGCTCCGATGAACGTACTGATCGCCAACCGCGGGGAGATCGCGCTTCGAATCATCCGCACCGCAACAGAATTGGGCCTGCAAACGGTCGCGGTCTATGCCGAGGACGACGCCGACAGTCCACATGTGCATGCGGCTGACGAAGCGATCGGCCTGCCCGGCGCCGGCCCGGGAGCTTACCTGGATCACGCCCAGATACTTGCGGCCGCTAAGAAGTCGGGCGCCGGACTGATTCATCCGGGCTACGGCTTCCTCAGCGAGAACGCCGAGTTCGCCCGCGCGTGCCGGGCCGCCGGGTACACGTTCGTCGGACCGGACGCCGATGTACTCGAGTTGGCCGGCAACAAGTCGTCGGCCCGCGGCGCCGCGCTTGGTGCCGGACTGCCGGTGCTGCCCGCGACCGAAGGCCCGAGCAGCGTAGCCGACATCCGGGCATTTTTCGCCGCCCAGGACGACGGGATCATGATCAAGGCGCTGGCCGGCGGCGGCGGGCGGGGAATGCGCAGGGTGCGCAGCGCCGATCAGATCGACGATGCCTACCGCCGGTGTGCCGCGGAGGCCCAACTCGGCTTCGGTGATCCGGCGCTGTTCGCCGAGGCGCTTCTCGACGCCGCGCGACACATCGAGGTCCAGGTCGTGGGTGCACCGGCCGGGCACCAGACGCGCGCGCTGGCTCTCGGCGATCGCGACTGCAGCATCCAGCGGCGCTATCAAAAACTCGTCGAAATTGCTCCTGCGCAGGGACTTTCAGATGTTCTCCGACGTGAATTGCACCAGGGCGCCGCCCGGCTGTGCGCCAGGATCGGCTTGCACGGGCTGGCCACGGTCGAGTTCCTGGTCACCGGCGACAAGTACGTCTTCCTCGAGGTCAACCCGCGAATCCAGGTGGAACACACCATCACCGAGGAAACCACCGGCGTAGACCTGGTCAGCCTCCAGCTGGCGATCGCAGGCGGCGCGTCCTACTACCAGCTGGGGTTGCCGGCCGGAATCGCCTCTGACGGTACCGAAGTCATCGGCGAACCTGCCGCACGCCGGGGTATTGCGATACAGGCCCGGGTCAATATGGAGACTTTTGCCGCCGACGGGTCCGTTGTCCCTGCGGCGGGCACCCTGTCGGTGTTCTCCCCGCCCACCGGGCCGGGCGTGCGCGTCGACAGCTACGGCCGGCCGGGCCTGGTCACCAGCCCCCGGTACGACTCGCTGCTGGCCAAGGTGGTCACCCACGTGCAGGGCTCGTCGTTCGCCGCGGCGGTGCGCAAGTCCCGGACCGCCCTGGGCGAATTCGGCGTCGACGGCATTCGCACGAATATCGCATTTCTGCGAGAGCTGTTGTCCAACAGTGATATTCAGTCGGGCATAGTAACGACGGGCTTCCTCGACGAAAAGCTGCCTAAATTTGCGAGCGCGGCGCTTTCTCACCAGCACGACATTCGCGTTGCCGCGGTTGAGCTCTACCCGGGTGAGGAGGTGCTGCGCGCGCAATTGGCCGGCACGGTGGTCGAGGTGGCCCCCGAAGGCGCGGAGTTCGGCCCCGGCGCCCAGCTGGTCGTCCTCGAGGCGATGAAGATGCAACATGCGCTGGTGGCGCCGGATGCGCTGCGTACCGTCCGAAGCTTGGTGACCCAAGGCCAGGTCGTCGGCACCGGGGACCCGCTGCTGGTCTTCACCCGCACTGAGGTCGGCGGCGCCGGCGAGTCTGCCGCGGCCGCACTGGATCTCGATCGGCCACGCGCCGACCTCGAAGAGGTCCGACAACGACACCTGCTCACGCTCGACGAGAGACGGCAGGCCGCGGTTGCCAAGCGGCACAAGCAAGGTCGCCGCACCGCACGGGAGAACATCGCCGATCTCGTCGATGCCGGCAGCTTCGTCGAATACGGAGCGTTGGCCATTGCGGCGCAACGGAGCCGGCGCTCGGAAGAGGATCTGATCGCCAACACCCCGGCCGACGGCCTGGTCGCCGGCCAGGCGACCATCGGCGCCGACAAATTCGGGCGGGCGGCGGCGGAGGCGGTGGTGGTGTCCTACGACTACACCGTGCTGGCCGGGACACAGGGCATGCGCAACCACGCCAAGACCGATCGGGTCTTCGAGTTGGCTACCCGAAAACGCTTGCCAGTGGTGCTCTTCGCCGAGGGTGGCGGTGGCCGGCCCGGCGACACCGACGTCGGCGGCGCCGCGGGGCTGGACGTTCCGACCTTCCGGATGCTGGCCGGCCTGAGTGGCCGGGTGCCGCTGATATCGATCGTCTCCGGCCGGTGCTTCGCCGGCAACGCCGCGC
>Ga0335072_10006276_pt1 | contig 17399 bp, 13 predicted proteins | sample Lox_Sample_21_FD_206725 | JGI IMG/M metagenome (GOLD analysis project Ga0335072, IMG submission 206725) | Soil microbial communities from Loxahatchee National Wildlife Refuge, Florida, United States - Lox_Sample_2.1 | ecosystem: Environmental > Terrestrial > Soil > Wetlands | place: USA...
GGGGCCCGCGGGGCGGGCCCGCCGCCGTCGTCTGGTCGGTGCTGCTGATGGTCGCCGCGACGGCGGCGTTCAGCGGCCTGGGGCTGCTGCTGGCCGGCACGCTGCGCGCCGAGGCCACGCTGGCCGCCGCGAACCTGGTGTACCTCGTGCTGCTGGGGATCGGGGGCGTGCTGTTCCCGCTGACCAAGTTCCCGGCCGGGGCGCAACCGGCGCTGAAGCTGCTGCCGTCCGGCGCGCTGTCGGACGGGCTCCGGTCGGTGTTGCAGCACGGCAGCGGGCTGCCCGCCCGCGACCTCGTGGTCCTCGTCGTCTGGGCCGCGGCCGGGATCGCGCTCGCCGCGCGGTTCTTCCGCTGGGAGTAGCCCGACGGCGGCCTGCGGTGCCGCCGTCGGTTTTCGTGATCACCGGCATTGTGTCGGTGCAAGTCGGTGCTGGCCTGGCCGGGCGGACGTTCGGCCAGGTGACGCCCGCCGCAATGACCGGGCTGCGGCTCTGGACGTCGGCCGCGATGATGGGGGCGCTCGGGGGCCGGGGGGTGGCCAGGTCCGTCCGGGCCGTGCTGCGCAACCGGGCCTGGCGGGACGGGGGCGTCGTGCTCGCCTTCGGCGTGACGATGGGCCTGATGAACTTCGCCTTCTACCAGGCGATCGCCCGGATACCGCTGGGCGTCGCGGTGACCATCGAGTTTCTCGGCCCGCTGGCCGTGGCCGTCGTGTCGTCACGGCGCCTGATCGACCTGCTCTGGGTGGGCCTGGCCGCCGCAGGCGTGGCACTGCTCAGCGAGGGCTGGGCTGGGCTGGCCGGGCCGGGCATGCGCCACGCGGCCGGCGTGGCCGGGCCGGGGGCCGGGACCGCGCTGGCCGGCGTGGTCTTCGCCCTGATCGCCGCCGCCGGCTGGGCCACGTACATCCTGCTCAGCGCCTCGACGGGACGAAGGTTCCCCGGATCGTCCGGACTGGTGATGGCCATGGTCGTCTCGGCCGCTGTGGTGACCCCGGCGGCGGTCGTGTCCGGCGGGGGCGCGCGCGGCTCGCTGCTGCGGCCCGGCGTGATCGGCATCGGCGTCGCCGTCGGCCTGCTCTCATCCGTGATCCCGTACCGGCTCGAGCTCGAGGCGCTGCGCCGGCTCCCGGCCCGGATATTCAGTATCTGGATGAGCCTGGAGCCCGCCATCGCCGCGCTGACCGGCCTGGTGCTGCTTGGCGAGGCATTGGCCGCCCGGGAGTGGGCGGCGATCGGCTGCGTGATCGTCGCGTGCGCGGGCGCTGCGCGCGGCGGCGGCCGCGCCGGGCCGGCTCCCCCGCCCGCGTCTTAGAAACCCTCCCCGGCTGGTCCGGCCCAGGCCAGTGCGGGACACTTCTACGATGGAGTCCGTGCCTGACCGCCTCGCGTACCGACGGGTGGTCGACGCCGTGCTCGCGCCGTCGACCGCCGCGATGCGTCGGATCGCCCTGTCCGGAGTGGTCGCGTCCGGCGCGATCGTGATGACCGGCGCCGGGGTCCGGCTCAGCGAGTCCGGGCTCGGCTGCCCGGACTGGCCCAGGTGCACGGCCACCAGCATCGTGGCCGGCGGGGACACCGGCGACCCGCTCATCCACCGCTGGGTCGAGTTCGGGAACCGGCTGGTGACCGTCGCGATCTTCGTGGTCGCGATCCTGGTCTGCGTGGCCGCCTGGCAGTACCGCCCGGACGGCCTGCGCCGCCGCAAGGACCTGGTCTGGCTGGCGGTGGCCCAGCCGGCTGGGATCGCGGCCCAGGCCGTGCTGGGCGGGATCGTGGTGCTGACCAAGCTCGACCCGGTCTGGGTCAGCATTCATTTCCTGCTGTCGATGGCGCTGGTGGCGGCCACGGTCGCGCTGTACGTCCGGTGCGCCGAGGGCACCGCCCGGGCCAGGCCGCTGGTCCCGCGCGAGGTGCGGCTGCTCGCGACCGGGGCGATCGGCGTGCTCGGCCTCATGCTCGCAGCGGGCACCGTCGTCACCGGGACCGGGCCCCTCGCGGGCGCGGGCCGGATACCCCGCTTTCATCTGCCGCTGTCTGGCGTCACCCAGATGCACGCGGACATCGGCTGGCTGCTGGGCGGCCTGGTCATCGCCTTGGTCCTCGGTCTGCGGCTGGCAGCGGCACCGCCGCGCGCGGCCAGGCTGGGCTGGCTGTTGCTGGGCCTGATCGGGCTCCAGGGTGTGATCGGCTACGCGCAGTACTTCAGCGGGCTGCCAGCCGGGCTTGTCTGGGTGCACGTCACCGGCTCGGTGCTGATCTGGATCACGGCGCTGCTGCTGGTGTTCGCTCTTCGCGACCGGGGCCGGGTGGCGGTGCCGCCGGCCCACCGGATCGCGGACGACGCGGTGCCGGAGCCAGCGGTGACGGGCGGCCCCGGCGTTGCTCCCGGGGCGCCGGGCGCGCCCGCGCTCGCCCCGGAGGGCGAGCCGCTGCCGGCCGATGCCCCCAGGCGGTAGCCCCGGCCGGGTGATCGGCGCGATCACGGGATGGCGGGCCGGTCGGCCTGGGCCGCTCGTGGTGGCCATCGACGGGCACGGCGCCGCGGGCAAGTCGACGATCGCGGCCGCCGTTGCCGCCGCGACCGGAGCCGCCCTCGTCCACACCGACGACTTCTTTGTTGCCCCGCCCCGCCCGGCCCTTGCCCCGCCCCGCCCGGCCCTTGCCCCGCCCCGCCCACCGCTGCCTCCGCGCGGCCTGGCCGGCTACTACGACTGGCGCAGGCTGCGCGCCGAGGCCCTCGTGCCGCTGCGGGCGCGGCACGCGGCGAGCTTCCGCCGGTTCGACTGGGAGCGGGGCGGCGGCCTCGCAGGCACGGTCGTCGTCGAGCCATGCGACCTGATCGTGGTCGAGGGGGTGTTCTCGGCCGCTCCGGAGCTTTCCGACCTCGTGGATCGCTCCGTCTTCGTCGACACGGCAGAAGCCGAACGGCTGCGGCGGCTGCGCCTGCGGGTGGCGCCCGATGAATGGGACGACGAATGGCTGGCCGCCGAGCGCGCCTACTTCGAGCTGGCCCGGGCGCCGTCGTCGTTTGACCTCGTCGTCCCCGGCACGCGCCGGGCCCGGCAGGTGTCGGCGCGGTAACATAATCTCAAACCACACGGGAGCTCGGGCCGACCGGGCTGAGAGGGTGGCTGGCCGCATGGCCTGCGCGCCACCGACCGTTTGAACCTGACCGGGTAATGCCGGCGTAGGGAGGCTGCAGCCATGAAGGCCCCCAGGCTCGGACACCATCGCATCGCGCTCGGCGCGGTCGTACTCGCCTGCGCGGCGGCCCTGGGCCTCGCGGCCTGCGGCGCGGGCGCCGGGCCCGCTCCCGGCGCCGCGACAGGACCGGCGGTGCACGGCGGGACCGCGTACTTCGCCGAGCAGCCGCTGACCCCGCCGACGTACATCTTCCCGCTGGTCTCCGGGCAGTACTTCACCGTCACCAACACCAGCGACTTCCAGACGCTGATGTACCTGCCGCTGTACTGGTACGGGGACCGCGGCAGCACATCGGTCAATTACCGGCTGTCGCTCGGCAATCCCCCTGTTTACAGCGACGGCAACCGGGTCGTCACGATCACGCTCAAGCACTACGTCTGGTCCGACGGGGAAACCCTGAGCGCGCGAGACGTGGGGTTCTGGATCAACCTGCTCAAGGCCAACAAGGCCAGCTGGGCCAACTACGTGCCCGGCGGATTCCCCGACAACGTGGTCTCCTGGCGCGCGGTCAACTCCACCACCATCCGGCTTCAGCTCAACGCGAGCTACAACCCGTTCTGGTTCACCAATAACGAGCTGTCGCAGATCACTCCCCTGCCGATCGCCTGGGACCGGACCTCGCTGAGCAGCCCGGCCCCGGCGCCTTCAGCGGCCGACCTGCCCGACACGAGCGCTGCTGGCGCCAAGTCCGTGTTCAACTTCCTGAACGGCCAGGCCACCCGGGTGGCCAGCTACGCCTCGAGCCCGATCTGGTCGGTGGTGGACGGCCCGTGGAAGCTCAGCAGCCTCACCAGCGACGGCACCGCGACGTTCGTGCCGAACCCGAGATACTCGGGCCCGCAGAAGCCTCGGCTGGCCAGGTTTGTCGAGCTGCCCTTCACGTCGTCGGCGGCCGAGTTCTCCGTGCTGCGGGCCGGCCAGGCGGCCGGGGGCACTGGCAGCTCGGGGCAGCAGATCTCGGTCGGCTACGTGCCCTCGAACGACCTGCCGCAGCAGCCGGCCCTGCGCACCCAGGGCTACCAGCTGATCAAGAACTACCCGTTCGGCTTCGACTACATCGAGCCCAACTTCAATAACCCGAGGGTGGGGCCGATCCTGCGGCAACTCTACTTCCGCCAGGCCTTCCAGCACCTGATCGACCAGACCGGGTGGATCCATTCGTACTACAACGGGCTGGGCGTGCCCACCTACAGCCCCGTGCCGGCCAGCCCGCCCAACCCGTACGCGAACTCCCTGGCTTCGGTCAACCCATACCCGTTCAGCGTGCCGGCCGCCCGCGCGCTGCTGGCCGCGCACGGCTGGAAGATCGTCCCGAACGGGGTCAGCAGCTGTACCAGGCCCGGCACAGGACCGGGCGAGTGCGGCGCCGGCATCAAGACCGGCCAGCAGCTGACGTTCACGCTCATGTACCCCAGCGGCCTGCCCTACACCGACGGCGCCATGATCGACCTGCAGTCGGTCGCGAAACAGGTCGGCATCCAGATCTCGCTGAACCAGCAGACCGCGGCGACCGTCACCGCCACCATCCTGTCCTGCGCCCCGTCGTCGTCGGCGTGTAACTGGGAGCTCGGGAACTACGGCGCCGCCTGGCTGTTCCAGCCCGACCACTACCCGACCGGCGACGAGATCTTCCAGACCGGGGCGCTCGGCAACGTCAACAACTACTCGAACCCGGCCGTCGACAGGCTGATCGGCGCGACCACGCGGGCGCCGCTCAGCGGGGCCCAGGCCGCGCTCAACGCGTACGCGAACGAGGTCAGGCTGCAGCTCCCGGACTTCTGGCAGCCCAGCCCGGGCACCCTGATCACCGTCCAGTCGAACCTGCACGGCGTGGTGCCGAACGCCTACGGCTTCATCAACCCCGAGGAGTGGTACTTCACGAGAGCAGCGGGCTGACATGGCCGGGTTCATCCTGCGCCGGATCGGTCAGGCCGTGATCGTGGTTGTCGGGGTGACGCTGGTGACCTTCCTCCTCGAGCACCTCATCCCGGGCAGCCTGGCCCACGCGATCCTCGGTACCCGTGCCAGCCCGGGCGCGATCGCGGCGTTCAACCGCTCCAACGGCCTCGACCATCCGCTCGTCGAGCAGTACGCGGCCTTCCTCGGCCGCCTCGCCGCTGGCAACCTCGGCTACTCGTATCGGCTCAACCAGAGCGTCGATTCCCTGGTGCTGCACCAGCTGCCGAACGACGTGCTGCTGGTGGGGGCCGCCCTGGCGCTGGCCCTGCTGATCGCCGTTCCGCTTGGGATCGCCCAGGCCGTGCACCGAAACCGGGCCATCGACCATGTCGCGACCTCGGCGACGTTCGCGCTCTACTCGATGCCGTCGTACTGGCTGGCCATCCTGCTGATCGCAGGCCTGTCCATCGGCCTGCACGCGTTCCCTGCCGAGGCGCCGCAGGCGGCCACCGTGGGCGGGCTGCTGGCGAGCCCCAGGGGACTCGTCCTGCCCGTGCTGACCCTCACGCTCGTCAACGTCGCGCTGTTCAGCCGGTACATGCGGGCGGCGGCCATCGCGACCCTGGCCGAGGACTACGTCCGGGTGGCGCGGGCGAAGGGCCTGCCCGCCAGGCTCGTGCTGAGCCGGCACGTCCTGCGCAACTCGCTGATCTCGGTCACCACGCTGGTCGGCCTGTCGTTCCCCGCGGTGCTCACCAGCGGCCTGATCGTCGAGTACGTGTACAACGTCCCCGGGGTCGGGCTCACCTACTACACGGCGGCGGTCAATGCGGACTACCCGGTGGAGCTCGGCATCACCGTGCTCGTGGGCGTCGTCACCGTGCTCGGGAACCTGTTCGCCGACCTGGCCTACGCGGCTCTCGACCCCAGGATCCGGTATGAGTGACGGGCTGCGGGCCGCCGACAGTACTCCGGCGCCCGGTCTCGCCCGGCCCGCGCCGCCCGGTGCGGACCGGCTGGACCGCCCGCTGCAGCACGGCCGCCCGGTCCGGGCGGGCCGGGCCCGGGTCCTTCGCGCGTTCGCCGGCCAGCGCCTCGGCCTGGCCGGCCTGGCCCTGATCGCGTTGTTCACGCTGTGCTGCTTCGTCGGTCCGCTGGTGTATCACACCGATCAGGTGCACGCGAACATCCAGCTCACCAACCTGCCGCCGGGCCCGGGCCGCCCGCTCGGCACGGACAGCAACGGCTACGACATCCTCGGCCGGCTGCTGGTCGGCGGCCAGAGCACACTGGAGATCGGGTTCGCGGTGGCGCTGCTCGCGACGGCCCTCGGCATGGTCTGGGGCGCGATCTCCGGCTTGGCAGGCGGCCTGGCCGACGCCGTCATGATGCGGGTGGTGGACATCGCGCTCGCGATCCCGGCGATCTTCCTGCTGATCTTCCTTTCGTCCGTGCTGCGCCCGACGACCGGGCTGCTGATCCTGGTGCTGTCGTTGCTGTCCTGGCTCGGGCCCGCGCGCCTTGTGCGCGGCGAGACGCTCTCGCTGCGCACCCGGGAGTTCGTCGAGGCCGTCACCGTGATGGGCGGGCGCAGGCTGCGCGTGGTGGCGCGGCACCTCATCCCGAACGCGTTCGGCGTCATCGTGGTCAGCGCCACCTTCCAGGTGGCCGACGCCATCATCTTGCTGGCGACGCTGAGCTTCCTCGGGTTCGGGCTGCCGCCGCCGGCGGCAACCTGGGGCGGGATGCTCTCGCAGGGCACCACGTACCTGCTCGACGGGTACTGGTGGGAGGTCTACCCGGCCGGATTCGCGATCATGCTCACGGTGATCGCGTTCAACCTCGTCGCCGACGCGCTGGCCGCCTCGCTCGACGCGAGGCAGCGTGCGGGCTGACCGCCCGGGATTCACCTGCGGTTAACGCACGGGCAGCTAGTCGCCTGTGCCCCGCGAGATAGGGTCGTTCTGGTATCCCTGCCCATCCGAAAGGAGACCATGCCGCGGTGAGCAGCCAGCCTGGTGATGTCGTGCTCGACTGGTCGCAGACCGACGCCAGGGCCGTTGACCTGATCAGGGTCCTGGCGATGGACGCGGTCCAGCAGGCCGGATCGGGCCACCCCGGCACCGCGATGAGCCTGGCCCCCGCCGCTTACCTGCTCTTCCAGCATGTCCTGCGGCATGATCCGGCCGACCCGGGCTGGCAGGGCCGGGACCGGTTCGTGCTCTCCTGCGGGCACTCCAGCCTGACCCTCTACATCCAGCTCTACCTCTCCGGGTACGGGCTGACGCTGGAGGACCTGAAGGCCTACCGGACCTGGGGCAGCCTCACGCCGGGCCACCCGGAGCACGGGCTGACCCCCGGGGTGGAGACGACCACAGGCCCGCTCGGCCAGGGGCTGGCCAACGCGGTGGGCATGGCCATGGCGGCGCGCAGGGAGCGCGGCCTGCTCGACCCTGGTGCGGCGCCGGGCGCCAGCCCGTTCGACCACCACATCTACGCGTTCGTGTCCGACGGGGACATCGAGGAGGGCATCAGCCACGAGGCGTCGTCGATCGCAGGCCACCAGCAGCTCGGCAGCCTGGTCGTGCTCTACGACGACAACAGCATCTCGATCGAGGACGACACGGCGATCGCGAAATCCGAGGACGTGTGCGCCAGATACGAGGCCTACGGATGGCACGTCCAGCGGCTGGACTGGCGCCGGCCGGATGGCTATGCCGAGGATGTCCAGGCGCTGTACCGGGCGCTGATCGCGGCCAGGGACCACCGCGAGGCACCGTCGCTGATCTCGCTGCGCACGATCATCGGCTGGCCGGCCCCGCACAAGCAGAACACCGGCGAGGCGCACGGCTCGGCGCTCGGCGCCGATGAGGTAGCGGCCACCAAGCGGATCCTTGGCTTCGACCCGGCGGTGGCGTTCCCCGCCGAGGACGAGGCTGTCAGTCGTGCTCGCGAGGTCGGCGACCGCGCCAAGAAGGCCCACGCCGCCTGGCAGGACTCGTTCACGGCATGGGCGGCGGCCAACCCCCGTGTCCGGGCGCTGCTCGGCCGGCTGTCGCGTCGGCAGCTGCCCGAGGGCTGGGCGTCCGCGCTGCCGTCGTTCCCGCCTGACAGCAAGGGCCTCGCCACCAGGAAGGCGTCGGGCAAGGTCCTGACCGCGCTCGCCGGGGTGCTTCCCGAGCTCTGGGGCGGCTCCGCCGACCTGGCGGGAAGCAACGACACCACAATGGAGGGCGAGCCCTCGTTCATCCCCGAGGTGCACCAGACCCGCCTGTACCCGGGCAGCGAGTACGGCCGGACGCTGCACTTCGGCATCCGCGAGCACGCCATGGGCGCGATCGCCAACGGCATCGCGCTGCACGGCCTCACGCGACCCTACGGCGGGACGTTCCTGGTCTTCAGCGACTACATGCGACCCGCCGTCCGGCTCGCGGCGCTGATGCGGCTGCCGGTCACCTACGTGTGGACGCACGACTCGATCGGGCTCGGCGAGGACGGGCCGACGCACCAGCCAGTCGAGCATCTCTGGGCGCTGCGCGCGATTCCGGGCCTGGACGTCGTACGTCCGGCAGACGCGAACGAGACCGTGGTCGCGTGGCGGACGATCCTGCAGCGGACCGAGCGCCCGGCCGGCCTGTGCCTGACCCGGCAGAACGTCCCGGTCTTCGACCGCTCCCGCGAAACCGGCCTGGGCAGTGCCGATGGCGCGGCGCGCGGCGGGTACGTGCTCGCCGACGGCCAGGGCGGGCGACCCGACGTGGTGCTGATCGCCACCGGCAGCGAGGTCCAGATCGCGCTGGAGGCACGCGAAGCGCTGCAGCGCGAGGGAACGTCCGTGCGGGTGGTGTCCATGCCGTGCGTGGAATGGTTCGCGGAGCAGGATGCTTCATATCAAGAGGAAGTACTCCCCCCAGGAATCAGGGCCCGGGTGTGCGTTGAAGCTGGCATCGCCCTCGGCTGGCGCGCCTTCGCCGGTGATCTCGGCGAATGCGTCAGCCTGGAGCATTTCGGCGCATCGGCGGCCTACCAGACCCTGTACGCCGAGTTCGGGATTACCCCACAGCGGGTGGCGGAGGCCGCCCGGACCAGCCTGGCCAGGCAGAGCGCCGGCGCTGGCGACTAGCCAAGGAGCAAGGCTCATGAATTCGCGCCCAGACGACACACTCGCTCAGCTGACCGACGCCGGCGTGGCGGTGTGGCTCGACGACATCAGCCGGGAACGGCTGTCCACGGGCAACCTCGAGATGCTCATGCGGGACCTGCACGTACGCGGCGTGACGTCCAATCCCACGATCTTCGCGAAGGCGATCTCCAGCGGCTCCGCGTACGAGGGCCAGATCGCCGACCTCGCGCTGCGCGGGGTCTCGGTGGACGAAGCCTCCCGGGCGATCACCACCTACGACATCCGCTGGGCGTGCGACGTGCTCCGCCCGGTATACGAGGAGACCAACGGGCTCGACGGCCGGGTCTCGCTGGAGGTCGATCCGCGGATCGCCAACGACACGACAGGCAAGACCTTTGCCGAGGCCAAGGCGCTGTGGTGGCTGGTGGACCGGCCGAACCTGTTCATCAAGATCCCGGCCACCGAGGCGGGGCTTCCGGCCATCACCCAGAGCCTTGCCGAGGGCATCAGCGTCAACGTGACCCTCATCTTCTCGCTGCAGCGTTACGGCGAGGTCATCGACGCCTTCATGGCGGGACTGGAGGCCGCGGCGGCGGCAGGCCGCGACCTGTCCAAGATCGCCTCCGTGGCGTCCTTCTTCGTGAGCAGGGTGGACACCGAGGTCGACGAGCGGCTGGACAAGATCGGCACGCCTGAGGCCGAGGCGCTGCGCGGCAAGGCTGCGCTGGCCAACGCCAGGCTGGCCTACGAGCTCTACGAGCAGAGGTTCGCCGCCCCCCGATGGTCGGAGCTGAGCGCGCGCGGCGCCCGGGTGCAGCGGCCGCTGTGGGCCTCCACCAGCGTCAAGGACCCGTCGTTCGCCGACACGATGTACGTGGTGGAGCTCGTTGCCCCGGACACGGTCAACACCATGCCCGAGGCGACGCTGCACGCGACCCAGGCCCATGGCACGCTGCATGGCGACACGATCCACGGAACGTACGACGCATCCCGGAAGGTCTTCGAGCAGCTCGAAGGGCTGGGCATCGGCTACGACGACGTGGTGACGGTGCTGGAGCAGCAGGGCGTGCAGAAGTTCGAGGCCTCCTGGAACGAACTGCTCGACACGATCAGGACCGAGATGGCCGCCGCGCCCGCGGCCGGCGAGTGAGCCGGTAGGGCACGGCGGCGGAGGGACCGCATGACATCGAATCCACTACGCGACCCGCGCGACCGCAGGATCCCCCGGGTCGCGGAGCCGTGCGTCCTTGTCCTTTTCGGCGTCACCGGCGACCTGGCCACCAAGAAGCTGCTTCCGGCCATCTACGACCTGGCCAACCGCGGCCTGCTCCCGCCGGGATTCTCGCTTGTGGGCTTCGCCCGGCGGGACTGGGCGGACGAGGACTTCGCGAGGCTCACCCACGACGCGGTGAAGGCGCACGCGCGCACGCCGTTCCGCGACGCCGTGTGGCAGCAGGTCTACGAGGGCGTGCGGTTCGTTCCCGGCGAGTTCGGGGACGACGAGGCGTTCGACCGGCTGGCCGACACCGTGGCGCAACTGGACGCGGAGCGAGGCACCGGCGGGAACTACGCGTTCTACCTGTCCGTGCCGCCGAAGGCCTTCCCTCAGGTCGTCGGGCAGCTGAAGCGGTCCGGGCTGTCTACCCCGCCGGAGCCGCACGACGGCAGGCCGCAGCCCTGGCGCCGGGTTGTGATCGAGAAGCCGTTCGGCCATGACCTGGCCAGCGCGAAGGAGCTCAACGCGATGCTGAGCGCGGTGTTCCCCGAGCACTCCGTCTTCCGTATCGACCACTACCTGGGCAAGGAGACCGTCCAGAACATCCTGGCGCTGCGCTTCGCCAACACGCTGTTCGAGCCGATCTGGAACCGCAGCTACGTGGATCACGTCCAGATCACCATGGCCGAGGACATCGGCATCGGCGGCCGGGCCGGTTACTACGACGGGATCGGCGCCGCCCGCGACGTCATCCAGAATCACTTGCTGCAACTGCTGGCGCTCACCGCCATGGAGGAGCCCGTTTCGTTCGAAGCGGACTCGCTGCGGATGGAGAAGGAAAAGACCCTCTCCGCGGTCAAGATCCCCGAGGATCTCGCTGTCGGCACCGCCCGCGGCCAGTATGCGACGGGCTGGCAGGGCGGGGTCGAGGTGCCCGGCTACCTCGAGGAAGAGGGAATAGCGCCCGACTCGACGACCGAGACCTACGCGGCCATGCGTCTCGAGGTGGACACCAGGCGATGGGCCGGGGTCCCGTTCTACCTGCGCACCGGCAAGCGGCTGCCGAGCCGGATGACCGAGATCGCGCTGATGTTCCAGCGCGCGCCGCACCTGCCGTTCGCGCGCACCGACACCGAGGAGCTTGGCGAGAACGCGCTGGTGATCCGGGTGCAGCCGGACGAGGGCATCACGGTCAGGTTCGGCTCGAAGGTTCCCGGATCGGCGATGGAGGTCCGGGACGTCAACATGGACTTCGCCTACGGGGAGTCGTTCACTGAGTCCAGCCCCGAGGCCTACGAGCGGCTGATCCTGGACGTGCTGATCGGAGACCCGCCGCTGTTCCCTCGGCAGCGCGAAGTCGAGCTGTCCTGGAAGATCCTTGACCCGATCGAGGACTTCTGGGCCGGGCACGCCAAGCCCGAGCAGTACCCGGCCGGAACGCCCGGCCCGTCAAGCGCGGACGCGCTGGTCGCCCGCGACGGGCGGGTCTGGCGCCGGCTCTAGCCGGCGCCTGGCCGGCCTTGGGACCCCTATAACCCCCCGACGCGGAGCAGGCTCCGCGATGGAGGAGTAGGAGAGGCACGATGATGATCGACCTGACCGATACCAATACCCATGCGGTCCGGGATGCGCTCACCCGCGTCCGGGATCAGATGGGCGGGCCGACCACCGGCATGGTGCTGAACCTGATCATCATGACCGACGAGTCGGCGCAGTATGACGCGGTGCGCGCGGCGAGCCAGGCGGGCCGCGAGCACCCCTGCCGGGTGCTCGGCGTGATCGCCAGGGATCTCGGCGCCGAGTCCCGGCTCGACGCCGAGATCAGGACCGGCGAGGGCGCTCCGGGGCAGACCGTGCTGCTGCGCATGTACGGCCCGATGGGGCTGCACGCGGACTCCGTGGTCACCCCGCTGCTGGTGCCCGATACGCCGATTGTCACCTGGTGGCCGCGCAGCGGGCCCGCCGCGCCGTCCGGTGACCCGCTCGGCATGCTCGCGCAGCGCCGGGTGACCGATGCCGCCTCGGCGCCCGACCCGGTCCAGGCGCTCACCGCGCTCGCGGCCGGCTACCGGCCAGGCGACACCGACCTGGCCTGGACCCGGGCCACGCCCTGGCGCTCGCTGCTGGCCGCCACGCTCGATCTGCCGCACGGCGAGATCACTGGCGGCGTGGTCAGCGCCGAGCCGCGGAACCCCAGCGCGGACCTGATCGCGGCCTGGCTCTCGGGCCGGCTCGGCGCGCCGTTCACCCGTGACGAGTCCTCCGGGCCGGGCATCACCGAGGTGCGGTTCACCGCCGCCGACGGGGACATCACGATTGCCAGGCCGGACGGCCGGATGGCAACCTTGAGCCGGCCCGGACAGCCCGAGCGCCGGGTCGCGCTGCACCGCAGGGATACCGCCGAGCTGATGGCCGAGGAGCTGCGCAGGCTGAATCCCGACGAGGTGTACGGCGAGGCGCTGGCGCGCTTCGCCGCCAGCGCGCGGAGGTAGGGCGATCAGCGCCCCCCAGGTCCTCATTCACCGGGACGCCGAGCTGCTGGCAAAGGCCGTGGCCGCCCGGCTGGTGACCCGGCTGGTAGACGTCTGCGCGGCGCGTGCTCACGCGTCGCTCGTGCTGACCGGCGGCGGCATCGGCACCCAGGTGCTGGCCGAGCTGGCCGCGGCCCCGGCCCGGGACGCGGTGGACTGGCGGCACGTGGACATCTGGTGGGGCGACGAGCGATTCCTGCCGGCCGGGGATCCGGAGCGGAACGACACCGCGGCCCGGCGCGCCCTGCTCGACCACGTCGATGCGAGCCCGGAGCGCGTGCACCCGATGCCGGGGCCGGACGGGCCGGACGGGCCCGACCCCGAGGCCGCGGCCGCTCGCTACGCGGGCTGGCTGCTGGCCGCCTCGCAGCCCGAGGATCACAGCCAGGTCCCGTCGTTTGACGTGCTGTTGCTAGGCATCGGGCCGGAGGCGCACGTCGCCTCGCTGTTCCCGGGCATGCCGGCCATGTACGAGGAACGGACCGTGGTGGCGGTGCACGGGGCGCCCAAGCCTCCGCCCACCCGGCTGACCCTGACGCTCCCGGCGATCACCGCTGCCCGCGAGGTCTGGATCATCGCCTCCGGCGCCGACAAGGCGGGCGCGATCCGGCTCGCGCTGTCCGCGGCCGGTCCTGTGCAGGTCCCGGCGGCGGGCGCGCGAGGCCGGCAGCAGACGTTGTTCCTGCTGGACCGGGCGGCGGCGGCCAGGGTGCCCGCGCAACTCGGCCGCCTCGCCTCGCCCTGACGACCCGGGAGAACAGGCAGATCCGGACGGGCCCGCGGACCGGGCGGATGCCGGGATGCGGCTTTTCCGGATGATTTGACCGGTGCTGGTTAGGATCGCGCCGTGGCCACAGATCCCCGCATCGTTGCCGGTCGTGATCACCTGGTTGTCTGCGGAGACGACGCCCTCGCCTCGCGCATGGTCGAGGAGCTGACCGTCAGGTACGGCGAGCGGGTCACCGTGATCATGCCCTCGGCGCAGCGCGAACACGGGCCGGTCATGGCCCGGCTGCCCGGCGTGCGGATCATCGAACGCGCCGACCTCGACCATCAGGCCTTCCTCGCCGCCGACCTGCCGTCGGCGCGGGCACTCGCCCTGCTGCGCCAGGACGATCTCGGCAACTTCCACGCGGCACTGCGCGCCCAGGAGCTCAACGCCAGCCTGCGGCTCGTGGTCGCGATCTTCAACACCAGCCTGGGCGAGCGGATCCAGACGTTCTTCACCGACTGCGCTGTGCTGTCGGACTCCTCGATGGCCGCCCCCTCGTTCGTCGCGGCGGCCCTGGGCGAGCCGACGCCGAGCCACGTCCGCCTGGCCGGGCGCACGCTCTACGTCGCCAGGCGCGACGGCACCGACGCGGAGCACGTGATCTGCGGGGTGGCCGCCGGGTCCGACGGGGGCTCGCCGCGGCTGACCCCGGCCCTGGATGCCACCACGGAGCTTGTGCTCGCGGTGGCCGACGGCACCCCGCGCAACCCCCTGGCCCGGCAGCGCCGTCGCCTGCTGCGGGCGCTGGCGCGGTTGTTCCGCATGGTGTTCTGGCACCGGATCGGCGCCGCCTTCGCCTGCCTGATCGCGATTCTGGGCGTTGGCTTCGCGCTGCTGGCCACGGCCGTGCACTACTCCCCCGCAACCGCGCTGTACCTCACGCTGCTCGACGCGGCCGGGACGGCCGTGGCCAGCCCCAGCGTTCGCACCCCGGAAAAGATCGCGCAGTTCCTGCTCACCTTCGACGGCATGGCCTTCCTGCCGCTGGTCACCGCCGCGGTGGTCGGGGCCAGGCTCACCGGCTCGGTGCACGGCCGGGAGCGGCCGGTCAGCGACCACGTCATCGTGGCCGGACTCGGCAACGTCGGCACCCGCGTGCTCGGCCAGCTGCACGACCTCGGGGTCGACGTGGTCTGCGTGGACAAGAGCGAGAACGCGGCCGGCCTGCCGCTGGCCCGCCGGCTCGGGCTGAAGGTCGTGATCGGCGAGACCCACAGGGAGGAGACCCTGCTGGAGGCCGGGATCGGCACCTGCCAGGCGCTGGTCTCGGTCACCGACAGCGACATTGTCAACCTGGAGACCGCGCTGCACGCGCGCTCCCTTGCCGAGCAGCCCCGCGTCGTGGTGCGGCTCTACGACGACGACCTCGCCGAGCGGGTGCAGAAGAACGTCGGCAACACGATCTCGCGATCGGTGTCGTATCTGGCCGCGCCAGCGTTCGCGGCGGCCATGCTCGAGCACCAGGTGCTGCGGACCATCCCGGTGGGACGGCACGTGCTGCTCATCGCCGAGGTCGCAGTGGAGGAAGGCGCGGAGCTCGCCGGCCTGCGGGTCGACGACGTTCATAACGGCAGTGACGTCCGGCTGATCGCCCTGCGGCGGCGGGGCGGTACCGGCGTGGACTGGTCGCCCAGGCCCGGCGACCAGATCCGGACAGCCGACCGGCTGGTGATCGTGGCCACGCGGACCGGACTCAGCCGGGTGCTCGCCCGGGGCCGGTCCCGCGAGGCACCGGGAGCAGAACGGCCGGCACCGCCGGAAACTGGGTCTCCCTAAACCGCGCTAGCGGAGTTACGCTCAGGGCAGATCTTCCATCTGGTTCTGCTGAGCCAGCTGTGAAGAGCAGGAAGGTCCGTATATGGCCATATTTGTGCTTTTTGTTCCGGCGGTAGCTGCCGGGGGCTCCGGGACCCGGCAGCGAGTCCTGCGTGGTCGGGCCATTGTGCTCCTTCCGTCCACCGATAGCGCCTGCCCTGCCCCGCGGGCCACATTTGCCGGCAGGTCCGGGCGGCGCATGCCCCACAGGAGGAATATTTGAGCACCTCAGAGGCCCCTGCAGCACCGGCAACCGCACCCGCCGTAGCCGGAACCGGCATCGCCGACCCGGCTCCGCTCGGGCTAGCCGCGTTCGCCCTGACCACTTTCCTGCTGTCCGCCATCAACGCCGGCTGGGCGAAGAACACGACCGGCGGCGACTGGTGGGGATACGCGATCGCCTACGGCGGCCTGGGCCAGCTCCTGGCCGGCATGTGGGAGTTCCGCAATCGCAACGTCTTCGGCGCGACGGCGTTCTCCACCTATGGCGGGTTCTGGATCGGCCTTGGCCTGTGGCTGCACTTCGTCGCGCCGACGGCCACCCACCCGATCCAGATCAACCGGGATCTCGGCTGGATCCTGCTGGCCTTCGCGATTTTCAACACCTACATGCTGATCGTTAGCACCCAGGTGAACATGGCGGTCTTCCTGGTGTTCCTGACCCTGGAGTTGACGGAGATCTTCCTGTTGATCGGCAACTTCGCCACCAAGACGCCGATCCTGCCGCCGGACACGGGCAACCTGATCCAGGTCGGTGGTTACATCGGAGTCGTGACCGCGATTGTGGCCTGGTATACGTCGGCGGCCGGGGTGATGAACGGGCACAAGGGCAGGCCCGTCTTCCCGGTGGGCAAGCCGCTGCTCAACCTCGGCGACTAACCCGCCCAGGCCATCAGGACCGCGCCCGGTCCCGGGAACCCGCAAGAGTACCCGGGACCGGGCACTTTTCTGCATCGGTACCGTAGGCACGTGGATCTCCAGGAAAGGCACCAGATCGAGGCCGCGCGCCACCAGATGGCCAAGGTGAGGGCGCGCACGCGACCGTGGAGATACGTCTTCGCCCTCGTCCTCGCCGTGGTCGCGGCGGCCGTCTCCGTCCAGGCCCGCTATGCGGCCGGCCTGAAGCCGCAGGACATGGAGAGCGCGGGCGTGCTCGCCCGGCTAGACCATACGGGCAACCTGGGCCTGTCCTACGGGACGGCGGTGGCGTTCTGCCTTCTGGCCGGGATCGGCACCATCGGCCTGGGCAACAAGACCCGCGAAGTGCTCGAGCGTTCAGTCGGCTCGTCGCACGCCGCGGTGGTCCGGTTCGCCGTCTTGGTGACCGGTGGCCTGGCCACGATCGTGATCACCCTGCAACTGCTCAACATCGCGGTCACTCAGCTGGTTGTCGGCGGCGCCCTGACCGGCGTGCTGGTTGGCATCGCGGCCCAGCAGAGCCTGGCCAATGTGTTCGCGGGCATCGTCCTGCTGATGGCCAGGCCGTTCCGGGTGGGCGATCAGGTCGGCATCAGGTCCGGAGCCCTCTCCGGACTGCTCGAGGGAACCGTCAGCGAGGTGAGCATCACCTACGTCACGCTGGCGACCGCGAACGGACCGATCCACGTGCCGAATTCGCAGGTACTAGCGGCCGCGGTCGGCCCGGCCGGAGCCCTCCCGCCGCCCGCGGCGGCAGCACCCCCGCCCGCCGATGCCGCGGCGTCGCCAGCCCAGTCCCCGGCGCCGGGCGGCGCCGAGATGACGGCGGCCGGCCCGGCCGCCGCCGCGCTCGGCGGCGAATCAGCCGAGGCGCAGGCGCCCGCCCAGGCAGACCAGGCGCAGAAGACCCAGGCGCAG
>Ga0335072_10006277_pt1 | contig 17399 bp, 11 predicted proteins | sample Lox_Sample_21_FD_206725 | JGI IMG/M metagenome (GOLD analysis project Ga0335072, IMG submission 206725) | Soil microbial communities from Loxahatchee National Wildlife Refuge, Florida, United States - Lox_Sample_2.1 | ecosystem: Environmental > Terrestrial > Soil > Wetlands | place: USA...
ACAGAGGGCACGGAGAATACGGAGACGGAATTTGTGAAGTCTGGAAAGGCTGAAAGGGGCCGGTTGGCGTTTGTTGCGCTGCTCCTGGCCGGCTCGATTGGCGTGGCTGCGCAGAGTGCGGGATCAATTCAGGGGAGCGGTTTCACCGCACCGGTGCCGAGGGCGCTGGCTCCGTACACGAGCTGTGTGTTTCCGGATGGGTTGCGGGTGGTTGGGATCGATCCGCTGGCGGTGGGGGTGAAATCGAGGTCGGTCCAAACGGCGACGGGGATGCACTCGATCGATCTGGAGGCTGGGGAGCGGGTGATGTTTGCGTATCCGATGACGGATTTTTACGCGAACGTGAAGACGGAACTTTTGCCGGCGGATCGATATGCGGAATGGAAACAGACGCTGCTTGCGAATCTGCAGTATCTGGAGAAGGAGCCAGGCGGGCCGTGGCCGGCGGAGGCGTTGCCGTCGGGATTGCACGGGTTTGAGGTTCACGGCAATGATCGACACAAGCTCGAAGGCGGCGTGCTGGGGATGTATCTGATGTTCGACGATCGGGCGCGTGTGGCGACCACGATTTACTTTTTGAACCAGCATGCGTGGCAGCGGAAGTTCCAGACGATGGAGGAGTACGGGCGGCTGCGGGACAACTTTTTGCGGACATACACGGGGTGCGTGCGGCAGAACCAGGCGCTGGGGCGGTAAGACAGCGTTCGGCGTTCAGCGTTCAGAAAACACGATGGCGCTTCGCGCGATTCCCACTTCCCCAACTGCAGGGAATTGGGGCACCCGGATTCGCGAGATGCTATTCAAAATTGTTGAGGTCGGTGTCGGGGGCGGGGTGACCGAGGATGCGGCACATGGCGACAAGCTGACCTTTGTGATGGAACGCGTGCGTGAGCATGTGATGGAGGATGAGGGCTGGGGTGCGCGTCGCGGTGTCGCCGTCGGGGAAGTGGAGGGTCGTGGGGGTGTTGAGTTGTTGGTCGGTGAGGAGTGAGAGGTAGTCGAGGGTTTGCGCGGTGACTTTGCTCTCGAAGGTGCGGGCGTCGGCGACGGAGGGAAAGCGGGTGGGGTCTTCGTCGGTGTAGGGGAGGCCCTGGAGGACGTGGATCCAGAAGGCTTCGCAGTTGATGTTGTGGATGACCTGAGCGCGGAGGTTGGGGGAGCCGAAGCCGGGGATGTCGCGGGTGTAGTCGGCGATGGGGAGTGTGGCGACGTGGTCGAGAGCGACGTTGAGGCAGAGGTGGGTCCAGGTGTGGAATTGACGGATGCCGTCGATGGTGAACATGGGAATAGTCCTGCGATTCCTCAAGGATCAGGAAGATCAGGTTAGCTCGATCACGTCGCCCTGGAAGGCGAGGGCCAGGCGAATGTTTTCAAGAACTCTGCTGTGGGTTTCGGCATCAAGCTTGTCGGTATTCTGCCCGACTACACGCATGGTATCCGGCCAGACTGCGATCCGCCCATTCGCGAGTCCCTCGCTGTCGACGAAGATCCGCTGGTTTCCTTCGATGTAGGTGATACCGACGTACATCGGTCCCCATTCTATGGAGAATCCTTCGTCCGACACTATCCGATTACCACCGGGCTTGCTGAACATGGTGCTTTCGGTCATTTGTCGAGATCTAGTCGTTCCCAGATCAAATCGATGCGGGATTTTGTCACAGTGTCCATCACAATTTCTTTGGGCCAGGGGCGGGTGAAGCCTTCGGCGGACCACTTGCGGGTAGCGTCGATGCCCATCTTGCTGCCGTAGTTGGGCAGGCGCGAGGAGTGGTCGAGGGAATCAATCGGACCGAGGGTGAACTGGATGTCACGCTCGGGGTCGATGTTGTTGGCGACGCGGAGGGTGACTTCGGCGAGATCCTGAATGTCGCAGTCCTCGTCGACAACGATGATGCATTTGGTAAACATGGCCTGGCCCATGGCCCAGACGCCGTTCATGACCTTGCGCGCGTGGCCCGCGTAGGACTTGCGGATGGACACGATCATGAGGTTGTGAAAGACGGCTTCGACGGGGAGATTGATGTCGACGATCTCCGGGAGCGTGAGGCGGAAGAGCGGGAGGAAGATGCGCTCGACCGCCTTGCCCATCCACGCGTCTTCCTGGGGCGGCTTGCCGACGATGGTAGCCGAGTAGATGGGATCGCGGCGGTGCGTGATGCAGGTGAGGTGGAAGACGGGGTAGTCCTCGGCGGGGGTGTAGAAGCCGGTGTGGTCGCCGAAGGGGCCCTCGCTGCGGAGTTCGTTGAGGGCGACGTAGCCTTCGAGGATGATTTCGGCGTGCGCGGGGACCTGGAGGTCGACGGTCTCGCACTGGACGAGCTCGACGGGTTGCTGGCGGAGGAAGCCGGCGATGAGAAACTCCTCCACTTCGGGCGGAGCGGGGACGATGGCAGAGAAGGTGGTGGCGGGGTCGGTGCCGATGGCCACGGCGACTTCTAATTTGTCACCGTTGATGTTACTCATGGCGATGGTGCCGCCGGCGGTTTCTGCCATGGTCGCAACCCGGGAGGCTGCATTGGGGGCTGCCGCACGCAGTGCTTCGCGAAGATGCTCGGCGGCGTTTTTCTGGCGCTGCCAGTGCATGCCGGTGGTTTGGCCGTCGTAGACCTGCATGCGGTACATGCCCATGTTGCGCTTGCCGGTCTTGGGGTCGCGTGTGATGACCAGGGGCAGGGTGATGAAGCGGCCGCCGTCGAGCGGCCAGCATTGCAGGATAGGAAAGGCGTCGAGCGAGAAATTTTCGCGGAGGATGACCTGTTTGCAGGCGGCGTCTTTGGCGGCGATGGTTTTGGGGAAGATGTTGCCCAGCGCGGCGAGTTGGGGGAGCATCTTCATTTTTTCGAGGAAGCCGGTGGGGGATTTGACTTCGAGCAGCGCGCGGATGCGGTTGGCGATTTCGTCCAGAGAGCCCTTATCGGGGTCGAGGCCGAGGGCGAGCTTCATGCGGCGTTCGGAGCCGAACTGATTGATGAGGACGCTGGCGCCGGGAAAGCCCTGGACGTTTTCGAACAGGAGCGCGGGACCGCCGAGAGCTACTTTGGAGCTGCGGCCGAATCCGAATTTACTGACCCGATCGGTGATCTCAGCAATTTCGAGCAGGGGTGAGACTTCCTGGCGGACGCGGCGGAGTTCGCCGGCTTTATCGAGGAGTTTGATCCAGTCTCTGAGGTCGTCGGCGGGCAGGGCGTTTCTCCGAGTGCTTCGATTCAACTATAGAACGAGCCCATGGGGTGATCCTGGGTCGCGACCGGCGGAGGGCTCTCAAATCGGGAAACGTCAATTTGGTGATGGGGTACTTTCGATTGGCATCGGGAGAGACGGGTGTTGCTGTTTGGCGCGAGAAGGAGTCTTCTGCTTGCTGTGGGGTGAACCTGGCCGCGGCCCTGTGGCCGTTGCTGTTCCATATCAGGAACGCCGCCCAGGGGGATGTGGCTGGCGCTTCAGGGCCCCTGCTTGTTGCTATGACCCGGCCGCGCTCCTGAAGCTAGTGTCGTGTTTCCAAAATTCCTTTACCTGTCATCCCGAAGCGAGCGCTTTGGGGCCCCACCGAAGATGGGGTTGGCGAGCGAGGGACCTGTTTTTCTGTTTGTAGGCAATTACGAGATTTCGGAAACCCCACACTAGCGGGCCGCCAGCTGGGGTTCGGGCGTCACCCCGGCGAGGAGGGCGCTGAGGACGTCGGCTGCTGTGTAGGTGGTTGCTCCTTCGGGGAGGAAGCGGGCAATTTCGGTGAGGTCGTCGCCGGCGGTGACCAGCGGCGGCTCGACATGGGAACCGCCGCGAATCTGAGGATGGCCGATGTTGGCCATCAGCGCATTGCAGAGACATTTGCGTCCAGCGGTGTCTTCGGCCCTGCCGCCTTTGGAGAGGTAGAGCGAGAGCGGTTCGGCGGGACATCGGCGGACGATGGAGCCGTCGTCGTCGCGAACCAGCTCGGATAAGAAACCGAGGTCGCAGATGCGCGGACGGGCGGCACAAACGGCCGCGTCGGAGGCGGTGCCTTCGAGTTGCGCCACCTTGAAGGGGAAGCCGGCCGGGGAGGCGAGGGGATCGGTGAAGACGCGGGCTTCGCCAGAACGGGCTTTCTCGATGAGCGCCTGTTTGAGGTCGTCGCGGAGTGCGGATTCGCGGGTGAAGGCGAAGGCGGTGCCGACCTGGACTCCGGTGGCGCCGAGGGCGAGGGCCTCCTGAAGTTTGGAAGGGGAGCCATAACCGCCAGCAAGCCAGAAAGGGGCGCCGAGTTCGCGAATCCTGCTGAAGTCGATCGCGTCGCGTTCGCCGTAGATGGGCTCGCCTTGTGCGGTGAGCTGGAGCTTGCCGCGGGGCGGTGCGTTGTGTCCGCCGGCGGTTCGAGCTTCGATGACGAGGCCGTCGACGCGGCCATTCGCGCGGCGAAGCATGGTCGTGGCGAGGGTGCTTGAGGAGACGATGGCGAGAAATGCGGGACGGTGGAGCGGCGGCGGATCGGCCGCCGCAGAGTTCTGCCAATAGTCGCGGGGATCAAAGTGCAACAGCGTGTCGTCGCCTTCGCGGGCGCCGGTGATGTGGAGTGGATACTCGGCGGGCAGGTGCTGGGTGAGGCGATCGAGCACGCCGGGTATGTGGAGGGGGATGCCGGCGCCCATAAGAACGTAGCCAACACCGGCGAGCATGGCTCCGTAGAGAGAGGGCAGATGGGGGAGCTGAACCTTTTCAAGGTAATTGATGCCGACCGGATTGGCGTGACCATCGCGGGCGAGAAAGACTTCAACGAAATTGGCCGCGATGCAGAGCTCGACGAGCTCGCGTGGCTCGTGCCTGGAGTGCGAGGGCGTGTGCAGGTAGGGCGCGGTCGCGGCCTTACCGCCAGGAATGAAGTACGCACTGAGGATGCGCTCGGCGATGGAAGGAAAAGGAAAAGCGGCGAGGCCGCGGCGCATGTGGCCGCCGGGGTCGCCGTCCTGAAGACGGCGAATGAGGATCTGGTCGAGTGCGGTGCCGGAAACGACGCCGAGCTGGCCGAGGCGGGAGACAGCCTGGGCGAGACGCCAGCTGGAGACGCCGGCACCCATGCCTCCCTGGATAATGACGGGATGTTGGTGCATACCTGCGGTGATGATTTCACTTTCAGCAGAACGCGCTGTGTCGCAGAAATGTAATATCGCGTTTTTGCGAGGGGAAGGGCAAACCTTGGTACCGTGCGGGACTCTTGCGGGCGACCCGAGGGGCATGGTCATGGGGACCATGCCCTCGTTGAGGGACTGACCTGGTTTACTTCAGTCCGTAGACGTCGATTTCGCCTTTCGGATTGGTGGCGGTGGTGAGGTCGTGGCCGGTGGAGATGTACACCTTGCCGTTGGCAACGACCGGGGATGTGAACTTGATGCCGTAGCCGGGGACGTCGGCCGAGTTCTGTGAGCTGTCGTAGAGCTCGTTGGGATAGCTGGCCGCGTCGAAGGCGCGCAGGGTGGCGCTGGTGGGGGTCTGTGTTGTGCCTGGATTGGCGGGGTCGCTTTGCGTGTTCTGCAGAGGGTAGCCTTCGTCGATCATCCAGACGATGCCGTTGCTGGTTCCATTGGCGGAGATGAAGGGGCTGGTGCCGCGCGTGCCCTGGTTGATGGAGGGCGTCGTGTCGGCGAACGGGGTGAGGGTGCCGGCGTACTCGAATGCACGAAGGCCACCGGGAGCAGTGGACGATGTCGGCGTAACGCCGAGGTAGACGTAGTTGTTGAAGTACGCCGAGGTCCCGAAAATCTCGTACGAGGTGACGTTGGCGCTGTTGGTGCCGGTGGAGTCGGTGCAGGTGCTGACATAGGTGTTGCCGGCGGCAAGACCCGCGCCCCAGACCTGCTCCTGGATCGCTCCGGCGTCGGTGGGTGATTCGTGCCCGAGGTTGGCGCTGTTGACGAGATACATGGTGCCGGTCTTGCCGCCTGCGATGAGGGTGTTACTGGCAGGGACCAGCATGAGGCCGCCCGCGGCGAGGTCGGCGTCATCGCAATCCATGTACTGGTAAATGCTGGGAGTGAAGTAGTCGCTGGGCTGCATGCTGCCGTTAGCGCCCGCGGTGGGTGTGGGCGGGAACTTGAGCACCGAGTCAGCAAAGGCGTTGGTGCCGTTCCAGGGGCCGTTGCCGGTGGTGATGTAGACGTTGCCGGCGCTGTCGGCAACCGGACCGCCGGAGCCCATCCAGACGCCGCCGGCGCTGGCGTAGGTGCCTTCGCCATTGAGCACGGTCGAGGAGTTGAAGACGCCGACCTGTTGCAGAGTGGACGCGCTGTAGGCGACCAGCCATCCGGAGTGGCAGCTGCCGAAGCCCATGTAGATGTTGCCGTTCGCTTCGAGCAGCGCGGCGCGCTGGATGCAGGAGGTGGTGAGGGTCTCAAAGCCGCCGACGGAATTGCTGTTGCTGGCGGCCACCTTGACGCTGAGAGTGGTCGGGCCGGTGAATTTTTCGGCGCCCGTGGTGATGTCGAGTGCGTGGAGGCGGAAGCTACTGCCCGCCGCGGTTGAAGTTTGGGCAGAGACGACGTAAAGGGTGCCGGTGCTGGGATCGATGACCGGCGTTGAAGTGATGCCCTCGACCGGCTTGATCGGTGCACCGGTGAGCGGCGTTTCTCCAGCCTGGAGGAGCGAGACCTGCCAGAGCGGCGCGCCGGTGCCGTAGTTGTCGGCGTCGAAGGCGTAGACGCTGTCGTTTTCGGTGGCGACGTAGATGACGTTATGTTTCGCGCCGTTGATGGTGACGTTCGACATGAGGAGCGGTTCAGCGTAGACGTAGCCGTCAGTTTGATACGAGAAGAGCTTGCCGAATGAGCTTGAGTTGACGTTGCCGGGGGTGAGAGCGGTTTCGGTTGGGTTGAGGCCGCTGCGGTTGTTGTCGAAGTGCCAGGTGGTGACGTTGACGCTCTGTGTGTTCGCAGCCGTGACGGTGGCCGAAGTCGATCCGGAAACTGAGTTCAGGGTTGCAGAGATGGTTGTGGTGCCGGTGGCCGCGCCGGTGGCGAGTCCGGAGGCGTTGATGCTGGCGACCGAGGTAGTGGAGGAGGCCCACGTTGCGGTGGAAGTGACGTTGCCGGTTGAGGCATCGCTGTAGGTCGCGGTGGCGGTGAACTGCTGCGTGCCGCCGACGGCAAAGCTGGGGTTGGCCGGCGTGACGGCGATGGATGTCACGGTTTTCGCGGAGGCGGTGACGGTGAGCGTGCTGGTGCCGGTGACTCCGCTGACTGTAGCCGAGATGGTCGCGGCGCCAGCTGCAACTCCGGTGGCAAGGCCGGACGGAGCGATGGTGGCAACGGCGTTGTTCGATGAGGCCCAGGTGGCGGTTGAGGTGACGTCGGCTGTCGTGCCATCGCTGTAGGTCGCGGTGGCTGTGAACTGCTGCGTCGATCCGCCGGCGATGCTGGGATTCGCAGGTGTGACAGCGATGGAGATAAGCGTGGGCGGCGGAGTTGCGGTGACGGTCAGGCTGGAGGTTGCGGTGGCACCGTTGTCGGTAGCGGTGATGGTGGTGGATCCGGCAGAAACTCCGCTGGCGAGGCCGGCCGCATTGATGGCGGCGACGGTGGTGGAGGAACTGCTCCAGGTGACGGAGGAGGTGAGGTTCTGCGTGGTCCCGTCGCTATAGACGCCGGTGGCTGCGAACTGTTGCGTGGCCCCGATTGCGATGGATGGAGCGGTCGGGGTGATCGCGATGGAGGAGAGACTGGGTGCTGCGGGCGTGACGGTGAGCGTGGCCGTGCCGCTGACGCCGCTGATGGAAGCGGTGAGCGTGGTGATGCCGGCGGCAGCGGCGGTGGCGAGGCCGGCTGGCGTTATCGTTGCGACGCTGGTGGAGGAACTGCTCCAGTTGGCGGTGGAGGTGACGTCGCCGGTTGAACCGTCGGACCAGGTGCCGGTGGCGGTGAACTGCTGGGTCGCGCCGGGAGCGACGGTCGCCACGGAGGGAGAGACGGCAATGCTGAGGAGAGCCGGGGGAGTGGTGGAACCCTTTCCGGAGCCTGGGCTGGACGAGCCGACCCGGCTGCTGGAGGCGCATCCGGCGATGGCGGCTGTGGCAATGATCAGCGATGAAACGAGGGGAAGGCAAAACAGACAGCGGGGGCGAGAAGGATGCAGCACTGGGAACTCCGAAAGGCCAAGGCCAGAAATTGGTCGTTCGGGAGGCACACGAAGGCGACTCCGTCGAGCACGGTCGTGCAGCGAAAATACGCGAAGGATGCAGGTCTCTGGTGCGATCCGGAAGGGATACTGGTGCGGACCTGGGTGAGGAACCAAAGCTAAGCTGAGTGACGGGCGAATCTGTCAACTCTCTGGAGCAGGCGGTTCAGTTCATGCCGAAGACGCCGTGTGCTCATTGGGTGACGCGAGGGGTTCCTGGAGTTGTATACCCTTTAGTAACTAGAGAAGTGTACACCAAGGTGGAGAACGATCGGATTCGCAGGAGCGGCCTGGTGCGGAAATAGTTGTGGATTACGGTGCGCGCTTGCGTGATTCACAGACTATGGACGATCAGATCAGGGACATCGAGGCAGAAACATGAGGGATTGTTCACGTCTCATTCATGAATGAACACGCCGCTGCGCGGGAACTGAAGGGGTACACCGGGGGAGGGTGCGCGCGCCTGCTAAGCATTGAGCTGGTTGAGGACCGTAGCGTGGTCGAAGTAGACCTTTTCGCACATCAGGTTGTCTCCATCGAAGCAGAAGACGCACGCTGCCTGGACTGACATGGGTTTGCCAGTGGCGGTGATGCCGGCCCAGGGACCGCGATGGGTGCCGCCGAATTTGCATTCGACGATGACGGCGTTGTCGGCGTGGTGCGTGGCGATGCGCTCGAGCCAGAAATCAGGGAACGCTCCGAGGAGCGCGCCGAGGAGGCCGTTGACGGCGTCGGGACCATCGGCGATGGCCCCCATGGCAGGAACTTCGTAGCGGGGATGATGAAACGTCGCGAGCGCGGCGGCGATGTCGTGGTTGGTGGCTTCGGCTTGAATGTGCGCGTCTACGATCGCATCTCTGCGCGCTTTCAGGGTTGTGTCGATGACAGTTGTCATGCTGTGGGTCTCCGGTGGGCGGGAGCATACACCGGAAATTTCGCGAGGGGCAAGTGAAATTACGACCAGCCCGTAGGCGGCAGCCCGTAGCCGATAGCGGGTTTTTTATTCGCGGGCGAGGAAGTAGTAGACGGCGGGTGTGACGATGAGCGAGAGCGCCATGGAGATGGTGAGTCCGCCGATCACTGCGATGGCGAGGGGCTGGAGCATCTGCGATCCGGAGCCTAACGCAAAAGCAAGGGGCAGCATGCCGGTCATGGCGGCGAGCGCGGTCATGACGATGGGACGGAGGCGGCGGCGCGCGGCCTGGATCATGGCGTCGCGCGGGCTCATGCCACCGGCGCGGAAGCGCTGATCGGCGTCGAGCAGAAGGATGCCGTTTTTGGCGACGATACCGATGACCATAATCAAGCCCATGAAGGACGCGACGTTGAAGGTGGTGCGGGTGATGAGGAGGGCGAAGATGACGCCGGCGGTGGAGAGGACCGAGGAGACGAGGATGGAGGCGGGCGCGGAGAAGCTGCGGAACTCGGCGAGGAGGACGCCGAAGACGAGGACGAGCGCGAGGAGGAGAACTTGTAACAGTTCGTGGAACGATTGCTGCTGGGTTTGATACGTGCCGCCGTAGTTGACACGGACGCTGGAAGGCAGGTGGAGAGCGGCGACTGCCTTCTGCACGCGGGCCACGGCAGTGCCGAGGTCGGAGCCTTCAAGACGGCCGGTGACGGCGACCATGAGCTGGAGATTCTCGCGGATGATTTCATTTTGCGGGGGGAGCTGCTGGATGCGGGCGAGGGAGCCGAGAGTGGCGAGTTTGCCGGTAGAACTGACGAAGACCGTGTTCTGGATGGCGTCGAGTGAGGAGCGGGCGGAGTCGTCGAGGCGGACGCGGATGGTGTAAGGGCGGCCGTTCTGGATGAGGGGCTGCGGGGTGGTGAGGCCGTCGAGGATGGAGGTGGCGTCGGCAACGACTTCGGAGGTGGTGAAGCCGTAGTGGGCGGCGAGGCCGGGGTCCACCTGAAAGACGGTGGCGGGGCCGCTGATGGTGTTGTCGATGCCGTTTTCGACGTCGACGACACCAGGGACTTTGGAGATGGCGTCGCCGACGCGCGGGCCGAGCTGGTTGAGGAGGTCCTGGTTGGTGGAGAAAAGCTTGATCTGGACGGGCTCGGGGGCGTTGGAGAGGTCGCCGATCATGTCCTGCAGGACCTGGGTGAACTCGATATCGAGTTCGGGCTCGGCGGCTTTGATCTGCGCGCGAGCGTCGGCGATGACCTCATCGATGCCGCGGCTGCGGTGATCGTTGAGCATGACGGTGAAGTCGCCGGTGTTGGCTTCGGTGACGGCGGCGAAGCCCATCTGGAGGCCGGTGCGGCGCGAGGTGCTGGTGACTTCGGGGATGGAGTGGAGGATCTTGTCGATGTGGAGGAGGACGCGGTTGGTCTCCTGGAGGGAGGAGCCGGCGGGCATGATGTAGTCAAGGACGAAGCCGCCTTCATCCATTTCGGGCAGGAGGTCGGAGCCGAGTCCTTTATAAGCAACAGCGACTGTGACAATTAAAAGGCCGCAGGCGGCGGCGAGCCAGAGGGGTTTGGCGAGGGCAAGGCGGAGGGTACGCTCGTGGACGCGAAGCACGGGCGCCATGATGCCGTGGTGGTGCTCGGATTCGACGGGTGGGGCATCGATGGGAACGACGCGGGCGCGACGGCCGTTGCCGCGCAGGAGGGTGAGGGAGAGGGCGGGCGTCCAGGTGAGGGCGAGGGCGAGCGAGGTGAGCAGGGCAACGGTCATGGTGAGGGCGAGCGCGCGGAAGAAGGTTCCGGTGACGCCGGTGACCGAGATGAGGGGCAGGAAGACAACGATGGGCGTGATGGTGGAGCCGATGAGGGGGTGGGTGATTTCGGCGAGGGCTTTGCGAACGGCATCGACGCGATTCTGACCGCCTTCGCGATGGAGGGCGATGTTTTCGACGACGACGATGGCGTCATCGATGACGAGGCCGACGGCAGCGGCAAGACCGCCGAGGGTCATGAGGTCGAAGCTCTGGCCCATGGCCCAGAGGGCGATAAATGTAACAAAGATGGTTACAGGAATGACGAGTCCGGCGACGAGGGAGGCGGTCCAGTCGCGCAGGAAGAGGACGAGGATGATGGCGGCGAGGATGAGTCCGATGAGGATGGCATCGCGCACGCTGGCGATGGAGTCGCGAACGAGGTGGGACTGGTCGTAGAAGGGGGTGATGGTGACGCCCGGGGGCAGGTCTGGGCGGAGCCGCGCCATTTCGGCAGCGACTTCATCGGCAACGGAGACGGTGTTGGAGTCGGGCTGGCGGGCGATGTTGATGAGGACAGCGGGCTGACCGTTCGAAGTAACGAGAGTGTAGACGGGCTCGGTGGCGGGCGCGACCTGGGCGATGTCGGAGAGGTGGATGGGGACGCCGGAGGCGGTGGACTTGACGGAGATCTGCGCGAGTTCGGCGAGGTTCGACGCCTGATCGCCGACCAGACCGAGGATGAGCTGATGGTTGGCCTGGTAGAGGCCGGGCGACTGGAGGAGATTCGTCTGCTGGATGGCGTTGACGATGTCGGGGATGGTGATTTGCGCGGCGATGAGTTTCGCGGTGTTGGGGACGATGTGGAACTCGGGGACCTGGCCGCCCTGGACGGTGACAATTGAAACGCCAGGGAGGCGATTGAGGGGCGGCTTGAGCTCGTAGGTGGCGAGTTCCCAGAGGCGCGTTTGCGAGACGGTATTTGAGGTGAGCGCGTAACCGAGGATGGGAAACGTTGCGAAGGTGAGGCGGTTGGTGGTGATGACGGCGGTGGAGGGGAGTTCCTGCTGAACGCGGGAGACCGCGGCGTTGACGAGCTGGAGGGTCTGGAACATGTCGACGTTCCAGTTGAAGAAGAGGCTGACTTCAGCCGAGCCGCGGCTGGTGATGGAGCGAACGGTGGCGAGACCGGGGACGGAGTTGACGGCGTCTTCGATGGGGCGGGTGATGGTGACTTCCATCTGCTCGACGGGCATGACGCCGTTGTCGACGCCGATGACGACGCGGGGAAAATTGGTTTGCGGGAAGACGGCGATGGGAATGCGGAAGGCGAGGTAGACGCCGGCGACGGCGAGGACGATGGTGAAGAAGAAGATGCTGCGCGCCCAGCGCGAGAGCCAGAAGGATTGTTCGGCGGAAAGCGCGGCTGGGTTGGTGATGAGGCCGCTCACTTGTTGCTGTCTCCCCTGGCAGCGTCGGGTTTGTCGTCCGATTTGTCGTCGTCGCCGGCGGCTTTGATCTGGACTTTGGTGCCGTCGTCGAGCGAGGCGGCGCCGGTGGTGACGACCTGCTGGCCTGCGGTGAGGCCGGAGACGATCTGGGTGATGCCCGCATTGGCGATGCCGGTGGTCACGGGGGTGAGGTGAGCAACGCCGTCGGAGCCGATGAGCATGACCGAGGTTTTGCCGGAGGCGGGGACGATGATGGCTTCCGAAGGAACGACGGTGGCTTTGGGGGCGGTGCGTCCGGCGATGGAGATATGGACGGCGGTGCCGGGGCGGAGGGTGCCTTTGGGATTTTCAAGGCGAACCCAGACTTCGACGGTGGTGCTGCCTGGATCGAGTGCGGGACTGACGAGGGTGATTTTGCCGGAGACGGGTTCGTCGATCCCGGGGACTGAGACTTCGGCGGGGTCGCCGGCTTTGAGCAATTGTGCCTGTGGCTGTGACAAATGGATCTTCGCGAGGAGTGCGGAGGTATCCATGACAGTGATGAGGGGTGCACCGGAGGCGGCGGTTTCGCCGGCGTAGAGGGGACGATCGGTGACAACGCCGGCGATGGGGCTGCGGATTTCCGAATAGCTGAGCTGGGCTTCGGAGCCTTCGTATTTTCCTTTTGCGGATTCGTAGGTGCCTTTGGCGGCTTTGAGGGCGGCGGCGTGGCTGACCTCGTTCATGCCGGCGAGATGTTTGGCAGCGGCGTCGTAAGCGGCCTGCGCCTGGACGAGTGCGGCCTTTGAGGTGTCGAGGTCGCGGCCGGAGATGGCGCCCTGGGTGAAGAGTTCCTGGCGGCTGTTGACGATGCTTTGGGCGAGATTGAGGTTTGCTTTGGCCTGGGCGAGGTCGAGCTGGGCTTTCTGGTAGTCCTCGGGGACCTGGGCTTTGACGGCGGTTTGGTAGGTGGCGTCGGCTGCGTCGTAGGAGCCCTGATTGTCGGTGACGGCGGCGGCGAGGTCGGCGTTTTCGAGGGTGGCGAGGAGCTGGCCGGCTTTCACATGGGCGCCACGCTGCACATAAAATTTGCGAACCGGGGCCGTGATTTTCGGAGAGATGGCGGCTTGTGCGATGGGGGCGAGGACCGCGTCTGCAATGGTGTGCTCGGTGATGGACTGGACCTGTGCGGTGGCGGCCTGGATGGGGACGGCGGTGGCTTCGGCGGCTTCTTTTTTGGAGCAGCCGGGGAGGAGAGCGAGAAGGAGGAAGGAAGAAGGGAGAAGGAAGCGAGCGGGAAGCAGGAAGCTGAAGGCAGCCGGCCAGCGCAGTGGTGCGTTAGGGTCGCGCTCTGCTCGATTCCCATGTCCCCAACTGCGGGGACATGGGGCAACCGAATTCGTGCGGACCTGGAGAGTCGAGTTAGCGGCAAAAATGGAGCGAGAGTTGGTCATCTAGAGCGTTCCGGTGAGGGTTTGGAGGTTGGCGCGGGCGATGTGGCTGCGGAGGATGCCGTCGGCGAGTGCGGCTTCGGCCTGGGCGAGAGCGGACTGCGCGTCGACAACTTCGAGAGCGGTGGCTTCGCCGGCAGAGTAGCGGAGACGAGTAAGACGAAGGCTCTCACGGGCCGTGTCGGCACTGGTGCGGAGCGAGGCGACCTGGGCGGAGGCGACGCGAGCTTCGTTGTAGTACTCATCGAGCTGAGCGATGAGGGTGCGCTGCATGGTGGTGAGAGTTGCCTGGGCGGCCTTCTCGCGGAGTTCAGCCTGACGGACTTTGTCCTGTGTTGCGAACCAGTCCCAGAGGGGAAAGTCGAGAGAGACAGAGGCGGAGTAGCCGAGATTGCGGACGCGGTCCGGACCATTGACGGCGAGCTGTGGCGCATCGATGCCCCAGGTGTAATTGAAGCCGAGTGCGGGCAGGTAGGCGGCACGGGCGGCGAGAACTTCATTTTGAGAAGCGTGGAGAGCTTCGAGTGCGCTGCGGAGGTCGGGGTTGTTTTGGGAGGCAGCTGCCTCGACAGCTGGACGATCGGGGAGAGCGGTTGAGGCGTCAGGGGGGGTGAGAGTGTAAGGTGTGCGCGGGTCGGGGAACAGCATGATGCCGAGATCGAGGCGGGCTTTTTCCTGGGCGAGGGATGCGTCTTCGAATTCGCGCTGGCGCTGCTGATACTGGAGGTCCGCCTTGACGACATCGGCGTGAGCGACTTCGCGTCCGTTCTCGAGTTTGTTGGTGAGGTCGACGAAGGTGTGCGACTCATCGAGGGCGCGGCGGGCGACGTCGACTTTGTCAGTGGCAGAGAGCAGGCCGAAATACGCAGCGACGACACGGACGACGAGATCGCGGCGGGCGCTTTCGAGGTCAGCGGAAGATTGGGCGGCGAGGGCGCGGGAGCGGCGGTAGTCGGCGACGGCGGCGAAGCTGAGGCTCTCATTGACGAGGACCTGGGCTGCGTACTCGCGAATGGCGTTGTTGGCGATGAAGCGGGGCGCGGCCTGGTTGCCAATCTGGCCGGCCTGATTGAGCACACCGTTGGGCTGAGTGTAGAGGTACTGGCCGTGCGCGGCGGCATTGGGGAGGAGAGCGCTGCGGCTGAGGGCTGCGTCAAGGCGTGCGGAGCCGCTGGCAGCCAGGGCAGTGTGATATGCGGGATCGTTGGCGAGTGCGGCGGCGATGGCCTGATCAAGGGTGATCGAGGCCGGCGCTGTGGAAGGCGCGGGAGACGGTTGCGGGGCAGACGGTTGTGGGGCCGGAGGGAGAATCTGGGCGAGGGATATCCGGGCGCACAATAGCGCAGCACAAGCGAGCAGGGCTGTGCATCCCCGCAAGGGGCCGGGTCCTGACATTGAGGCAGGATATCAACGGCGGCTTAAGGAAGGCTGAAGGGGAGCCGGCAGCTAAAGTCCGGTCAGCTTCAGCGGGGTTTTTGCTGTTCGGTCATGAGCTGGGCAAACTCGGGCGTGGCACGCAGAGACGCGAGCGTGTGGTCGTCCAGGATCTGCTTGCGGTCGGAGAAGCCTTCGTCCAGTGCTTTGCGGAGGAACTCGAGGGCTGCCTGGTTTTGGCCGGAGGCCGCATAGAGTTTTGCGAGACAAAAGTCCTGCAGAGCGCGCTCGCGGGCGGGCAGAGCTTCGTGAACGAGGAGAGCAGAATTCGTATCGAAGACCTGAGGGTCGAGAGTAAAAGCGGTGCGGTAGGCTTCGATGCCGGATTCGGACTTGCCGCGGGCAAACCAGGCGGTGCCGAGGTTGCTGTAGACGGTGGCGGACTGGGGGTCGAGGGCGATGGCTTTGCGGTAATAGCGGATTGCTTTCTTATAGTTCTTCTTCGCGTAGTAAACGGCGCCGAGGTTGTTGAGGGCTTCAGAGTAGTTGGGGCGCATGTGAAGAGCCCGTTCGTAGTCACGGCGGGCCTCGTCCATCGCAAAGAGGTGATGGTAGGCCATACCGAGCTTGTTCCAGACAACGGCGGTCCGGGTGGATACCTGGGTGTAGTCGTCGATGGCCTGGAGATATTGCTGATGGGCCATGGCGAGATCGCCACGGATCTCGGGGGACAGGTCGACCGCGGCGTGGGGCGCACCGGGAGGCTGAGCCACGGGAACTTGTGGAATGGACAGACCAGGCTGAGGTGTCTGGGCACAGACGGGAAGTGCCGCCGGTAAAGCGATGACTGCGGCGAGGGTGGTTCGCGCCGCAAGGGCGAAACAGCGCTGCATAAGCGCCTCCCTAACCGTCCACACAAGCGGCAGCGGCCGTTTGCTGGTGCCTCGGCGGGATGGCGCCGGGCGTCTGGGGGAACGGCCCAGCCTGAGGCTGGATTGACCCTAATGATGACCCCAAAAGTCGGGAAAGGGAAGTCTGGAGTGACGGGAGGACAGGGCGCAGGTCACAGGTGAGGGCGCAAGGGTGCTGGAGCGCTGCAACGAGATTCTTATAATCAAAGGTCTATGGCGACGATTCGGGAGGCGGGCAGGGAAGATGTTGCGCTGATTCTGGAGTTTATTCGGGATCTGGCGGAGTATGAGCGGGAGCCAGGGGCGGTGCAGGTGACGGAGGCGGAGCTGCTGCGGGATGGGTTTCCGGCGGCTGGCGGCGAGCGATATTTCGAGACGGTGATTGCCGAGGAAGATGCAGAGCCTGCGGGGATTGCGCTGTTCTTTCCGGTGTATTCGACGTGGCGCGGACGGGCGATGCATCTGGAGGACCTGTTTGTGCGGCCGCGGTTTCGCGGGCGGGGAATTGGCCGGGCGTTGTTGGAAAAAGTGGCTGCGATTGCGGTGGAGCGGGGATGCGTGATCCTGTTCTGGCACGTGCTGGACTGGAATACGCCAGCGATCGAGTTTTACAGGACGCTGGGAGCGGAGCCGCTGGATGAGTGGACGCGGATGCGGGTGAAGGATGAGGCGCTGCGTGAACTGGCGGGTGGCGCGGTGAGCCGGACGAAGTGAGGATTCGGGTTATTGGCGGGGGGCTTGCAGGGCCTGAGGCGGCGCTGGTCGCGGCGCGGATGGGCGCCGATGTCGATCTGTACGAGATGAGGCCGGTGCAAACGACGCCTGCGCATCAGACGGCGGATTTCGGCGAACTGGTCTGCAGCAATTCTCTGAAAAGCGAAAGCGAGAACACGGCGCCGTGGCTGCTGAAGCAGGAGATGCGGCGGGCGGGGTCGCCGCTGTTGCAGTGTGCCGACGCGAGCGCTGTGCCGGCTGGGCATGCGCTGGCGGTGGACCGGGTGGAGTTTTCGCGGTTGATTGGGGAGAAGATTGCGGCAGAGCCGCGGATTACAGTGCATCGCGAAGAGGTGACGCAGCTCGATCCTGATGCCGGGATCACGATTGTGGCGTCGGGGCCGCTGACTTCGTCGGCGTTGTCGGCGGAGATTGCGCGGCTGACGGGGAGCGAGCACCTGGCGTTTTATGACTCGATCAGCCCGATCGTGGAGGCCGATTCGATCGATCGGGAGAAGGTCTATCTGGCGGCGCGCTACGACAAGGGGACGGCGGACTACATTAATTGTCCGATGACGCAGGGGGAGTATGAAAGGTTCCACGATGCGCTGCTGACGGCAGAGAGCGTGGAGGCGAAGGAGTGGGAGAAGCTCGACTACTTCGAGAGCTGCCTGCCGATTGAGGAGTTGGCGCGGCGCGGGCGAGACACGCTGC